>Ga0207755_100353_pt1 | contig 23229 bp, 27 predicted proteins | sample A23P2SouthBayCA_FD_187734 | JGI IMG/M metagenome (GOLD analysis project Ga0207755, IMG submission 187734) | Aerobic enrichment media microbial communities from Bioluminiscent Bay, La Parguera, Puerto Rico - A23 P2 (SPAdes) | ecosystem: Environmental > Aquatic > Marine > Unclassified ...
CGCGGCCCGCTCGCGGACCGCGCCGCGGACGCCTTCCTCGCCCTGCTCGCGAGCGGTCTCGATTCGCTCCTCGCGAAACGCCACGGCCTCGACGCCGCCCGCGACGTCCGCGAACGCGCCCGCGGCCTGCGCGACGACGGGGCCGACCGGGACGCGCTGGAGGCGTTCGCGGACGACCTCGTCGCGCGCGGCTGGAATCCGGGCACGACGGCGGACGCGCTCGCAGCGGGCGTCTTCGTCGCGCTCGAACGCGGGGTGGACGCGTGACCGAGTGGCCGGTCGAACTCCGCGGCGTCACCGAGACGGTGGTATCGACGAAGGGCCCGAACGGGCGGTGGAACCTCGCCGCGCTGGGGGTGCACGCGCCGGCGCTTCGCGCCGGCGCGGAACGCGCGAGCGGCACGCGGTCCCGGGGGGACCGCGGAACGCGCGAACGGCGACCGGGGGGGGCCGTGAGCGACGCGGACGCGCGGGCGACGGCGCGGACGTTCGGGGGGACGCGGACGCGGCGGAATTTCGCGGCGCGCGGAGGGGGGTACGTGTCGTTCGTGGACGATCCGGTGGTGTTCGCGGAGGCGGCGCTGTCGGTGGTGGAGCGCGAGGAGCCGATTCCGGAGTCGGCGGCGGGGTGGGCGCGCGTGCGGGTGGAGTGCGTGGGGCGCGAGGATCGGGAGGGGACGACGGTTCGGACGTGGACGCTCGAACCGCGCGAGGCCGAGGTGGTTCGGGAGTCGGTTCCGACGACGAATCGCGGGTACGGTGCGGTGGTCGAGGGGACGGTGGCGGCGTCGCGGCTTGGTGTGTCGGGGTTCGACGAGGAGCGGTTGCGCGAGCGCCTGTCGTTCTTCCACGGGGTCTGCGAGCGCTGCGGTGGGGCGCGGGAGCGCGCGGCGTTCGCGGTGGTCGCGGCGGCGGTGCGGGAGCGCGTGGACGACCCGCCGGGGTGGACGCGGGTGGCGGACGAGTGGCCCTAGAGGAGGCGGAGGACGGCGAGGGCGACGAGGGTGCCGAGGACGGCGACGGGCGCGCCGACGCGGAGGAGGCGGGGGAGGGAGACGTCGACGCCGTCGCGGGCGGCCTGGTCGAGGACGATGAGGGTGGCGGCGCTCCCGATGGGGGTGGCGACGCCGGCGAGTGTGCTGGTGGCGGCGAGGACGACCCAGTCGTGGGTGGAGCCGACGGTGGTGGCGAGGAGGACGACGGCGGGGACGTTGCTGACGAGATTGGAGAGGACGAAGGCGGTGAGGGGGAGGCCGGCGGTCCGGGTGGCGGCGGCGAGGGCGCCGGCGGCGCCGACGCGTTCGAGGGCGCCGACGACGACGAAGATGCCGGCGAACATGACGAGGACGCCCCAGTCGACGTCGTGGAGGACGTCGGCGCCGGGGACGCGGCGGAACCACTGGAGGAAGGCGACGTGGGCGATTCCGAGCGCGGCGGCGAGCGCGCCGGGGTCGGCGCCGGGGAGGGCGAGGAGCGCGAGGAGGGTGGCGAGGACGAAGCCGGCGCTGGTGAGCGCCCAGCGGGCGTCGACGTCGGGGACGTCGACGTCGACGGTGATGGGGGCGGGGTCGGCGAGGCGGGCGAGGACGAGGGCGGTGACGGCGAGGACGGCGAGGGCGATGGGGAGGAGGGTGGCGACGAACGCGCGGGCGGTGAGGCCGCTCTGCGCGAGGACGAAGGCGTTCTGGGGGTTGCCGAGCGGGGTGGCGAGGCTGCCGACGTTCGCGCCGACGACGACGGCGATGAGCGGGAGGACGGGGTCGACGTCCGCGCGGCGGGTGGCGCCGACGACGACGGGGGTGAGGAGGAGGACGGTGGCGTCGTTGAGCGCGAGGGCGCTGAGTGCGGCGGCGAGGCCGAGCGTGCCGAGGGTGAGCCAGCGGGCGGTGGGGGCGCGCCGGACGAGGCGGGCGGCGAGCCACTCGTAGCCGCCGCTGCGGCGGAGGGCTTCGACGTGGCAGAGCATTCCGAAGAGGAGGAGGAGGGTCGTGGCGTCGAGGGCGTGGAGCGCACCGGCGGGGGTGAGGACGCCGAGGGCGACGACGAGGACGGCGCCGGTGGCGCTGGTGACGGCGCGGCTGAGGGGGACGGTTCCGATTCGGGGGCGGGCGAGGAGGGTGAACGTGCCGCCGGCGACGCCGAGGGTGAGGACGCCGGTGGCGCTCATCGGGACGCGGCGAACTCGGACAGTTCGGTCTCGACGTAGGAGGTGAGGTAGTCGAGGACGGGCGGGTGGCCGCTGATGCGGACGGTGACTGCGGTGCCGTCGTCGGCCGCTCGGACGTCGAGGGAGACGTCGGCGCGGCCCTTGTTGGTGTAGACTTCGTACTCCCCGTCGCCGCGTCGCTCGCCCTTCTTCCGAGAGACGAGGTACTGGAGGAAGGACTCGGCGGCGTCGGGGGGCGCGTCGAGGGTGCGTTCGACGGTTCGGGCCTCGGGGGTGGCGGGGTCGTCGCGGGCGGCGAGTTCGTAGACGTCGACCTGTTCGCTGCGGAACTTCACGAGGAGGTCGCGGTGGAGGGCGTCGCCGTCGACGCCCTCGGCGATGCGGACGACGCCGTCCGGGCGTTCGACGGTGCCCTCGTCCCACGTGTCGAAGAGGTACTCGGCGCGTTTCCGCTCGGCGTCGTCGTCGTAGTCGACGACGTAGAGGTAGCGGTCGGCGTCGTCACCGTTCGGCCCGTCACCGTGGTCGTGCGGACGGTCGTGGTGGGGCGGGTGCGGGTCGTGGTCGTCGTGGGGGTCGGGTGGGGGTGTCATCGGTGTGAGTGAGCGCGAGTTCGACCGGCGTGCCGGAGCCGCGTTGTTTTCTCCATTTTGGAGAAAGAGGAGGTAGTCCAAAGAGGTGTCGGTGCGGGCGTGCGTGCTCGGGGACGGGGACGCCGCGGGGCGCACGCCGACGAGACATAAGAACGTTTTAACGCCCGCCGGCCGAACGGCCGGATATGGCCATCAAGCCCGACTACGTCAAGAAGACGGGGAACATCCTCCTCGAGCGATATCCGGACGCGTTCAGCCGCCAGGACTTCGAGCACAACAAGGAGGCGGTGACGGAACTGACGAACATCGAGTCGAAGGAAGTCCGCAACCGCATCGCGGGCTACATCACGCACAAGCGCAACTAGCGCGCTCGGCCGACTGGGCCGGAACCGCGGGACCGGGCGGGCGTCGCGCGCGGGGCGCGTCGCGGCGAGACCGAAGCCACTTTGTCCTCCTCGCACTACCCGTGAGGTAATGACACGCGTTGCCGTGCTCGGAGCGACTGGTGCCGTGGGCCAGCGCTTCATCCAGCTCCTCTCGGATCACCCGGACTTCGAAATCGCCGCGCTCACCGCCTCGTCTAGCTCCGCCGGCCAGCCCTATCATCGCGCCGCGAAGTGGCGCGTCGACACGCCCATCCCGGACGACGTCCGGGACGTGGAGGTCGTGGAGACGACGCCGGAGGCGCTCCCGAACGACGTGGACCTGGTCTTCTCCTCGCTGCCGTCCTCGGTCGCGGAGCGCGTCGAACACGACTTCTGCGAGGCGGGCTACGTCGTCTCGTCGAACTCGTCGAACGAGCGCAACGCGGACGACGTCCCGCTCGTCATCCCGGAGGTCAACCCGGACCACCTCGACCTGCTGGAGGTCCAGCGCGACGAACGAGGGTGGGACGGCGCGCTCGTGAAGAACCCGAACTGTTCGACGATCACGATGGTCCCCACGCTCGCGGCGCTCACCGGGTTCGGCCTGGAGCGCGTGCACGTCTCGACCCTGCAGGCGGTCTCGGGGGCGGGCTACTCGGGCGTGACGTCGATGGAGATTCTCGACAACGTCATCCCCTACATCGGCGGCGAGGAGGAGAAGATGGAGACGGAGTCCCGGAAGCTCCTCGGGGAGTTCGACGGGAGTCAGATCGTCTGGCACGACGTGGACGTCTCCGCGTCCTGCAACCGCGTCGCGACGCTCGACGGCCACCTGGAGAACGTCTGGACGGAGCTCTCGGAGAACCCGACGGTCGCGGAAGTCTACGAGGCGTTCGAGGACGCGCCGACGCAGGACCTACCGTCCGCGCCGGACCCGCTGGTCGAGACGTTCGACGAACCGGACCGCCCGCAGCCCCGCCTGGATCGCTTCCTCGGTGATGGGATGGCGGTCGCCGCGGGCGGCGTGCAGGAGACGGGCGCCGGCGTCCAGTACAACTGTCTCGCGCACAACACCATCCGGGGCGCCGCGGGCGCCTCCGTCCTCAACGGGGAACTGCTCGCGCGCGACGGCTGGCTCTAGGCGACTCGTTCGAAGAAGTGGACGACGGCGTTCCCGTCCTCGTCGGGGACGTCGAGGTTCGCCGCGTCGCGTACTTCGACGCTCGTTATCTCGAACGTCGCGCCGCCGATGCGGAAGGTGTCGCCGGGGTCGGCGACGCGCTCGTGGAGCGTCAACGTCTCGATGGCCCCCGTGAGGAGCTGACGCTGCAGGTACTGGCTCGGCACGTACCGCTCGACGTCGAGCTGGGACATACGTGAGTGTTGTGTGGCAACACCTATCAAACTTTCGCGGGTGTCGCCGCGTCGCCGCGACGGACGCCGTCCTCGCCGGTAAGCCAAGGGTTTTTGGCTGGCATCGGTAACGACGCGACATGAGCAGCACCGCCACCCTCTCGTGCCACGCGAAACTCGCGCGCGTGGTCCTCGACAACCGCGGCCCCCTCTCGCCCGCGGAAGTGGCGCGCGAGGCCCGCATCGACGAGAGCGAAGCGAAAGACGCCCTCGTCGAACTCGCGGACATCGGGCTCGTCGAGTGCGTCTGCGGCGTCTGCGAGACCAGAGAACAGGTCTACGCGCTCCGCGACGACGCGCGCGACGACGGCGCGAGCGACGCGAAGGCGTAGCCCTCAAACGCGCGCCCCGCGTAGAGCGAGTGCGCGCCTCTGTCCCCGCCCGAGCACGGCCACCCCGGCCGCGATGACGCGCGGAGAACCCGGGCGCGCGGCATCTCGGGAGCACCGCTCCCCGTCCGAGACGCGTCACGTCTCCCGCGGGACCAACTGACCCCGCGGCGACCCTGCCCGGCACGAGGGTTTCCCGGCCGACGCGGCACGCCGCCCCGGGATGAGGCCGGTCGTTAGTGTTCCGGGCAGCACATCTCGACCTTTCGCAGCGCTCGCTGCGTTCACTTGCAAAAGCTCGGCGAACGCTACCCCCGTGACTCGGGACACCTCGCTTCGCCGTGGACACTCACGCGATAGCTCTGCGGCCGTCTCCCCCCCTCGATAGCGCCCGCTACTCGCGTTTTGGACGGTTGCCCGCACCGCTACTCCCCCGCCGGCGCGTCGCGCACGACGAGGACGGGCGCGACGGCGGCCTCGGCGACGCGTTCGGCGTCCTCGCCGAGGAGGAGCGACCAGAGCGACTCCTCGCCCTCGCCCATGACGATGACGTCGAAGTCCGCGGAGCGCTCGACGATGGCGCGGATCGGCGCGTCCGCGACGGACGTCTCGGTGGCGACGCGCGCGGGGTCGAGGCCGCGTTCGCGGAGCGTGGCGCTCGCGCGCTCGACGGCCGCGGCCGCCTCCGCCTCGCCGACCTCGGCCGCGATACCCCAGAGAGTGACCGTTCCCGGGTCGGCGGCGAGGAGGGTGGCGACGAGGGCGGCGAGCCGGTCGGTGTCGATCGCGCCGCGGAGCGGGACGAGGACGTCCTCGACGTCCCCGACGGGGTTCGGGAGGAGGGTGGCCGTCGCGTCCACCTCGTCGGCGACGCGCGCGACGGTCTGGTCGCGGTCGTGCGTGAACGCGACGCGCGTCTCCACGTCGCCGCCGGCCTCGCGGAAGAGCGCGGCGAGGTCCTCGACGGCGGTCTGCGCGCGCTCCTCGAACTGGAGGCTCGCCTGCTCCGCCGGCGTCTGCTCCGGGATGACGTGATAGCCGAGCACGACGACGTCGGCGGCCGCGAGGAAGTCGGCGAGCGACTCGGAGACGGACTCGCCTTCGAGGACGGCGACGGGAACGAGCACGCGCGGCGTGTCGCGCGCGGCGTCGGCCATCTAGAGCACCCCCTTGAGTTCGACGTCGCGCGCGTAGTAGGCGTACCAGCCGGCGGCGGCGAGCATGACCGCGACGCCGATGAGCTGTGAGGTGGGCTGCATGAACGCGAGGAGGCCGAAACTCGCGAGCGCGCCGAGGCCCGCGACGACGGGGTAGGCGGGCACGCGGAAGTCCGGGTCGTACCACTCGGGTTCGTTCCGGCGCATCGCGACGAGCGCGACGCACATCAGCCCGTACATGACGAGGTGGAGGAAGGACGCGACTTCGGCGAGCACCTCCGTCTCGCCGAGCGCGACGAGCACGAGGATGGGGCCGCCCGCCATCGCGAGCGCGACGTGCGGCGTCCCGTACGCGAGGTTCACGCGGCTGGCGTACCGCGGGACGAGCGCGTCCTTGCTGACGGCGAACACCGCGCGAGACGTGGAGAGGATGGAGGCGTTCGCGGAGGAGACGGTGGCGAGGAGGCCGGCGAGCAGGATGGCGAAGACGCCCGCGGTGCCGAGGAACGCGTCGGCGACGTCCACGATGGCCGTCTCGCCGGCGCGCCCGAGCGCGAGCGACCCCATCGCGCTCGTCGCGACGAAGATGGTGCCGACGTAGAGGACGCCGACGAGGAGGACGCTCCCGACCATCGCGAGCGGGAGGTTTCGGCCCGGGCGCTTGATGTCGCCGGCGACGGTGGCGACCTGTGCGAACCCGAGGTAGGACGTGAAGACGAGCGCGGCGGTCGTGAAGACGGGCGCGAGGCCGAACGGCAAGAACGCCTCGGGCGTGGAGGCGCGCCCGAAGACGCCGACGGCGTCCAGGCCGCCGTAGCCGAGGAAGAAGACGAGGATGGTGAGGAGGAGGCCGACGACGTAGTTCTGGAGGCGCGCCGCGTTCTCGGTGCCGACGAGGTTGAGAGCGGTGAGGAGCACGCCGAAGACGAGCGCGAGCGGCGTGACGACGCCGGCCGCCGGGAGGCCGAGTTGCGCGAGCAGTTCGGCGGCGTAGTTCCCGAAGCCGACGAGGTAGAACGCGGTGGCGAAGACGAGGCCGAGCCAGATGCTGATCCCCACGACGGCGCCGGGGAGGGTGCCGAGCGCGCGCGAGATGAAGTAGTAGCCGCCGCCCGACTTCGGCATCGCGGTGGCGAGTTCTGACGCCGGGAGCGCGACGAGCAGCGCGACGACGGCGCCGATGGCGAACGATCCGGCGGCCGCCGGGCCCGCGCGGCCCGCGGCGAGCCCCGGGAAGACGAAGATGCCCGCACCGATCATCGTGCCGACGCCGATGGCGACGCCGCCGACGAGGCCGATGGAGCGCTCCAGTTCCGTGCCCTCTTCGGTGATCGTCGCCTCGTCCTCGACCGCTTCGGGGCCGCTCGTCGCGGGCGTCTCGCCCGCGCGGTTCGCCGCCCCCGTCTCGGGAGCCATGTCGGGACGGACGGGCCGCCACCGGAAAGAACCCATCGGCGGGCGCGACGGCGACCCACGTTTATGCCGGGCCGGTTCGAGAGTGGCGGTATGGAGACACGTCCGCTCGGGGAGACCGGACACGACAGCACCGTGATGACGTTCGGCGCAATCGCGCTGAACTGGCTCACACAGGAGGGCGCGAACCAGATGGTCGAGCACGTCCTCGACGCCGGCGTCAACCACTTCGACGTCGCGCCGACGTACGGGGACGCCGAACTGAAGCTCGGCCCGAAGCTCCGCCAGCACCGCGACGAGATATTCCTCGGCTGCAAGACGCAGGCGCGCGACTACGAGGGCGCGCGCGAGAAACTGGAGCGCTCCCTCGACCGCCTCGGCGTCGATCAGATCGACCTCTACCAGGTCCACGGCCTGGAGTACGAGCACGAACTCGACGAGATAACCGACGACGACGGCGCGCTCGCGGCGTTCCGCGACGCGAAAGACGAGGGATTGATCGAGCACATCGGGCTGACGAGCCACGGGAGCCCGCAGCTGATTCTGGACGCCATCGACCGCATCGACGACCTGGAGACGCTGATGTTCCCGATGAACCCCGTCGTCGTCGGGAAGGACGACGACGAGCACGACTACGCGGCCGTGCTCGAACGCGCCGAATCGGAGGGCGTCGGGACGCTCGGCATCAAGGCGTTCGCGCGCGGGCCGTGGGGCGAGCGCCCGGAGGCCGACCGGCCGTTCGCGAACTGGTACGAGCCCGTGGATCGGCCGGACGAGATCCGCGAGCGATTCGACTTCGCGGCCGCTCAGGGCCTGACGAGCGTGGTGAATCCGGGCGATCCGAAGCTCGTCACGATGGTGGTGGACGCCGCGCGGCGCTACGACGGGATGGACGACGCCGCCCAGCGCGCGCTCGTCGAGAAGCTCCGCCACGAGGAGAGCCCGGTGCCGGAACAGCTCCACCACTAGTGGTCCCGACGACGGTGCGCGCGGCGCTCGCGGACCAACCCGTCGCGGACGCCGTCTGCCTGGAGGCGGGCGCGGGCGTCGGCAACACCACCGAGGGCCTGCTCGCGGCGGGCGCCGAGCGCGTCTACGCCGTCACGGACGACCCGGCGCACGCGCGAGCGACCCGAGAGCGCGTCGGTGACGGCGCGCGCGCCGCCGTCGTGCGCGCGGACGTTCGCGCCGTCCCGCTCCCGGACGACTCGATGGACCTGATCACCGCGCACGGCCTCTGCAACGTCCTCCCGCCGGACGCGCTCGACGCCGCGCTCGCGGAGCTATCGCGGGTCGCGGCGCCCGGCGCGCGCCTCGTCGTGGACGACTACGACCCGCTCCCGGCCGGCGCGCGGATGCGCGAGGTGGTCGCGCTGGCGAACGCCGCGTCCGACCTCTCGTCGGGGGAGTCGGCGCTCACGTTCTACCCGGCGCGCCACCTGCGCCGCGTCTGCGAGGGCTGGGGGTGGACGGTCGAGCGCGAGACGACGCTGCTAGAGCCGGTGCCGTGGACGCCGGCGCACGTCCGCGCGCACCGCGACAGCGCGCGCGAAGCGCTCGCGGACGAGTCGAATGCGGCCGCGGCCGCCGTGCGGGACGCGCTCGACCGTCTCGACCCGACGCGAGCCGCGGGGGACGCGGGCCGGATGTACTCGCTCGCGTTCCGCCGCCCAGCGTAACGGTTTACCGCGGCCCTCCCCACGAGTCGAGTATGACAATCGAGCCAGCGGCGCTCGCGGACCTCGGGCCGGCCCGTCGGCGCGCGCTCTTCGAGCGCGACGCCGGCATCGACGCGGTCCGCGGGGACGTCCGCGACATCGTCTCGCGCGTCCGCGACGAGGGGGACGCGGCGCTTCGCGAGTTCTCGCGCGAGTTCGACGGCGTCGAAGTCGGGAACCTCGACGTGACCGACGAGGCGGCGCGCGCGTACGACGAAATCGACGACGACGTCCGCGACGCCATCGAGACGGCCGTCGAGAACGTCCGCGAGTTCCACGAATCGCAGATGCCCGCGGACTGGACGGAGTCGTTCGACGGCCGCGAACTCGGGCGGCGATTCCGGCCGGTGGAGCGCGTCGGCGCGTACGTCCCCGGGGGCGCGGCGACGTATCCGTCGAGCGTCGTGATGACCGTCGTCCCCGCGAACGTCGCGGGCGTCGAACAGGTCGCGGTCGCGACGCCGCCCGCCGAGGAGATGAATCCCGTGACGCTCGCGGCCTGTCACGCCGCGGGCGCAGACAGGGTGTACGCGGCCGGGGGCGCACAGGCCGTCGCGGCGCTCGCGTACGGGACGGAGACGGTGGATCGCGCGCAACTCGTCGTCGGCCCCGGGAACAAGTGGGTGACCGCGGCGAAGGCCGAAGTCAGGGGGGACGTCGAAATCGACTTTCTGGCGGGCCCCTCCGAGGTCTGCGTCGTCGCGGACGACACCTGCGATCCGGCGTTCGTCGCCGCGGACCTGCTCGCGCAGGCCGAGCACGACCCGAACGCGTCGGTCGTCGCCGTCGTCGACGACGCGGACACCGCCGACGCCATCTGTGACGCCGTCGCCGCCGAACTCGCCGAGCGCGAGCGCGCGGACGTCATCGAGACGGCGCTCGACTCGGACGCGAGCGGCGTCTTCGTCGCGCGCTCGACGAGCGAGGCCGTCCTGTTCGCCGAGGAGTACGCGGCCGAACACCTCTCGATCCAGGCCGCGGACGACGAAGCGATCCTGGATCGGATCGACAGCGCGGGGAGCGTCTTCCTCGGCCCGTACACGCCCGTCGCCGCGGGCGACTACGCGACCGGGACGAACCACGTCCTCCCGACGAACGCGGGCGCGAAGGTGAAGGGCGGCCTCTCCGTCGACACGTTCCTGCGCGCGAGCACCGTGCAGCGCCTCGACCGGGACGCGCTCTCGGACCTCCGCGACACCGTCACGACCCTCGCGAACGCCGAGGGGTTGGAGGGGCACGCGTACAGCGTGGACCGGCGCTTCGAGGACGAGAGCTGAGGGCGCCCCGGCGCCGCGTGGCCGCGACGGCCGGGTTCACCCGCGCGAGCGCGCCGAACGACACGGAATAGTCCACTCTCTCCGGTACGCTTATTCGCTCCGCGGGCGACTGCTTCCCACTACGGTGTTCACCCCGCCCCTGCTCGCCGTCGTCGCCGTCGCCTCGGCGCTCGCCTCGGCGTCGGTAGCCGCGTACGTCTGGCGTTATCGGACGCGACCGGACGCGCGCTGGTTCACCGCGTCCCTCGGCGCGCAGTCGCTCTGGTGTCTCACGTACGCGGCCGCGCTCGCCGTCCCGACGCCGGACGTTCGGGTGGCGCTCGAACTCGCGAGCCTCGTCTGCATGTTCTGGGTGAGCTATCCGTTCCTCGGGTTCGCCCTCGAGTACACCGGCTACCTGGACGTGTCGAACTCGCGGACGTTCGCCGCGCTCGCCGCGCTCCCGTTCGCGACGAGCGCGCTCGCCGTCACCGCGCCGTTCCACGACTCCTTCTGGACCGGCGTGCGCGTCGTCGACGCCTTCGGCGCGGTCGGACTCGCGTACGCGCTCACGCCGCTCGCGCTCGTGCTCGTCCTAGTGGTGGTGTCGACGTACGCGACGCTCGGGTCGCTCCTCCTGATCGACACCATCCTGAGCTACGGGCGATTCTATCGCACGGAAGCGCTCGCGGTCGGACTGAGCGTCGTGCCGCCCGGCGCCGGTCTGGCGGTCTGGCTGTTCGGCCCCGACCCGGTGGGCGCGATCAACTGGGCGGTCGCGCTCGCCGTCCCGCACGCGCTCCTCGACGCGTACGCGTTCGTCGGCACGGAGATGTTCGAGGCGAGTCCGGCGACCCGCCGCGTGGCGGACGAGCAGTCCATCGACGCGCTCCCCGATCCCGTCCTCGTCGTGGACGACGCCGACCGCCTCGTCGACTACAACGCGGCGGCGCGCGCGTTCCCCGGCGTGGCCGACGAGCGCGTCGGCCGTCCGATCGGCGGCGTCCTCGACGAGCCGTTCGCGTCGGTCGCGGACGACGACGACCGCTACCTCACCGTCGACACCGACGCGGGCCGCCGCGAGTTCGACGTGCAGACCGCCCCGCTCGTCGCCCCGTCCGGGCGTGAGGTCGGTGCGACCGTGCTCTTCCGGGACGTCACGGACGAACGCGAGCGCCGCCAGCGCCTCGAAGTCCTGAACCGCATCCTCAGACACAACCTCCGGAACAAGCTCACGACCGTCATCGGCTCCTCGTCGATGCTCGAAGAGCGCCTCGACGACCCGGAGAACCGTCAGCTCGCGACGTACGTCCGACAGAGCGGCGAGGCCCTCCAGGAGATCGGGGAGAAGGCGCGGCGCTTCGACGCCCTCCAGCGGCGGGAACTCGCCGTCGAACGCGTCGACCTCGCCGCGCTCGTCGACGACGTCCTCGAACCGTACGCCGACCGCGCGGACGTAGCGGCGGCCGTCTCCGTCGACGCCGTCACCGATCGGGAGACGCTCTCGTTCGCCCTCGAGAACCTCGTCGAGAACGCCGTGGAGCACGGCGCCACCGGCTCTCCCTCGCAAGCTCGCGAGAACGCCGAGGGCTCCGACGACCCGCGCGTTCGCGTGTCCGCGACGGCGGCCGACCGCGACGAGTACGCGGTCCGCATCGACGTCAGCGACGACGGGCCGGGCATCCCCGAGACCGAACTCGACGTGCTGTCCCGCGGGTACGAGAGCTCGCTCGAACACGGGAGCGGCATCGGCCTCTGGATCGTCGTCTGGTGTCTCGCCCGCCTCGGCGGTGACGTCACGTTCGAGACGGACGAGTCGGGGACGACGGTCACGCTCTGGCTGTCGGAGGCCGCGGCGAGAACGTGAACCGACGCCACAGTTAACCCGCTGGGCGTCCAACCGTTGGGTATGAGCACGACTGCCGAGGGCGGCGGGGAGACCCGAACCGTCACGGTCACGGAGGACGCCGCGTCGCAGGCCGTCTCCCTGCTGGAGGGCGAGGGACTCGACACGGACGTCGCAGGCCTCCGCCTGTTCGTTCAGCAGGGCGGCTGTGCGGGGCTCTCCTACGGGATGCGCTTCGACGACGCGCCCGAGGAGGACGACACCATCGTGGAGGCGCACGGCCTCCGCGTCTTCGTGGATCCGGCGAGCGAGCAGTACATCGCGGGCAGCGAACTCGACTACGAGTCCGGCCTGCAGGCCGCGGGCTTCCACGTCGAGAACCCGAACGTCGAGGCGGAGTGCGGGTGCGGCGAGTCCTTCCGGACCTGATTTAGTTCTCCGAGCGGTCGTCCGGGTATGCCCACGACGCGCGCGGACGCCCTCGGGGCCGTCGCCGCCTACGCCGAGGCGTCCCGCCACGTCCACCGCGGGAGCATCGAGTCGTTCACCGACCGCCACGGCGCGGACTGTCGCGGCTATCGCTTCGCGACGAGCGACGCCGACCCCTATCTCGTCTACGGGCCGGCGAGCGGCGAGTACCTCTACGTGACCGCTCACCACTCGCCCGTGCAGGCGCTCGCGCACGAACTCGACGACGACGACGTCGACGACTACCGGAGCCGCGACGTCGCGTACGACGAGGGCGACGACGACCCGCGACACATCGCCGCGCGCGCCGTCCTCGACGAGGCGGACGGAATGGCCGAGGCCGCCGCGGCGATCCGCGAGGAGTGCGACACCGCCGCCGTCGTCTACGAACCCCACCGTACCCGCCACGGCGCGCTCTCCGAGTTCTATTTCCACCGCCGCCTCTACCCCGGTGGCCGATTCGACCGCGAGGATATCGACGACGCCGTGCGCGCGGTCACGGACGCCGTCGAGCGCGCCTACACCGCCTACTATCGGATCCTCGACATCCCCGTGCTCGACGAGAACGCCGGGGGCGAACCCGCCGCCCGCCCCGACTACGTGAGCGGGGGGCGCGGGTTTCAGTGAACGTGGGGCCGACCCGAGGGAGGGCCCACGAACACGCGAACGGCGAACGCCGTGAGCGAGCGAGAGCGATCGAGGCGACCCGTGGAGGCGCGTCTAGCCGGCGTCGGCGAAGTCGATTCCGGATATCTCGAAGCGCGCGCCGCCGGAGTCGCTCTCGGTGACTCGGATGGTCCAGTCGTGGGCGCCGACGAGTTGGTGCACCGTCGCGAGTCCGTAGCCGGTGCCGTCGTCTTTGGTGGTGTGCCCGGGGTCGAAGACGGAGTCGCGGGCGTCGGGCGGGATGCCGGGGCCGTCGTCGGCGACGAAGACGCCGTCGCCGTCGAGCACGCCGGCGCGGATTGAGACGTCGTCGCCGCCGTGTTCGATGGCGTTCCGGAGGAGGTTCTCCAGTATCTGCTGGAGTCGGCTCGCGTCGGCTTCGAGTCGGTGCGTGCTCGTGACCGAGAGCGTCGCGTCGTCGTGCTGGATCATCGACCACGCGCGCTCCGCGACGGCGTCGAGTTCGACGGCCTCGTACGCCGCCGTGTCGATGTCCTCGCCGGTCCGCGCGAGGTCGAGGACGTCAGTGATGAGGCGTTCCATGCGTTCGAGCGCGTCTCTGGCGGTCTCGTAGTGCGCCTCGTCGCCGGTCTCGTGGAGGAGTCCGAGGTTGCCCTTCGCGACGGAGAGGGGATTGCGCAGGTCGTGGGAGAGGATTTCCGCGAAGTGTTCGAGGCGTTCGGTCTGCCGTTCGGTCTCTGCCTCGTAGCGCTTGCGCGCGGTGATGTCTCGGCCGAGGCCGATGCGGCCGACGACGCCGCCGCGGTCGTTCACGACGCGCTTCGAGATGAACTCGTAGGGGAGCGTGCCGCCGTTCGCGCGGCGGAGGCGCACTTCGACGCGGGCCTGGCCGGCTTCGCGGGTCGTCCACACGTACTCCCGCATCGCGTCGCGGTCGTCCTCGTGGACGAGGTCGGCGGGGGTCAGGTCGCGGAGTTCTGACGGGCCGTAGCCGGTCACGGTCTCGACGCGTTCGTTCCAGAACTCCAGGGTTCCGTCCTCGTCGAAGAAGAAGAGAAGGTCGTCGAGCGCGTCCAGGACGTCCGCGAGCAGGCCGTGGCCGTCGAAGGTGTCGAGGACGGTGTCGACGTTGCAGACCATGAGTCCGCCGGGCGTGTAGGAGAGCGCGTGGTCGACCACGACGTCGTCGCCGCTCGCGGTCCGCATCGTCGTCTGTTCGCGGAGCACGCCCCGCGGGGGGATGTTCGAGATGAGTTCCTCGTGGACGCGTTCGACGTCGTCGTCCGGGTAGAGCACCGCCCAGTGTTCGCCGAGCAGGTCCGCCTGTTCGTAGCCGTACGTCTCCGCGTACGCGTTGTTCACGTAGACGAATCGGCCGTCGTCGTCGAGCAGGCTGATGCCCTCGCGTGCGGTCTCGATGGCGCTGAGTAGCTGTTGGCCGTTCCGTTCGGCGTGCGCCTTCTCGACGGAGTTCCGAATTCGGTTCGCGAGGACCGCGTACTGGTCGGTGCCGGTCTCCTTCTGGAGGTAGTCGGTGACGTCGGCGGATATCGCGTGGCCCGCGACGGCCTCGGAGCCCTCGCCGGTGAAGAGTATGAACGGGAGGTCCGGGGCGTCCGCGCGGACGGTTTCGAGGAGTTCGATGCCGTCCATGCCCGGTAGCTGGTAGTCGCTCACGACGCAGTCGACCCGGTCCGCGCGTTCGAGTCTGCGGAGCGCGTCTTCGGCGCTCTCCTCGTGGAGAACGTCGAATGCGGCGTGCTCGCGCTCGAGGAACGTCGCGGTGAGGTCGGCGAACGCGGGGTCGTCCTCGACGTGGAGGACGGTGATGGGTCCGGGGTCCACCATCGACTTGAAGTCGATGTCGGTGGACGCGACGGACAGATCGGTCGCCTTCTCCATTAGTGAAGGCGACGTGCCGGGCGCGTAAATCTCGTCTACCCTCAGAGAACGGTGTGCGTGGGAGTGACGCCCGCGGTCAGGTGGGGCCGTCCTCGTCTCGGGCGGCGCGCTCTCGCCGGGCGACGGCGACCGTGTCGAGCAGTTTTCGGAGCGCGGTGTAGAGGTGTTGGCCGAACGTCGAGGGGGCGATTCCCATCCGCTCGCCGAGCGCTCGCTGCGTGGTGTTCCGGGGGCGTTCGAAGTAGCCGGCTTCGAACGCGAGCGAGAGGGCGGTCCACTGTCGGTCGGTCAGTCGCTCGTCGAGCGTCGTCTGGAGGGCGGAGCGAGTGGCGAACGGGGTGGAGAGTTCGGTCGTTCGCTTCCCGACGAGCGAGGCGTCGGGGTGGGTTCGCTCGACGAGCGAGATGATCCGCTCGGGGGAGTAGCCGGGCGGGAGCGTCGCGACGACGCGCGCGCGCCCGTCGGCCACGTGGAGGGAGCGCAGCGGGACGTGCTCGTTCGACAGCGTCGCGAAGAGGCTGTCGGTGAGCGCGATTTCCACGAGGCAGCCGTCGTCGTAGCGTTCGAGGACGCGGAGGTCGCTCGCGTTCTCGGAGGAGCGGCCGCGTTCGACGACGGCGTCGGCGGGCGCGTCGAGGACGTGGAAGAACGCTATCGTCGTGCGCTCGTCCGGCCGCACCGCTTCGAGCAGTTCGAGACGGCAGTCGAGTTCGTCGGAGATGCGCATCGCTGGGTACGCCGCGTCCGCCAGCGAGAATTCGAGTTCCACGAACTCCCCGTTCCCGTCGGCCGGCATCGAATACTCGACGAGATACGATATCACTGCAGATTATATTTACGGCCACGGGCGACGGCGGGCGCTCGACGGTGCGCACGCGCGGCTACGACGGGCGCGAGACGAAGAGAACGCGAGGGGTCTCAGTCGTCGAGGCCGAACGCGACTTCGACTTCGACCTGGTACTGTCGGTTCTCGCGGCCCTCGATGCCGACGCGCTGTTCGACGACTTCGGCCCACGAGACGTTGTCGAGGGTCTCCTCGGCGCGGTCGAGTGCGTCGTCGACGGCGTCGTCGAAGCTCTCCTCGCTGGTCCCGATCAGGTCGATCTTCTTGTAGACCATGCCGGATGCTCACACCCCGTCGGGTTAAAGGTGGCCGCCGGGACGGGGGTCACTCGGTTCGGTCGCGGGCGCGGTCGAGTATCGCGCTCGCGACGTCCGTGAGGGAGGCGACGCCGACGACGGCGACGACGAGGGCGCCCGCGGTGTCGAAGACGAGGTCGAGGATGGTGTCGGTGACGCCGTACTGGGTGAGGACGCTGGTCGCGCCGACGGCGCCGGCGACGCCGGAGATGGAGAACTCGATGACCTCCCAGAAGACGCCGAACGCGAGCGTGATGACGAAGAGGAGGACGAACTCGAACGCGCGCGGGAAGTCGACGCTGTCCGCGTATTCGTCGACGGCGCGCACGGTGGCGTAGCCGACGGCGGCGACCACGGAGGAAGAGAGGGTGTGCGTGAGGTGATCCCACCACCAGACGTGCTGGTAGAACGATCCGGTGCCGGGGACGCCGACGGTGCCGAGGGCGTGCAGGAAGACGGCGAGCGTCACCCAGAGGACGTGCGCGGGGTCCATGGAGACGCCGTAGTCGCGTTCGATGAGCGCGGGGAGTTCGGAGACGGCGAGGCCGACGCCGGCGTTCACGACGACGCCGAGTTCGCCCCGATACGCGCCGACGAAGACGAAGCCGACGAGGCAGAGTTGGAGGACTCGGACGGCCTGCGCCTGTCGACGCGCGGAGATGCCGAGACGCTCGCGCACTCTCACGCGAGACCCTCCTCGGGGACGCGGGCGGCGAGACGGGCGCGCCGGCGGACGTAGAGCACGAAGAACGCGCCGCCGAGGACGCCGCAGACGGTGGCGGCGACGAAGTCCCACATGAGCGCTTGGAGGGACGCGGCCTCGACGGCGGGGGTGATCGGGCGGGCGACGTAGACGAGCGTCGTGCCGAGGAGGACGTCGCTCGTCCACTGGACGATGGCCCAGAGGCCCGCGGCGGCCATCGTCGCGACGACGACGAGCGCGCCGGCGACGCCGTCGGTCATTCGGACGGCCGTGAAGACGTCGAGTTCGACGGCGAGGACGAGCGCGAGCGCCGCGACGGAGAGGTAGGTGGTGACGGCGGTGGTGAGCCACCACGTCGCGAGGACGCGGCCGAGCACCGGGAGCGAGGCGACGAGCAACACCTCCCACGGGAGCATCACGCGCGCGGAGCGATAGACGACGGGCGGGACGAGCGCGAGCGCCGCGACGGCGACGCAGAACGCCGTCCACGCGAAGTCGCCCTCCCAGACGCTCGCGACGGCGACGGCGACGACGAGCGCGGAGAGCGCCCACGCCAGCGTCGCGTTCACGCGAGCGGTCTCCAGCACGCGGCCGAGGCGTTCGCCGTCGGGCATTCGTCCCCGCTTCGCCGGGGAGTGATACAAAAGTGTCGCCCGCGGGCCGGCCTACAGCAGGACGTACGCGAGCGCGTAGCCGACGCCGGCCGCGGTGACGGCGGCGAGGCCGGTGACGGCGATTCGCGGGACGTCGACGCGGCGGCGCTCGACGGCGGGGACGACGCCGACGGCGCCGACGGCGACCACGCTGAAGACGAAGTGATAGGAGACGCTGAGCGTCGGCGGCGTGATGACGAGCGCAGCGAGCGCGTACGCCCCGCCCGCGGCGGCGCGCCCGTCGAGGTGCGCGCGGAGGCGCCGGCCGGTGACGCGGTGGTAGGCGTAGACGCCCGCCCAGACGGACGCGAGTTCGAGCGCGAACGCGCAGAGCAGGTCGAGCGTCGGGTCGGCGAAGAGCGCCGGGCGCGACGCGAGCAGGTGGACGGGGAGCGGGTAGAGGAAGTGCGGGGGCGCGCCGGTGAGCAGGTCGCCGAACGGGTGGCTGGCGAGGCCGACGAGCGCCGTCGCGAAGAGCGCGCGCGGGCCGACGGTGAGGCGGCGCGCGACGACGCGCGCGACGGCGACGCCCGCGGCGCAGTAGACGGCGACGACGGCGGCGCCGAGGACGCCGGAGACGGCGGCGGTGACGGCGGTGAGCGCGAGCGCACACGCGCCCGCGACGACGGTGGCGCGGCGGGTGCGGGCGGCGGCGAGGGCGAACGCCGCGGCGGCGACCGGCGCGAACACGAGCGAGTGCGTGACAGCGCGGTGTATCTCGGTGCTCGCGCCCCAGAAGGCGTCCGCGGCGCCCATCACGCTCGTCGCGTTCGCGGTGAGGAGGCCGAGCGGCGCGTACACCATGTCCACGTCCGGGACGGCGGCGAACGCGCCCGCGGCGACGCCGAGCGCGAGCGCTCGCTCGCGGGACGCACCGGAGCGGAGGGCGAGGAGGGCGACCAGGGCGAACGCCACCGTCTCGTGACCGACGAACATCGCCGCCGTGTAGGGCGCGGACGCATATATGCGCTCCCACGGCGGCATCCGGTGGGAACGAGACGAACGATTATGACCGACGCGGCGGAACGGACGCGCATGGTCGAGACGACTGCCGCGGTCGTACGCGGCGCGGGCGAACCGTTCGAGATAGAGACCGTCGAGTTGGACGACCCGAGCGACGGCGAAGTACTCGTGGACGTGACGGCCGTCGGACTCTGCCACACCGACCTCACGGTGCAGGCGGGCGATCAGCCGACCGAACTCCCCGCCGTCCTCGGGCACGAGGGCGCGGGCGTCGTCGAGGAAGTGGGGGCGGGCGTCGACTCGGTCGAACCCGGCGACCACGTCGTGCTCTCCTTCGACTCCGACGGCACCTGCAAGCACTGCCACGAGGGCCGGCCCGCGTACTGCGAGACGATCATCCCGACGAACTTCGGGAGCGGCCGTCCCGACGGATCGAGCACCATCTCGCTCGACGGCGAGGACATCGGCGGGCGCTTCTTCGGACAGTCGTCGTTCGCGGAGAAAGCCATCGTCAGCGAGCGCAGCCTCGTGCCCGTCGACGACGACGCGCCCCTCGAACTGCTCGGCCCGCTCGGCTGCGGCGTGCAGACGGGCGCGGGCGGCGTCATCAACTCGCTCTCCCCGAGCGCCGGCGACGACATCGTCGTCTTCGGCGCGGGATCGGTCGGCCTCAGCGGCGTGCTCGGCGCGGGACTGTGCGGCTGTGGCGAGATCGTCGCGGTCGACGTGGTCGAGAGCCGCCTCGAAACGGCCGAGTCGCTCGGCGCGACGGCGACGGTGAACAGCGAGGAGGTGGACGACGTCGCGGCGGCGCTGCGCGAGCACCTCGGCGGCGGCGTCCCGTACGCGCTGGAGACGACGGGCGTTCCCGCCGTCCTCGAAACCGCCATCGACTCGCTCGGCAACCTCGGCACCGTCGGCGTCATCGGCGCGCCCCCGCTCGGCGAGCGCGCGAGCTTCGACGTGAACGAACTGCTCGCGGGGCGGACGATTCGAGGCATCACCGAGGGCGACTCGGTCCCCCAGGAGTTCATCCCGGACCTCGTCGACCTGCACGAGCAGGGGCGCTTCCCGTTCGACGAGTTCGTGACGTTCTACGACTTCGAGGACATCAACGACGCCGTCGCGGACGTCGAGGAGGGCGACGTCATCAAGCCCATCCTCCGCCTCGAGTAGACTACTCCGCCGAATCTCCCTTCTTCGTCCACTTCTTCTCCACCTCGGCGTTCGCGCGCACGACGACGTCGTCCCCGACCGAGAAGCGCGTCTTCCGCAGTTCTATCTCCTCGACGACGCCGTCGGTGTCGCCCGCGACGACCCGGTCACCGGGCGTGAAGTCCGGGTCGCGCAGGAGGTAGATGCCGGCGACGGCGTCCGCGAGCATCCCGCTGAGCGCGTAGGAGACGCCGAGCGCGAGGAAGCCCGACGCGGTGCCGAGCGCGGCGGCGATGCCGGGGAGGCCGACGAGCGTGAGGAAGGCGAGGAGCGCGCCGAACCAGAGGAAGACGGCGACGAGCGTGCGCGCGAACTGGACGTAGATCGGTTGGTCGGTGGTGCGCGAGACGACGACCGTCACCGCCCACGAGACGGTTCTGATGACGACGTAGGCGGCGACGAGGAAGACGACGCCCGCCAGTAGCTTCGGGAGCGCGGCGACGATACCGTCGACGAAACCCCGTACGGTCTCCGTGACGACGCCCGTGGCTGTCGGCATACGTGCGGCGTCGGCCGGCCGAAGGAAAAGGTATCGGGCCGCCCCTCAGTGCGTCGGGGGCGCGCGTGCCACCTGATACTCCCCGTCGTCGGAGACGCCGATGACCGCCCACTCGTAGGCGTGGTCTTCGGCGTCGAGCGCGCGTTCGAGACGGTCGACGTGGTCGTCCCACGTCACGAAACACCGCATCCGGTCGCCGTCCGCGGTCGCGACGTCGTCGGTGACCGCGAGCACGTCGACCTGCTTCCACGCTCGCTCGGCCCGGAACGCGTTGCCGTCCGTGGCGGTGACCTCGTAGCCGAGGTCGGTGAAGATCTCGCGGGCCTCGTCAGCCGGAGGTGTGGCACTCGGTACCATCCAACGTGATATACAAGCGCATACGTAATAACTGTTGTTACGCGCACGACTCACCGCGAACGCCCCCGCTATCGCACCCGAGCGCGCCGCTCGCGGATCGTCCCTCCCCGCTCGCCGTTTCGTCGCGCGTAGCGCGACGTTGCTCGCGGCTTCGCCGCTCGCGTTTCCGCGGTCTCGCTACGCTCGACCGCGTTTACTCGCGGATCGTCCCTCCCCGCTCGTATTCCCGTCGCCCCTCACTCGCGACGCTCGCTCGGCGCGACGTTACTCGCGGCTTCGCCGCTCACCGTTTCGTTGCCCCTCGCTATCGCTCGGCGCAACGTTACTCGTGCGCCGCGTCCCACTCGTCCGGCTTGCGCCGATTCCCGCACTCGTTGCACTCGATGCGGCCCATCGCGTCCATCGCGTTGTCGATGGACTCGCAGTTCGTGCAGTACCAGCCGTATCGGCGCTCCCGGTCGGGCGTGCGGTAGACGACGAGGAACGGTCCCTCGTCGCCGCGCTCGCCCTCGTCCTCGGCGACGTAGACGACGTCGCCGTCACCGGTCTCGACCTCGAACATACCCCGAGGGAGACGCCCGGCCCCCATTAGGGCTTCCGTCGCGGCGAGTGGGCAACCCTTAGGCGGCCCCGCCACGTCGTCCCGTTCGATGACCACCGTCGTCGTGCCCGTTCGGTACCCGCTCACCGAGCACTCCCGCGAAACGCTGCGCGCCGCCGTCGAACTCGCAGACGAGCGCGACGCCGACCTCACCGTCCTCCACGTCGACCTCTACCAGGACGACCGGCGCGTCACCTGGAGCGACCTCAAGCGCGCCGTCGAACGCGCCGTCGGCCGCCGCGAACGCACCCGCTACGTCGTCCGGCGGTCCTTCCTCGTCGAGGAGACCATCCTCGACGAAGTCGCCGCCGAGGACGCCGACGTCGTCGTCATCGGGAGCGCGCAGTCCTCCCGGTGGCGCAAGGCGCTGCGGTCGCTCCTCGGCGAACCCGACGTCGAAGGCTACCTCCGCGAAGAACTCGACTGCGAACTCGTCACTGTCGCCGTCTGAGCGCCACGTTCGCCTCGCCGCTCTCCTCGTCGAAGACGTGCTGGACGTGCGGGTACGCGATCTCGACGTCGTCGCGGTCCTGCAGTTCGTCCCAGATGCGCGTCTGCACCGCCGAACGTACCGAGAGCAGCCGATACGGCTGCTCCGCCCAGTAGCGCAGCGTGAGGTTCACGCCGCTGTCAGCGTACTCGTCGATGTAGCACGTCGGCTTCGCCGGATAGCGCGCGCTCCCGATGCGGATGTCCGGCCCGCCCGAGATGACGCCGTCGCACGTCGCCGCCGCGCGCTCGATGGCGGTTCGCGCCGCCGCGATGTCGCTCTCGTACGTCACCTCCACCGACAGCGAGAGACGCGTGCGCTCGTCCTCCGCGGAGTAGTTCACGATGTTCGCCGTCCGCATCTCCCCGTTCGGCATCACGAGGAACGTGTTGTCCAGCGTGAACACCTTCGTATAGCGGAGCGTGATGTCCTCCACGAACCCGCGCTGGCCCGTGTCCGTGAACTCGATCAGATCGCCGATCTCGTACGGCTGATCCGCGAGCACGAACACGCCGTTGATGACGCTCCCGACGATGGGCGCGAGCACGATACCGAGCACCGCCGAGAACACCGTCACCGAGACGACGAGATTCCCGAGGCCGAACCCGAGCGCCCACGCCGCCGCGAGCACCCCGAGGCCGAGCGAGCCCGTTCGAATGAGCCGGAGCACCGTCCGAGTCACCGACGGCCGCATGAACCGCCGGGCGACCCGCCGCCCGAGCACGCCCGTGAGGACGCGACCGAGATACCAGCCGGCGACCACCGCGAGCACCGCGAAGACGACGCCGTACTGGTGGACGACCGCCTCCGCGCCCACGAGCGTGTCGACGACGCTGTCCGGCCACGGCATACCTACGACCGAGGACGCGGCCCGCGAAAAGGGTTGTCCTCGCGTCACCTCCCGCGCGCCGCGGCCCGACTCACCCGCCGCCGACGGCCGCGCGTCGCCCCGAAGGGGTGGTTTTTAGCCCGCCGGCCGCACACGTCCGTCCATGAGTGAGTCCGACCTGCGTGACGTCCTCGAACACGTCGGGGAGGGGTTCGACCTCGGCGAGTACGAGATCGAGGCCTACCTCGCCGTCCTCGAACACGGCGAGTTGACGGCGAGCGAGATCGCAGACCGGACCGACGTCCCACAGCCCCGCGTCTACGACACCGCGCGCAGCCTCTCCGAGCGCGGCCTCGTCGAGATCCGGGAGTCGCGTCCGATGACCGTCGTCGCCATCGACCCCGAGGAGGCGTTCACCAACCTCCAGTCGTCGCTCGACACGCTCGTCGACGACCTCGAAGCGCTCTACACCGTCCCGACGCGCGAGACGGAAGCGGTCACGCTCGTCAAGAGCCGAACCACCGT
>Ga0207755_100354_pt1 | contig 23031 bp, 23 predicted proteins | sample A23P2SouthBayCA_FD_187734 | JGI IMG/M metagenome (GOLD analysis project Ga0207755, IMG submission 187734) | Aerobic enrichment media microbial communities from Bioluminiscent Bay, La Parguera, Puerto Rico - A23 P2 (SPAdes) | ecosystem: Environmental > Aquatic > Marine > Unclassified ...
CCGCGAGCGCGCCCGTCCGCACCCACGCGTCCCCGTGGCCGGTGCGCGCGCCGAGCGCCGCGAGCGCGTCCAGTCGCTCGCGGCCGTAGTCGAGCGTCACGCGCAGCGAGAGGTCGCCGTCCGCGGACAGGTCGCGCGCGAGGCCCGCCGCCTCCGGAGACGGCGCGACGGCCGCGACCTCGCTCACGCCCCGCTCGTTCGCGTCCCGCTGCGCGCGCCGGAACGCGCCCGCCGTCGCGTCCGCGTCGGCCGCGACGAGGCGCGCGGCCGCGTCCGCGAACCCGGGGACGAGGACGCGGCCGCCGAGGTCGACGACGGTCGTCTCCACGCCGACGGAGAACTCTATCTCGTAGTCCGAGTCGAGGCGCGTCACGCGTCCGTCGCGCACCGCGACGCCCTCGTACGTCTCGTCCGGTTCACCGAGCGTGTGGACCTCGCCGTTCACGAAGGCGACGTCCGCGTCCGCGCACATACTCCCGAGTGGGGTTCGGCGACGAAAAGAACGTTCGGAAACGGGCGCTACGCGCGCCGAAACGCGACCCCGTAGGCGACCAGCGCGCCGACGGCGAGCGCGCCGAGGTCGTCCCACGGGCCGGTGAGGTAGCCGACGGTGGCGCCCGCGACGGTCTGGATGGCGACCAGCGCGGCGAACGTCGCGAGGTAGAACGAGACGAGCCCCCACGCCAGCCGGTTCACCGCGACGCGCCGGCGCACCGCGACGAACGCGCCCGCGACGCCCGCGACGAACGCGGCCGGGATCCCGTACGTGAGCGACGTGAACGCGTCCGGCGACGTGAACACGCCCACGACCGCGAACCCGAGCGGCGCGGCGGCGAACCAGCCGAGCACCGCGCGGAAGCCGGTCGTCGCGTCGAGTCGAACCATAGCGGTCGTTTCGGTGCCCGCGGGAAGTACGCACCGATACGAACCGTTTAGGGGCGTGGCTCGCCCACGGGCGGGTATGACAGACGCCGACGCCGAGACGCTCGCCGAGCGGGTGCGAGAGGGCGACCTGCGCCTCCACGAACTCGAAGCCCACGCGGACGCGGAGACGGCCGCGGCCGCCCGCCGCCGCCTCCTCGAATCCGAGACGGGCGCGGCCCTCGACACGACGGGCGCGTTCGCGTTTGACGCCGCGGCCGCCGAACCGAACATCGAGAACCTCGTCGGCGGCGCGCAACTCCCCCTCGGCGTCGCCGGCCCGCTCGCCGTCGCCGGGGACGCCGCGAGCGACGACTACTACCTCCCGCTCGCGACGACGGAGGGCGCGCTCGTCGCGTCCGTGAACCGCGGCTGTTCGGCTATCACCGCCGCGGGCGGCGCGAACGCGCGCGTCACCAAGCGCGGGATGACCCGCGCGCCCGTCTTCCGCGTCGCCGACGTCACCGAGGGCGCCGAGGTGGCGCGCTGGGTGGACGAGCACGTCGACGAACTCCGCGAGGCCGCCGAGGCGACGACGAACCACGGGAAACTCCAGGAGGTCACGCACTACGTCGTCGGGGACAACGTCTTCCTCCGCTTCGCCTACGACACCGCGGACGCGATGGGGATGAACATGGCGACAATCGCGACGCGCGCCGCCGCCGACGTCGTCGAGGACGAGACGCCCGCCGAACTCGTCGCGCTCTCCGGGAATCTCTGCACGGACAAGAAGCCCGCCGCCATCAACGCCGTCGAGGGCCGCGGCCGCACCGTCACCGCGGACGTCCGAATCCCCCGCGACGTCGTCGAGGAGCGCTTCAAGACGACGCCGGAAGCCATCGAGGAGGCGAACACGCGCAAGAACCTCGTCGGGTCCGCGAAGGCCGGGAGCCTCGGGTTCAACGCGCACGCCGCGAACGTCGTCGCCGCCGTCTTCCTCGCCACCGGCCAGGACGCCGCGCAGGTCGTCGAGGGCTCGAACTGCATCACCACCGTCGAAGCCCGCGAGGACGAGTTGTACGCCTCCGTGAACCTCGCGTCGCTAGAGGTGGGGACCGTCGGCGGCGGCACGAAACTCCCGACGCAGGCCGAAGCCCTCGACGTCCTGGGCGTCCGCGGCGGCGGCGACCCGGCCGGCGCGAACGCCGACGAACTCGCCGAAGTCATCGCCGCCGGCACGCTCGCCGGCGAACTCTCCCTCCTCGCCGCGCTCGCCTCCCGGAACCTCTCCTCCGCGCACGAGGAACTCGGGCGCTGACGACGCGCGCCCACTTTCACTTTCGCCCCGCGTCTGGCCGGCGCTTATCCGCTCGCTCGCCCTCCCCTCCCGCATGGACGACTCCGATGCCACCACGCTCGCGGACGTCCCCGGCGTCACCGTCCTCCGCGTCCTGAAGCTCGTGCTCACCGTCCTCCTGCTCGCCGCGACGCTCCTCGGGACGCTCCTCCGTTAGAGCAGCCGATACACCCCGCGGCTCTCCGAGGCCTCCCCCCGGCGAACCAGCCGCGCCAGCGCCTCCCGCGCGTACTCACCCGAGACGCCGTGTTCCTCGCAGTACGCCGCGACGTCGTCCTCGTCCGGCGCGTCCAACTCCCGCACCGCCTCCCGAACGCGCTCCTTCCGCGAGACCGACCCGCCCGACGAGGACGCGCGCGCTGCCGCCGCGGCCACCTCGCTAGCGTCCAGCCCCGACCCGTCGAGATACTCGTCGTCACCGACGACCGACTCCGCCGCTCGCTCTCCCATCGCCGCGTACGAGTCCAGGTCCGCGAACGCGTCCCCGAACCCCGAGCGGTTCGCCAGCATCGACGCCCGCACCTCCGCCGCGTGCTCGCGGTCCTCCGTCGTCACGAACTGCTTGCGCTTCGCGTGCGCCTTGCTCGTCCCGCAGCGCGGACACTCCGTGCGCTCCGGGCGCCCCTCCACCACCCAGAGCATCGAACACTCGCTACAGCCCACCACCGCGTACATACCCTCACTCGCTCGCCATCGCGTAAAAAGGCGTCCCCCGTGCAGTCGCGTGTTCGGGCAGCGCTTCGCGCTGCCCTATTCCTCGCGGGTCGCGGTGCTCCCCGCTCGGTCGCTTCGTGGGCCCTCGCGCGCTTCGCTTGCTCGGCCCCACGTTATTCCACTCGGAACCCCATCTCCTCCAGCAGGCCGGGGACGCGGTCGGCGTGGTCGCCCTGTATCTCGACCGTGCCGTCGCTCACGGTGCCGCCCGCGCCGAGCTGCTTCTTCAACTGGGAGGCGACGTCCTGCAGGTCGGTCGCGTCCTCGTCGAACCCCTCGACGATAGTGACTGGCTTGTCGTACGTCCGGCGCTCGACGCGCACGGAGAGCACTTCTTCGGCGCGCGCGAGGTCCTCCTCGATACCGGGGATGTCCGCGAACGGGTCGTCGTCTGCCATACCGAACGGTAGGAGCGCGGCGACAAAGAAAACGGCGGCAGATAGGTCTTCGATTGCGTCGGGCGAGGCCCGACTAACCCACGACTCGCTTACGCGAGGTCGTGGATGTCGTCGGAACGCGACGCGTTCCGACTGCTAAACGAACTGGCGTGAGCCAGTTCGTTGATGTCGCCGAACTCACGCGTGAGTTCGGTGGCGAGCGGGGAATCTCCGATTTCCCGCGGAGAAGAACTCGCCGCTCAGGCGAGTTCTTCGATGTTCTCGACGATGTTCTCCGCGAACTCGGTCGTGGAGAGCTTCACGCCGTCCTCGATCTGGCGTTCGAGGTCGTACGTGACTTCGCCGTTGGAGATGGACTTCTCGACGGCGTCGCGGACGAGCTGGCCGGCGTCCTCCCAGCCCATGTACTCGAACATGAGGCGGCCGGAGAGGATCATCGCGGACGGGTTCGCCTGGTCCTGGCCGGCGCGCTTGGGCGCGCTACCGTGGACGGGTTCGGCGAGACAGCGGCCGGTGCCGAAGTTCGCGCCGGGCGCGATGCCGAGGCCGCCGATCTGGGCGCCCGCGGCGTCGCTGAGGTAGTCGCCGTTGAGGTTCGGCATCGCGAGGATGTCGAACTCGTCGGTGCGGAGCTGCATCCACTGGAGCATCGCGTCGGCGAGGCGCTCCTCGACCATGACGGCGTCCTCCGGGATGTCGACCTCGTCCTGCTCCTCCCAGAGGGAGTCGGGCGCGGCGAAGACCTGGTCGTCGGGGTACTCCTCGTCGGCGACCTCCATGCCCCACTCGCCGAACTGGCCCTCGGTGAACTTCATGATGTTCCCCTTGTGGACGAGCGTGACCTTGTCTCGGTCGTTCTCGATGGCGTAGTCGATGGCCTCACGGACGAGGCGCTTCGTGCCCTTCTCGGTGATGGGCTTGATGCCGATGCCGATGGGGCCGTCGTGCATCACGTCGTCGAAGCCCATCTCGTCCTCGACGAAGTCGCGGACCTTCTCGACGTCCTCGGTGCCGGCCTCCCACTCGATGCCGGCGTAGACGTCCTCGGTGTTCTCGCGGAACGTCACCATGTCCATCTCCTCCGGGGACTTCATCGGGGAGGGGACGCCGTCGAGGTAGTAGGTCGGGCGGACGTTCGCGAAGAGGTCGAGCGTCTGGCGGAGCGCGACGTTCAGCGAGCGGTAGCCGGCGCCGACGGGCGTCGTGAGCGGGCCCTTGATGGCGACGCGGTGCTCGCGGATGGCGTTCACGGTGTCGTCCGGGAGGTTGACGTCCTCGCCGTAGCGGTCGCGGGCGGCCTGTCCGGCGTAGACGCGCATCCAGTTGACCTCGTGGCCGGTGGCTTCGGCGGCCGCGGTCAGCACCTTCTGGGCGGCGGGGCCGACGTCGCGGCCGATGCCGTCCCCGTGGAGGATGGGGATGATGGGGTTCTCGGGGACGTCGAGTTCGTCGGCGTCCTCGTCGTACGTGATCTTCTCCCCTTCGTCGGGGACTTCGACGCGGTCGTACTCGTAGCTCATAATCACCTAAGCCCACTCGGCAAGCGCCTAAAAGGACTGCTGTTTCCGCGCGTCACGCGCCCGTACGGGTGCGTGAGGCCTTCGCACGATTCTCAGTCGTCGGCCTCGTCGTCGGTGAGCGCGTCCCCGATTTCGGCGGGCGTGAGCGGGGGGTCGGGCGGGCGCCGGGACTCGTCGCGGCGCTCCGGCGGCGCGTCCGCGCGGACCGCTTCCATGAACTCCGATTGGGCGTTCACGACCGGTTCGCCGTCCGCCGGATGCTCGCGCTCGTAGCTCCCGTCCGCGTTCATCGTCCACGCCTTCCGGTTGTCCGCGAACAGCGTGTCGAGGACGCCGTCGAGGGTGCGTCGGAGCGCGGGGTCCTCGACGGGCGCGACGGCTTCGACGCGCCGGTCGAGGTTGCGCGTCATCCAGTCCGCGGAGCCGATGTAGTACTCGGGGCTCCCCTGGTTCTCGAAGCGGAAGACCCGGGAGTGTTCGAGGAAGCGGCCGACGACGCTGCGCACGTTGACCGTCTCGCTCAGGCCGTCGACGCCGGGGCGGAGCCGACAGATGTCCCGCACGACGAGGTCGATGTCGACGCCCGCCCGCGAGGCCGCGTAGAGTTCGTCGATGATATCGGGGTCCTCCAGTCGATTCATCTTCGCGGTGATGTGCGCGGCCTCGCCCGCGCGGGCGGCCTCGGCCTCCCGCCGGATCAGGTCGCGAAAGGACTCGCGCATCGTCGTCGGCGCGATGAGGAGTTTCCGGTACTCCTCGTGGAGCGAGTGGCCGGTGAAGTAGTTGAACAGTCGCACGAGGTCGTTCCCGATGGCTCTGTCCGCGGTGAGCAGGCCGAGGTCCTCGTAGCGCTCCGCGGTCTCCGAGTGGTAGTTCCCGGTGCCGACGTGCGAGTAGATTCGGACGCCGTCGTCCTCCTCGCGCACGACGAGCGCCGTCTTCGTGTGCGTCTTGTAGCCGATGGTGCCGTACGCGACGTGGATGCCCTCCTCCTCTAAGCGGTCCGCCCACCGGAGGTTGTTCGCCTCGTCGAAGCGCGCCGATAGCTCCACCATCACCGCGACCTGTTTGCCGTTCCGCGCGGCCTCGATGAGCGACTCGATGACCTTCGAGTCGCGCGCCGTCCGATAGATGGCGGCCTTGATGGCGAGCACGTCCGGGTCGTTCGCCGCCGCCTCGAAGAACCGCTGGACGGTCTTCGAGAACGAGTGGTAGGGGTGGTGGACGAGCACGTCGTCCGCGCGGACCGCCTCGAAGACGTCCCGCTCGCTCGGGAGGCGGGGGTGTTCGCGCGGCGTCCACGGGTCGAGTTTCAGGTCCGGGCGGTCGAGTTCGGTGAGCGCCATCAGTCCCCGATAGTCGAGCAAGCCGTCGAGGCGGAACACCTCCTCGTCGGCCAGCTCGAGCTGCTCTTCGAGCAGGTCGACGACGCGTTCCGGCGTCCCGGCCTCGACTTCGAGGCGGACGACGCGCGCGAACCGGCGCTCCCGGAGGACGGACTCGACGCGGTCCGCGAGGTCGTCGTCCGCGTCGTCGTCGAGCGTCACTTCCGCGTTCCGCGTCACCCGGAAGAGCGAGTGGTCGACGACGTCGACGCGCGGGAAGAGCAGGTCGAGGTTGTGCCGGATGACGTCCTCCAGCGGGACGAACGTCCCGTCCCCGACGTCCAGGAGGCGCGGCCGGTTTCCCGGTACCTTCACGCGGGAGAACGTCGGGTCGTCGTCGCCGTCCTCGCGGGTGAGCACGGCGATGGAGAGGCTGAGGTTGGAGATGTGCGGGAACGGGTGCGCGGGGTCGAACGTGAGCGGGGTGAGCACGGGGAGGACGTCCGCCTCGAAGCGCTCGCGCAGGTCGCGGCGCGCGCCCGCGTCCAGGTCCTCGTAGGCCGCGACGTCGACGCCGGCGTCCGCGAGTTCGTCGACGAGGCCGCGATAGCACGCGGCCTGCCGGTCGAGCAGGCCGGCCGCGCGTTCGAGCGCCTCGCGGCGCTCCTCGTCGGGGGTGCGGCCGTCCGCGGTCCGCTCGGTGACGCCCGCCTCGGTCTTGAGTTTCAGTTCGCCGATGCGCTTCTGGAAGAACTCGTCGAGGTTCTGCGTGAGGATGCCGAGGAACTTCACGCGCTCCAGGAGCGGGTTGCGGTCGTCGGTGGCTTCGCGGAGGACGCGGCGCTGGAAGGCGAGTTCGCTGAGCTCGCGGCTCAGGTAGCGTTCGGGCCCGCTCGGCGCGGCGTCCTCGCGCATCGGCGCCGCCGTCAGTTTCCCCCCGCGGCCTCGATCCGCGAGGCGACCGCGGGACTGACGACCTTCGAATCGCTGCGCTCCTCGTGCGTCTCGGCGGGGTCGACCGTGACCGTTCGGTCGCGCCGGTAGTCGTAGGCGGTGAGCGTCCCGCCGTAGACGCAGCCGGTGTCGAGCGCGACGGCGTGCTCGTGGACGACGGGACGCTCGTGGACGGTGTGCCCGAAGAAGACGCGGTGCGGGCCGTCGTACTCGTCGTACCAGAACGGGCCGTCGTAGCCGTCGCCGTTCGGCGCGCGCATCGTCAGCAGGTCGTCCATCGAGTGCTCGTCGAGCGGTCGTTCCGGGTCGACGCCGCCGTGCACGACGAGCGCGTCCGCGAAGGAGATGGCGACCGGGAGCGACTCGAAGAACGCGCGGTCGCCGTCGCGGAGCCAGTCCGGATTCTTTCGGTCGTCGAGTATCTTCTGCTCGTTGTTCCCGCGGACGGAGACGAGGCGGTCGTCGCCGCGCACGCGGTCGACGACGCCGGGGCTGTCCGGGCCCTTCCGCACGAGGTCACCGACGAAGACGACGCGGTCGTCGGGGCCGAGCGGGAGGCGTTCGAGGAGCTGGTCGAGCGCGGCGAGACTCCCGTGCACGTCGCCGACGACGTAGACGTCGCCGTCGACGGCGAGTCGCTCGTGGTGCGCCTCGACGTCGTCGCTGAACTGTGGTGGCGTGGTCATTGGCTGGACCGGAGGCGCCCGCCGCGCCGGTCGGCGCGCGCCCCCGTAACTACCGCAGTGGAGGCGCTGCGCGCCTTAATCCGTTGCTAATAGCTCGACGTATCGCTATATAGTCCGCCGCCGTCACGCGCCGTCGCGCGCGCGGCGCTCGTAGAGCCAGTACGAGTAGGCGACGCTGACGACGGCGGTGCCGAGCGCGGGCACGAGGACGAAGTAGACGGCGTATTCGCCGAAGAGCAGGCCGACGAGCGCGAGGACGGCGCTGGCCTTGAACAGTCGCGCGGCGAGCGCGTGCGTGCGCGCCCACACGTCGTCGCTGTCGAGCGTCCACGGCGTGCGGACGCCGACGAACCAGTTCGGTTCGGCGTGCGAGAGGACGACGCCGACGTAGTAGAAGAGCGCGGCGACGCAGACGACGACGAGCGAGACGAACGCGAAGCGGTAGCCGAGGTTGAAGAGGAGCGTGCCGACGTGGAGGACGAGCATGAATGCGGCGAGGAGGACGATCAGCCAGTCGTAGTACGGGCGGAAGGACGCGTAGCGCTCGCGGCGCGGGTCGACGCGCGGGACGACGGCGAGGAGGGCGGCGAGGCACGCGGAGAGCGCGGGGACGAACGCGAGCGCGAGCGATTTCGACATCGTGCCGTTCGGCCGGCCCGCGGCGTCCCAGTGCGTGACGAGGCGTTCGGGGAGCGCCGGCGCGGCGAGGGCGCTCGCGAGCGCGGTGAGGGCGACGAGCCCGGCCGCGATGCCGAGGCGCTGACGGGTGTTCACGGCCGACCCGAGGGGCCGACGCGGCATAAACGTCGCCCGAACGGCACCCGACACGGTAAAAAGACGGGCGCGCGAAGCCCGAGGCATGACCGACACCGTGGAGCCGGGGAGCGAGGCGTACGAGAAGTACCACGAGGCGGGCGACGTGCTCGCGCAGGTGCTGGACGAGGCCGCCGAGCGCGTCGAGGTCGGCGCGAAACAGATCGACGTCGCGGCGTTCGCGGAGGAGCGCATCCGCGAACTCGGCGGCCGGCCGGCGTTCCCGGTGAACATCAGCGTCGACGAGGAGGCGAGTCACGCCTCCCCGCACGCGGACGACGACACCGAGTTCGGCGAGGAGATGGTCTGCCTCGACGTCGGCGTGCACGTCGACGGCTACATCGCGGACGCCGCGCGCACGGTCGACCTCTCCGGGAACCCCGAACTGAAGGAGGCCGCGGAGGAGGCGCTGGACGCGGGCCTGGACGTCGTCGAAGCGGGCGCGCACACGGGCGAGGTCGGCGCGGAGGTCGCGGACGTCGTCACGGCGTACGGCTACCAGCCGATCGTGAACCTCTCCGGGCACGGCCTGGAGCGCTGGGACGCGCACACGGACCCGAGCGTGCCGAACCGCGGCACCGACCGGGGGACCGTCCTCGAAGCGGGGGACGTCCTCGCCATCGAACCGTTCGCGACGACCGGGTCCGGGAAGGTGACCGAGGGGTCGAAGACGGAGATATACTCGCTCGTGGACGACCGTTCCGTTCGCAACCGGCAGGCCCGACAGGTCCTCGACACCGTCCGCGAGGAGTACCGCGACCTGCCGTTCGCGCAGCGGTGGCTGGACGCGCCGCGCGCGGAGATGGCGGTTCGGCGCCTCGAGACGGCGGGCGTGCTGCGATCCTATCCGGTGCTGAAGGAGGCGGACGGCGAACTCGTGAGTCAGGCGGAGCACACCATCATCGTCACCGAGGACGGCTACGAGGCGACGACGGAGCCGTAGCTACGCGACGAGACCAGCGTGGGGGGAACCGTCGAAGAAATACGGGGGGAGTCGACGACGAGAGCGCGTTACGCGTTGTTCATCCGGGTCGACGTCTGCTCGCCGCACACGCGACACTTCGAGATGCGGTACGGTTCACGCGAGAACGCGGCGTTCTCGTCCTTCTCGGACTCGGTCTTCAGCTCGACCGAGACGTCGTGAGGCGTCTCTTTGCCGCAGTTGCCGCACGATTCTGTCATGCCGTCGGATCGAGGTGTCTTGCTCGCCATCGGAACCACCCTCGTTTCCCCGGTACACGTCCGGGGCAGAAAAACCCCAGCGTTTCTCGACGTTCCGAATACCGGGTCGTTCGCTGTCGCTCGCCCCTGCTCCCGGTTCGTTCGACTCAGTGCGGGATTCGTCACGCGTCGGCCCGTTCGGCTTCCGAAAGCTACCTGTCGGGGCCCGCCGTCGCCCCGTACATGGAGCAGGTGTTCGCGCCGTGGCGCATCGAGTGGGTCCGCCGCGACGACAAGAACCCGGACGTCGACGAGTGCGTCTTCTGCGAACTCCCCGAGCGCGAGGACGCGCGGGAGAACCTCGTCGTCGCGCGCTCGGAGCGCGCGTTCGTCCTCCTGAACAACGCGCCGTACAACCCGGGCCACCTGATGGTCATCCCCTACGAGCACGGCGGGACGTACACCGACCTGGACGACGCGACGCTCCTCGACCACGCGCGCCTGAAGCAGCGCGCGCTGGACGCGCTGGACGAGGCGCTGGACCCGCAGGGCTACAACGCGGGGCTGAACCTCGGCGGGGGCGCGGCGGGCGGGAGCATCGAGGACCACCTCCACACGCACGTCGTCCCGCGCTTCGGCGGCGACACGAACTTCATGCCCGTCGTCTCCGACACGAAGGTCATCGTCGAGGCGCTGGACGAGACGTACGACCACCTGCACGACGCGTTCGCGGCGCAGGACGACGCGCGCGCACCGGGGCCGGACGCCGCCGTCGAGTTCGATTTCGACTGAGTCGAAACGTTCGCAACGTACTTGCGGGCGGGGCGACACTCCCCGAGGGATGGACCGCAGGACCGCGATGCGGCGCGTCGGCGCCGTCGTGCTCGCCGCGAACGCCCTGCTCGCGCTGGCGAAGGGCGGCGTCTGGTGGTACACGGGCAGTCTCGCCGTCGGGTCCGAGGCGGTCAACAGCGCCGCGGACGTCGCGTACAGCCTCGTCGTCCTCGGCGGCCTCTACCTCACCACTCAGCCCGCGGACTTCGAGCACCCGCACGGCCACGAGCGGATCGAGCCGTTCGTCTCCCTGTTCGTCGCCCTCGGCGTCTTCGCCGCGGGCGTCACCGTCCTCTACAACGCGACGACGGCCGTGCTCACGGGCGGGTCGTCGGGCGCGGCGGGCGCGGCGGGCGTCCTCGTCCTCGCGGGCACTGCGGTCGCGAAGTACGCGCTCTTTCGCTACTGTCGGCGCGTCGGCGAACGGCACAACTCGCCCGCGCTCGTCGCCACGGCGCTCGACAACCGGAACGACATCCTGACCGCGGCCGCGGCGCTCGTCGGCGTGCTCGGCGCGGCCGCGGGCTATCCGATTCTCGACCCCGTAGCGGCGGGCGTCGTCTCCTTCGGCATCCTCTACACGGGCTACGAGATAGTGCGTGACAACGTCAACTACCTCGTCGGCGCCGCGCCGCCCGAGGACTTGCGCCGGGAGATCCTGCGGCGCGCGCTCACGCACGGGCAGGTCCGGGGCGCGCACGACGTCGTCGCGCACTACGTCGGCCCGGAGGTGGACGTGAGCCTCCACATCGAGGTGGAGGGCGATCTGACGCTCCGGGAGGCCCACGACATCGAGTCCGCGGTCGTTCAGGACATCCGGTCGATGCCGGAGGTGGACGACGTCTTCGTGCACGTGGACCCGAAGGAACTGGGCGAGTGGAAGGCGGACGAGGACGCCGACAGATTACTCGCGGACGACGAGTAACCGCGGAATACCAGGTCAGAACGTCGGATATAGGGGGTAGAGATAGTAGATTTAGGCTATTCTATCGAGTGTCGGTGTTCGAACGTCAACGCCCGGCGCAACGCTTTTGGTGTGACAACGCGTATCACGAAAGCGAGCCGGGAACCGGCGACGCTACCATGAGCGCGACCACCACCGACGCGACGAGAGTTCGCACGATGCTGCTCGCGCGCGCCCGCGGCCGCCAGGACGCGCTCACCGAGCGGTGGGGTGAGCGCCCGGAGCGACCCGCGCGCGCCGCCCGAACCGACTACGCCGAACGCCCCGTCCCGAGCGACGTCGCGACGTTCGCCGCGCAAGCCTACCCGTGGCGCATCGACCTCGTCTGCACGGACGCCGACGGCCGCGTCCTCCTCCGCCCCGCCGGTGACGGCTGGACGCTCCCCGGCGGCGAGGGCCTGCGCGCCGAAACCGTCGAGGACGCCGCCGAACGCCACGCCGACGCCGTCCTCGGCGGCGGGACGATGCGCGACGTCCTCTGGACGCAACTCGTCGAGTTCGACTACGGCGCCGTGGACCTGCCCGCACTGCGGGTAGTGGCGCACGTGGCGAGCGAAGCGAGCCACGACCAGAACGAGCGGGGAGCGAAGCGACCCGCGAGTCACGTCGCCGAGTGCAACGAGGCGACGTCTCGTGCGAGCGGGGAGCGCAGCGAGGCGCGAGCATCCGGCACGGACGAATCGACGTCCGCGGCGCAGTCGGAGTGGTTCGCGCTCGACGCGCTCCCCGACTCGTTCGCGGAGCGCGCGGCGGTCGTGTCGGCGCTCCGGACAGACTGCTGAGTCGCTCTAACGTCTCGCAGAGCCGCTAGACGGGGCGGCCGAAGGCGTACATCGTGGCGTGGTCGGTGACTTCGACGGTGGCGAAGTCGCCGGGTTCGAGGCCGTGCTCGGTGGCGTTCTGCACGACGACCTGCCGGTAGGCGGTGTCGTAGCACTTCACGGAGTCGCCGGTGCCGTGGTCGGTGACGAGGACGTCGCGCTCTTCGCCGACCATGTCGGCGTAGGCGTCGCCGACGACGTCGCGCTTCAGTTCGCTCATCGCCTTCGAGCGCTCCTTCTTCAGCGTGCCGCCGAGGCCCTTGAGGTCGGCGGCGTCGGTACCGGGGCGCTTCGAGAACCGCGTGACGTTGATCTTCTCCGGGCGGGTCTCGCGCAGGAGCGCCATCGACATCTCGTGGTCGGCGTCCGTCTCCGTGGGGAAGCCGACGATGAAGTCGGTGGCGAGCGTCCACTCCTCTAAGCGTTCGTCGAACGTCTCGACGATGTCGACGTACTGCTCGACGCGGTGCTGGCGGCGCATGTCTTCGAGGACGTCGTCGCTCCCGGACTGGACGGGCGCGTGCAGGAAGTTGTAGAGTTCGTCGTGTTCGGCGAAGACGTCCGCGAGTTCCTCGCGGATGCCGTGCACGCCGCCGGGGTTCGCCATCCCGACGCGCACGCGGAAGTCGCCCTCGATCTCGGTGCAGATCCGATCGAGGAGTTCGGGGAGTTTTCGCTCGCCGTCGTCCCAGCCGTAGACGCCGGTGTCCTGGCCGGTGATCCTGATCTCTCGCGCGCCGGCGTGGACGAGCGCACGCGCCTTCTCGACGTTCTCGGAGACGGGCGGGGAGTCGACGCGGCCGGTCGCCTGCTTCGTGATGCAGTACGAGCAGTTGCTCATGCAGCCGCGCGCGATGGGGAGGATGCCGACGACGCCGTCGAGGACGGGTTCCGCGTCGGGCGTCGCCGTCGGGCACTCCCCGTTCGTCACGGCCTCGGGCACCTCGTCCCAGTGGAGGACGTCGGCGTCCACGTCCGCGTCGGCGAACGCCTCGCCCTGCGCGAGCGCCATGCAGCCGGTGACGTAGAGGTCCGCCGTCTCCTCTGCGAGTTCTTCCGCCCGGCGGAGCATGTTCCGCTCCGTCTTCTCGACCACGGTGCAGGTGTTCAGGATGGCGACGTCCGCGTCGTCGACGCCGTCCACGCGGTGGTGGCCCGCGTCGCGGAGGCGCCGCTCGATCTCGCGGCTCTCCCCGCGGTTCGACGTGCACCCGTAGGTCTCGATGTGATACCGGGCCATCGCTCCCCCGTTCGCTCGGCGTCGCCAAAAGCGCCGTGATTCGCCCCCGCTCGTTAGCCGTCCAGCGGGTCCCCCTCGTCGACCGCCGTCGGGAGCGACTCGCCGCGGACGAGCGGGCCGAGCGCGTACCGGACCGCCGTCGTCACCACCACGACGGCGAGCGGGCCGAGGAAGAGCCCGTACCAGCCGAGGATGAGCGTCCCGACGACGTACCCGAACATCACGAGTTCGACCCGCAAGCCCATGCGGCGGCCCGCTATCTCCGGGAGGACGAACGTCATCGGCACGAAGTCGAGCAGGACGAAGGAGACGACGAGCAGGACGAGCGGGAAGACGAACAGCGCGTCGTTCGCCTGCGCGGCCGCCCAGAGGAGGTAGCCGACGAGCGGGACGTAGACGACCTTCCCGACGACCAGCGGGATGAGGCTCGCGAGCCCCATCATCAGCGCGAGCACGGTCGGGAACGGCATCTGGACCGCGGGCGGCGCGACGACGTTGTACGCCTCGAACACCACCTCGGAGGCGATGGCGACGAGGCCGACGAGCAGGACGTTCGAGAAGTAGACGACTTCGAGGTCGCGGTCCACCGCGTTCGCGTACGCGAACGCGGGCCCGTCGCCGCCGCAGACGCCGCGGAACCAGTCGCGGAGTCGATGGCCGTCCCGCAGGAGCGTGAACGTCACGAGGAGCGCGAGGCCCGCGTTCGCGAGCCAGTTCGACGCGACGCCGACGGACGCGAGCACCGTTTGGAGCGCCTGCTGGCGCGTCGCGTCCGGGTTCGTGAGGTACGCGTACAGGAGGCTCACCGGGTGGTTGAGAACGGCGTTCACGTCGACGTACGGCGCGAGGAACTGACGGTACTGTTCGATCTTCGGCGCGAGTTCGCCGTACGCGACGACGCCGAAGTAGGTCGTGACGAGCACGAACGGGAGCGCGGTCAGGACGAGCGTGACCGTCGCCGCGACCCCCTGCGAGGAGACGTGCGACTCCACGCGGCGCTGCACCGGCCGCACGCCGTAGTAGACGAAGACCCCGACGACGAACGTGCCGATCAGGCTCGCGCCGACGTAGACGAGCAGGCCCCCGAGCGCGAACAGGAAGACCCACCACGCCGCCCGATCGCGGTCGGGGAGCGCCGGGAGTCCGGAGTCGTGCGCCATCGTCCCGGTCCACGCGGCCCGCCGGGAAAAGCGACCGGGCCCCGCGCCCCACGCAGCGTTCGCGCGCCCTCGCCCGGCCGCGCCCTCGCGCCGCTCAGGCGTCCGGGTGCCCGCGGACGAGTTCGACGCCCGCGCTCGCGCCGATGCGGACCGCGCCCGCGTCCAGCATCGCCCGCGCCGTCTCGTAGTCCCCGATACCCCCGGAGGCCTTCACCGGCAGGAACTCCGCGAGCAGTTCGACGTCCGTCACCGTCGCGCCGCCGCCCGCGAACCCCGTCGCCGTCTTCAGATAGTCCGCGCCCGCATCGCGCGCGAGGCGGCCCGCCGTCCGCTTCTCCGCCTCGGAGAGCAGCGGCGCCTCCACGATCACCTTCACCGGCACGTCGCTCGCCGCCACCACGCCCGCGAGGTCCTCGCGCACGGCGTCGTGCTCGCCCGCGCGCAACCGCCCGACGTTCACCACGACGTCCAGTTCGTCCGCGCCGTCCGCGACGGCGCGCTCCGCCTCCGCGCGCTTCGCCGCGGGCGCGTGCTGGCCGTGCGGGAACCCCACGACCGTCACGAGCGTCACGTCTCTCTGTTCTGTCGCCTCCTTGCAGTCGGCGACGTGGCTCGCGGGTCGTTCCTCCCCGCTCGCGCTATCCGTGGCCTCGTTGCACTCGGCCACGTAGCACGGCGGCACGCACGCGTTCATCCCCCATTCGGCCGCCTCCGAGACGACGCGTTCGACGTCCGCGGGCGTCGTCTCCGGGCCGAGGACGGTGTGGTCGATGCGCGCCGCGAACGCCGAGCGGTCCATGTGCGCGTCCACGACGCCGGCCGCCAAAAGCCCCGCGGCGCGGATGACAAGGCTTTCCACGACGGCCGCCCCGCGAACGGGCATGGTGTTGCCGTCCGGGTTCGTCGTCCCGCCGCTCCCCTACCTCGCGGTCCTGCTCGTCGCGACGGCCGCCGTCGTCGCGCTCCTCGCCCGCGAACGCCCGCCGATGACCGCTCGAACGGCCGTCGCGTTCGCGCCGTGGATGGCCGTGGGGTCCACGCTCTACGTCTGCTATCAGGTCGACGTCGTGCCCGCCGCCGTCGCGCCGCTCGCGTCCGCGCCCGCCGTCTACCTCACCACGTTCGCCGTCGCCGGCGCCGTCTGGCCGCTCGCGCGCCGCACCGAATCGCCGCTGCGCGTGCTCGCCGGCGTCGGCCTCATCGCGCTCGCCGCGCCCGTCCTCCTCGCCGTCCGCTACGGCACCACCACGGGGTCGCTCCGCCCGCTCTGGCCTGCCCTCGCGCTCGTCGTCGCCGTCGCGCTCACCGCGCTGACCTGGGCGGCGCTCTCCCGCGTGTGGCCGCGCGACGCGAGCGTCGTCGGCGCCGCGGGCGCGCTCGCCGTCTTCGGGCACGCGCTCGACGGCACCACCACCGCCGTCGGCGTTGACGTCCTCGGATTCGGCGAGCAGACCCCGCTCTCGCGCGCGGTCATGGACGCCGCCGCCGCACTCCCCACCGCGTCCACGCTCGGGGTCGGCTGGCTCTTCGTCCTCGTGAAACTCGCGCTCGCCGTCGTCGTCGTCCGCCTCCTCGCCGACTACGTCCGCGACGAACCCGCACAGGGCTACCTCCTGCTCGCCGTCGTCGCCGCCGTCGGCCTCGGCCCCGGCGCGCACAACCTCCTCCTGTTCACCATCGCGTCCTGACCCCGCGGCTTCTTGGCCGCCGCGGCCGTATCCGGTGGTATGCGCGCCTGCTGTGCCTACCCGTCCGGCCTGTTCGTCGTCGACGGCGGCGACGCCATCGCGCGCCTGCGCGACGCCACCCCGACGTGCGTCGCCGCCGCAGGCGACACCGTCCTCTGCGGCACCAGCGACGCCGGCCTCTATCGCTCCACCGACCGCGGGCGCTCGTTCGCTCGCGTGGACGCCCTCGCGGACGAACACGTCACCGCCGCCACCGAATCCGCGGGGACGTGGTGGGTCGGCACCGAACCGAGCGCCGTCTACCGCTCCGACGACGGCGGTCGGACGTGGCGCGAGACGACGCCCGTCACCTCGCTCGAATCGAGCGACGACTGGGCGTTCCCGCCGCGCCCCCACACCCACCACGTCCGCTGGATACAGGCCCGGCCCGACGACCCGGAGACGCTCGCCGTCGCCGTCGAGGCCGGCGCCCTCGTCCGCACCCGCGACGGCGGCGAGACGTGGACCGACCGCGTCCCCGACGGCCCCATCGACACGCACACCATGGCCGTCCGCGACGACGCCCCCGCGCGCCTCTGCTGTGCCGCCGGCGACGGCTACTACGAGACCCCCGACTGGGGCGACACCTGGACCGTCCGCGAGGACGGCCTCGACCGCACCTACTGCTGGAGCGTCGCCCTCCCCGCCCCCGAGACGCGCGTCCTCAGCGCCGCCACCGGCCCGCGCGCCGCCCACGACCGGGGTGGGGCCGCCGTCTACCGCCGCGTCGGCGACGACCCGTGGGCGCGCGTCACCGCCTTCGACCCCGACGGCCTGCTCGCGCCCGTCCTCGCCGCGGCCGGCGAGACGGTGTTCGCGCTCTCCAACCGCGGCCTCTCGCGCTCCGACGACGCCGGCGAGACGTGGACGCGAGTCGCCCTCGCGGACGCCCCCGACGAGCGACCCGCCGGCCTCGCCCTCCTCTAGGCGACCACCGACGCGTCCCCGCCAGCCCCGAACCCGGACGCTTTTGCCCGCCACCCGCGCACACGCGAGCATGGCGAAACAGCCCCACCTGCTCGTCGAGGACGGCGACGTGAACGACGTCGCTATCGTCCCCGGCGACCCCGGGCGCGTCGAACGCATCGCCGGCCACTGCGAGGACGTCGAGCGCGTCTCCTCGAACCGCGAGTACACCGTCGTGAACGCCACCTACGACGGCGTCCCCCTCACCATCTGCTCCACCGGCATCGGCGGCCCGAGCGCCGCCATCGCCCTCGAAGAACTCGCCGCCGTCGGCGTCGACACGTTCGTCCGCGTCGGCACCACCGGCGCCCTCCAGGCCGACGTCGACATCGGCGACATGATCGTCGCCACCGGCGCCGCCAAAGAAGAAGGCACCTCGAAGCGCTACGAGTCCCCCGAGTTCCCCGCCGTCCCCGACTACGACGTCCTCTCCGCGCTCGTCGACAGCGCCGAAGCGCGCGGCGAAGACGTCCACGTCGGCCCCATCGTCAGCGACGACGCCTTCTACAACGAGAACGACGCGTACGTCGACGAGTGGAACGACGCCGGCCTCCTCGCCGTCGAGATGGAGGCCGCCACCCTCTTCTCGCTCGCGCGCCGCAAGGGCCTGCGCGCCGGCGCCATCTGCACCGCCGACGGCAACCTCGTCCTCGGCACCCAGAAGGGCGCGGACGGAGAGGACGAACTCCCCGAGAAGGCGAAGAACAACGTCGAACGCGCCATCGGAATCACTCTCGACGCGGTCGTCGCGCTCGCTTAACGCGAGCGTGACTGCACGTCGCGCTCTGCGCGACGGAGTCGTGGAAGTCGCGTGAGCGACTTCCAGGGTTAGCGAATCTCCCGATTCGCGCAATCGTGGACCTCGCCTGACGGGTCGCTCGCCGCATCGACGCGGGTCGCGACACGCGCAATCGTTCGCGGGTCGTGCCTCCCCGCTCGCCGTATCGAGACGGTTCGCTTCGCTCACCGTCTCGTACCTCGCGGCTATCGCCGCTCGCTATAACGTGACGGTTCGCTTCGCTCACCGTCACGTAGACGAAAGACCCAAATCCGGCCACCACGTCCGCTATTGACATGCTCGAGGGTGTTCGGCGGCGGGTGCTGGAGGCTCGCCGGCGACTCGACACCATCGAACGCCAGCGGTCGCGGGGCGCGCGGCGGTGGCTCGCGGAGACGAGCAACCTCACGCACGCGTCCGTCCTCCTCTTCGTACCGCTGCTCATCGGCGTCGTCACCCTCTTGTCGAACGAACTCCAGATCGTCTCCTTCCTGCTCTTCCCGCCGCTCGCGTCCGGGACGTACACGCTGTTCGCGGAACCGGAGGGGCGCTACGCGAGTCCGCGGAAGTTCGTCGGCGGCCTCAGCCTCGGCGCGTTCTGCGGGTGGATGGCGATAGAGTTCACCGCGCTCCTCACCGACACCGGGCCGAGCGGCCAGTGGCAGGTCCACGCGTGGGCGGCGGCGCTCGCCATCCTCCTCGCGGGCGCGTTCACGTGGGCGTTCGACCTCGAAGTCCCGAGCGCGTTCTCCACCGCGCTCCTCGTCCTCCTCACCGACCCCGGGACGTTCGTCCGCGTCGCGGGCGTCGCCGTCTCCACCTCCGTCGTCTACGTCGCAACCGTCGCCGTCTCGACGAGCCTCGTCGCCGGCGTCTTCGTCGTCTGGCGTCACGAGTTCTACGAGCGCCGCTCGCGCTACCTCTACTCGACCACGCAGGCCGACGACCACGTCCTCGTGCCGATGCGCGGCGACGCCGAGGCCCAGACCGCGATGTTCGGCGCGCGCATCGCCGCCGCGCACGACGCCGGGAAGGTCGTCCTCCTCGACGTCGTGGACGACGAAGCCGTCGCCGCCGCGGCGGAACGCCTGCTCGAGGAGCGCGACGTCGACCTCTCCGGGGACGCCCCCGAGGCCGCCGACGACCCGGACGTCCGGGACGCCGCGGAGCGAAGCGCCGCCGACGAGGCCGCCGCGAAACTCGAACGCCGCGCCGCCCGCATCGAGACGCGCGTCGGCGTCCCCTGCGAGGTCGTCGTCGCCGTCGAGGGCCCGATGACCGCGCCGAGCATCCTCGACGCGGCGCGCGACGCGAACTGCGACCTCGTCGTCACGCCGCTCGAACGCGAGAGCGACGAGACGCCGACGCGCTTCGTCCGCGAACTCTTCCGCAGCGACATCGACGCCGTCGCGTTCGACTCGAAGAGCGAGCGCACCGAGTGGAAGCGCATCATGGTCCCCGTCCGCACCGCCGGGTCGCTCGCGCACGCGATGGTGGACTACGGCCAGCGTCTCGCCGGCCGCACCGGCACCGTCAGCGTCGCCACCTGCATCGGCGACGAGCGCTCCCGGCGCACCGCGGAGTCGATGCTCGCGAACCTCACCGAGACGGCTGACACGCGGTGTGAGACGCGCGTCTCGCGCTCCTCGCTCGCGGAGTTCATCGAGCGCAACCAGTCCCACTACGACCTCGTCGTCTTCGGCGCGCGCGAACGCGGCACCCGATTCAACGTCCCCGAGGCGTTCGACTGGGCGAGCGACGTCGACACCGACGTCGCCATCGTCCACACCCGATAGCGCCCCCCTAGGCGCCCGCGTCGGTCGTCAGGAGGAGGTCGAACGCCTCGTCCGCGGGCGCGTCGCCCGGCGAGAGGTAGCCGACGGCGAACGCGGTGTCGACGGTGCCGCCCTCCAAGGTCACGTCGAACGTCGCCGCGACGTCCCCGTCGTTCGAGTCGGTGGCGGGGCGGACCTGGAGCGTGTAGTCGCCCGCGTCGACGGTTGCGTACTCGCTCGCCTCGCCGAAGCCGACGCCGTCGAAGACCACGCCGTCGCCCTTCGCGGTGACGTCCACGGCGGGCGCGTCCGGGGCGGCGTGGACGAGGCGAACGCGCGCCTTCCCGCTCGCGGGCGCCTCCACGTCGTCCGTCAGGAGCTTCACCGCGAACGCCTTGTTCTGCCCGCTCACCTCACCGAGCGCCGCGGCCGTGTACGCGTTCGCCTCCACGGCGACGTCCTGGTCGAAGACGGCGTTGTCCCCGCCCGTCTTCGTCACCCGCACCGAGTACGTCCCGGGGTCGAGCACGAGATAGTCGCTCACCGCGCCGAACGGGACGTCCTCGAGCACCACCCGGTCGTCGACGTAGACGTCCACGGCGGGCGCGTCCGGCGAGAGGTGCGCGACGCGGAGCACGGCGTTCCCGTCCGCCACCGCCCCCGCCGGATCGGACGTCGTCTCCGGGCCCATCGACGTGGACGTCTCGCTCGACGTCTCGCTCGTGGACGTCTCGTTCATGGAACTGGTCGTCGAACTGGTCATCGACGTCGACGTCTCGTTCGTCGTGGTGCCGCCGCCACCGCCGCCGCCACAGCCGGCCAGCACTGTCGCGAGCGCGCCGCCGGTGAGCGCCGCGAAGCGACGCCGGGATGTGCGTGATGTCATGCGTTCGGTCCGTGGCGCGACAGGGGCTTTGTTAGACGCTCCGCCGCGTCCGTACGCTCGCCGTACCCGGCGTCGAACGGCCCGCCGGCCGCTCGCGCTCGCCGCGCGGTCCGTTCGGCGCGCTCGCGCCGCGCTCGCTCCCCCGTGGCGCCCCCTACTCCGCGTAAGCCTACCGTACTACTCGCGGCTCTCGCCCTCCGTCACCTGCTTCGCCGTCTCCTCGGCGCTCTCGTCGCCGAGCGCGGACTGCACGAGGAGGCGGCCGCCGATGACCGCGGGGCTGATGACGGTGTCCGCGCCCGCGGCGCGGAGCTTCTCCTCGTTCTCGCGCTCCGACGCGGCCGCGACGATCCGAATGTCCGGCTGGAGCTGGCGCGCCGTGAGGATGGCGAGCGCGTCCTCGCCGTCGTCGTTCGTCGCGGCGACCACCGCGGCCGCGCGGTCGATGCCCGCGTGGTCGAGCGACGCGGCGTCCGAGGGGTCCTCCGTGAGGACGTTCAGGCCGCGCTCGCGGAGCGACTCCGCGACCGAGGCGTCCTTCACGACGACGACGAACTCGTGGTCGTCCCCGAGTTCGTCGAGGATCGACTCCGTGAGTTCGCCGTAGCCGGCGACGATGACGTGCCGTTCGAGGGATTCGAGCTGTGTTTGGGTCATGCGTCCGAGTGCGGCGGCGAAGCGCGCCTCGATGGCGGGACCGAGGAGCGTGCTGAGCGCGAGACCGAAGCCGGCGACGCCGAGCACGAGCACGGAGAGCGAGAAGAGCGTCGCCACCTCCGTCTTCGGCGTGATGTCGCCGTAGCCGACGGTGCTCGCGGTGACGAGCGTGAAGTAGAACGCGTCGAGGAGCGAGGAGACGCCGGGGAAGCCGTCGCGGAGCGCGTACGTCCCGACGGTGCCGTACGCGAGCACGCCCCCGAGGACGACGCCGGCGGTGAGCTGGCTCGTCGACAGCGAGAGCTCGCGGTCGAAGCGCCCGCGCGTCAGCGCGACCAGCGGGAACGCGACGGCGGAGCAGACGATGAGCGGCACCGAGTAGACGGACACCTGCACGAGCCCCTGCGCGGCCGTCACCGGCAGGAGGACGACCGTCGACCACCACGCCGCGCGGAGGCCGCGGCGCATCCCGATGGCCGACGCCACCATCAGGAAGCCGGTGAGCGCGCCCGTGAACCCCGCGACCTGCTGGATCGACGCCGGGACGAACGGGCCGAACTGCGGGCTGAGGATGTTCACGACCCCCGTCACCACCGACAGCACGGCGACGAGCGACGTGAGCAACACCGCGGCCCGCGACGACAGCACCCGACGGCTCGTGAGCGCCATATCGCTCACCGCGACGCCCGCGACCATAAATCCGCCCGGGTACGGTCGACGCGCCCGGCGCGCGTGTTGCCCCCGCCCGTCCGGGTCGCGCGCCGACACCGATTTATCCCGGCCGGACGACGGGCGAGTATGCCGTTCGGTCTCTCCGCCGGGTCGTTCCCGATGCAGCTCCTCCTCGGCGTCTACCTCGGGATACTCACCGGCGTCGTCCCCGCGCTCGTCTGCTTCGGGTTCGGCTTCGTCTTCAAGTACGTCACGGGCCTCACCATCCCCGCGTTCGGTGTCGTCGTCCTCGGCATCGCCATCGCCGGCATCAACGGCGGCCTGATGGCGTTCAACGACGCCACCGTCCTCCAGTCCACGAACAGCGTCGCGCTCGTCACCGCGCTCGTCGTCGTCCTGATGGCGTGCTTCTACGCGCACGCGAAGGGCGACCAACTCGGCGCGAACCTCCCGCGGCACTTCTCGCTCTCGCGCATCCGCGAACGCACCCTCTCCAAGGACGTCGTCGACCTCGTCGGCGGCATCGGCCAGGTGCGCGTGCGCGTCGTCGGCGCCGTCGCCGACATGGAGGGCTACCCGCCGCTCCCCGCCGACCTGCGCGCCGAAATCGCCGCGGTCGACTGGACGTTCGCCGCGGACCTCCCGCTCGCCGAACTCGAACGCCGCTTCGAGGACCGCCTGCGCTCCGAGTTCGACGTCGCGGACGCCGACGTCACCCTCGACGAGCAGGCGCGCGCCACCGTCACCGCCGCCCCGCCGCTC
>Ga0207755_100356_pt1 | contig 23001 bp, 27 predicted proteins | sample A23P2SouthBayCA_FD_187734 | JGI IMG/M metagenome (GOLD analysis project Ga0207755, IMG submission 187734) | Aerobic enrichment media microbial communities from Bioluminiscent Bay, La Parguera, Puerto Rico - A23 P2 (SPAdes) | ecosystem: Environmental > Aquatic > Marine > Unclassified ...
CGCTCTGCTCGCGGGTCGCGTCCGTTCCCCGCTCGCGTGTTCGGCGGAACCTCGCTTCGCTCGGTTCCGCCTACCCCGTGTTCTTCATCCCGGCCGCGATTCCCTTCACGGTGAGCCGGAGGGTCCGCTCGGCCTCCTCGGTGCGGTGGGTCTGTCGCAGGAGGTGCACCTGGAGGAAGTTCAGCGGGTCGACGTAGGGGTTGCGTCGGTCGAGGCTCTCGCGGAGCCAGTCGCGCGTGATGAGTTCGTCGCGGCCGCTGACGTCGGCGACGACGTCGCGGGCGCGCTCGTACTCGTCCTCGACGGTGGGGAAGACGCGCTCGCGGAGGTCTTCGTCGGCGAGCGCGGCGTACTCGGCGGCTATCTCCATCTCGGTGCGCGCGAGCGCCATGGAGGCGTTGTCGAGCGTGGTGCGGAAGAACGGCCACTCCTCGTACATCTCGCGCACCGTCTCGACGTCGCCGCCCGAATCGAGGTACGCTTCGATGCCGGTGCCGAGGCCGAACCAGCCGGGGACGATGCAGCGGGACTGCGTCCACGAGAACACCCACGGGATGGCGCGGAGGTCCTCGACGCTCCGCTCCTCGGATCGGCTCGCGGGCCGGGAGCCCATGTTCAGTTCTTCGATGACGGTGATGGGGGTCGCCTGCTCGAAGTACTGGACGAAGCCGTCCGTCTCCAGGAGGGCGCGGTAGGCCTCGCGGGCGGCGCCCGCCATCGTCTCCATCGCGTCGATCCAGTCGTCGTCGATGGCGGCGCCGCGGTCGTTCACGTCGTCGGCGTCGCCGCGCGTGACGGCGTCGTAGCGCGCGCGGATCTGCGCGTTCAGCATCTGCTCCATGTTCCGCCGGGCGATGTAGGGGTTGCCGTACGTCTCGGCGATGGATTCGCCCTGCTGGGTGAACTTCACCTCGCCCGTCACCGTCTCCGGCGGGAGCGCGAGCAGCGCCTCGTTCATCGGGCCGCCGCCGCGCGAGATGGAGCCGCCGCGCCCGTGGAAGAGGCGCAGTTCGACGCCGAGGTCGTCCGTGATGGCGGCGAGGTCGCGCTGTGCCTCGTTCAGCTCCCAGTTCGCGGCGAGGAAGCCGTTCTCCTTGTTCGAGTCGGAGTAGCCGAGCATGACCTCCTGGACGTCACCGCGCTGCTCGACGGCCGCGGAGTAGGCGGGGTTGTCGAAGAGCGTCTCCATCGTCTCGCGCGCGTTCGAGAGCGCGGACTCCGTCTCGAGGAGCGGGACGACGTCGAGGCCGCAGTGGTCGGGGAGGGAGACGACGCCGGCCTGGTCCGCGAAGAAGAGGACTTCGAGGACGTGGCTCGGGCGCTCGGTCATGCTGATGCAGTAGGAGTCGATGGCCTCCGCGCCGTACTCGCGCTGCCAGCCGCCGAGCGCGTCGAAGCGCGAGAGGACGCGCGCGGCGTCGTCGGAGAGGCCGTCGGTGTCGGAGAGGTCGAGCACCTGTTCCTCCTGGAGGACTCCCTCGGTGAGGAACTCGACGCGTTCGTCCTCGTCCATCGCGGCGTAGTCGACGCCCTCGCGTTCGAGGGCTTCTTCGAGCGCGCCCGTGTGCATCTCCTGGTGGTCGCGGAGGTCGAGGCTCGCGAGGTGGAAGCGGAACGTCCGCACCTGGCGTTCGAGCGGGTCGATGTACTCGTCGGCGAGGTGGTCGGCGTCGTTCGCGCGCAGGGCGTCCTCGACGACGTCGATGTCGTCGAGGAACTCCTCGTAGTCGTCGTAGCCGCCGGGTCGGACGTCGGTGATGCGGCCGAGGCGACGCCACATCACGAGCACCTTCTGTCGGAGGGGTTCGTCGGGGTAGCGTTCGCGCGCGCCGGAGACGAGCGAGGGGACGCGTTCGGCGTCGGAGTCGAGGGAGTTCTCGACGGACGCGAGGTCCATGCGGGTGCCGTCCTGGCTGAGCACGCCGGAGATGTCGTCGAGCGCTTCGCGGTAGCGTTCGACGACGATGTCGCGCTGGCGTTCGAGCGTCTTCGAGGTGACGTCGGGCGTGACGAACGGGTTCCCGTCTCGGTCGCTCCCCGCCCACGAGCGGAAGTCGAGGATTTCGGGGACGTTCGGGGGGTTCTCGTACTGTTCGTCGAGGGCGTCTTCGAGGCGCGCGTACACCTCGGGGACCTGGTCGAAGATGACGTTCTCGAGGTACCACTGGACGTTGCGCGCCTCGTCGAACGGTTCGGGGCGTCGGTCCCGCACCTGCTTGGTCGTCCAGAGGCTCTCGACGAGGGCGTCGAGGCGCGCGTGCTTGTTCGCGCGCTCGCGGCGGGTGAGCCGGTGCTGGTCGAGTTCTTCGAGGAGGTCGGTGACGCGAACGAGCGTCGCCTTCACCGTCTTCCGGCGGGCCTCGGTGGGGTGGGCGGTGAACGTCGGGACGACGCGAACGGCGTCGAGGACGTCGAGGACGTCGCCCGCGTCCGCGCCCGCGTCGGCGAGGCCTTCGACGGCGGCGGGGAGGCTATCGGCGAGCGTTCCCTCGTCCTCGCTCTCGCGGAGGGCGCGGACGCGTTCGCGCTCCTCGGCGAGGTTCACGAGTTCGAAGTAGGTGGTGAACGCGCGCGCGAGCGAGGAGGAGACGTCTTCGTCGCTGTTCCGGATGACGCGCCGGAGGGTCTCCCGGTCGGTGGCGTCGCCCTGCCGGTAGTCGATGGCGGTGGTGCGGGCGTCCTCGACCGCTTCGAACGCGTCGGTCGACGCGTGCCGTTCGACGGCGTCGCCGAGGAGGTCACCGAGTTCGCGGACGTCCTGGCGGACGCTTCGTCCGTGTAATCCCATACCGTGGGATACCGTAGCGACCCGGTATAAATCTCCGGAAACACATATCCGTACTCTGTTAATAGTGAACGTTCCGGGCGGCGGCCACAAGCTTATACCCCTTCGACATCTTATATTCCGACACTCCTCCCCCCTTAGAACGATGACTTCACACGCTTCAGTCGGTACCGCGCTGACCGATGGCGGTGCGGACGCGCCGACGGTGCTCGCGGTCGACGACGACGAGGACCTCGCCGACACGTACGCCATCTGGCTCGACGGCGCGTACGACGTCGAGGTCGCGTACGGCGGACGCAGCGCGCTCGAAAAGCTCGACCGGGACGTCGACGTCGTCCTCCTGGACCGACGGATGCCCGACCTGTCCGGTGGCGACGTCCTCGACCGCATCCGCGAGGCGGACTACGACGTCCGCGTCTCCATGCTCACCGCGGTCGAACCGGACGAGGACATCGTCGACATGGGCTTCGACGAGTACCTCGTCAAGCCGGTCCGCCGCGCGGACGTCGTCGACGTCGTCGAGCGCTTGCTCGCCCGCAACGAGTACGACGACGACGTCAAGGAGTACTTCGCCGTCTCCTCGAAGATAGCGACGCTCGAAGCCGAATACCCGGACGAAGCGCCCGTTGACGACGCCGCGCTCGCCGAACTCCGCGAGCGCAAGGAGCGCCTCGAACGACGGGTCGACTCGTCGCTCAGGGCCGTCGAGAGCTTCGAGGACGCGTTCCGCGAAGTCGAGGGTTAGGCGACGCCCGTCGCGGTGTCGGCCGCGATGGCGGTCCCGTTCTCGTCCGTGACGCGGTGGACGTCCCCGCCGAGCGTGACGTAGTAGATATCGTCCGGATGGCTGCTCGAACTCCCGCCGACGAACGCGAGTTCGAGCGACGCGCCGCCGGAGAGGTCCACGCCCGCCACCGGCGTCTTCGCCGCTATCCCGGAGGTATCGGGTTTGTACAGCGAGTTCGACGCGGTGAGGACCCCGGCGTTGTTGCTCCCGGTGACTATCGGCACCCGCACGGTCGATGTCGCGTTGAAGTAGCGCGGCGCGCCGATGCCTATGCCGTTGCTGCCGCCGCCGACTCCCTGACCTACGTCGGTCGTGCTCCCGGTCGCACCGTCGACGTACTTCACGCCGTTCGACGTCCCCGCGTACACTAGGTCGCGACTCCCGTCGCCGTCGTAGTCCGCGACGCCCGCGACGGCGTTCGCCTGCACGCCGTTCCCGCCCGCGAGCACCTTCGACGGCGCGTTCGACGGGGAGACCCGGTAGATGTCGTCGCCGTCGCTCGCGTTCACGTAGAAGACGCTCGTCGCGCCGCGCCACCGGCCGACGCCGAGCAGCGTCTTCGACGTGTTCGCGCCGTGCGCGAGCACGCTCGTATCCCCGGTGGCGTCGACGAGCGTCACCGCGCCGGCGGCGTTCACGTACGGTATCTCGTCCCGCCCGTCCCCGTCGAGGTCGTACCCCGTCGGGCCGATGGCCTGCACGCCGGTGACGCCGTAGTCGGTCACCGCGCCCGACGCCGGGTCGAACGTCGAGAGGTCGCCGCTCGCCGCGTCGACGAAGACGAGCGGGCGCGGCGCCGTGGACACCGCGTACGGGTCGCCCGCGTCCGGCGCGTTCGGCGCGACGGTCAGCGGGGCGTCGACCGACACCCGCGGGGCGCTGTAGTTCAGCGAGACCGTCGCCCCGTAGAGCGCGGGCACGACGTACGGCGAGCGACCCGCGCGCCCGCTGTACTGGTCGGTCGGCATCCCGGTGCGCGGGACGTCCACGACGAAGCCGTACGTCGCCGTCGCCGCGCCGCCGTTCGCTATCTCGATATCGTACGGTCCCGACACCGCGCCCGGGAACGTCGCGTTCGCGCACTGGTTCGGGCCGACCGCGCCCCGCGTGAGGTCGACGGTGACGTGGTCGCCGGCGGGCGCGCGACACGTCCCCGTCGTCGTGTCGAGGACGACGTCGCCCCCGCTCTCGGAGAGGTCCGCGGACCAGTCGCTCGCGCCGTTCGCGCGTATCGTCACCGTCCCCGTGAGAGCGGAGACGTTCAGCCGGAATCGCCGCGTCCCGGTCACGTCAGTCGCGGCCGTCCACGTCGCGTTCCCGTCCACGTTCGTCAGCCCGCGGAACGACGACTGCCTGACCTGCGAGCCGTTCGTGACGTTCCGCAGCGAGACGCGCGTGACCGTCCCGTACGCGGCCTGCTGGGTCTGTGTGAGCCGCGACCAGTCGTCGACGGACGCGTTCAGCGTGCCCGCGAGGTCGCCGTCGTACGCCTCGTAGTTCGTCGCGGCGAGCGCGCCGCCGACGCCGTCGCTGACCGCGTGCTCGTAGCCGAGGGCGTCCGCGCCGTCCGGGCTCGGCCGCGTCGCGAGCGTCTGCGCGAAGACGGCGCTGTTCACGATGAGCGCGAGCGCGACGAACGCGACGGCGATTCCGAGCCCCGCGACGAGGAGGAGTTGGCCCCGTTCCGTGTCGGCGGACCCCTGCATCACCCCCACTTCCGCCCGAGCGCGGAAAAACGTTCGCGCCGACTCGCCCGACGACGCGGCGCGTCCGACAACGCTAACGGGCCGCGGTGCGGAGGACGCGAGTATGCGAATCGGCGTGCTCGGCGCGGGCGCGATGGGGTCGCTGTTCGCGGCGCGCCTCGCGGGCACCGACGCGGCCGTCACGCTCCTCGCGCACGAGAGCGAGCACGTCGCCGCGATCAGACGCGACGCCCTCGCCCTCGAACGGCCGGACGGGTCGCGCGAGCGCCGCCCGGTCCCCGTCGTCACGTCGCCCGCGGACGCCCCCGCGTTCGACGCCGTCCTCGTCCTCGTGAAGAGCACCGACACCGCGAGCGCCGCCGACGAGTGGTACGAGGCGCTCGCGGACGCGGCCGTCTGCACGCTCCAGAACGGCCTCGGGAACGCCGAAACGCTCGCCGCGCGCGTCCCACGCGAGCGCGTGCTCGCGGGCACGACCAGTCACGGCGCCGTCGTCGAGCGGCCCGGCCTCGTCCGCCACGCCGGCGTCGGGGAGACCGTCGTCGGCCGATATTTCGCGCCGCAGGATGGCACCGTGCGCGCGCTGGCCGCGGCGCTCACCGACGCCGGTATCGAGACGGCCGTCACGGACGACCCCGCGGGGGCGGTGTGGCGCAAAGCGCTCGTGAACGTCGGCATCAACGCGCCGACGGCGCTCGCGCGCGTCGAGAACGGCGCGCTCGCCGACACCGAGTCCGGCGGGCGCGTCCTCCGCCGTGCGGTCGTCGAGGCCGCGCGGGTCGCGCGCGCAGAGGGCGTCGCCGTCGGGGACCCCGTCGCCGTGGCGCGACGGGTCGCCGAGCGCACGGCGACGAACCGCTCGTCGATGCGTCAGGACGTCGAGGCGCGCCGGGAGACGGAGGTCGAGGCGCTCTACGGCGCTGTCGTCGCGCGCGCCCACGACCACGACCTCCCGGTGCCGGTCACCGCGACGCTCGCGGACCTCGTGCGCCTCGCTCAGGGCTCCTCGGGCCGCGGACAGTCGTAGGTGTCCCGGACGGTATCGGCGAGGACGCCGCCCTTCTCGCCGACGAGGTAGACGCAGACGAACCGGTGGGTCGCGGGCCGCAGCACGAACACCTCGTTCGGCGCGCCGAACCCGTCCTCGCCCTCGCGGAAGCGTTCGAGCAGTGGTTCGAGAGGGGCGTCGCCGTCGCGGAACTCCCGGTAGACGTCGCGTTCGCCCTCCTGCTCCGCGATGGCGTAGACGGCGCCGTTCGGGTCGCCGCCCGCGTCGCGCGTCGGGCGCGCGAGCATCCCGACGCCCTCGCGGCGCGCGGCCTCCCACGTGTCCAGCGCCGCCTCGAAGAGGTTCGAGACGCCGTCCGCGTACGAGACGAGCGTCCGATCAACGACCTCACAGTCGCCGACCGTGGCGTCGCCGTCGGCCCACGCGAGTTCGCCCTCGAACCGGTATCCCGGCCGCAGGCGCTCGTCCGCGGCGACGTCCACGGTTTCGCCGTCGTCGAGGCGGACGCAGCGCAGCGTCCCGTCCGGGCGGACGCTCCGCACGCGGTACGCGCCGGTCGTCGTCGGAGTCACGACCGGAGAGAGCGCCCGCGCGGGGAAAAGCCGCTCGCTACGGGAGGGCGACGGCGGACGGCAGGACGGCGGCGGCCGCGGCGGCGAACGCGCCCGCGGCGAGCAGGCCGTAGTTCGCGAGCGTGCTGTCCGCCGTCCAGAGCGAGAGCGTGACCTTCCGCCGGGAGAGCGGCCAGAACGGCCGGATGCCGGCGGGCGTGAGGACGTCGCCGACGAGGTGCGCGACGATGCCGAACGCGCCGAGCGCGAACGCGCCCGCGACGACGAGCGTCGGCGTCGGATCGCCGACGACGGTGCCGACGCCGACTGCGGCGCCCGCGAGGACGGCGCCGACGAGCGCCGCGAACGCGAGCGTGTGCGTGACCCCGCGGTGGCTGATCAGCGGCACGCGGTGGTCGTAGTCGGGGACGCTGGCGAGCGCGAGCATCCCGACGCCGCCGACGAGCGCCGCGCCCGCGTGCCCGCTCGCGCGGAGCGCGAACAGGACGGGCGCGTAGACGAGCATGGAGACGCCGTAGTGGCCGGGGCGATACATCAGCGGCCCCGCAGGCCGCTCGCGAGCGCGGCGACGCCCGCGACGAACGCGAGGACGTACGCGGGATGCGCGACGCCGTAGCCGACGAACCCGCTCGCGGCGAGCGATAGCTGGCCGCCTTCGAGGCCGGCGAGCGCGCCCGCGCCGTCCGTGCTCGTCCACCGCGCGAAGTGGCCGACGGAGACGGCACCGAGGACGAACCCGACCGTCGAGCGCGTCCGCGCGGCCACCGCGTCGATCAGAGTGCGACCGATTCCCATCACCTCTCGGGTGGCGGGCCGCCGGCAAAACGGTGACGGCGTCGAGACGCGCCGACCCGCGTTCGGGTCCCGTGGCTTTCTTCGGCGCGCGCGCCCGACCACGCGTATGGCCCGCATCGAGGAGACGTTCATCGAGAACCGGAACCGCGTCCAGCCGAATCACGCGAACAACTACGACGCCGTCCACGGCGGGAACGTGATGAAGTGGATGGACGAGGTGGGCGCGATGAGCGCGATGCGGCACGCGGGCGAGTCGTGTCTCACCGCGAGCATCGACCGCATGGACTTCCTCAAGCCCGTCGCCGTCGGTGACATCGTCGTCATCCGCTCGTACGTCTACGAGGTCGGACGCACGAGCGTGAAGGTCCGCCTGCAGGCGTTCGCCGAGGACCCGCGGACGGGCGAACGCGAGCAGACCACCGAGTCCTACTTCGTCTACGTCGCCGTCGATTCCGAGAACCGGCCGGTCGAGGTGCCCGAACTCGCCGTCGAGACGGACCGCGACGAGGAACTGCGCGACGCGGCGCTCGACGGCGGAATCGGCGACGCGTAACCGTCCGAACGCGGCGCTGCCGGACTCGGGCGGTGACGGCGTCTTTTTGTCCGGGCGTCCACGACTCCCCGTATGGTTCCGCCGCTCGCCGTCGACATCGACGGCACGCTGACGGACGGGTCGGGCGCGCTCGACCCGCGGGTGTTCGCGCCGCTGCGGTCGTGGGAGGCGCCGGTGGTCGTCGCGACCGGGAAGGCGTTCCCGTATCCCGTCGCGCTCACGCACTTCCTCGCAGTCGAGCGCGTCGTCGTCGCGGAGAACGGCGGGGTGTCGCTCGTCGGCGACGACCTCGCGATCCACGGCGACCGGGCGGGCGCGCAGGCGGTCGTCGAGGAGTACGAGGCCCGCGGCTACGACCTCGGCTGGGGCGAACTCGACCTCACGAACCGGTGGCGGGAGACGGAGGTGGCGGTGAGCCGCGACCGGCCCGTCGAGGTGCTGCGCGAGATAGCGGCGACGCAGGGCCTCGAAGTGGTCGACACGGGCTACGCCTACCACGTGAAGGACCCGACGATAAGCAAGGGGCGGGCGCTCCGGAGCGTCGCGGAACGCCTCGGCCTCGACGTCGCCGACTTCGCCGCCGTCGGGGACTCGATCAACGACGCGCACATGTTCGAGGAAGTCGGGGAGGCGCACGCCGTCGGGAACGCCGACGAGCACGCGCGCGAGGCCGCCGACCGCGTCCACGACGAGACGTACGCCGACGGATTCCTCGCGGCGCTCGACGCCATCCGCCGATGACCGACCTCCCCACCCTGCTCGCGGACCCGCCCGACGTCTCCGTGACGTGCCTGCCGGACGGGAGCGTGGACCGCCGCTACGAGGTGGAGGACGCCGCCGGACACGTCGAGTCGCGCGCCGCGCTCGGCGAACGCATCGCGTCCGGGCGCGCGAAGTCCTTCCTCGTGGACCACGAGACGACCGAACCGGGCGGGCAGGCCGTGAACGCCGCCCGACAGGCGCACGCGCTCGGAGCCGACACGACGCTCTACGGCCACCTCGACCACGCCGTCTTCGACGCCCTCGCCTGTGAGACGCACTCGATGGGGCGGCCCGCGGACGTCGCCGTCCTCGAGTTCACCGACGACGCGGTGATGTTCACCGAGGAGTCCCCGGACGTGGACGCGTGGACGCTCGACGCCCTGCGCGCCGTCGAAGCCGACCTCTCGCGGCCGTTCGGCGCGGACGCCGTCGCGTGGCTGAACTGGACGTCCACCGACCACGGGACGGCCGCGCTCCGCGAGTTCGCGCGCGTCGCCGGCGACGACGCGGGATGGCTCGTCCTCGACCCCGGGGACGTCACGGTTCGCGAACCGTCCGCCGTCCCCGGCCTCCTCGACGCCCTCGCGACCGTCGAGCGCGACGTCGCGGTGAGCGTCAACGACGAGGAACTCGCCTTCCTCGCCGACGCCATCGGCGCGCCCGCGGGGCGAGCGGCGCGCCTCGACGCCGTCCGCGAGAGAGCGAACGCCGACGTCGTCGTGCTGCACGGCGAGGACGAAGCCGTCGCCGCGACCCCCGACGGCGTCGTTCGCCGCCCGAACCCGCGCGTGGAAGCCGTCCGGTACACGGGCGCCGGCGACCGGTTCAGCGCCGCGCTCGCGTACGCGCTCGCCGCCGACTGGTCGGTCGAGGCGGCGCTCGCGCTCGGGAACGCCGCGGCCACATACTACGTCGCGCACGCCGAATCCGGCGACCCGGCCGCGCTCGCCGACTGGGCGGCCGAGCGCTAGCCCGCGTCGTCGGCCGACCCGGCGTCCGCCGCCGCCTCCGCCGTGAACGCGCGCCCGCACGCGGTGCAGCGATACCGCCCCGTCCCCCGCTTCTCGACGGCGTCCACCGACCCGCAGGTCGGGCACGCGATGTCAACGACGATCACACGCCCCGTAGGTCGCGCGCGGAGAAGAGCCTTCCCGGCGCGTTCGAGTGCGCGTCAGCGGAAGACGCCGGGGAGGAGCGAGCGCACGTAGCCGACGACGCCGCCCGCGCCGGACGTGCGCGCGTCCTCGAAGATCGGATGCAGGGCGTTCAGGAGGTCGCGCCGCGAGTCGAAGCGCTCGCGGCCGGTGCGCTCTATCGCCGTGGAGAGCGCGAGCGTCCGGCCCGTCGTGTTCACGGGGACGTCCGGGTCGCCGGTCGCGTCCACGACCGTGCGGGCGTCCGCGGGATAGTCGAGCGCGGCGTCGTCGAGGGCGCCCTCCACGGCGGCGATGCCGAACTCCACGACGGCGGGCTCCTCGTCGTCGTCGTTCGCGGGCGGACGTGCGGCCATACCCGACGTGTCGGGACACCGCGCCGAAAACGCTACGGTCTCCGAACGCGCCGCTCAGTGGTGCGCGAGGAACTCGCGCTCGTGGAGGCCGCCGGTGACCTCCTCGGCGAGCGCGCGCAGGTTCTCCGCGTCGTAGCGGTTGTATTCGACGAGCCGGTCCAGTGCGGCCTCGTCGTTCTCGCGCTCGTAGCGATGCCAGAGCCGCACGGCCTCGCGCCCGTCGACGTCCTCGACGCCGTCGCGTTCGAGGCCGAGGTCCTTCTCGATGGCCTTCAGGCCGCCCGTGAGGTCGAGGCGCTTACAGGGGTACATCAGGTCGAGGTGCGGCGTCGCGACGTCCACGTCGAAGTTCGCCTCCAGGAACGGCGCGTCGAAGCGCTTCCCGTTGAACGACACGAGCAGGTCCGCCGCGTCGAGTTCCGCGCGCAGATTCGGCGCGGTGAGGTCGTCCCCGCGCACGAGCGTCGTCGTCTCGCCCGCGCGGTGGACGCTCACCGTCGTCACGTCGTTCGACGCCGGGTCGAGCCCGGTCGTCTCGATGTCGAAGAACGCCGCGCCGTCCGCGAAGTTCTCGTACGCCCGCCAGAGGTCCCGATCCGGCAGCGTCTCCGCGAAGAACGCGGCGTCCCCCCGGTCGAGTCGGTCGCGCGCCTCCGCGATGTAGTCGTCCACGCGGCGGCCGGTCGCCTCGCCGAGACGGTCCGGTTCGAAGTCGTCCCAGTGGCGGACGCCGTCCGCCCACAGCGACCGCTCCGTCTTCCGGCCGACGCCGTCGACGGCGATGAAGGAGTTCTCGACGCGCATACGCCGTCCGTGGGCGCCGACGGGAATGAGCCTGTCGCTACCGCGCGTCACCGTCCCTCACGCGACCGCTCGGGAGACGACCGCGGCCGCGACGAACGTGGCGAGGAACGCCGCGCCCGTCGCGACCCGCGGCCGCGACGGCACGAGCGCGACGAACGCGAACGCGAGCGCCACGCAGACGACGGCCGTCGCGACGCTCGCGACGAGCGCCCACGCGGCCGCCCGAACGGCGTCGGGATAGCGCGCGTGCCAGCGCGCCCGGTACTGTATCGGGACGAGCAGACCGACCGAGAAGACGACCATCGTCACGAGACCGTCCGGCGGGTCGCTGACGGCGACCGAAACGGCGACGAGCGAGACGACGGCGAGGAGGACGCAGACGAGCGTGACGAGCGACTCGACGGAGCGCAGGTCCGCCACGACGCGCGAGACGACGGAGGGCACGTGCGGACGGACGCGCGGTGGACGCATAGGGCTTCGCCCGCCCCCACGCGTCCCTCCCGCGTCGGCCGCGTGTCTGCGCTATGCGCGGCCTCCCGTTGGTCGGCTCCGCGTGGCTCGCGTGTCGCTCACGTCGTTCGCTCCCGCTCGCTCGTTCCGCGGAGCCTCCCTCCAGTCGGCTCCGCGTGTCGCTCCCGATGGTCGCTCCGCGTTCGCGCTATGCGCGGCCTCGCTTCGCTCGGCCGCGTGGCTCGCGGCTGTCGCCGCTCGCTCGTTTCGCGGAGCCTCGCGGTGCTCGGCTCCGCGTGGAAGCTGAAGGCTTTTAGTCGGGCGCTATCGTGGAGGAGATATGAACCACGTAGACGTGGCGGTCGTCGGCGGCGGTCCCGCCGGCAGCGCCGCGGCGGAGCGAGCGGCCGCCGAGGGCGCGGACGTCGTCCTCTTCGAGAAGGGCGTCCCGCGCGCGGACCGCGACGGCCTCGGCCCGGACTCCACGGACGCCGCGGGCTTCCTCGACTACTGGGTGGACATCGCACAACTGGACGTCGACGCGCTCCCCGACGGCATCGTCCAGCAGGAACTGACGAAGGCCGAGTTCGTCGGCCCCGAGGAGACGGTGGTCGTCGACCGAACGGGCATCGAGTCCTCCTACGACGGCTTCGGGTTCACGTTCCAGCGCGCGAAACTCGACGACTGGCTCCGCGAGCAGGCGGAGGACGCGGGCGCGGACTACCGCGTCGGCGAGAGCGTCACGGACGTCGAAACGGACCTCTCGGACGGCCACGAGCACACGCTCACGCTCTCGAACGGCGAGCAGTGGGTCGCGGAGTACGTCGTGCTCGCGGACGGCCCGCAGCGCCGCGTCACCATACCCGTCCTCGATAGGTTCCTGCCCGCGGACGCGTCGGCGAGCGAGCGGCTGAGCCCGCCGAAGACGAACCACATCGCCTACCAGGAATACAGAAAATTCCCCGAGGGCGTCCTCGAGGAGGACAACATCAAGTTCTGGTGGGGGTGGATGCCGGGCGAGACGGCCTACCCGTGGGTGTTCCCGAACGCCGACGACGTCGCGCGCGTCGGCCTCACGATGCCCATCGGCCTCGACATCGACGACTTCGACACGTCGGCGTATCGCCTCCTCGACGAGGACGACGACGGCATCCCGAAGGGCGCGGAGTACATCGAACGCCTCCTCGAAGAACTCTACGGCGACGAGTACGACGTCGAGGAGGACTTCCCCGTCGTCGAGGAGGGCTACGGGAAGTCGAAGGGGACGGAGACGTACTCCATCTCCTCGACGCGCCCCGTCGACTCTCCGACGGAGGCGGGTATCGCCGTCGCGGGCGGCGCGATGGGCACCACGTCGGCGTTCCACGAGGGCGGCGACCACGTCGCGCTCCGCACGGGCAAACTCGCCGGCGAACTCGCCGCTACCGACTCCCTGGAGGAGTACAACGACGCGTGGAAGGACGCCATCGGGGACGAACTCCTGCGGAACGTCGCGATGGCGGACGTCGTCGCGGACTACGAGCCGGACGATTGGGACACGGCGTTCCGCGTCGCCCGCCAGATGCTCGAAACCGCGGACACCGGGAAGCTCCTCACGCGGAAGAACGCCTCCGTCGGCATCGACGGCCTCCGCCTCTACCGGGCCTACCGGAAGGCGAAGAAGCGCCACGCCGACGGGAAGTACGTCCAGCTCACCGCCGACGAGTACGACTACTGATGGCGTGGACGGAGACGGACCCGGACCGGCGCTGGGAGCGCGACGACGGCAACGCCGTCGTGACGGTGCGCGAGACGGCGACCGGTTCGTGGGCCGTGACGTACGACCGGCTCCTGCAGGCGCCCGAGGGCGAGGACTACCGCCACGAGAAGCGCGACGACGAGGCGGACGCGCTCGAACTCGCGGCGGAGTGGCGTCGGCCCGAACGCGAGTGAGGGGCGACGAAGCGGCGAACGGGGAGTGGAACGACCCGTGAGTGGCGTGCCGCCGAGCGCTAGCGAGGGGGCACGGAACGGCGAGCGGGGAACGCTAGTGACCCGTGAGTGGCGTCGGCCCGAACGCGAGTGAGGGGCGACGAAGCGGCGAACGGCGACGCGAGGAGCCGTGCGCGGCGCGACGACGAGCGCTAGCGAGGGCCGACGAAGCGGTGGCCGGGACTGGTCCGATCGTCCGACACTCGTCAGAGAGCGCGTGAGGGGCGCGTTTTCGGCCCGAAGCCACTTATGCCAGCCCCCTCTCGTCCGGAAGCGTATGAATTCGACACTCTCGCGAGGAGCGCTCGCCGCGCTCCTGGCGCTGGTCGTCGTCGGCGGCAGCACCGGGCTGGCCGCCGCAGCGGGCACTGCGACGATTTCGGCGGACCCGGCGACGCCGGGGAGCACCTCCACGCACACCGTGACGGAGACGGTCGGGAGTAACGTCGCGAGTGCGTCGTGGACGGGATACGCGGTCGACTACGGTGACAGCGGCGCGGACCTGAGCGACGTCACGCTCGCCGACGTCCGGCGAGTCGGCATCGACCGCGGGAACGACGGGGACGGCGCGACCATCGACGTGAACGTCTCCGACGACCTCGACGCCGTCTCCGCCAGCAACAACGGGACCACCCTGACGTTCGACTTCGGCGGGTCGTATAGCCTCGCCGGGGACGACGAGGTCGTGGTCGTCTACGGGAACGCGACGAACCCGCCGAGCGAGGGCGACTACGACGTCTCGGTGGACATCAACCCGCAGTCCAGCGGCGGTGCGACCACGGCGACGCTGCACGTCGCCGCGGACAGCACCACGACGTCGAGCACGACCGAGACGACGTCGAGTAGCACGTCGTCCAGCACAACGACGTCCAGCACTACGTCGTCCAGCACGACGACGAGCAGTTCGGAGACGACGAGCAGTTCGACGATGTCCAGCACGACGATGTCCAGTTCGTCGTCCAGCACGACGATGTCCAGTTCGTCGTCCAGCACGACGACGTCGAGCGGGTCGTCGCCCGGGTTCGGCGTCGGCGTCTCCATCGTCGCGCTCGCGGGCGCCGCGCTCCTCGCGCGCCGCGCGAACTGACCGCCGCCGGTCGGCGCGTCCCGCGCGGGACGCCTCCGCGAGCAGGGTGATGAGAGAGCTTGACACGCACGGTTCGGCCCGAAGCGACTTATGACGGCCACTTCTCGTCCGGGAACGCATATGAATTCGACACTGTCGCGCGGTACCCTCGCCGCGCTCCTCGCACTGGTCGTCGTCGGCGGTGCGACCGGCCTCGCCGCTGCGGCCGGCACCGCGACTATCTCGGCGGACCCGGCGACGCCGGGCAGCACCTCCACGCACACCGTGACGGAGACGGTGGGTAGCAACGTCGCGAGCGCCTCCTGGACGGGGTATTCGGTCGATTACTCGGACAGCGGCGCGGACCTGAGCGACGTCACGACGGCTGACGTCCAGACCATCGGCATCGACCGCGGGAACGACGGTTCCGGTGCGACCATCGACGTGAACGTCTCCGACGACCTGGACGGCGTCTCCGCCAGCAACGGCGGTCAGACGCTCACGCTCGACCTCGGCGGCGCCTACTCGCTCAACGAGAGCGACCAGGTCGTCGTGGTCTACGGGAACGCGACGAACCCGGACAGCACCGGCGACTACAACGTCTCGGTGGACATCAACCCGCAGTCCAGCGGCGGGGAGGCGACGGCGACGCTGAGCGTCTCCGACGCGGACACCACCACGTCGAGCACGAGCGAGACGTCCTCCGCGACGTCCAGTTCGACGACGTCCAGCAGCACGACGATGTCGTCCAGCACGACGTCCTCCAGTAGCACGACGATGTCCAGTTCGTCGTCCAGTTCGACGACGTCGAGCGAGTCGTCGAGCACGTCGAGCGGGTCGTCGCCCGGGTTCGGCGTCGGCGTCTCCATCGTCGCGCTCGCGGGCGCCGCGCTCCTCGCGCGCCGCGCGAACTAACTCTCCTCTTCTCGCGGTCGGTACGCGCTGACCGCGACGCCTTCGCCGAGCGGGACGAGCGACGTCTCGAACGCCGCGTCGTCGCGCACTGCGTCGAGGTAGGCCGCGACGCCCGCGGCGTTCTCGCTCGGCGCGTCGCCGTCGAGCGCCGCGCGGACGTCGTCCGGCGTCATCGGCCCCATCATCGCGTTGTCCGCGACGACGAGCGCGCCCGGGTTCAGGGCGTCCCGAACGCGCTCGAACGCGTCCGCGTACCGGGACTTCTCGTGATCGAGGAGGACGACGTCCCAGCCAGGGTCGTGGCGTTCGAACGCCTCGACGGCGTCCCCCTGCTCGTAGCGGAACGTCGCCGCGTAGGCGTCGTCGAGGGCGTCCCGGGCGCGTTCGAGGTTCGACCCGTCGTAGTCGGTGAGCACCACCTCCTCGACGAGCGGTGCGCCCGCCCACCACGCCGCGGAGTAGCCGAACCCGGAGCCGAACTCGAAGACGCGGCGCGCGCCCGTCGCCGTCGCGAGCGTCCGGCAGAGCCGACCCACTGCGGGGCCGACGTACGGGAAGCCGTTCGATTCGGCGTGCGCGCCGAGCGTCTCGATCGGGGGGTCGGGGTCGGGTGCGGCCGCCGCTATCAGCGCCGCGGCGTCGTCGCCGAGGAGCGGGTTCACACCCGTGCGTGGCGGGCGCGTCCGGTTAGCGGTTGCGCCCGACCGGGAACGCGACGCGCTCCGGATGCTCCTGGAAGCGCGCGAGGACGCGCCGGTAGAGTTCGTTCTTCGTGCGCTGGCCCTCGCGCGGCGGGACGAGATAGCGCAGGCGGAGCGTCACGAACGTCCCCTCCGGGGCGACGTTCACGCTCGGGCGCTCGTTCACGTCGAGTTCGACGGGCGTCTCCTCGATGAGGTCTCGGTAGTGGGCGACCGCTCGCTCCATCTCCGCGCCGAGATAGTCGTCCGCGACCTCGCACAGCAGGTCGCTCGCGAAGTCGAGGTCCGTCTCGTAGGCGACCTGTACTTCGACCTCGTTCCAGACGTAGGGGAACTCCTCGCGCGAGAAGTTCGTTATCTGCGTCGAGAGCACCACCGAGTTCGGGACCGTGACGTGCCGTCCGGACGGCTGGTTCGAGGCGACGAGTTCGCCGTCCACCTCCCAGAGCGTCGTCACGAGGAAGTCCACGTCGATGATGTCGCCCTTCGAGCCGTCGATGGCGACCCGGTCGCCGACCTGATAGGGCTCCTTTACCATGATGTAGACCCAGCCGAACAGCGAGAGCAGGGGCTGCTGGAGCGCGAACGTGATGGCGAAGCCGACGACGCCGAGCGAGACGAGCGCGGGCACCCAGCGGTCGGTGACGACGCCGAGCACGGCGAGCGTGCCGAGCACGACGAAGCAGAACTGGAGGACCGAGCGGAGTTTGTGGCGTTCGACCTTGTCCGGGGTGCGGCGCTCGACGAACCCGTAGAGGAGGGCGTACGCGCCGTAGCAGCCGAAGAGGACGGCGAGCGCGACCAGCGCCTTCCCGGCGAGTTCGGCGACCGGATAGCCGGAGACGGTGACGTCGACGAGGCCGGGCGCGTTCAGCACGAGGCCGCCGCCCATCGCGCACGCGACGGCGACGGCGAGCGGTGCGTACCCGCGTTTCACGGCCGTCACGTCGCGGCGCCGGCTGAAAAACCTGCCCGTCGACCCGCGCCCGGCGCGGCCCTATCGGACCCGGTAGGGGTCGGGGCCGACGAGGAACCGGCCGAGGTCGGACTCGCGCCGGTAGTCGCGCGCCATGAGCGCTTCGAGTGCCTCGACGAGGGCGACGTCGTCGCCCGCCTCCCACTCGCGCGGGTCCCTGATCGGGACGACGAGGAATCCGCTCCCGTGGACCTCCTCGCCGTGAATCGCGGCCATGTCGGTCGTGTCCACCTTCCCGAGGCGCGCGGTGTACTGTTCGAGGACGTGTTCGGTCGCGGCGCGGCCGACGGGGAGGAGGACGTGCGCGGTGATGGCGCGCAGTTCCGCGTCGAAGAACATCTCCAGGTCGGCGTACTCCGCGTCGGTTGGCGTCCGGTCCCCGTCGAGGACCCCGGAGTGGCGATAGGAGAGGTAGAGGTTCTCGACGTCGGGTTCGGCGCCGGGTTCGGTGACGAGGCCGACGGCGGCGAGGGCGTGCTGGAGGCGGACTGCGCCGTCCGTGCCCGTGAACGGGACGCCCGTCTCGGCGCCGCCGTGCGCGCCGGGGTGGTCGCCGACGACGTGGAAGTCCGCGTTCGCGTCGCCGTAGCCGTGGACGTGCGCGTCGCCCGCGGGCCGCATCCCGAACGGGTTGCTCGTCCGATCCGTGACGTTCTCCATGCGCGTACCGACGTGATTCCCGAATAAGAGTGTCGTGCTTCCCCTACCACTGGTAACCCCCTTTCGGGAGGTAACCTTTTGGGTGGGCAGGGCGCACTACGGCACGTGTCCAAGTCCGAACGGCTCTCGGTCGAGTGCGCCGGCGGCGACTGGTGCCCGATCACCGCCACCGCCACCCTCATCGGCAAGAAGTGGCATCCGGTCATCATCCACCGACTGCTCGAGAACGGCGCGTCGGGGTTCAACGAACTGCAGAACGAGGTCGACGGCATCTCCAGTAAGGTCCTCTCGGAGAGCCTCGACGACCTCGAAGCGAACGGCCTCGTCGACCGCACCGTCGTCGAGGAGAAACCGGTGCGCGTGAGCTACTCGCTGACCGACTCCGGCGAGTCGCTGGAGAGAGTGGTGCTAGCGCTCGCCGAGTGGGGCGACGAGCACCTCGAACCGGCCTGCGACGGCGTCTCCGTCTAGTCGAGGAGGGCGGCTTCCGCGTCCGCGTCGGCCTCGGTATCCGTCTCGACGTCGAGCTGGTAGAGGTTCTGCCGGGCGTCCGGGATGTAGATGTCCTTCTGCACGATGTCGTGCTCCTGGAGGCGCTCCAGCGCGTCCCGAACCGTCCGCTGGGAGAGCCGGGACTTCTCGACGATCTCCTTCTGGGTCAGGCCGCCGTTGTACTCGAGCACCTTCAAGACGAGCTTCGCGCTCGGCGGGAGGTCCTGGACCGTCTCTTCCTTCATCGTGTCAGTACGGAGGCGCGCCAGCGTTATAGTACCTCGGTAACGGTGTCGTGACGGGGTTACGTACGGGTAACCACCCGCTCGACGACGCCACCCGCGCCGCCGCCACGCGCCCCGCTCCCCGGGCGCAACCCCGGATGTCGCTCACGCGCATCGGCGGGACGCGGGCGCGACGGACTCCGCGACTTCCCGGGGTTTATGCGTTCCCGTCGCCTCCCCTCCGGCGATGAACAGACAGCAGCGACGCGCCGCGGGCTACTTCGTCCTCCTCGCGGGCGTCGCGCTCGGCTACGCCCTGCTCTACCAGTGGGGGATGGCCCACCTCGAAGGGCGACCCGTCACCTTCGTCCACGCCCTCGAAGTGACGGTGCAGTCGTTCACCTCCACGGGCTACGGCGAGGACGCCCCGTGGACGACGGCGCCGATGCACGTGCTCGTCATCCTGATGCAGCTCTCCGGGCTCGTCCTCCTCGTCCTCAGCCTCCCGCTGTTCGTCGCGCCGTGGATCGAACGCCGCCTCGAAGTGGACGCCCCGACCCGGACCGACGCCACCGACCACGTCGTCGTCGCCGGATTCTCCGAGCGCGGGGAGACGCTCGTCAACGAACTCACCGCCGCCAACGTCCCCTACGTCCTCCTCATCGACGACCGCGAGACCGCGCGTCGCCTCCACGAGGACGGCCGCGACGTCGTCCGCGGCGACCCCGAGACCGTCGAGGGGTTCGTCGCCGCGAACGTCGACGAGGCGCGAAGCGTCGTCCTCGACGACGCCGACGAGCGCAACGCGATGATGGCGCTCTCCGTCCGTGAACGCCGCGACGACGTCCGAATCGTCAGCTTCGCCGAGGAACCCGACGCCGCCACCTACCTCGAGTACGCCGGGGCCGACGACGTCCTCAGCCCGCACGACATCCTCGGGCGCTCGCTCGCCGACAAGGTCACGTCCACCATCAGCACCGACCTCGGCGAGACGGTCACCGTCGGCGAGGACTTCACCGTCGCCGAGATGCCGATCCAGCAGGCCAGCGACCTCGACGGCGTCACGCTCGCCGAGAGCCGCATCCGCGAACGCACCGGCGCGCACGTCATCGGCGCGTGGTTCGCCGGCGCGTTCGTCGGCGGCCCCGACCCCGACCGGACCATCGACCGCAACACCATCCTCCTCGTCGCCGGCCCCGAGAGAGCCCTCCACGACCTCAAGGACCTCACGCTCGCCGAACACCGCACGCACGGCCGCGGCCCCGTCGTCGTCGCCGGCCACGGCGACGTCGGCTCCACCGTCAAGAACGTCCTCGACAGCCAGGGCATCGAGAACACCGTCGTCGACCGCGAGGACGGCCCGAGCGTCGACGTCGTCGGGGACGTCTCCGACCCCGGCATCCTCGCCGAAGCCGGCGCCGACGACGCGAACGCGCTCGTCCTCGCGCTCGGCGAAGACACCCAGACCGTCTTCGCGACCCTCGTCGCCCGCGAGGAGTACGACGAACTCGACGTCGTCGCGCGCGTCGACGAAGCCGACGCCGCCTCCAAGGTGTACGCCGCCGGCGCCGACTACGTCATGGCGCTCGCCACCGTCAGCGGCCGCATGCTCGCCGACACCATCCTCGGGGAGGACGTCATGAGCCTCGACACCGGCGTCACCATCGTCCGCACCACCGCCCCCGACCTCGCCGGCAGCACGCTCGCGAGCGCGAACGTCCGCGCGCGAACCGGCTGCACCGTCATCGCCGTCGAACGCGACGGCGTCGTCCACGCCGACCTCGACCCCGACTTCGGCATCGAACGCGACGACACGCTCGTCGTCGCCGGCAGCGACGAGGACGTCGCCGCGTTCAACGACCTCGTCGGAAACGCGCCCGCCTGAATACCCGTCTGATCCGGAGGCGACGGCACAATCCCGCATATACTTAAGTCGGGTGAACATAAACCAACCAACGACAGCGGAGAACCGATGTCGGTACATCCAGCAGCCATGCCTTACACGTTCGATGGCGTGCTCCCGCCCGAACTCCTCACCGAAGTCGAGGCGGGCACCAACCTCCTCGTCAGCGGGCCCGCGATGTCGGGGAAGCGTCAGCTACTGCTGCAACTGCTCGCCCGCGGCGCCAGCGAAGGGGAAGGCTCCATCGTCGTCACCTCCCGCAACCCCGCCGACGACGTCGTCGACGAGTACGACGCACTCCTCCCCGCCGACGCCACCCGATTCCTCCGCGTGATCGACTGCGTCAGCAACCAGAGCGACACCGCGACCGACCTCGACGGCGTCCACGACGTCTCCTCCCCCGGCGACCTCACCGGCATCGGCATCCAGTTCTCCGAAATCGCGCGCGAAGCCGAAGAGACCGGCCTCGAACGTCTCCGCGTCGGCTTCGACTCCCTCTCCCCCCTCCTCATGTACGTCGACCTCCAGCGCCTCTTCCGCTTCCTCCACGTCTTCACCAGCCAGATCCAGAGCCGCGACTGGATCGGCCTCTTCGCCATCGACCCCGACAGCCACGACCAGCAGGAAGTCAACACCATCAGTCAACTCTTCGACGGCATGATCGAGATCCGACTCGACGACGACGCCGGCCGCCAGGCCCGCGTCCGCGGCGTCACCAGCTCCCCCACCGACTGGGTCGCGTTCGAGTAGGCCGTTTCGCGTCGCCGCGGGACGACTCGCCGGCGTCCGCTCGTTCTACACCCGCGTCGCCGCGCACTCGTTCGTCACGAGAACTAGCTCCGCGTCTCGGGCGCGCGCTCGGCCGCCGCCGCCAGCACCGCCCGCTCGGGCGCGTACGCCACGTGGCTCTCGCAGTCGCAATCGGACGCGCCCAGCCCCGACACCGCCTCGCCCGCGGCCGCGAGCGTCCGCGCGAGCGCACACTCCCGGTCGTCGCCCTCCGTGACGAACACCGCGTCGAGTCGTGTTTCAGAGTGGCCGGTCAGGTAGTCGATATGCCAGTGGCGCACGTCGTGCTCGCCGCGCGCGACCCGCCGGTGTCTGTCGACGCGCGCGTCCAGTCCGCCCGGCCCGAACGCCGACCCCGCGTACGCGTACCAGCCGGGTTCGAGTTCGCGCTCGCCCGCCGCGCCGAACGCTACCGTCGCCGCCTCGGCCAGTTCCAGCAGGAGCGTGTACGTTCCCCCGGTCACGTCCGCGCCTTCGCCCCCGCCGCGCTTTCCCGTTTCGCTCCCACTGCCGCCGCTCGATACCGGCGGCCGCTCGCGGCTTCGACACCGCTTTCTCCGCGACGGCACTCCGCTCGCGTATGAACTACCTCCGCTGGGCGCTCCTCGCCCTCGCCGGCTACACCTTCGTCGCGCCGCTGATGAAACTCGCCACCGGCCCCGACGGCATCCCCGCCACCGTGGGGGCGCTCCTCGCGAACGGCATTCTCGTCGCCGTCACCGCCGGCGTCGTCCTCTACACCGGCACGCCCGTCCTCGAGTACGCCACCGACCCCCGCATGTGGTACGTCGCCCTCGCCGGCCTCTGCCTCTCCGTCGGCATCCTCGCCTACTATCAGGCGCTCGCCGCCGGCCCGGTGAGCGTGGTCGTCCCCGTCTTCGGAATGTTCCTCGTCACCAGCAGCCTCGCCGGCGTCCTCCTCCTCGGCGACGCCTTCACCCTCCGCAAGGGCGTCGGCGTCGTCTTCGCCATCGCCGCCGTCTACCTCACCGCCGGCCCCCAGTAGCCCGGGAGAAGACACTTACCGACCGCGACACCACCCTCACGCGTGCCCTCCACTCGCCGCCGCCTCCTCGCGACCACCGGTAGCGTCGCCACGCTCGCCCTCGCCGGCTGCCTCGACCGGATGCCCCACGACGGCGAAATCGCCACCGGCCCCGCGAGCGAGACGGACGCCACCGCGGCGGACGCCTCGCTCGTCCACTTCACCGACCTCCCGACGACCGAACGCGACGTCGTCGCCACCGCCCTCGACGAGGGCCTCTACCACGCCTGCTCCGACCTCGACGCCCTCAGCTCGTTCGCCGACCGCGTCACCCCCCGCACCTACCTCGAACGCGACGGCGCCTACTACGGCCTCTGGGTCCGCGTCACCGACACCGTCGCCGCCGACACCGCCGACCCGCCCGACGAACGCCCCGACTGCGGGTGGCTCTGACCGTCTCAGTCGGCCCCGCTCGCCGTTTCCGTTGCGCCTCGCTGGCGCTCACGGGTCGCGGTGCTCCCCGTTCGCGCTATCGTGGGCCCTCGCTTCGCTCGGCCCCACGGGACGCTCGCCGCCCCGTTATTCG
>Ga0207755_100357_pt1 | contig 22996 bp, 25 predicted proteins | sample A23P2SouthBayCA_FD_187734 | JGI IMG/M metagenome (GOLD analysis project Ga0207755, IMG submission 187734) | Aerobic enrichment media microbial communities from Bioluminiscent Bay, La Parguera, Puerto Rico - A23 P2 (SPAdes) | ecosystem: Environmental > Aquatic > Marine > Unclassified ...
CCGACCCAAACACATCTAGCGGAATCATTCGTGTCGGGCACCGCTGCCGCGGTGCCCTTGTCCTCTTCGACTCCACAGCGACCGCTCAGCAGTATCAACAATCTCCTACGCAAGAGCGATACTGGTATTCTGAAACTCAAACTGCTGTCGAACGTGGGTACTTTCCCAAGTGACGGCGCGTATCCACGGCGTGAACGCCGTGGTATTGCGCCTGTTCAGCGTATAAGGATCTCGTCGGTCTCCGCGTCTTGTGCAACCGCCGGAAGCAGCTCGTCGTCCCCGAAGTCGAGATCGACATCGAGCGTTCCGTCGTCCATATTGGACAGTACGAACGCCACGGAATACTAATTCTCATTTCCGCGTCCCGAAGACGCGGTCCGACCATCGGCTCCATCGCGTTCGCGAGGTCGTCTCCGGGTCTTCCAGCTCCCAGCCAGCAGCGGTCGCGGCGTCTTCGAGTCCGAGATACTCCCATCTTTGCTGGGAGAGGTGGTCCGGTTGCTCCGAAGCGTCTCCGACCAGGACGTGTCGTTCCGCTTCGAACCGGGAACTGAGGTGGCGGAGGCTCGAGACGGTCGGCCTGGCCTGGAAATCTCTTCGAACGAGGTGCTCGGCACCGAAGGCGTCAGCGGCGTCGGAATCCGTCGAGAGGAGACCGACGTGCTGGGCCCAGCGTCGCGCGTCGACGACGACCGCCTGTGGCTCACGGGTCCGCTGAAGCGCGGCGAGCTCGAACGCGAGGGTCATCGTTTCGCTCGGCATCGACTAGATCAGGGCTGCACCACCCCAGCCGAGGAGCAGGGAGAAGCCGACGGCCGCGCCCGCCTGGCGGAGCATCATCCGGCCGGCGTATCTCGGGGAGAGCTCCTTCGCGACCGTGATCGCCGTCACCAGGCACGGAAGCAACACTCCCGCCAGGTAGACGGCCGTCAGTACCTGCACGGGGGTCATCGCGGACAGCGTCGCGCCGAGGCCGTCCGACTGTAACAGAAGCAGGCCGTCCTTGCGGATCGACCCCATCACGACGACGAGCGCCGTCTCGCCGGGGAGGTTGAACAGCCCCATCACTGGTGAGAGGAGTTCGCCCATCGCATCCAGGACGCCGAAATAGTCGAGCAGCGATGCGACGAGGACGATACCGGCGAAGACGGGGAGGGACTTCACGAAGAAACTCCGGATCACGGTTCTGGTCTCACGCCACACCGACTTCCAGGTCGGCCACTGGAGGAACGCGCGGCCGTCGGTGGCCATTGACGCCGTTCGCGCACGCTCGGGTGCGATCAGGCGCGCGTAGACGAGCGTCGTAGTCGTGAGGACTCCGAGATACGGGAGGACGAGCCACGGCATCTCGACCGCCGCGAACACGGCGAGCGTCGCCGGGAACTGGTACGAACAGGCCGACCCGAACCCGATCGCCGAGACGGTCGTTCGCCGCGTACAGTCGGAACAGCCGCGGGTGCTGGTAACCGCCGGGACGTTGCAGCCGAACCCCATGACCACGCGAACGAGGTCCCGACCGGTGAGGCCCACGCGCCGAAGGTGTGGATGGAGCGACGCGGTGATTCGCGTGACGAGTCCGCTCTTCGTGTAGACGGCCATGAAGACCGCGAAGATGAGGATCGTCGGCCCGGCCCAGACGAACAGGAACGGCCCCATCGAGAGCAGGCCGTAGTCACCACCCAGCACTGCAGCGAGCGGTCCCGGGAGATCGCTGGCCCACTGGACCGCCGGTTCCAGCAGTGTGCTCACTCGGGGGGAGAGCTCGGCGGCCACAGCGTTCGCGAAGTGGACCGCGGCCGCGGCGGGGAGGAGGAGCAAGGCGATGCTGACGACCGGGCCGAGAAGCCGCCGCTCGATGATCGTCTCCGGCGGGTCGAGGTGGATACCCGTCTGGCGGTCGACTCGCCCCGGGAACTCGTCGGCGTCCTGCAGCGCGCTGACCAGTCGAGTGCGGTCAGCTCCGTCGACTGCAGTACCGCCCCCGTCGGTCGCGACACGGGAGACGGTTCGCGCGTCCACCGGTGCGAGCGGGACGCCGAGGTCGTCGGCGAGCGCGTTCAATTTCTCACGCGCCTCGGGCTGGTTCTCGACCTTGTCCCAGAACGTCACGGCGATCGCGCCGACTTTTCCCTGCACCAGCGGCAGCAGGTCCTCGAGGTCGTCGTCGATGTTCGTCGCGCGAACGACGAGTAACACGGTCTCGGTTTCCTCGACAGCTCCGATCGCCGTCCGAGTGGTCTCGGTGTCCTCCCCGAGCAGGATGCCAGGCGTGTCGACGAAGACGAACTCGTCGGACTCGTACCGCTCGACGTCGACGGTCGTTCCCCGGAAGTTCCCGGTCGTCGGCGTCGTCCCCGAGAGACCGGCGACGAGTTCGGACTTCCCGACGCTCTCTCTGCCGACGACCACGACGGTTTCCTTCCCGCCATCGCCCGTTGGCCGTCCGCTGCTCGACCGAGTTCGGCCCTCACTCATACTTCTCGAATCCGATCTCGGGGGCCAGCTCGCGGAACGACTGCCGGCAGAGCCAGATGTCGTACTTGCCGACGAGCCCCTGCTCGCGGCCCGTCACCCGGCAGACGTGTCGGTCGTCGCCTTCCGCGTCGCTCGGCTCCTCGGTTTCACTCTCTTCGGTTCCGCTGTCTCCGTTCGGTGTGTCTCGTGTCATGGTTAGCAGTCGCACATCTCGGGTTCGCAGCAGGACAGGTCCTCGAGGAACATGTCCTTCTCACGGTACTCGTCGAGGGGGGTTCGGTCGACGTCGAGCCTCGCGGCGATCTCGTCGGCGACGACGGCGAAGCGTTGCCTGAACTTGTAGACGAAGCAGAACTCTTGGCCGTCGTGCGCAACCTGTGGCCCGACCAGAAACAGGCCGGAGGCGGTCGTCGACTCGTCGCGGTCCGTCAGCCGGGGCCGCCCGTCCTCGAACTCGAAGTGGTCGTCCGCGGCGCCGAGTCCGCTCTCGAACCCCGTCGCGAGGACTGGCTGGTTTCGGGTAGTATACGACGCTCCGTCGGTACCGATTACGTCGAATGTACCCTCCTCGTTGTCAACACACTTGACCCGGACCCCGTCTTCGAGCGCGATCGGTGCGTCGTGTTGGAGTGCGTCTTGCATCCGCTGGCTCGTGTATGGGGAGAGGACTTCGCTGGGGTCGGGGCTGCGAAACTGCCACGGCCCCTCCTCGTCGAGAACCACCACCTCTTGACCCAGGTCGGCCAGCGAGAGCGCCGCGTCGATACCGCTCTCGTACCCGCCGACGACGACGACCGGGTCGTCGACGCACTCGCTGGCGAACTCGCTCCAGGACCCGACTCGGGAGTTGTGTACGCAGTGGCCCGCGCCGGGGAACGGGTCGTCGTTCGGGCATCCGAACTGGCCGGCCGCCCAGACGACGAACCGACTCTGGACGACGCCGGCGGACGTGTGTAACACGAAGCCGCCGTCGTGGCGGCGCACCGATTCCACGGCCACGCCGGTCCGAACGGGCAGGTCGTGAAAGTCGACGACTCCCTGGAGATATTCGGCGTACTCCTCGCCGGTCGGGTGTTCACGGCCGAGTGCGAACGCGGGCGACGTGTCGACGGTAACGGCGTTGAGGTCCCGACAGCCGAAGTTGTTGCTCGGGAACGATGGCGTGATGAACTGCATCTCGTCGGGCCACGCCCGGAACGATGCGCCGACCTCGTCTCGATCGAGGATCGCGAACGAGTCGAGGTCGAGATCCTCGAGAACAGCCCCGACACCGACGCCAGCGGCGCCTGCACCGACGACCACCACGTCGAGCATCTCGTATTTCCGTGCTTCGTCTGGACTCACTGTTAACAATAAGTTGTTCTAGATAGCCAATTATAAATAAGATACGGACTAGAATTAATAACGAATGAGTCGAGAGACGATCCCCGTCACCGTGCTGAGCGGCAACCTCGGCGCGGGGAAGACGACCGTGCTGAACAGCCTCCTGAACGCACGAACGGACCTTGACATCGCAGTGCTCGTCAACGACATGGGTGAGGTAAACGTCGACGCCGAGCGTGTCGCCGAGCACTCGGACATCTCCGAGGACGACGAGGACCTGATCGAACTCTCCGACGGGTGTATCTGCTGTGAGCTACGCGGCGACCTGCTCGACGCGCTCGCGAAGCTCGCACAGGCCCGCGAGTTCGACCACCTGGTCATCGAATCGACCGGTGTCGCCGAGCCGCTGCCGGTTGCCCAGACGCTCACCATGGGTTTCGACCAGGGCGACCTCGACCCTACGGAGTTCTACGAGGAGACCGGTATCGAGGTGATGGACTACTACGAACTCGACACGACGGTCACCGTCGTCGACGCACACCAGTTCTGGACGACGTTCGAGTCGGAGGAGTCGCTCGTGGACGGGGACACGGAGAAAGACCTCGGGAGCCTGCTGGCGGAACAGATCGAGTTCTGTGACGTCCTCCTGTTGAACAAGTGTGACCTCGTCGACGCGGAGACGCTCGACGAGATCGAGGAGACGATCGAGGTGCTCCAGCCGCGTGCCGAGATCATCCGAACGGAACACGGCGCCGTCGATCCCGAGGCGATCCTCGACACCGGTCGGTTCGACTTCGAAGCAGCGAGTCAGTCCGCCGGCTGGATGCAGGAACTGCAGGAACCGCACGAGTCGGCCGAGGAGGAGCACGGCGTCACCTCGTTCGTCTTCGAGTCGAGGCGACCGTTCCACCCGGAACGGTTCGCCGAGCTGCTGGACGAGTTCCCGGACAACGTCGTTCGCTCCAAGGGCCACTTCTGGCTCGCGGGCCGACCGGAGTTCGGTCTCGGGATCGACGTCGCCGGACAGTCGATCCGGCTCGAACCGGCCGGTCGCTGGATCGCGGCGCTACCCGAGGACGAACAGGCAGAGTACTTCGAAACGTATCCGGACCTCGAGGAGACCTGGCATCCCGAGTACGGTGACCGCGGCTCCCGGCTCGTCCTCATCGGCACCGAGATGGACCACGAGGCGCTTCGGAACGACCTCGAGGCGGCCACACTTTCCGACGAAGAGATGGACGACGACTGGGACGCGTTCGAGGACCGTTTCCCCGAGTTCGAACTCGAAGCAGTGGACGAACAGACGGAAACGGCAGAGGCTGACGACGCGGAAGAGGTGGGGTTGGCTGATTGAAATGCCGAGCAAGCGAATCCTGTTCCAGCAGGTCGTGAAGAAGTCCCCCCCGCGTGAGGCGCGCCGAGAGGCAGTCCGTGGACTCGGACGGATGGGCGCCGTCGAGCAACTCAGAACTCTCACGCAGACCAACGGCATCGATGGCCCCTTCCGACGAGCCGCTGTGCGGGAACTCAGAGAACTCGGCGCGACGGCGGCGCTCGAAACGATTTCCGAGAGCCGCGCGGTCGACCCCGCCATCAGAGAGCAGGCACAGCCATGAGTTCCGAATCGAAAACCCCGCCGACAGAGACTCCGAGCGAGGACCGAACTCCCCCTGCGGATCGCCAGCGGATCGGGTTCGTCGGTCCCGAGGGTGCCGGGAAGACGACCGTCGCCGCGATGGTCGCGGATCGACTCTCCGAGCGAACCGACGTAGCGGTCGTCGGCGAAGCCGCGGCGTTCTTCGAACAGCCGTCGGCCTCGCCCGAGAGCGTCGGCCCGCTGGGCGTCCACTGGACCGTCGTCGATCACTCCCCGGGGACGGATGCACTCGACACTGCAGGTGACGCATTCGATACCGTCTTCGTCGTCGTGACGCCCGAGATGCTAGACCGTGTGGCCGCCTACGAACGCGTCGTAGACCAGCTCGACGCCGACGTGTTTCTCGTCGTCGATCGCTTCGAGGAGCGCCACCGTGACCGACTCGGAGAGTTCGACGGACCCGAACTCGCGGAGTACTTCTACGACGACGATACCGTCGCAAGGGTGATGTCCGACGGAACGGTCCCACGGTTAGCGGACTGGACGACCGAGGCGATGCTGCTGGAGTCGCTCCAGCCCGACCGGATGGCGTTGTCCGAGGCGATGGCGGCCCTCGAACGCGGACACCGAACGATCGTCAACGTCGAGGTCGAGAGTGACGCATCGGCTCTGGCAGTGGCTCGTTCGTTTCGAGCAAACGGCTACGCTGCGGACTTCTTCCGATGTAACTGTCGCTGTCACGACGGACACGTACTGGCACGCCGACAGCTGGGCTGAAGCCGGCGGAACAGCCGTCGTCACCTGTCGCGATGGCAGCGCGTCCTGTCTCGACGAACTGATCTGCGCGACCGGCTTCCAGAGCCGTCGGATGAGCTCGGCTCCAGCGCGAGCTGATCCTCCGGGTCGCTGTCGGAGCCTCGTCGAGCCATTCGACAGACGATATTAACACTGCCGCCAAATTTAATATCTTTCGTCGGTAGGTGCTACTATGACAAACAGGTTCACTCGACAGCGAAACCGCCGCGAGACCGAACGTCGCGACTCCGATCAGACGACGGAAACAGCCGATACAGTCGACGAAGACGACATTGATCCCAGCGAGGTCGTCCGGACTGGTGACGGGGAACTCATTCACGAGCCGACCGGGCTGGTCCTCGAAGACGACCAGATCGACCGCGGGCCGGAGTGGCGGGCGTTCAACCACAGCGAGCGTCAGTCTAAATCCCGCGTGGGCGCCCCGACCACACAGACGATGCACGACAAGGGGTTGACCACCCAGATAGACTGGAAAGACAAGGACGCCTACGGGCGCTCGCTGTCCTCGGAGAAGCGCTCGCAGATGCATCGCCTCCGGAAGTGGCAGGAACGCATCCGAACGAAAGATGCCGGCGAGCGCAACCTCCAGTTCGCGCTCTCGGAGACCGACCGCATGGCGTCCGCACTCGGTGTCCCACGGTCGGTGCGGGAGGTCGCGTCGGTCACCTACCGGCGCGCCTTGAACGAGGACCTCATCCGCGGGCGATCCATCGAGGGCGTCGCCACTGCCTGCCTCTATGCGGCCTGCCGCCAGGAGGGCATCCCGCGCAGTCTCGAGGAGGTAACAGAGGTCTCCCGCATCGAACAGAAGGAGATCGGGCGAACCTACCGCTACGTCGCCCAGGAACTCAGTCTCAAGATGGAGCCCGTGGACCCCAAGCAGTACGTCCCCAGGTTTGTCTCCGAACTCGGAGCCAGCGAGGAGGTCCAGGCCAAGGCCAACGAGATCATCGACGTGACCGCCGAGAAGGGCCTGCTGTCAGGCAAATCGCCCACCGGCTACGCCGCGGCCGCGATTTATGCGGCGTCGCTGCTCTGCAACGAGAAAAAAACCCAGCGCGAAGTCGCCGATGTCGCCCAAGTGACCGAGGTCACCATCCGGAACCGCTACCAGGAACAGATCGAAGCAATGGGCGTTCACTGACTGAGCGTCGAATAGCACACATCAAATCAGTTGGTCCGTGTGCGGACACCCAGAACTCCGTTCGCCTGGACACCCCCTTCGATTTTCTCCCCGACTTCGTCGCCCGTCCGACGAACAGTCGAATCGATGGTCGACACACACTCTCGATCGGACTACACGAGTGTATTAACTCTATAGTCGTTATTAACAAGTCTTATTATATCTTATCCCAAGATTGCTAAACACGATGCAACAGACGCTTTCACGACGCCAGTTACTCGGTGGTGTCGCGGGTGGTGCCGTAGCGATGACTGCCGGTTGCCAGTCGAGCACCGCCGAAGGCGGCGGCTCGAAGACGGTCGCGTTGAGCCAATCGATCACCGGCGGAGACTGGTCGATGTACGGCGGTGCGGAGCCGTACTATTCGCCGATGCACGAGACGCTGACGGCCTCGTCGCACGACTTCTCGGAGATCGAGCCGTGGCTCGCGACGGAGTGGGAGACGACCGATGACACGACGTGGGAGTTCACGCTCCGTGACGACGTGACGTTCCACAACGGGGAGGACCTCACTGCGGAGGCCGTCGCTCAGTCGCTGTCGGCGCTGCTCGCGGACCGGCCGCTCGGGTGGGCGAAGGTCACCGACGAGAGCTTCACCGCCCTGGATGACCGAACGCTCCAGATCGAGACCGTCGAGCGGTTCGGAGCGCTGGCCGGGACACTGAGCCACCCGCTGTTCGGTATCCAGCATCCGAGTACCTACGACCGCCCCGTCGGCACAGGGCCGTTCGAGGCCGAAACGGCCGAAGCGGACAGTCCACTGGAGACGGTTCGCTTCGGGGACTACTGGGGCGACAGTCCGCAACTGGAGGAACTCACTTTCGAAGGTATCTCCGACCCGACGACGCGGTCGACGAGCCTCCAGTCCGGCGACATCGACGCGTCGTTCGAGATCCCGCGCCAGGACTACGAACTCCTCTCGGCGAACGAGGACATCCAGGTTCGCACGAAGCGTGAGCCCCGTGCCGGATCCGCGATGATCAACCTCTACAACTCGCCGACTGACGACGTGGACCTCCGGAGAGCGCTCAACTACGCCGTCGACCAGCAGGCTATCGTCGAGTCCATCCTGAATGGGATCGGTACACCGGCGAAAGGACCGTATCCGCCGATGATCCCGTGGTCGGCACACGAGGATCTCCCTGCCTACGGACCGGACCCGGATCGGGCCCGTGAACTGGTCGAGCAATCCGGATACGACGGCGAAGACGTGGAGCTGCACGTGAGTAGCGACACGCCGCACATGCAGCTCATCGCGGCGCGGATGCAGGAACGCTTCGCCGAGATCGGCGTCTCGAGTACGGTCCGACAGTTCGGTCGCGGCTCGTTCTATACGACGGAGCAAAAGACCGAGTCGAACCTCACGCTCATCGAACTCGGGTCGATCAACGGGGCCGCGGACTATCTCGTCCACCTACAGTTCCACTCGGAGGGCGGTGACAACGCCGCGGTCCACGAATCGAAGGGGACCGGACTGTACAACCTGGGCCCGGAGGTCGACGCACTCATTGAGGAGGGCGACCGGGCGCTCGACGAGGAGACGAAACACCGGGCCTACCGCGAGGTACAGCAGCGCGTGATGGACCAGGGCGCACTCGTCCCGATATACAACAAGGAGTACGTCTTCGGCCAGCGCGCGAACACGACCGGCCCCCGGATGCACGCCGTCCCGCACATGACTCGGTGGACGGGGTTCGCGAACGAGTAGCGAATGTCCTGGGCGTACATCTTTCGGAGGCTCTCGCTGACGGCGGTAACACTGCTGGTGGTCAGTGCCGTCACCTACGGCCTCATCGCTATCGCACCGGGGGACCCGGCAGAGCTGGTACTGCAAAAACAGCTCGGCCAACCGCCGACGAGCCAACAGGTCGAAACGTTCCGTGCGGAACACGGCCTTGACGACCCGATACACTGGCAGTATCTCCACTGGCTCGGCGACCTCCTGCAAGGCGACTTGGGTCGGTCGTACTATCACGAACGGTCGGTGAGCGAACTGCTCTTCGACCGACTGCCGGTAACAGTCAGACTGGCTGCTGGCGGGCTCGCGGTGTCGCTCGCGGTATCGCTTCCGACGGGTATCCTCAGCGCCGCCCGTCCACGCGGGCTCGCCGACCACCTGAGCCAGGCCGTCGCGCTTCTCGGCGTCGCGATGCCGAACTTCTGGCTCGGCTACCTCCTGATATTCGCTTTCTCGTTGAAACTCGGGCTGACGCCCGTCTACGGCAGCGGAACGCTCGCTCATCTCGTCCTCCCTTCGATCACCCTCGGCACCGGACTCGCAGCCATCCAGACCCGGTTGCTCCGTGCGACGCTTCGGGACACACTCGACGCGGAGTTCGTCACCGCCGCGCGGACCCGCGGTCTGCGCGAACGGTTCGTCGTCGGCAAGCACGCGCTCCGAAACGCGCTGTTGCCACTGCTCACCGTGGTCGGCCTCCAGTTGGGGTTCGTTCTCAGCGGTGCCGTCGTCGTCGAAGTCGTGTTCCAGCGACCCGGACTCGGCACCACGCTAGTGGATGCGATCTTCGACCGGAACTACCCCGTCGTCCAGGGCGTGACGCTGCTCGCCGGCGTCCTGTTCGTGTCGGTTAACACCGTCACTGACCTGGCCTACGGGCTGGTCGACCCACGGATCGACGTCGGGGGTGACCCGGTGTGAGTGTCACCACAGAGTCAGGTGGCGAGGGGTCGCCTGGTTCACGTACGCACCGCGTGCGACGGGCGCTTCGACAGCCACAGACGGCCGCTGGCGCGCTGATCGTTGCGACGGTCACCGTCGTCGCATTGTTGGGCCCGGAGCTGCTTCCGACCGATCCACTGGCACAGGACCTCTCGAGTCGACTGGGGCCGCCATCGCCGGCGCATCCGTTCGGGACCGACAGGCTCGGTCGGGACGTGCTCGCCCGAGTCGTTCACGGAGCACGGTTCTCTCTGGGCATCGCTGTCGCCGTCACGGCCGTCAGGTTCGTTCTCGGCGTCGGCGTCGGGGTCGTGGCCGGCTATAGCGGGGGCTGGGTCGACGAACTCGCGATGCGGTTCGTCGACCTCCTGTTCGCGTTTCCCGGTATCGTGCTGGCCCTGGTCATCGCCGGTGTCGCCGGCCCCAGTCTCAGGAACGTGTTGCTCGCACTGGCGGTCGTCGGCTGGGGGACCTACGCGCGGGTCGTCCGGTCGGAGGTACTCTCCGTCCGCGAGCGTGACTACGTTGCGGCTGCTCGTCTCTCCGGAACGCCACGCCACCGCGTCGTTCTCGAGCACGTCCTGCCGAACGTGCTCGGTCCGACGATCGTCCTCGCGGCCCTGGACGTGGGAACGGTCGTTCTCGCGACGGCCGGGCTGTCATTCCTCGGACTCGGCGCGCAGCCGCCGACACCCGAATGGGGGACCATGATCGCCTCCGGTCGCCACTACCTGCAGACCGCGTGGTGGCTCGTGAACGTGCCCGGACTCGCGATCGTGCTGACAGTGCTGGGGTTCACGCTTCTGGGCGACGGGCTCCGCGACGCCCTCGACCCGGACGGGAGAACAGACGGGGGACGTTGATACGATGGAACGCCTCGACATCAGCGATCTAACGATCACGTACAGTAACGAGACCACCCGGCAAGCGGCTGTCGAGGACGCGAACCTCACGGTCGAACGCGGTGACCTCGTCGCACTCGTCGGCAAGAGCGGTGCTGGAAAGTCGACACTCGCCCGTGCTATCGCCGGTATCCACGATCCGGCGACCGTCCAATCCGGCTCGATCCTGCTGGACGAGCGAGACCTCACCGAGGCCTCCGCGGAGGAGTGGCGGGCGATCCACGGCTCTCGCGTCGGATTCGCGTTTCAGGATCCGACGGCGGCGTTCGATCCCGTGTACACGGTCGGTGAGCAGTTAGTAGAGGCGGTCCGGGCGGGCGGTCCGCCGGTCACCGAGGGGTCCGTGCTCGATTCCGTCGCTCGCCGATTCCGGCGGCGCACTGTCGCACGACACCGTGATCGAGCGATCGAGCTTCTGGAAGAAGTCGGTATCGACGACCCCCAGGGTTGTCTGGACGCCTATCCGTCGGAGCTGAGTGGTGGGCAGTGTCAGCGCGCGTTTCTCGCGACGGCGCTGGCCGGCGATCCCGATATCCTCGTCGCTGACGAACCGGCGAGCGGCCTCGACGCGACGACACAGACGCGAGTACTCGCGCTGCTCGAAACGCTATCCGAGACGCGTGACCTCGGGGTGTTGTTGGTCACGCACGACCTCGGACTCGCCAGCGATCACTGCGACCACATCAGCGTCCTCGCGGACGGACGAACCGTCGAGAGCGGACCGGTCGAGGAACTACTTACCGGGCCGGGCCACGCCGCTACCCGATCGCTCGTCAGTGCGGCCAGGACACTCACGCTCCCGGCCCACCAGTCGGTGTCGGCTGACGGATGTACTCCCTCGTCGAAGTCTCGACCGACGACCGACGAGACGGTCGTCTCGGTGCGCGAACTCGCGAAGCGTTACCCGGTAGACGATTCGGTCGCGGACCGGTTCTTGAACGGCCGGTCGTATCTGACCGCTCTCCACGATATCTCACTCGACGTTCGGAAGGATGAGACGCTGGGCGTCGTCGGCCCCAGTGGCTCCGGGAAGTCGACTGTCGTCGAGTGTATCGCTGGCCTGACCGAACCGACGAGCGGCGACGTGCGAATCGGCGGGACGCCCGTCGGGACAGTGCCTACCCGAGATGCCGACACACTGGGACAGGTCGGTGTCGTCTTCCAGCAGCCGAAATCGAGCTTGAATCCGCGGTGGCCGCTCCGACGGTCGATCGCCGAGCCGCTGTCACGGCGTGGGTGGGCGGACGGTCGTATCGACGAGCGCGTCTCCGAACTGTGTTCGTTAGTCGACCTCTCCTACTCCGTCGCGGCGTCGCGACCCAACGCGGTGTCCGGTGGGCAGGCCCAGCGCGCGGCACTGGCCCGCGCAATCGCGGACGATCCGGAGATCCTGCTGCTTGACGAGCCAGTGTCGGCGCTGGACGCCACGACGCGCGCGGAGGTCGTGTCGCTGCTCGGTGAGCTGCGGGCCGGCCGCGAGGGGGCCAACGGAACCGTCGTCGTCTCTCACGACCTCGGAACCGTCGGTCAACTCGCCGACCGCATCGTCGTCCTGGACGAGGGTGCGATCGTCGAGCGAGGGCCCACAGACGCGGTCTTGTCGGCACCGGAGCACCCGCGAACACGTGCGCTACTCGATGCAGTCCCGGGTCTCCCGACAGCCGACGACACCGGCGAGCCGTCGGCTGAAACCACTTCGAGAAACCCATCATAGTTCCAATCGATTCACCAATGACAGAGAAGACATCCACGAGATACGACGTAGCGATCGTCGGTGGCGGTCCAGCGGGCTGTGCGGCCGGTGTGTTCTGTAGCCGCGCTGGACTCGACACCGTCGTCGTCTCGAACGGCCGTTCGACGCTCCAGAAATGTGCGTTCGTCGAAAACTACCTCGGCTTCCCCGCCGGCATCGAGCCGCAATCGCTGCTGGACCTCGTCGAGAGGCACGCCCGTGAAGCCGGTTGTCAGACGATCGAATCGTCGGTCACGGCTGCAGCGGTGGACGAGGACGGCTTCGTCCTCGCTCTCGAAGCGGAGTCGATCGTTACCGACCGGCTGCTCGCGGCGTCCTGGTCAGACAGCGACTATCTCGAAGCCATCGGCGTCGAGACGGAGCCCGAATCCGGGTGCGGTTCGGTGTCGGTCGTTCCGACCGACGACCGGGGCGAAACCAACGTCGACGGCGTGTACGCCGCCGGCCGGATCACCGACACCCACCATCAGGCGATCGTCAACGCGGGCGACGGTGCCCGCGTGGCACTCGAGATCGTCGAGACGGTCGACCCCGACTTCTACAACGATTGGCTCGCACCCGACGGCTACTACGAACAGTACGACCGCGAGGTGCCGGTCGGGGTCGAAGAGATCGACCACGACGAACGACGACGGCGAACCGAGCGCGCGAGCGAATATATGCGAACGTTCTTCGAGTCGGAGTAAGCATCATAATTCAACCGTTACACATCCCTCACTGCCGTATCGCGTCGAACCCGCTGTCGGGTCGTTAGTTATCCTGGTGAGCAAATTAATACTGCGTAGCAATTCTACTGACTCATTTTTTAATAACTATTTTAGTACCACGGCACCTGGGTTGTTAATGTAATGTCCTACACCTGCTCCAGCTGCGATGCACAGTTCAACAGTGCCGCCGGCGTGACCCAGCACGTCGCCCTCCACCACGACACGTGTGCCGAGTGCGACGAGCAGTTCGACGAGACCGACGCGCTGCGCGAACACATCCACGAGAGCCACTGAGCGCGCCTCGGTAGTAGCGGGACCCCGACTCCCAGTTTTTCGTCAGGGCCAGTCGTCGTCAGCCGAAGACGTAGCTCCGAGCTGCCAATCAGCGGCCGTAGCAGCGTCCATCACCGACTGGAACGACCACTCCGGAACCCCCGCCACTACCTCGCTGGTCTCGTCCGTCCCGACGAACACGTACCGTTCGGTCTCGAAGTGGTCCCCTACGGTCAACAGTGCCTCCTCGATCGACCGCGGTCCCGACAGGAAATCCTGGTGATAGCCCGCCTCTCGGATTCGCCGTCGTTCGAGGAAGGACGGTTCCGCGGAGACGATGCCGACGTAGCTCGCCCACGTCGCGGCGTCTTCGAGCGCGTCGTTCGGTCGTGCGAGCTTCTCGATGGCCCGCAAGGAAACCGCGAGCGTGAGGTCGTTCGACGGCACGTCAGGTCCTCCCCCTGGAAACCGACCGCGCCCCCTCTGTGCTGCTCCTATTCGGTGGCGCGAGGAGTCGTTCGGCGACGCGACGGGCTCCGATGACGTTGCGGGCGAACGGCCCCACGCTGGGTTCGGCGAGCGCGCCCGAGACGTACACCGACGAGCGGGTCCCGTCGGTCCGTCGCCACGCGAGCGTTCGGTCGTCGAGGACGGGAAATCGCTTCGCACCGCGTTCGAGCGAGAGCGGGTCGGCGACGCGTTCGACGAGCGGATGGTCCGAGACCGGGTCGAGCCCGGTTGCGAGGACGACCTGCGCGTCCGTCGCGACCGTTCCGTCCTCGAAGCGGACGAGCAACCCGTCGTCGGTTCGGTAGGCGCACGCGATCTCCCCGCGTCGGACGTCGAGGCCATCACACGCTCGGGCGTCGGTCAACCGTCGCTCGACATAGGGGGGTATCGTCGCGTCGTTGCGAGCGGACCGAATCAGTTCGTGGCGGGCCACCGAACCCGGCGGCAGCGTGTGTATCTCCCGTTGGATGTGGTCCCAGTTGAGCCAGTGAGGGTCCGCCTCGGACAGCGCGATATCGAGCTCGTGGCGCGTCAGCAGCGTCACACTCGTGCGTTTCGAGAGTTCGCACGCCAACTGTGCCGCCGTGATACCGCCGCCGACGACGTACGTCTCGCCGTCGAACGCGGCCGTTGCGTCCGGGCGGAACGACTCGTCCCAGACGTGAGTGATCGGTGCATCGTCGGGAAGCGACTGTGCCCACTCGGGCTGCGTCGGCCGAGCGCCGAGGCCGAGCGCCAGGACGACGCGGTTCGCCTGCAGGTCCGTCTCGTCCGTTTCGACTCGGAGCGTCTCGTCGCCGGCCGTGATGTCCGTCACCCGGGAGCGCCGGTGACAGTCGTCGAGATTCCGACGGTCGACGACCGACCGCGCGTGATCCATGAAGAGGTCGAGCGTGGGCCGGTTCGGATAGTCGTCCGTCGATACGAGCTCGGCCTCGCGACCAGCGCCCTCCGCGAACGATTCCAGCGAGAACGGGTCCGTGCTGATGTGCTGGACGAACGTCGACCGCAGCGTTTGCATTCCGCACTGGCGAGCCTTCCGCTCGAACGACTCGAGCAGTTCCTCGCGCGGCTCGACGATGCGGATCTCCTCGTGTGCGTAGCCACCGTCGGACAGGAGGAAGTTCGCCAGACAGGTACCGTGGATGCCGCCGCCCACGATGACGTATTCGTACGGCCGCCCGCCGGTCGAGAGCGCCTCGGTGTCGGGCCGCTCGACCGTCACTGTTTCCCTCCACCGTCGGCTTCGAGTCCGTCCTCCTCCCGACCGGGTCGGAGTCGGGCGAGGCGGTGGCTTGGCACTCGGCGTCGAAGTTTCCGGGAGGTGAGTGACACGGCGTAGACGCCGATAGCCGTGACGACGATCGAGCCACCGGCGGCGATACCGTACGTGTACGACAGGGTCACGCCGGCGATCGCCGCGAACTCGGCGGCGAGTATCCCCAGCAGTATCGACTGCTTGAAGCTGCGGGCGAGCTGTGCCGCGGCGGCGACCGGAACGACGAGCATCGCGGCGACCAGGATGACGCCCATGATCTGCATCGCACTGACGACGACGAGCGCCGTGAGGACGACCATGAGCCGTTTGTACAGGCGGACGTGTAGACGAGCCGCCCGCGCGGCGGTCGCGTCGAACGTGACGTAGAGGAGCGGTCGGTAGGTCAGCGCGACGAGTCCGCCGACGATGACGCTCATCGAGACGAGGATCCCGACGTTCGCCGTCGAGACGGTCGCGAGACTCCCGAAGAGGTAGGCGTCGATGCCGACCGCGATGCCGCCGTCCGTCGCCGTGATGAGGATACTACCGACGGCGAATCCGCCCGTCAACACGATCGCCAGCGAGGTGTCGCTGTACGCGCCCGCGTGTTCGACGAGCAACTCGACGAGCAGCGCCGTCCCGATCGCGACCACGAACGCGGTGAGCAGTGGGGAAAGTGTGAGTTGGAGAGCCGAGTTGAGGAACAGTCCGACGGCGACGCCGGCGAAGGCGGTGTGTGCGAGCGTGTCGCCGATCATCGCCATCTCCCGGTGGACGAGGAACGTCCCGACGAGCGGGCCGATAACCGCGATACACATCGCGGCGAGGTATGCCCGCTGCATGTAGGGGTAGCCGAGCATCGGCGCGCCGAGGCGGTCGGCCAGTGCGTCCATCCCGGCGCCGAAGACGTGGTCGAGGAACCAGCCGACGGCGTCGAGGACGGCTCCGCTACCCTGCAGAGCGGTGGTCGCCTCGTCGAACGACGCGGTGGCGGTGGGAGAGTGTGATTGGAACATGGTCAGTGGTCGTGCTGGAGGACGTGCTGGTCGGTCCCGTACGCTCGCGCGAGGGCGTCGGTCCGGACGAACTCGCTCGGGTCGCCGTGGAAGTACAGCTGGCGGTTGAGACAGGCGATATCCGTCGCGTGCGTCGTGACGACGCCGATGTCGTGCTCGATGAGCACGACGGTCAGCCCGGACGCGTTCAGGTCGTGCAGGAGGTCGTAGAACTGCTCTCTCGATTCGGCGTCGACGCCGACCGTCGGTTCGTCGAGCGCGAGCAGGTCGGCCTCCGAAGCGAGCGCGCGGGCGATGAACACCCGCTGGCGCTGTCCGCCGGACAGTCGGCCGATCCGGCGCGACGCGAGCCCCGTGATGCCGACCTGTGCCATCGCCTCGTCGACCGCGCGCCGGTCCTCGGTCGAGAGCCGGCCGAGGAGTGCGTTCGCGCCGCCCGTGAGTGTCTTCAGCGGCTCCTCCCGCAGGGCGCCGACGACCGTCTGCTCGTCGGCGAGGACCTGGCTGAGACGAACGTGCGGGAACCGCCCCATCTCCACGACCTCGCGGACGGTGATCGGCATCTCTTTCGAGGCGCTCGCGTCCTGTGCGACGTAGCCGATCCGCTCGCCGGCATCGAACTCGTGCGCCGGCTCGCCGAACAGCGAGACCGCTCCGCCGTCGGGCCGACGGAGTCCGAGCATCAGCTCCAGCAGCGTGCTCTTGCCGCTCCCGTTCGGGCCGACGAGACCGAAGAACGCGCCCGGCTCTACCTCCAGAGACACCGATTCGAGGACGGGAACGTCCCCGTACCCGAAAGAGGCGTCTCGGACGCTGACGACGGCGTCGGCTGTCCCGTTCGTCACGCCGGTGGCAGTCGTCATCGATACGCCTCCGCGTCGACGAACGACTCTCCCATCGCCGTGATCCAGGCCGTCGCTCGGTACGGTTCGGCTACGTCCGGCGGATACACGGTACAGGCGGTGCCGTCGGTCCGGTCGACGACGAGCGCCTCGAGACCCGGGCGGGGACGGTCGGACTGGCCCGGGTCGGCGCGCCCGTTCCACTCGGGTTCGGGCTCGCCCTTCATTACGCGTCGAGGGCCGTCGTGAGCGTCTCGAGGTTGACGTTCTTCATTATCTGGACGTATCCCCAGCCATCGTCGGCCCACTCCTGTGTCTGCCCGGGGATCGGCGTCAGCGGAAGGACCTCCGTGGCGTCGGTTTCCGCGACGAGCTGGTTCGCCGCCCGCTGGGATTCGAGCGGGTCGGCACAGACGTACTGGAGGTCGTGTTCGGCGATGATCTCCTGGGCTCGCTCGATGTCTTTGGGCGTCGGCTGGTCGTCTGGCGACAGTCCCGTCAGTGTCTGCACTTCGAAGCCGTAGCGCTGGCCGAGGTACTGGAAGGCGTTGTGACCAGCGACGAACACGACATCCTTCGATGCGCCCTCCAGCGCGGACTGGAACGACTCGTCGAGTTCGTCGAGTCGCTCGCGGTACGCCTCGGCGTTCTCGGCGTAGGCGCTGGCGTTGTCGCTGTCGACGCCGACGAACCCGCTTCGGACGTTGTCGACGGCCTGCTTCGCCCGCGCCGGGTCCAGCCAGAAGTGCGGGTCCGTCCCGCCGGCGTGGTCGTGGCCGTGTCCCTCCTCGCCTTCGTGATCGCCGTCTCCCTCGTGAGTGTCAGTCTCGTGGCTGTCTTCGTGGCCGCTCTCGTGCGTTCCTTCCTCGTGTCCGCTCTCGTGCGTTCCTTCCTCGTGTCCGCTCTCGTGTTCGCCTTCGTGTTCGTGATTCCCGGGGCCCTCGGTCACTTCGGGGTCGACCGCCGACCCGCTACCGTCGGTGAGCGTCGCATCGAACTCGGCGGGGACGTGTTGACCGAACAGGACGTAATGGCCCTCCGTTTCGATGTCGAGGGAGAACGTCGTCTCGCCGGACTCCGCGAACTGGAGGTGATAGAGCGACTCACTGGACGGCGTGAGCGTCTCCCCACCTTCTACCGGCGTGTGCGTGTCGTGGTCGCCGTAGAGGTGCTTCGCAGTCTCCTCGACGTGATGAATGCCGTGGTCGCCGCCCTCTTCGGTCGGGAGAACGGCCAGCTGCATCTTCGGATCGGGCCCCTCGTGGAACGTGTACGTGTACGAGCCGGATTCGAGGTGATAGAGGCCGGCCCACTCCCAGGGAGTTTCTCCGTCGTCGTGTTCCCCCTCACCGTTGTGGCTTTCCTCGTGCTCCCCCTCGTGGCCTTCGTCGTGACCGTGATCGTGGCTGTGCCCGCCTTCGATGAGGTCGATACCAGCCCCGGCAGCGATGATGTCGACGTCGGCATCGTCGTCACGGAGGCTCGTCACGAGGTCGTCCGCCCACGGTTGGAAGCCTTCCATCCCGTAGACGAAGAGATCCGATTCCAAGACGGTCCCCTGAATTTGAGGCCCCGGTTCCCACCCGTGGCCGTGTTGTCCGATCGGGACGAGTGTCTCCGCGGTCGCAGCGTCACCCGCGACCTGACTGGCGAAGTCCCCGAACACGAAGAACGAGGACTGTGCGTTCGGCCCTCCGTCACCGCTGGCTGCCGACCCGTCACTCTTCGTCGCCGCCGACCCGTCGGTGTCCGTTCCATCTGAGCCGTTACTCGACGTACAGCCCGCGAGCGAGCCGATCGCTGCGGTACTGAGTCCCGTTGCGATGAGTCGTCGTCGCGTGTATCGAGGCATCTGTTGCTAACAATACTACTCTAGATAATAAGAGCTATGATTTTAGTAGGATGATTTAATAATCATTCAGTTAGTGGACGAGATCGTTACTAATCATGGTCCGGATAACTAACGCGTCCACTGACGTTGCCAAGCGTTGCTATCTCAGATACCGTATTACATAAGCTGGAGAATCGTGCTAACAGCCGTTTTGTATCTGCACCCCTCACGTACGGTTGCAATGTGCCACTGTTTCACTGACCCGACCGAGATGAGCGACGAAGAGCGGGCGGAGATCGTCGAGGAGCACTCGACGGCGGAACTGCGCGCTGAATACTCACCCGGGGAGCTCGAAACGCTCGGGGTTGCCGCCTGAACCCGGGTTTCCTCCGTCCCCCCCCCTGGCCACCCGAGCGCGTCGTCGTCTTACCCCTCCCCGTCCTCCGTCCGTTTTTCGGCGTACGCTAACGTGTAGTAATCCCGGTCGGCGACGTCGTCGGGATCGTTCGTGACGACGGTCTCCTCGATGTCCATGAACAGCCGTCGGCCGAACGTGACGTCGTACCCGGCCTCGGTCAGCCTCTCGTGGGTCGTCGGTGCGTCGGTCACCTTGAACAGGATCAGCCGATCCGGACCGACGGGCGCCCCACCGTCGGTCGCCTCGCGCAACGTCAGCTCCGCGCCAGCGTCGATGTCGACCCCGAGAACCGAAGCGAACGCCGTCACGCTGCTGACACCGGGAACGACTTCGATGTCGACATCAGGATGATAGTCTCGAAGCGTCCGGCGCAGATGTCCGAACGTCGAGTAAATACAGGGGTCGCCGAGCGTGACGAACGCCGCGTCGACATCTCGCGCTCGCGGGGCGACCTCCGATGCTGCCGCCTTCCAGGCCGCCCGCAGTTCTTCGGGATCGGTCGTCATCGGGAACTCGAGGTCACTCAGCTTCGATTCGGGGACGTACTCGGCGGCGACGCGGCGCGAGAGTCGCCCCGGCGAGTAGACGACTTCGGCCGACTCCAGTCGTCGCTCGCCGCGAACCGTCAGCAGGTCGGTCGCACCCGGCCCCAGTCCGATTCCGTAGAGCGTCATCGTCGCCGTCCGCTCCCCGAGTCCGAGACGCCGTCGGCACGCTCACTCATCGGTCTCACCGGCCGTGTGTCGGGTCGCGAGCCCGGCGAGATGCGGGGCTTCCTCGGCGATTATCTCCGCCGTAGCGAGTCCCACGGCGTTCTCGCTCCCCGGCAGGACGAACACCGGCACGTCGCGGGCGATGCCCGCTGTCGCTCGGGTAGAGACGATGCGCGTGCGAACCTCTTCCCACGAGAGCCACCGGAACGCCTCGCCGAACCCCGGCAACTCGCGATCGAAGAGGTCGCCCACGGCGTCCGGGGTGACGTCGTCGACCGTGACCCCCGTTCCCCCCGTCGTCACGACGAGGTCGACGTCCTGTCGGTCCAGGCACTCGCTCACGGTGGTCTTGATACGGGCGTAGTCGTCGGGGACCTGCCGACGTGACGTGACGACGTGCCCCGCTTCGACGAGGATGCTCGCGATGGCGTCGCCACTGGGGTCGGGCGGGGACTTTTCGAGGCTCGCTCCTCGGGAGGACGACACCGTCACGATGGCCACGCCGAGCGGGTCGATACAGTCGTGACCGTCGGTGTCAATCGACCGTCGCTCCGCCGCCGGTGGGAGGTCGCGGCGATTCCGGGTCACTGTCGCTCACCCACTACGAGACGCTGTTCCATCGGTGGCTGCGGCCACTCCATCGTCCCCGGGAACGGATTCTCGAAGGCGTCCCACGCTTCGTCCATCTCCGTCTCCGAGAGGAGACACCCGTCGAGTCCGTTCGCGATGGCCGATTCGTCCATCCCGGCGCCGATGAAGACGAGCTTCACTTCCCGGTCTCCCCACTCGTCGTCCCAGTGGAGATCCGACCGCGATTCGCGGTAGGACTCGCGCTGGAAATCGGGAAGCGTGGCCGCCCACCGACCGTTGACCTCGACGTGAGTCTGTATCCCCGCCTGGCTCAGGTCGAGAGCGAAGCGCTCGCGTCCCGCGACCCACAGGTGCCCTTTCGCTCGGACGACGGACTCTGGGAACGAGCGGAGCCACTCGCTGAGCCGTTCGGGATGGAACGGTCGATGGCGCTCGTAGACGAACGAGTCGACACCGAACTCCTCTGGTGGGTGGCGGTGGTCGTGCTCCTCGTCGTGGCCGTGGTCGTGATGGCCATCGTGGCTGTGGTCGTGGTCGTGATCTTCACCGTGACCGTCGTCGTAATCCTGACCCTGTTCGCGTTCGTCGTCGGTCGAGAGTGCCTGTTTCCACCGGGCGGAGTTGCTCGCTTCGTCCTGGTCGAATCGGCCCGTCCCGAGCACCCGCTCCGGGTCGACGGCGCTCTCGGTCGCTCGGACGATATCGACCCCGGGATGGAGCGTCCGGACGACGCGCTCGACCGCCTCGCGCTCCGCCTCGGAGACGAGATCGCACTTGTTGAGGACGAGCACGTCGCAGAACTCGACCTGCTCGGCGAGCAGGTCCGATAGCGGTCGAGCGTCGTCCGCGGTCGGTTTGAGCGGCTCTTCGCGGACGAACGCCTGGTGGAACTGGTGGGCGTCGACCACTGTGACGGTCGTGTCGAGGTCGTACAGCGCCGAGGCGCGCGCGGGCGAGACGAACCGTTGGGCGATGGGGACCGGGTCGCTGATACCCGACGCCTCGATGACCAGATAGTCGAACTCCTCGTCGACGGCGAGGCGCCGTAACTCCCGATCGAGTTCGTTCTGCAGCCCGCAACAGATACACCCGTTCGACAGTTCCGTGACGCCGCCGTCCTCTATCGAGAGCTCGGAGCCGTTCTCGATGAGGTCGGCGTCGACGTTCACTTCGCCGACGTCGTTGACGAGGACGGCGATATCGTACTGCTCGCCACCGACAGTGAGGAGGTGGTTGAGCAGGGTCGTCTTGCCGGCCCCGAGCCCGCCGCTGAGGATCGTGACCGGGGCCTGGTCGTCGTCGGTCATCGCTCGTCGGCCAGTGCGAGTTCGCGCTGGTCGTCCGGGCTGAACGGGTCCGGATACTCGCTCCAGTCCTCGTCCATCTCCGCGTCCGAGAGCAGGCAGTCTTCCAGCCGTTCGACCAGCGACTCCCGGTCGAACTCGCGACCGATGAACACGAGCTGGACACCGCGGTCACCCCACTTGTCGTCCCAGTCTTCCTCGATGCCGGGCCGCATCGCGAAGTACTGCTCCTGCTCGGCCTCCGGAAGCGTTGCGATCCACGTTCCCTTCGGACCGGCCCGGACCGACTGGCCCGCCTTGTCGAGCCCCATCGCGACGTCTTCGCGACCCGCCGACCAGAAAAAGCCCTTCGCGCGGACGATCCCCTCCGGGAGGTCCGCGAACAGATGGGGGATTCGTTCGGGGTGGAACGGTCGGTCGGCGTCGAAGACGAACGAGGTGACGCCGTGCTCCTCGGCGGCCGCCCCGTGGTGGTGGCCTCCCTGCAACTCACGCTTCCAGCCGGCGGACTGGCTCGCCGCGTCGAAGTCGAACCGGCCCGTGTTCAGGATCTCGTCGGGATCGACGGCCCCGTGTTCCGTTCGGACGATCTTCGCTCGCGGCTGGAGCGTCTCCAGAACGGCCTCCATCTCCGCCAGCTCGTCGTCGGGGACGAGGTCGCACTTGTTCAACAGGAGGACGTCACAGAATTCGATCTGGTCCATGAGCGCCTCCTCCGGGACGCGATCGTCCTGTGGCTCGGTCGTGTCCTCGGTGAGCGCCCGGCCGGAGTCGAAGCCCTGCCAGAAGCCGTGTGCGTCGACA
>Ga0207755_100362_pt1 | contig 22791 bp, 21 predicted proteins | sample A23P2SouthBayCA_FD_187734 | JGI IMG/M metagenome (GOLD analysis project Ga0207755, IMG submission 187734) | Aerobic enrichment media microbial communities from Bioluminiscent Bay, La Parguera, Puerto Rico - A23 P2 (SPAdes) | ecosystem: Environmental > Aquatic > Marine > Unclassified ...
CTCGTCATCGCGCTCGCCGAATACTGGGACGTCGGCCGGACCTTCCAGGACTATCGGGGACTCGCGCGCGAGGCGCCCGTCGCCTGCGCCGCGCTCGCCATCTTCCTCTTCAGCCTCGCCGGCCTCCCCGTCGGCGGCGGCTTCTGGTCGAAGTACGCGCTCTTCTTCGGCGCCGCGAACGCCGGCCTCTGGTGGCTCGCCGCGCTCGGCGTCGTGAACAGCGCGCTCTCCCTCTTCTACTACACCCGCCTCCTCAAGGCCGTCTGGGTCGACGAGGCAGAGGACGCACACGACGTCACCGACCGACCCGTCGGCCTCTACGCCGCCGTCGTCGTCGCCGCCGTCGTCACCGTCGCGCTCCTCCTCGCCCCCGGCCTCGTCACCGACTCCGCGTTCTCCGCCGCGCAACTCCTCGTCGGCGCCTGAACGCGTCGATAGCTCCCTTCGCGGTCTCGCTCTTGCGGGCCCTCCGTCCGTCCAGCATCGGCCGCACGGCTCGCGTGTCGCTCCCACGGGTCGCTCCCGCTCGCACTGGGCGCGGTGGTTCGAGACGCCGCTAGGCGTCTCGTCATCACGAGAGGCGCGACGCGCCTCTCGAACGACCTCCCGCTGGTCGGCCGCGTGACTCGCGTGTCGCTCCCACGGGTCGCTCCCGCTCGCACTGGGCGCGGCCTCCCGCTGGTCGGCCGCGTGACTCGCGTGTCGCTTCGCGCATACATCTCCGCGAGGTTCGTTCCATCGCGCGGCTCGCGGCTCCCGGTGGTCGCCGCTCGCTCTGTACGCGGACTCGCTTCGCTCGTCCGCGTGCGGCAGGCTTTACTTCTCGGACCCCGCAGAATCGAGGAGATGGTGTCGCGTCTGGTGCTCGGGAGCGGGACGGTCGGACACTCGGTCATCGAGTCCGCTCGCGAGCGTCCGGGTGAGCTGTTCGTGCTGGACCCCGACGAGAGCCGCATCGAGTCGCTCCGGAACGAGAAGGTCGCGGCGGAGGCGGCGGACGTCACGGACGCGGACGCGCTCGCGGCGGCGGGCGTGGACCCGGACGTGGTGTTCGTCGGGAGCGACGACGCGACGGTGAACGCGCTCGCGGCGGGTGCGGCCGACGAGGCGTTCCCGGACGCCTACCTCGTGGTGTACACGGGGACGGACGCGACGGCGGACCACCGGCGAGCGGTCGAGCGACACGCGGATCGGATCTGCGGGGCGGGCGCGGCGCTCCTCGATCGAATCGCGTCGGCGACGCGGACGGACTCGCACGCGCGACGGCTGCGCGCGGTGCTCTCGGACCTCGATGGGACGCTGACGGTGCTCGCGCACGACAATCCCGACCCGGACGCTATCGCGGCCGCGGTGGCGCTCTGCCGCATCGCGGAGTCGGTGGGGGTGGACGCGGAGCCGTGCTACTTCGGAGAGATAAGCCACCAGGAGAACCGCGCGTTCGTGAACCTCCTCGAACTGGAGTTGACGCGCTTGGATCCGGAGGAGGAGCGCGAGTTCGACGCCGTCGCGCTCGTCGACCACTCGGCGCCGGGCGTGAACGACCAACTCGACCCCGAGACGTCCGTCTCGGTCGTCGTCGACCACCACCCGCCGAAGGACGAGGTGGACGCGCCGTTCGTCGACATCCGGGAGGACGTCGGGGCGACGAGCACGATTCTGACGCAGTACCTCGAACACTTCGACGTGCCCCTGGAGCGCGACATCGCGACGGCGCTCCTCTACGGCATCCGCATCGACACGAAGGACTTCAAGCGCGAGATAACCCAGCAGGACTTCGAGGCGGCGGCGCGCCTCCTCCCGGCGGTGGACACGAGCGTCCTGGAGCGCATCGAGAGTCCGTCGGTGAGCGCGGACACGTTCGAGGTGTTGGCGCGCGGCATCCGGAATCGCGAACTGGACGGGTCGGTGCTGGCGTCCTGCGTCGGGTCGATCGCGGACCGGGACGCGCTCGCACAGACGGCGGACCGCCTGCTCGACCTGCAGGGGGTGACGGTGACGTTCGTCTACGGCTTCATGGACGGGACGGTGTACGCGTCGGCGCGCGGGCGGCGGAGCGACGTGGACCTCGGGAAGGTGCTCCGCGCCGGGTTCGGCGAGATGGGGAGCGCGGGCGGGCACGCGGACATGGCGGGCGCACAGATACCGCTCGGCCTCTTCGACGCGGTGGCGGAGGGGGACAGCGAGACGCTCACCACGGTGCTGGAGGACGTCATCACGCCCCGGTTCTTCACGGCGGTGCGGGACGGGACGGCGCTGGACGCGCCGGGGGACGACGACGCCGACGCGTCCCGGAACGCGGGCGGGGCCGACGCGGCCGGTGTGGACGCGGTGAGCGACGGCGAGGGCGCGCGCGACGACTCGTGACACCCGTGCGCTTTTTGCGGCGTCCGCTCCCTATTAGCGAGTAATGGAAGAGTCGTCGGATTCAGCGGCCGGATCGCCGAAGGTCCGGGAGTACATGACGCGCGACGTCGCGACCGTCTCGCCGGACGATACGGTCGCGGAGGTCGCACAGCGGATCGTGGAGAGCGAGAGCCACAACGGATTCCCGGTGGTGAGCGGCGGGCGAGTCGAGGGGTTCGTGACGGCGAGCGACCTGCTGCGCGCCGCGGACGCGGATCCGATGTTCAAGGTGATGTCGGAGGAGCTGCTGGTGGCGCATCCGGACATGGACGTGGACGCGGCGGCGCGCGTCATCCTCCGCTCGGGCATCCAGAAGCTCCCGGTGGTGGACGACGCGGGGAAGCTCGTGGGCATCATCTCGAACGCGGACGTCATCCGCTCGCAGATAGAGCGCGCGACGCCGGAGAAGGTGGGGAAGCTGTTGCGGACGCTGGAGACGATTCACAACGTCGAGGCGACGGAGGAGCGTCGTGAGGTCGCCATCGACGACCTCGTGCCGACGCAGGGGCGAGTGTACGCGGACGAACTGGAGGGGCGACGATACGAGTTGGAGCGGGGGCTGACGGAGCCGCTGGTGGTCATCGACAACGGCGGGCAGTTGTTGCTCGCGGACGGCCACCATCGGGCGATGGCGGCGCACACGACGGGCGTGGAGTCGATGGACGCGTACGTCATCGTGCTGGGGCGGCGGGTGGACCTCGGGATGGCGCGCACGGCGAAGAAGGAGGGGCTGGCGAACGTCGAGGACGTCTCTATCGTCGACTACGCGCGCCACCCGCTCGTCGAGGCGACGGAGCGATTCAAGTAGGCGAACAACCCAAAAAATCGGGAGACACGACGACGACGCTCCAAAGATTTAAGCCGAACCTCAAGGATTGTTCATGTGAATATGTCCGATGACGACGTCGAACTCGAGGCCCGCCTCGAAGAACAGGAAGTGTTCGAACCGCCCGAGTCGTTCGTCGAACAGGCGAACGTCTCGGACCCGGACATCTACGAGGAGTTCGATGAGAACTGGCCCGAGTGCTGGGAGGAGGCCGCCGACCTCCTGAGCTGGTACGAGGACTACGACGACGTCCTCGACGCCTCGAACCCGCCGTTCTACGAGTGGTTCACCGACGGGAAGATCAACGCCTCCTACAACTGCATCGACCGCCACCTCGACGAGCGCGCGGACGAAGTCGCCCTCGAGTGGGTCGGCGAACCCGTCGACGAGGACAACCGCTCGATCACCTATCAGGAGCTCTACGACGAGGTGAACGCGTTCGCCGCCGCGCTCCGCGACATGGGCGTCGGCGAGGGCGACGTCGTGACGATGTACATGCCGATGGTACCGCAGCTCCCCATCGCGATGCTCGCCTGCGCGCGCATCGGCGCACCCCACTCCGTCGTCTTCGCCGGGTTCTCCGCGGACGCGCTCGCCACGCGCATGAACGCCGCGGACTCCGAGTACCTCGTCACCTGCGACGGCTACTATCGCCGCGGCGACCCCCTCGACCACCTCGGGAAGACGAACGAGGGCCTGAACGAGGTCGACCACGACGTCGAGACCGTGGTCGTGGACCGCCTCGGCGCTGATGGCTTCGGCCACGGACTCGGCGACAACCACCACGACTACCACGACCTCGTCGAAGCGAACGAGGGCGCGGAGGTCGAACCCGTCGAGCGGGACGCCGAGGACATGCTCTTCCTGATGTACACCTCCGGCACCACCGGACAGCCGAAGGGCGTGAAGCACACCACCGCGGGCTACCTCGCGTGGACCGCGTGGACCTCGCAGGCCGTCCTCGACATCAAGCCCGAGGACACCTACTTCTGCTCGGCCGACATCGGCTGGATCACCGGCCACTCGTACATCGTCTACGGGCCGCTCGCGCTCGGCACCACGTCGATGATGTACGAGGGCACGCCGGACTATCCGACCCGCGAGCGCCTCTGGCAGATCATCGAGGACTACGAGGCCGACCAGCTATACACCGCGCCGACCGCGATTCGCTCGTTCATGAAGTGGGGCGCGGAGTATCCGGCGAACCACGACCTCTCCAGCCTCCGCGTGCTCGGCACCGTCGGCGAACCGATCAATCCGCGCGCGTGGAAGTGGTACTACAAGCACATCGGCGGCGAGGAGTGCCCCATCGTCGACACGTGGTGGCAGACCGAGACGGGCGGCCACATGGTCACGACGCTCCCCGGCGTCGGCGACATGAAGCCCGGGAGCGCCGGCCCGCCCCTCCCCGGCCTCGACGTCGACGTCGTGGACACGAACGGCGAGGAGGTCGGTGCCGGGCGCGCCGGCTACCTCACCGTCCAGAAGCCCTGGCCGGGGATGCTCCGCACGCTCTACAAGAACGACGAGCGCTTCATCGACGAGTACTGGGCGGAGTACTCGGACACGGACTCCGACGACATGGAGGACTGGGTCTACTTCCCCGAGGACGGCGCGAAGATCGACGAGGACGGCTACATCACCGTCCTCGGCCGCGTGGACGACGTCATCAACGTCTCCGGCCATCGGCTGGGGACGATGGAGATAGAGTCCGCCATCGTCGGCGTCGAGGGCGTCGCCGAGGCAGCCGTCGTCGGCGGCGAACACGACGTGAAGGGCGAAGCCGTCTACGCGTACGTCATCTTAGAGGAGGGCTACGACGGCTCTGATGAGATGCGTTCGCGCATCGTCGAAGGCGTCGAGGACGCCATCGGCCCCATCGCGCGCCCGCAGGCCGTCGTCTTCACGCCCGAACTCCCGAAGACGCGCTCCGGGAAGATCATGCGCCGCCTCCTGGAGGACATCGCGAACGAGGACGAACTCGGCGACACCTCCACCCTCCAGAACCCCGACATCGTCGAGTCCATCCGCGACCAGGTCCAGAGCGACGACTGACGGCCAACACCCCCGAATTCCGTTCTCTCTTTCGCGCTCGCGCCGACAGCCACAGCCGCGGTGGGCTCAGGCGCTCGCGGCGCGCGCCTGCTCGACCCAGTCGGGCGCGGCGACGGTGGTGTCGCCGACGCCGGTGAGTTCGTACGTGAACTCGACGCCGCGCGTCGCGCCGTCGTCGGTGGTGCCGGTGCCGCGCCACGTCTCCGAGCGCACCAGGCCCTGCTCGTCGACGAGGACGACGTAGGAGAACTCGTTCCACTGGAAGTCGTCGGAGCCGCCTCGCGCGGCGACCCAGGAGGCGGCGCGGTCCATCTCGTAGCGGGTGACGGTGACGCCGTCGAACGTCTCGGTGCCGGCCTCGGTGAACCCGTCGAGGCTCCCGGTGGTGGCGACGAACGGCGCGCGGCCGAGCGAGGAGAGCGACCCGGCGGTGAACGTCTGATCGCTGCTGGCGTACTGGACGTCGCCGTCGTTGCCGATGCGCTGGGCGAGCGTGCCGTCGGCGAAGTAGGTGGCGACGCTGGTGTCGACTTCGCCGTCGTCGGCGATGGTCGCCTCGAAGCTGTACCGCTCGTTCTCGTAGTCGACGGCGGTTCGATAGGTCGTCTCACCGACCACGACGTCGTCCTCGATGGAGCGCATCCGCCAGACGGACGCGTAGCTTCCCGCGGCTTCGAGCGCGGCCGTTCGGTTCGCGACGAGCGTGCCGTCGGCGCTCGCGGCGTCGTCGCCCGCGTCGCCGTCGGCGCTCGTGACGTCGCCGCCACCGCCCGCACAGCCGGCGAGCGCGACGAGCAGTACGACGACCAGCGTAGAACCGATGCGCCGAGTCATGCGCGCCGTACGTCGCCCGAGGAGATAAGCATATTCTATCTAACATAAGGGGCGGTCGGGGTCGCGACCAACACGGGAGCCTTTGGCGCTGGCGCTCGAAGCCCGCCCGATGAGCGAGGCGCTCTGCTTCGACATGTACGGCACGCTCTGCGACGTCTCCAGCGTCGCGGACGCCATCGAGCGCGAACTCGACGTCCCCGCGGGCGTCGCGGCGGCCGTCGACGAACTGTGGCGCTCGAAACAGCTAGAGTACGCGTTCCACCGGGGCGCGACGGGACGCTACGAGCCGTTCGACGCGGTCACGCGCGACGCGCTCGACTACGCGCTCGACTACCACGGACTCGACGAGGACGCCGCGCCCGCGCTGATGGACGCGTACGACGAACTCGACCCGTACCCGGACGCGCTCGACGCGCTCGCGACGCTCGCGGAGACGCACGAGATGGTCGTCTTCTCGAACGGGACGCCCGCGATGCTCGACGCCCTCGCCGGACACACGGGCGTCGACGCGCACGTCGACGGCCTCGTGAGCGCGTCCGACGCGGGCGCGCTGAAGCCCGCGCCAGCCGTCTACGATCACGTCGCCGCGGAACTCGACCGGCCGCTCGCGGACTGTCGGCTCGTCTCCTCGAACGCGTGGGACGTCGCGGGCGCGAGCGCCGCGGGGATGACGACGGCGTGGGTGAACCGGGCGAACGAGCCGGCGGAGCGACTCGACGGGGGCGCGGACGTCGAGGTGGAGTCGCTCGCGGCGCTCGCGGCGACGCTCTAGGGCTCGACCGCCGCGTCGTCGTAGCGCGCGACGACGGAGACGGCGAGGAGGAAGACGCCGAGCGTGACGGCGACCATCACGACGCCGTACAGCGCGAGGTTCAGCGGCGTCAGCGAGAACGTCACGGGTCCGAGCGCGCCGGCCTCGCCGTTCAGGACGTTCGGCCCGACGACGATGCCGAGCGCGTACCCGAACAGGCCGGCGATAGCGACCGCTACGAGGTAGATGACGAGCACGACGCGACGGCCGGCGGTGGGCGCGAGCGAACGCACACCGGGAGTTGGTGGCGGAGCGATTAGCCTTTTGCGTTGTCGGCCGTAGCCTCGCGCATGCAGGAGAAGGAGAAGGTGCTGTTGATGCTCTACGGCACCGCGCTCGCGATGACGGTAGCGGCGTTCGTCGTCGTGATGACCTGACCGCGGACGAATCGATCCGGCGGCTATCGCCGTCGAGTAACGCGAAAAACGAGAATCGGAGTCGCCTCAGTCGGCCGTCTCGGCCTCGGCCTCGTCCTCGCCGCCGTCGGCGAGCATCGTCTGCTGCTTGTCCGCGAACCAGTTCCACTCGTTCGTGAACTGGCCCTCCTCCTCGAGGTTCCACGGGTCGCCGCTCTCCACGCGCTTGCCGTACTGGAAGGACTGCCAGAAGTTCCAGACGAAGAGGAGCTGGCCGACGAACATGATGACCGCGCCGACGGTGGCGACGTCGTGCCACGTCATGAAGCGCGGGAGGTACGTCGCGTAGCGCCGCGGCATCCCGCCGTAGCCGAGGATGAGCATGGCGATGAACGTCACGTTCCCGCCGATGATGGAGAGCCAGAAGTGCCAGACTGCCATGCTGCGGTCGTACATGCGACCGGTCATCATCGGGAACCAGTAGTAGAGGCCCGCGAACAGCGCGAACCCGATGGCGCCGAAGACGATGAAGTGGAAGTGGCCGACGACGTAGTAGGTGTCCTGCATCACGAGGTCGAACGGGACGGCGGCGAGGAAGACGCCGGTGACGCCGCCGATGATGAAGTTCTGGATGAAGCCGAGGCAGAACAGCATCGGCGCCGTCATCCGGAGTTTGCCGTTCCACAGCGTCGTGATCCAGTTGAACACCTTCACCGCGGACGGTATCCCGATGGCGAGCGACACCGCCATGAAGGAGGCGGTGAGGCGCGGGTCGATACCGGTGGTGAACATGTGGTGCGCCCAGACGCCGAAGGAGAGGATGCCGATGGCGAGCGTGGAGTAGACGACGAACTTGAACCCGAACAGCTTCCGCCCCGCGAACTTCGGCAGGATGAGACTGACCAGCCCCATCGGCGGCAGGACGAGGATGTAGACTTCGGGGTGGCCGAAGAACCAGAAGAGGTGCTGCCAGAGCAACGCCCCGCCACCTTCGGCCGCGAAGAACGTCGTCGCGAAGTTCCGGTCGAGCAGCATCATGATGAGCGCCGCACCGAGCAGCGGGAACGCGAACAGGATGATGCCGCCCTGCGTGAGGATGGTCCAGCTGAAGATGTCGAGCTTCGACCACGGCACCGTCTCGCTGTCGCGCTCGGAGACGATGGTCGCGATGAAGTTGATGCCACCCATCGTCGTCGAAATCCCGGAGAGGTGGAAGCCCAGCAGGAACATGTCCACGCCGACGCCGGGGAGCGACGTCGCGAGGGGCGTGTAGAGCGTCCAGGACGTCTTCGCCGCCTGAATGCTCACGCCGAACACCGGGAGGAAGAAGCCCGCCCACATCAGCACGGTCGCGAACGGGAGGATCCAGAACGCGATGGCGTTGATGCGCGGGAACGCCATGTCGTCCGCGTTCACGAGGAGCGGGACGACGTAGTTCGCGATGCCGAAGATGGCGGGCGCCGCGAACAGGAAGAGCATCGTGATGCCGTGCGTGGTCATCAGGGCGTTGTAGAGCCCGACGCCACCGAAGCCGGCGAGCGCGTCCATCTTCGGGGTGATGAGTTCGACGCGGATGAGCATCGCCGTGATCCCACCCCACGCGAACGCCAGCACGCCGAAGAGCGTGTAGAGGATGCCGAGGTCCTTGTGGTCGACCGTGGTCAGCCAGCGCGTCAGGCCGCCCGGTTTCTCTTCGTGCCCGGTACTCTCACCGTAACCGCCACCCCCGCCGACGGGCGCGTACGCCCGCCAGTCCTCGAGGCGCGTCAGCCAGCCCGCCACGAGCAGGAGCAGCAGTCCCATCAACACCGAGAGCGTGAGTTCGAGGGAGACTGCCATGTGCGCTCGTTTGGAGCGCGACGTAAAGAAAGGTACGGGTTCGCCGCTAGGGGCCGACGTCGACGTCTTCGAGCACCTCGATCTGTCGCGCCGCGACGTACGTCAGCACGGCGAGACAGAGGAGGGGGAAGAGCAGGAGGAAGAACTGGAGCGCGCGCCCGAGCAGGCTCTCGCCCGCCCACGGGTTGAACACGACGAAGAGCACGGTGAAGAGCACGATGACGAGGAGCGGGACGATGTTCACCGCGATGTCCAGGAGGACGTCGGGGTCGAAGACGCTGGAGTGTTCGGTCATTACGCGAGCGTGCGGGCCGCGAGCAAATATATTTGCGGGGTTCCGGACGAGGACGGCGAGCGGTGCGAGCGTCCGACTCAGAGGTAGCCGTGTTCGTAGAGCGCGAGGCCGAGGGCGCCGAGGACGGAGAGCGCGCCCGCGCCCGCGAGTGCGAGGCCGCGCTGGTAGACGTGGAGGGCGGAGCCGGGGTCGCCGTAGACGACGAGCACGGCGCCGAGCGCGGTGACGACGGCGCCGACGGCGAGCGCCGTCGTCCACAGGTGGTCGGCGTAGCCGGACTCCCGGAGGATGCCGACGACGCTCCCTTCGAGGAGGAGGACGCCGCCGACGCCCACGGGGAGGATGGGGCCGCCGATGAAGACGCCGACTTCGCTGAGGACGAGTCCGAGCGCGACGAACACCGGCCAGGGGCTGGCGGTGCGGTACTGCTCGCTGAGTCCCGGCTGTTCGGACATACGGCGTGGTTGGGGCGCGGCCGTAAGAAGCGTATCGCTCTCGGGACGCCCTAGAAGGGGCTGAACTCGGTCCCGAAGACGGCGCCGATGTAGACGACGGCGACGAGGAAGAGCCAGACGGCGTCGACGAAGTGCCAGTACCAGGAGACGGTGGTGACGGAGACGTGGCGGTCCTCGTCGTACTGGCCGCGGAGGGCGCGAATCGAGAGCGTGCCGAGCAGGACGGCGCCGAAGCTCACGTGCAGGCCGTGCAGGCCGGTGAGCCCGAAGAACCCGCTGGCGAAGATGCCGGAGGTGATGGTGAAGCCCTCGTGGACGATGAACTCGTTGTACTCGTAGATCTGACCGCCGACGAAGGCGACGCCGAGCAGGAACGTGACGATGAGGCCCTGGACGAAGCGCTGGTGGTTGCCCTTCTGGAGTTGGCCCTCGGCCCAGTGGATGGTGAAACTGGAGACGACGAGCAGCACGGTGTTCAGGACGAGGACGCCGGTGAGCAGACCGGACTCGGGGAGGAACTCGGTCTGCCACGCGCCCACGCGGATGAAGAAGTAGTAGACGAAGCCGGCGCCGAACGTCGCGATGTCGGTCGCGAGGAACAACAGCATTCCGAGCCGTAGCGAGGCGCCGCCGTTGTGCGAGCCGCGGTCCCAGAAGTCGACGATGAACGCCTGATAGATCCAGCCGAGCATCCCGACGATGGTGACGGCCCAGCCGGCGCCGAAGACGCCGATGCCGATGCGCGGGCTGAGCATGTCGGTTCCCTCGCCGACGACGAACAGCGTCGCGCCGACGTAGACGAATGCGAGCCCGACCGCCGTGAAGAACGGCCACCAGCTCGCCTCGCCGTAGCCGCGCGGCCAGTCGCGCACGGCTGGTAGGAAGTGACCGTGATCTTCGCTTTCCTCGGTAGCCATATACTCGCGGGTTACGCGGGACGGACTAAAAAACCTCCCAACTGGCCTCGCCGTCAGCGGGACGGCGCCGTCGCTGTCGGACGGGTGAGACGAGAGCAGACGGGGGCGTTACGCGCTCGCGGCGGGCGCGGCGAGGGACGCGCTGGACGCGTTCCCGCTCGACGCGTTCCCGCTCGAAGAACTGCCGCTCGAATCGCCCTGGGCCTGCTGGGCCTGCTGGCTCGCCCAGTCCTCGTAGTCGCTCGGGGACTTCACGACGACGTCCGCGAGCATGTTCGAGTGGCCGGCGCCGCAGTACTCGGCACAGTAGAGGACGTACGGCGTGTCACGGACGGCGTTGGAGTTGATCTCGGTCGCGATGTACGTCGTGCGTCCGGGGAACGCGTCCTTCTTCAGGGAGAGCGCGGGGATGTGGACGGAGTGCAAGACGTCCCGGGACGTTATGCGCAAGACCACTTGCTTGTCGGCGGGGAGGACGAGTTTGCTCGACGTGAAATTCGTCCCCTCGTACTGGTAGTGGAACTGCCACGACCACTGGTAGGAGTCGACGTGGACGACGGTGGTGTCCGGGTTGTCCATCATCTGCTGGTACTGGTCGCTGGAGCCCATGACGTACGGGGAGCCCATCGCGGAGTACGCCGCGAGGCCGACGAACAGCAGGACGATGGCGGTGGCCGCGGTCCACGTGAGTTCGAGTCGGCGATTCTCCTTCGTCGGTTTCGCCTCGTCGGCCTTCCGGAACTTCCAGATGGCGTAGAAGAGGACGCCCTCGACGATGATGGTGATGGGGAGCGCGACGGCGAGCAGGATGTTGCTCACGTTCCCGATGTACCGGTCGGTGACGGATGTCGCCGCGGCCGCCGGGTCGGCGGCGACGAGCACCAGCCCCACCAGCCCGAGCGTCAGGACGGACGCGAGCCGCTTCCGATTCATTGCTGGTCGGGAGTTGGGAGGTGCCGGGCAAATAACTACCGACTCGGGGCCCGCGCGGAGTCGGACAGGCTAAGTACGGCGCGTCCCAACCGTCGCCTGACTCACCGTGCGATTCCCACGCCTCCGCCTCACGCACGCGCTCGCCGCCGTCGCGCTCGGCGTCTACGCGCTCCTCGTCGTCGGCGCGACGACGGCGCTGACGGACGCCGCGACAGCCTGTCCGACGTGGCCGGCGTGTGGCGGGCAGTGGTTCGACGTCTCGTCGCTCTCGCTCGCGGTCGTGTGGGCGCACCGCACCGTCGCCGCGCTCGTCGGCGTCGCGCTCGTCGGGACCGCCGCGCTCGCCGTTCGCGTGGGCGCGGAGCGCCGCGTGCTCGCCGCGCTCGCGCTCGCGCTCGTCCTCTACCCCGTGCAGGTCGTCGTCGGCGCCGTCGCGGCCACGGCGGACGTCGCGCCCGTCCCGATGCTCCACCTCGCGCTCGGCGTCGCCATCTTCGGCGGCGTGGCGCTCGCGCTCGCGTGGCGCCTCGAATCCCAGACGGCCGACGAGCCGTCCGCGGAGTGGGAGGGCGCGCCGAAGGGCGGCGACGCGGCCGACGCGCCCGCCGCCGACGGCCCGCTCGCGACGGTGCGCGCGTACGTCGCGCTGACGAAGCCGCGGCTGATGTGGCTGCTCTGTCTCGTCGCGGCCGCGGGGATGGCGCTGGCCGCCGGCCCCGACCTCTCCGCGCGCACCGTCGCGTTCACGCTCCTCGGCGGCGTGCTCTCCATCGGCGCGAGCGGGACGTTCAACCACGTCTTCGAGCGCGAGAAGGACAAGAAGATGGACCGGACGTCGGACCGCCCCGTCGCGACCGACCGCATCCCGAAGCGGAACGCGTTCGCGTTCGGCCTCCTGCTCGCGGCCGCCTCCCTGCTCGCGTTCTCCCGCGTCGGCCTGCTCGCGACCGGTCTCGGCCTCGTCGCCATCGGCTTCTACTCGGTCGTCTACACGCTCCTGTTGAAGCCGAACACCGTCCAGAACACCGTCATCGGGGGCGCGGCGGGCGCGCTCCCCGCGCTCATCGGGTGGGCGGCCGTCACCGGGACGCTGGAGGCACCCGCGCTCGCGCTCGCGGGCGTCATCTTCCTCTGGACGCCCGCGCACTTCTACAACCTCGCGCTCGCCTACCGCGACGACTACGCGGCGGGCGGCTTCCCGATGATGCCGGTCGTCCGGGGCGCGGCGGAGACGCGCAAGCACATCGTCGGCTGGCTCGCGGCGACGCTCGTCGGCGCGGCGGTGCTCGCGGCCGTGAGCGGCCTCGGCTGGCTCTACGCGTCGACGGTCGTCGCCGTCGGCGCCGTCTTCCTCTGGGCGGTCGTCCGCCTCCACTACGAGCGCGACCGCACCGCGGCGATGCGCGCGTTCCACGCCTCGAACGCCTTCCTCGGCGCGGCGCTCGTCGCCGTCGTCGTGGACGCGATGCTCCTCTGAGATGGCGACCGTCGAACGCTACCTCCCGGCGCTCGACTCGGGCGCGCTGCTGTCGTGGGCGGCGGTGGTGAACGCGGAGGTTCTCGTGACGCTCGCGTACGTCGTCGCGACGCCGAGCGTGCCGACGGATCCGCTGACCTACGTCTACCCGTGGGTGTGGCTGAACGTCGCCGGGTGGGCGGTGTACACGACACGCCCCGCGCCGTCGTCCCGGCGGACGCGCGCGCTCGCGGCCGTCGGCGGCGTCGCGTACTTCGCCGTGGTCGGCTACGCGGGCGGGCTCTTCCACCTCACGGGCGCGGGCCTCGGGTTCGCCGTTCACTGGCTCCCACCGGGGTGGGGGCCGGCGGTGACGTACAGCGCGAGCGCGTTCACGCTCGTCCTCCTCCCGTTCAAGGTCGTGGGGTACGCCGCGCTCGCGTACCTCGTCGCCGTCACCGTCGTGGACGCCTCCGCGTCCGCGCTCTCCGGCCTGCTCGGCCTCGTCTCCTGCGTCTCCTGCACGTGGCCGGTGCTCGCGACCATCGTCACGGGCGCGTTCGGGAGCGCCTCGGCGCTCACGGCGCTCGCGACGACGCGCGCGTACGGCCTCTCCACCGTGGTCTTCGTCGCGTCCGTCCTCCTCCTGCGCTGGCGCCCCAGCCTCTAGGCCTTGTATCGACCGGGTCGTCCCGGAAGCGGAAACGTTACCGAGGCGCCGTCCGCAGGTCGGGGTATGTCGCCGGTCGTCGCCGCCGAAGACGTTCGCGAGAGTTACGGCGACACCGTCGCGCTCGACGGCGTCTCGCTCAGCATCGACGCGGGCGAGGTGTTCGCGCTCATCGGGCCGAACGGTGCCGGGAAGACCACGCTCACGCGCTGCCTCACGGGCACGCGAACGCCCGACTCGGGCCGCGTGGAACTGCTCGGGGAGCCACCGGGGGAGGCCGCGCGCGAGCGCCTCGGCCTGCTCCCCCAGGCCTTCACGCCGCCGGAGCGCCTCACCCCGCGCGAACTCGTCGCGTACTACGCCGGCCTCTACGAGGACGCGCGCGCGCCGGACGAACTCCTCCGCGAGGTGGGGATGGACCCCGAGACGGAGACGTGGTACGCGGACCTCTCGGGGGGCGAGCAGCGCCGCACGTGCGTCGCCGCGTCGCTCGCGAACGACCCGGACGTCCTCTTCGTGGACGAACCGACGACGGGCATCGACCCCGCGGGCCGGCGCGCGCTCTGGGACGTCTTCGAGGGCCTCGCCGAATCGGGCACGACGGTGTTCCTGACGACGCACTACATGGCCGAAGCGGAGCGTCTCGCGGACCGCGTCGGCCTGCTCGACGACGGCCGCGTCGTCGCCACCGGCACCCCCGAGTCGCTCGTCGCCGAGTACGGCGGCGAACAGTACCTCGCCGTGGAGACGGACGCCGACCCCACGGCACTCGACGGCGTCGGCTACGAGGTCCGCGCCGCGGACGACGGCCTGCACGTCCTCGACGTCCCCCCGGAAGCGATCGGAGACGTCGCCGCGGAACTCGAAGCCCGGGGCGTCGACTTCGACGCGCTCTCGTGGAAGGAACCCGACCTTGAGGACGTCTACCTCCGCCTCGCGGACGACCCGACCGTCGTCGACGACGCGGAGGAGGAGGTGGTGGCGTGAAATACACGACACCCGCAGGGCGCCGCGACACCGCGAACGCGCACCGGAGGGATGCGCGTGAGTTGCGTCGGACCTGCGGCCCGACTAACTCACACTCGCCACCGGAGGTGGCTCGCGTGAGCCACGCGGCAACCATCGGGCGCCGCGACACCGCGAACGCGCACCCGAGGTGGCTCGCGTGAGCCGCTACGGGCGGATTGCGGCGGAGATGGGCGCGGCGTATCGGTCGTTCCTGCGCCGGCGGGTCGCCGTCTTCTTCACGTTCTTCTTCCCCATCCTCCTGATCCTCATCTTCGCCGGCCTCGTCCGGACGGGCGGGGGGGGCACCGGCCTGTTCAGTCAGCCGCCGGGCTACTACGTGCCCGCGTACCTCGCCGTCGTCGTGTTGTTCACGCCGCTCTCGCGGGTCGGGAGCGAGGTGGCGCGCTTCCGCGAGCACAACCGCTTCGAGAAGCTGGCGGCGTCGCCGCTGCGTCGCTGGGAGTGGCTGGCGGCCCAGACGGTCGTGAACGTCGCGCTCATCTCGCTCGCGTGCCTCGTCCTCCTGGTCCTGCTCGCCGCGACGGGCGCGTCGTTCGCGTTCTCCCCGTGGCTCGTGCTCTTCGTCCCCGTCGCGTCCGCGCTGTTCTGCGGCGTCGGCGCGATGCTCGGCGCGCTCGCGGACAGCCAGGACGGCGCGGTCACCGCGTCGAACGCGGTGGCGCTCCCGCTCCTGTTCCTCTCGAACACCTTCCTCGGGCCGGCGTCGCTCCCGGACTGGTTCCAGCCGATCACGAACCTCTCACCGCTCTCCTACTTCGCGTACGGCGTGCGCGCGGCGACGTATCCGGGCGGGCACGCGGGGTGGCCGGGGTCCGTCCCCGCGGACTTCGCGGTGCTCGTCGTCCTCGCCGTCGTCGCGTTCGCCGTCGGCGCGCGCCTCATCCCGTGGACGGAGTAGCGGCGCGGGTCGGCGCACGCCGCGCCGCCGGGGACCGCGCAGGCTAAGGACCGCCCGCCGAAAGTCGGGGTATGTCAGTTCGCGGCTACGCGCGAGCGCACCCGAGACGGGTCACCGCGGTCGTCTCCGTCGTCGGGTACGCGCTCGTCCTCGGCACGTTCGCCGGTCTCGTTCCGATCTTCCCCGAGATCGGGCGGTCGACCGTGCTCTTGCTCTCGGACGCCATCGCCGTCATCAACACGTGCGCGCTCGCCGCGCTCGTCGCCGGCTACTACTTCGTCCGCACGGGCCGGATTCGCGCGCATCGCGCGGCGATGCTCACCGCGTTCGCGCTCATCATGGCGTTCCTCGTCGTCTACCTGTGGAAGGTCGGCGGCGGTTTCGAGAAGCGTCTCGTGATCGAGCAGGGACAGTTCCTCTGGCGGTACGCGGGGATCGTCCACCCGGTCTACCTCGCGATGCTCGCCGTTCACGTCCTCCTCAGCGTCGTCTCCGTCCCGGTCGTCCTGCACGCCGTCGTGCTCGGCCTCACGCGCGACGTCTCCGAACTCCCCGACACCGCCCACCCGACGGTCGGCCGCGTCGCCGTCGCCGCGTGGACGCTCAGCCTCGCGCTCGGCGTCCTCACCTACTGGCTCCTCAACCACGTCTACTCGTGGACGCCGATGGTCCGCTGACGGGGCGCGTCAGCGGCGCTCGTCGTCCCCGCCGTCCGTCGCCGCACCGGTCGCGCTCGCCGACGCGTTCGCCGCGCCGGCGTCGTGTCGCTCGCGGCCGGTGAGTCGGTCGACGCTCCGCTCGATGTCCGTCACGGCCTCCGTCTGTCGGCGCGTCGCGGCGACGACGTCGGACGTCTCGCCGGCGACCCGTTCGGCGTGCTCGCGCGCCTCGTCGACGACGGACGCTATCTCTTCCGCGCTCGCGGCCTGCTCGTCCGTCACCGCGGAGACCTCCTGGATGCCGGTCACGGCCTCGTCGACGGCGTCGACGATCTCGCGGAGGCGTTCGAGGCTCGCTTCGACCTCCGCTGCGCCCTCGTCGATGCCGGCTTCGGTCTCGTGGAGGCCATCGACGGTGTCGCCGGTGCGCTCTTGGACGTCCCGGATCATCGACTCGATGTCGGTCGCTTGCTCCTGGGCCTGCTGGGCGAGCGACTTGATCTCCTCGGCGACGACGCCGAACCCGCCGCCGTCGGCGTCCGCGCGCGCGGCCTCGATGTTCGCGTTCAGCGCGAGGAGGTTCGTCTGCTCGGCGATGTCGTTGATCGCTTCGACGACCGCGTCGATGTCGTCGACGGTCGCGCCGAGTTCGTCGACGTCCTCGCGGACCTCGCGGCTCGTCTCCTGCACGGACGCCATCGCGTCCTGGGCGTCCTCGCTGAGTTCGCGGCCGCCTTCGGCGGACTGGCGCGCCTGCTGGCTCGTCTCCGCGACGCGCTCGGCGGTCGTCGCGACTTCCTCGATGGTCGCGCTCAGGTCGGATATCTCGTCGGAGACCACCTCGGTCTGGTCGGCCTGCTCGGCCGCCATCTCCTCGATGCGCTCCGCGCTCTCCGCGATGTCGGCGGTGATGGCGCGGAGGTCGTCGGTCTGCTCGTCGACGTCAGAGACGAGCGCGGAGAGGGTCTCGCCGAGGTCGTTCAGCGAGTCGACGACGTCGAGTATCTCCTCGTCGACGGCGTCCGTCGCCGCGAACTCGGCGCGCGCGTCCAGGTCGCCGCGGCGCATCGCGTCCATCGTGTCGGTCACTTCCTCGACGAGCGCTTCGGTCTGCTGGCGGCGCTGGACGTCGGCGGTCCGCTCGTGGACGACTTCGACGACGCCGACGAGTTCGTCCCCGTCGTAGAGCGGTGTCGCGCGGAAGGTGCAGTGTCGCTCGTCGCCGTGCCGGTCGGTGAAGACGCTGCTGTCCCGGTACTCGGTGAACGAGCGGTCGTCGACGCGTTCGACGCCGTACTCGACGTCCGCGGTCTCGGGCGCTTCGAGGATCTTGTCCGCGAGGAGTTGCGAGCGCCGGCCGTCGTGATACCACGCCTCGGCGGCGTTCTCAGCGGCCTTCGCGTCCGCCTCGCTGCTGCCGGTCAGTTCCTCGATGCCCTCGTTCCAGATGACGACGTCGTGGTTCGCGTCGAGCATCAGGAGCGGCGTGCCGGTCCGGTGCAGGATCGCGTCGAAGGCGAGGGGGAACGCCTCGGCGTCCGGGGATTCGTGGGGGCCCATGGCGGATATATAGGCCAAAAAGCGTTTGTACGATAAGAAATAGCTGGCGGACAAATTATCAGGCCTGATACGCGCTCTTCGGGCGTGCGACGAACTGACCCGTCCACCCGAGCTAGCGTCTGCGGACCGAGCGGTCTATGGCGAGAACTGCGTTCTCGCTGAGTCACACTCACGCCCTACGGGCGTTCGCGTGACCGGAAGGACCCGGTAGGTCCGCAGTTCACTCGCGCCAGGGGCGCGAGGCGCGAGCGCGACCGACGGGAGCGCGCCGCGCTTTTGTCCGAGCTTTTGCCAGCGAACGAAGTGAGCGCAGCAAACGGTCGTGTTACATCCCCATGTCGGCGGCGGCGTCGGGGACGGGGAGCGCGTCGGGGGCGACGCCGAGGAGTTCGCCGACGTGGTCGAGCGCCATGTCGAAGCCGTAGTAGCGTTCGAGTTCGTCGCCGGCGGCGTCCCGGACTTTCAGCATCGCGTACCCCTCGACGTTCTGCGCGACGGTGGCGCGGCGGCCGTCGCGCTCGAACGTCAGCACGCGCTCCGTGTCCGTCTCCTCGTAGCGTGCGGTGACGTCGTCCGCGGTGGCGGTGTCGCTCATGGGGGAGGGTGGACGGGCGGGTAGGTTACGGTGTCGGTCACGTCTCGTCGGCGTCGGTGAGCACGGACTTGATGGAGGGCGCGCGATAGGACTCGTAGGCGTCGAAGAGTTCGTCGACGGTCTCCGCGAAGACGACCATGTCGCGGTGTTTCGGCTCGACGAACCCCTCCTCGGTCTGGTGGGCGACGAACGCGCGCAGGTGCTCGTAGTAGCCGTCGGCGTCGAGGAACCCGCAGGGGTCGTCGTGGAAGCCGAGTTGCGCCCACGTGAGCACTTCGAGTATCTCTTCGAGCGTGCCGAACCCGCCGGGGAGCGCGACGAACCCGTCTGAGAGCTCGGCCATCCGCGCCTTCCGCGCGTGCATCGAGTCGACGACGTCGAGGTCGGTCAGCCCGGAGTGCGCTATCTCCTTCGCTTCGAGGGCGTCGGGGATGACGCCGTGCGCGTCCCCGCCGGCGGCGAGCGTCGCGTCCGCCACCGCGCCCATCAGGCCGACGCGGCCGCCGCCGTAGACGAGCGTCACGTCCCGCGCGGCGAGTTCGCGGCCGAGTTCGCGCGCGGCCTCGACGTACGCATCGCGCTCGCCCGGACTCGACCCGCAGTAGACACAGAGTGCGTCCATGCGGGAGGGTGTGGGACCGACCGGGTAAAACGCGTCGACGGCCGCGGTCACGGTCGCCGTCGCGCGTCGAACGGGGCGCGTGCCGGTCGCGCTCGTCGCGGGCGTCGGGACGCTCGCGGTGTTGCGCGCGGCGTGAACGCGAACCCGGTGAGGGTTTAGGCGCGAACGCCCTACGGCGGACCATGACCGCACCGCTCGTCCCGCCGGCGGAACTCGCGCTGTTCGGGGCGGTGGGCCTGCTCGGGGGCGCGCACTGTCTCGGGATGTGCGGGCCGCTCGTGACGACGTACGCGGAGCGGATGCCGACGGACCGACGCGGCCCGTCGACGTTCGAGCTACGCCAGCACGCGCTGTTCAACCTCGGGCGGACGGCGAGTTACGCCGTCGTCGGCGGCCTGCTCGGCCTCGTCGGCGCGACGGTGTACGCGGGCGCGGGCGTCGCGCTCGGCGGGACGGCGGACGTCGTGCGCGGCGTCGCGGGCGTGCTCGTCGGCCTGTTCGTGCTCGCGGCGGGCGTCGGGCGCGTCGTCGGCCGCGACCGCCTCGCGTCGCTCCTCCCGGGGTCGCTCGGCGTCGGCGGCGCCGCGAGCGCGCTCTTCTCGCGGGTCGCCGGCGCGGCGACGGCGCGCGTGGACGACTACGCGACGAGTCCGAAGATAGTCGCGCTCGGCGCGATTCACGCGTTCCTCCCGTGTCCGCTGCTCTACCCGGCGTTCGTCTACGCGCTCGGGCAGGGCGAACCGGTCGCGGGGGCGCTGGACCTCGCGGCGCTCGGCCTCGGGACGATTCCCGCGATGTTCCTCTTCGGGACGGTGCTGGGGTCGGTGCCGGCGGCGCGTCGCGCGGCCGCCTACCGCGTCCTCGGCGTGGTGCTGATCCTGCTCGCGTTCGTCCCGCTGCTCGGCGGCCTCGAACTGCTCGGCGCGCCCGTCGCGCACGTTCCGATCCCCCACTACACGCCATGACAGACGACTGCACGCTCTGCGACCTGCCGATCCGCGGCGACCCCCACGAGGCGCCCGACGTCGAGGGCTCCTTCTGTTGTCGGGGCTGCCTCGAAGTGTACCGGACGATGGGCGACGTCGACCCCGCCGAGGTGGCGAGCGACGGGCCCGAGGACGGGGAACCGGACGCGCCCGAGGACGCCGAGACGGCGTTCCTCGCGGTGGACGGGATGCACTGCACGGCCTGCGAGGCGTTCCTGGAGACGACGGCCGGGAAGGCCGACGGCGTCTACGACGCGGACGCGAGTTACGCGACGGAGATGCTCCGCGTCGCCTACGATCCGGACGAGACGACGGAGGACGACGTCGCGGACGCGGTGAGCCGACTCGGCTATCGGGCGAACACGCCCGAAGTCGGGACGGAGGCGGCCGCGGTGGAGCGCTTCGGTCGGGACGAACTCCGCACGGTGCTCGGCCTGCTCGGCGCGATGGCGGTGATGAGCCTCTACCTGCTCTTCCTCTACCCGTCCTATCTGGGGTTCTACGACGAGTCGTTCCTCGAACAGTCCGCGACGCACCTGATGGTGTTCGTCCCGATTCCGCTGCTCTCGACGTTCGTCGTCTTCTTCGTCGGCTATCCGATCCTCCGATCGGCGTACGTGAGCCTGCGCGCGGGCAAGCCGAACATGGACGTCCTGATCGCGTTCGGCGCGCTCGCCGCGTACGCGTACTCGCTCGCCGTCGTGCTCACGGGCGGCGTCGTCATCTACTTCGACGTCGCCGTCGCCATCGTCGCCGTCGTCACGCTCGGCGACTTCCTCCAGCGTCGCGTGAAGCGTCGCGCGCTCGGCCGCGTCGGCGAACTCGACTTCGATCGGGTGACGTCGGCGCTCGTCCGCACCGGCGGAGGAACCCGTGAGGTGGACGTCGATTCGCTCGCGCCCGGTGACGAGGTGGTGGTGAAGCGCGGGGCGCGCGTCCCGCTCGACGGCGTGGTCGTGGAGGGCGAGGCGGCCGTGGACGAGGCGCTCGTCACGGGCGAGTCCGTCCCGGCGACGAAGACGCCGGGCGATTCGGTGATCGGCGGCTCCATCGCGACGAACGGACGCCTCGTCGTGCGCGTCGGCGACCGCGCGTCGAGCACGTACGACCGCCTGCTCGCGCAGCTCTGGAACGTCCAGTCGAGCGGCGGTGGCGTGCAGCGCCTCGCGGACACCATCGCCGCCGTCTTCGTCCCGTTCGTCCTCGCGCTCGCCGTCGTCGTCGCGGGCGCGTGGGTCGCGCTGGGCGCGCCAGCCCGCGAGGCGTTCACGGTCGGCGTGAGCGTCCTCGTCGTCTCGTGTCCGTGCTCGTTCGGCCTCGCGACGCCCGTCGCCGTCGCCGCCGGGGTGAGCCGCGCCGCCGAGGAGGGCGTCATCGTGACGAACACCGCGGCCGTCGAGTCGCTCGCGGACGTGGACGTCGTCGCGTTCGACAAGACGGGGACGCTCACGGAGGGCAAAATGCGCGTCACCGACGTCGCGACGGACGGCACCGACCCGGCCGAGGTCGGGCGGTACGCCGCGGCCGTGGAGCGCGACGCCGCCCACCCCGTCGCGGACGCCGTCGTGGCGTGGCACGACGCGGCGATTCCCGACGCGTCCGCGTTCACCGAGCACCGCCGCGGCGCCGAGGGCGTCGTGGAGGGCGCGTGCACGCTCGTCGGCCACCCCGACCTGTTCGCGGACGAGTCGTGGACGGTGCCGGAGTCGGTCGCGGACGCCGTCGAACGCGCACAATCCGAGGGAGCCATCGCCACCGTCGTCGGCTGGGACGGCACCGCGAGGGGCGTGCTCGCGGCGCGGGACACGCCGCGCGCGGACTGGGCGGAGACGGTCGAATCGCTCGACGCGGCCGACCGTCGCATCGTCGTCGTCACGGGCGACGACCAGTCCGCCGTCGGCGCGTTCGAGGACCATCCCGCCATCGACGACGTCTTCGCGGGCGTGCTCCCGCAGGCGAAGGCCGCCGTCGTCGAGCGCCTGCGCTCGGAGGGGACGGTGGCGATGGTGGGGGACGGGACGAACGACGCGCCCGCCCTCGCCGCCGCCGACCTCGGCGTCGCGTTCGCGTCGGGCACCGAACTCGCGACGGAGGCCGCGGACGCCACCGTCACGGAGGGCGGCCTGCGCTCGGTGCGTCGGCTGTTCGACGTCGCGGCGACGACGCGCTCGCGCGTCCGACAGAACTTCGGGTGGGCGCTCGGATACAACGTCGTCACCCTCCCGCTCGCCGCGCTCGGCCTCGTCGACCCGGTGGTCGCCGCCGTCGCGATGGCGGGGAGCAGCCTCCTCGTCGTCGCGAACTCCGCGCGCTCGTACGGCCTCGACGGGGACGACGGGCGCGATGCGCGCGGTGAGACTGTGGACGCGGTGGGCGAGGGCGCGCCCGCACCCGGCGACGATTAACTCAGACTGTAGTTTCGTATTCTGGACTTTCGGGGCTTCTATCCCTCGAATTCGCCGAAATTTCGGAAAGCGTTAAGGGCGTTCGACGAGGATACTCGTAGTGATGGCCCTGTCCGAGGCGGCCCCCGTCGCCGACGTGCTCGACGCGCTCGCCGACAGCGCGCCCGAGATCCGTGCCGGCTTCGCC
>Ga0207755_100365_pt1 | contig 22562 bp, 24 predicted proteins | sample A23P2SouthBayCA_FD_187734 | JGI IMG/M metagenome (GOLD analysis project Ga0207755, IMG submission 187734) | Aerobic enrichment media microbial communities from Bioluminiscent Bay, La Parguera, Puerto Rico - A23 P2 (SPAdes) | ecosystem: Environmental > Aquatic > Marine > Unclassified ...
GCAGAAGCGGGCAAGGGTGAGGTTGTTCGCCTATTAAAGGAGGTCGTGAGCTGGGTTTAGACCGTCGTGAGACAGGTCGGCTGCTATCTATTGGGGGTGTTTTGGTGCTTGACGGGAACGTTCGTATAGTACGAGAGGAACTACGAACGGTTGCCACTGGTGTACCGGTTGTCCGAGAGGGCATGTGCCGGGCAGCTACGCAACACGGGGTAAGAGCTGAACGCATCTAAGCTCGAAACCCACCTGGAAAAGAAGCACCGCTGAGATCACTCGTAGAAGACGAGTTCGATAGACTCGGGATGTACGCGTCGAGGCAACGAGACGTTCAGTCCGCGAGCACTAATCGATCGAAGCCACACAATCATACTTGGACCGCCGCACGCGAGTCCAGGCGCTAACTGGATTACACGTATCACACAGACCTTACACCGACGTTTGGCGTATCACGGTTCGATTCCGTGAGTCGGCGTTAAGGCGGCCATAGCGGTGGGGTCACACCCGTACCCATCCCGAACACGGAAGTTAAGCCCACCTGCGTATCAGCAAGTACTGGAGTGCGCGAGCCTCTGGGAACACTGATTCGCCGCCTCCATTCATACTCGGAGCACACATTCGTGCTCCACTCATCATCAACCCTCGAGCGACAGCGTCGTCGCTCGGGGGTTTCTCGCATTTCGGCGTATCGCTACGCTTAAGCGCGCGAGTCCGCTACCCGTATCTGCGCCAAGGTGGCAGAGTCCGGCCTAACGCAGCGGCCTGCAGAGCCGCCCACCGCCGGTTCAAATCCGGCCCTTGGCTTTCTGTCGATGGTTCGTCGGTAGCGGCGGCGCTGTGAGCGCAGTCACTAAGTCCCCGTGGTCACGATACGTTCCTGACATGGCGACGGAGACGGCGGACGCGACTGGCGGTGCGTCCCGTGAGGGGATTCACGGGACGATACTGGGGATGGCGCGGCAGGCGAATCCGGCGTTCGCGGCGGGGGCGGTGCTGATACCGCTGCTGGCGTTGGTGTACGCGGTGGAGTGGGGGCCGATCCAGCATCACGTCTACGTGCACGTGATGGCGGGCGTGCTCTGGACGGGCATCGACCTGTTCTTCGGTCTGGTGCTCGGGCCGGTGATCGGCGGTCTCTCGGAGGAGGGGAAGGCGAACGTCTTCCGGCGGTTGACGCCGAAGATGAGCTTCCTGCTCCCGCTGCTCGCTATCGTGACTATCTTCGGCGGTATCACGCTCGCGATCCGCGAGGGCCGCTTCCCGCATTCGGAGGCGTGGCTCGCGGTGTTCACGGCGGTGAATCTGATCCCGGCGGTGGCGCTGATCGGGTGGAACTTCGACGCGTTCTCGGATTGGCGCTGGCAGGCGTGGCAGGCGGTGGTGACGGTCGGGAGTCTCGCGTGGGTCGCGACGACGTACGCGGGCCTGGGCCGCATTCCGGTGCCGGTTGCGCTCGCGCTCGGTATCGTGACGCTGCTCTCGGTGCAGGGGTTCGGCGTGCTGATGCCGGGCGAGGTGCGCATCTACACGGAGCTCCGGTCGGCGGATCCAGACTACGGCGTGGTCGGTGAGATCGGGATGCGGAACGCGAAGCTCTCGGGCGTGCAGGGCGTCCTCCAACTCTGCCTGATCGCGGTGATGGTGTGGCTCGTTGCGGGGAGTTTCCCGCCGTTCTAGACGAGGGCGTCTAGACGCCGCTGACGGTGGATCGGTAGGCGCGGACGTGTTCGAGGGCGTCTTCGACGGCGGCGGCGACGTCGTCGTCGCCGTCCGCGCCGATCTCTTGGAGCGCGTGGGTGTGTCGGGCGAGTCGGCCGTGGTCGGGGCCGCGTTCGCCGTCGGCGAGCGAACCGAGCGCGTCCGCTTGCGCGCGCAGGCGGTCGCTGATCTCGTCGTCGTCCGTCTCGTCGGCGGCGGCGGTGAGGCGTTCGCTGGCTTCCTGGAGTTCTTCGAGTCCCATGGGCGGACGTACGCGTTCGGGCGAGAAAACGCTTGTCCGCCCGTCAGGGATTGCGCCTATCCGCGACGGGCGGCGCGCCGCTTACGTTCGTTCGGCCCCACGTGTCTCGTATGAGTGATGCGGGACCCCTACAGCCGGATCGGCCGGACGCGGAGCGGTCGTTCAGGGTGGACGCGCCGTTCGATCCGGCGGGCGATCAGCCGGAGGCTATCGAGGCGCTCGCGGACGGGTTCGCGGACGGGATGGACGCGCAGACCCTGCTGGGCGTGACGGGGTCGGGGAAGACGAACACGGTGTCGTGGGTGATCGAGGAGGTGCAGGAGCCGACGCTCGTCATCGCGCACAACAAGACGCTCGCGGCGCAGCTCTACGAGGAGCTGAAGAACCTCTTCCCGGAGAACGCGGTGGAGTACTTCGTCTCCTACTACGACTACTATCAGCCGGAGGCGTACGTGGAGCAGACGGACACGTACATCGACAAGGACGCGTCGGTGAACGAGGAGATAGACCGGTTGCGCCACTCGGCGACGCGCTCGCTCCTCACGCGGGACGACGTCATCGTGGTCGCGTCGGTGTCCGCCATCTACGGGCTGGGCGATCCGTCGAACTACGTGGACATGGCGCTCTCGGTGGAGCGCGGGGAGACGCTGGACCGGGACGAACTCCTCTCGCGGCTGGTGGATCTGAACTACGAGCGCAACGACGTGGACTTCACGCAGGGGACGTTCCGGGTGCGCGGGGACACGGTGGAGGTGTTCCCGATGTACGGCCGGTACGCGGTCCGCGTGGAGTTCTGGGGGGACGAGATCGACCGGCTGACGAAGCTCGATCCGCTGGAGGGCGAGGTGGTCAGTGAGGAACCGGCGGTCCTCTTCCACCCGGCGGAGCACTATTCGATCCCCGAACAGCGCTTGGAGGAGGCGATGGGGGAGATCGAGGCGGACATGGAGGAGCGCGTGTCGCGCTTCGAGCGGGAGGGTGACCTGCTCGCCGCCCAGCGCATCGAGGAGCGCACGACGTTCGACCTGGAGATGCTCCGGGAGGCGGGCTACTGTTCGGGCATCGAGAACTACACGCTCTACTTCTCGGACCGCGAGATGGGGGACGCCCCCTACACGCTCCTGGATTACTTCCCGGACGACTTCCTGACGGTCATCGACGAGTCCCACCGCACCGTCCCGCAGATCAAGGGCCAGCTCGCGGGCGACAGGGCGCGCAAGGAGAGTCTCGTCGAGAACGGCTTCAGGCTCCCGACGGCGTACGCGAACCGCCCGCTCTCTTTTGACGAGTTCGAGGAGAAGACGGATCGCACGCTCTACGTGTCGGCGACGCCGAGCGAGTACGAGCGCGAGGTGTCGGGGCAGGTGGTCGAGCAGGTCGTTCGCCCGACGCACCTCGTGGATCCGGCGGTGGAGGTGTCGCCGGCGGACGGGCAGGTGGAGGACCTCCTCTCGCGGATCCGCGCGCGCGAGGACCGCGACGAGCGCACGCTCGTGACGACGCTGACGAAGCGGATGGCGGAGGACCTCACGGAGTACTTGGAGGAGGCGGGGGTGGCGGTCGAGTACATGCACGACGAGACGGACACGCTGGAGCGCCACGAACTCGTCCGGGGCCTCCGTCTCGGCGAGTTCGACGTCCTCGTCGGCATCAACCTCCTCCGCGAGGGCCTCGACATCCCGGAGGTGTCTCTGGTGGCGATCCTGGACGCGGACCAGCAGGGGTTCTTGCGTTCGCGGACGAGCCTCATTCAGACGATGGGGCGCGCGGCGCGGAACGTGAACGGGACGGCGGTGCTGTACGCGGACGAGACGACGGACGCGATGGCGGCCGCCATCGAGGAGACTCGGCGCCGTCGTCGCATCCAGCGCGAGTTCAACGAGGCGCACGGGACGGAGCCGAAGACCATCGAGAAGGACGTCTCGGAGGCGAACCTCCCGGGCGCGAAGACGGACACGTCGGGCGTGACGGGCGACGACCCGGTGGACGCGGAGACGGCGGAGGCGCGCGTCGCGGAACTCGAAGAGCGCATGCGGGAGGCGGCGTCGAACCTCGAGTTCGAACTCGCGGCGGACATCCGCGACCGAATCGAGGGCATCCGCGAGGAACACGACTTGGACGCCGACGACGAGGGCGTCGCGCCGGAACCGGACGCCGACTGGTAGTGTCGCGTCAGCGCGCGGCCGGCCCGGCCCGGAGGTAGCGTCCGAGGAGAGTGCGCGTCCGGCAGTCGGGGAAGCAGAGCGTCGCCTCGACGGGCGTGCCGTCGCCGCCGTCGCCCACGACGGTGAGCGCGGGGCGGTCGCTCCCCGCGACGGCGTGCCGGCCCGCTCGCAGTCCGACGACGCGGTCGCGGTCGAGGCTACGGGTACGTCCGCCCTCGCGGAGTGCGAGGCCGCACGCGGTGAGGTGCAGCGTCGCGGCGCGAGCGGTATCTTCGACGACGGTGAGCGGTGTTCCGGCGAGCGCGGCTTCGTGGATCGCTCGCGCGAACCGCCGGTCGTCGCCGCGCGCCGCCTCGACGAGGCCGACGTGCGCGCGGCCGTCGGCCCGCCACCCGACGGCGACGGCGCGCTCGAAGACTCGCGCACCGGCCGGGGGGACGTGTCCGGTGACGACGTCGAACACGTCGGCCAGCGGCACGTCGAGTCGTTCGTCGTCGGCGACGAACGCGAGGCTGTCTCGCGTGACGGCGACGCGGCCGTCGCGCGCGTCCGCGCGGCCGGCGTCCGCGACGAACCCCGTGTCGAGTTCGACGAGCGGCCGCGTCGCGTCCGGGCGCGCCCCCGCTTCCCCTGTGTGCGCGCCGTCGCCGCCCCCGGCCTCGTCTCGCGCGGCTGGTCCATCGTGCATACTCCGCGCCGATGCCCACCACGCCCTTCGTTACGAAGCTGATAACGCCGGATAGAGCGCCCGGCACGACGATATAGGTGCTGACTATTCGACGTCTATCTCGACGGCGTCCCGGGGCGTCTCCACGAGGTCGGCGACGTCGAGTTCGACGAGGTCGACGTCGCGCGCCGTGAGGTCGCCGCCGTGCCCGCCGCCGAACTGGCCGCCGACGCGGCCGACGAGCCACGCCATCTCTTGCGGGACGACGTACGTGCGCGCGGCGCCGGCGCCGACTCGCTCGACGGCGTCGAAGCCGCGTTCGATGAGCGCGCGTTCACCCATCGCTTCGGCGGCTGTCGCGCGCAGCACGGTGGCGGCGGCGTCGCCCTGCGCGCGCAGGACGCTCGCGCGCTTCGAGCCTTCGGCGCGCAGTATCGCGGCCTCCTTCGCGCCGCGCGCGCGTTCGACGGCGGCGCGCCGGCGGCCCTGCGCTTCGAGGATGGCGGCGCGGCGGTGGCGTTCGGCGGCGCTCTGGCGCTCCATCGCGGCGACGACGCCGCCGCTGGGCATGACGCGTTTCACTTCGACGGCGTCGACGGCGACGCCCCAGTCGGCGACGGTGTCGGCGAGTTGGGCGTCGATGCGCTCGTTGATGACGTCCCGCCGGCTGAGCGTGTCGTCGAGCGCCATGTCGCCGACGACGGCGCGGAGCGAGGTCTGTGCGAGGGTGCGGGTCGCGTTCCGGTAGTCGTCGACGTCGAGGAACGCGCGTTCGGCGTCGACGACGCGGAGGTAGACGACGGCGGACGCGGTGACGGGCGAGTTGTCGCGCGTGATGGCGGCTTGCGGGGGGACTTCGACGGTCTGCGTGCGCACGTCGTAGCGGTGCGTCTCGGTGACGAACGGGAGCACGAGGTTGATTCCGGGGCCGAGGATGCCCTCGTAGGCGCCGAGGACGGTGTACGGCCGGCGCTCGTAGGCCTGGACGATTTCGACGCTCTCGACGCCGACGACGAGGGCGGCGCCGAGGGCGAGGACGGCGAGGAGGGCCGGCCACCCGTACGGGACGGCGAGCGCGGCCGCGAGGGCGACGACGCCCGCGACGAGGGCGTGCCACGGCCGGATCCGCGCGCTCGCGCGGCCCGCCCGTCGGAAGAACCGTTCGGCGGCGTCCTCGCCCGACATACCCGTAGTGGCGGCCGCGCGGCGCATAAGCGCTCGGGTGGGGCGTGCGCCAAAGAGGCTACGGTGCGTCCGATGCGAGCTATCCCATGCAGTATTCGGCCACCGCGTCCGTCCGCGCCTACGCCGTCGACCGCTCGGCCCGCGGGAGGGCCGGGGCGTGACGCTCGACGTCGCCTTCCTCGGCTATCGGTTCATGGGTCGCGCGCACGCGAACGCGCTCGCGCGCCTCCCGATGTTCTTCCCGGACGCCCCGGAGACGAACCGTCACACGCTCGTCGGCCGGGACGAGGCGGCTCTGGCTGACGCGCGCGAGCGCCTCGGGTTCGACCGCGTCGCGACGGACTGGCGCGACGTCGTCGACGACGTCGACGTCTTCTACAACCTCGGGCCGAACTTCCTGCACGTCGACCCGACGGTGGCCGCGCTGGAGGCGGGCACGCACGTCCTCTGCGAGAAGCCGCTCGCGCCGACCGTCGAGGGCGCCGAGGCCGTCGCGGCGGCCGCGGAGGCGTCGGACGCGGTGGCGGGGACGGCGTTCAACTATCGGTTCGTGCCGGCGCTCCGGTACGCGAAGCGCCTCGTCGACGCGGGCGAACTCGGCGAGATACGGCAGGTGAACGGCCGCTACCTGCAGGACTGGCTGGTCGATGCCGACGCGCCGTGGACGTGGCGGCTGGACGAAGAGCTCGCGGGCGCGGGCGCGCTCGGCGACCTCGGCGCGCACACCGTCGACCTCGTGCGCTACCTCGTCGCGGACGTCGAGTCCGTCTCCGGCCAGTTGCGGACGTTCGTGGACGAGCGAGAGACCGCGGACGGTGAGACGAAGCGGGTGACGGTGGACGACGCGTACTCGGCGCAGGCGGACCTCGCGAACGGCGCGATGGCGACGCTGGAGGCGAGCCGGGTCGCCGCCGGCCACGAGAACGACCACGCCGTCGAACTCCACGGAACCGAGGGGTCGCTTCGCTTCTCGCTCGAACGCCTGAACGAACTCGAACTGATGCGCGCGGGCGACCGGGGGTACGAGACGATTCTCGTCACCGGCGGGGACGACCCGTACGCGGAGCACTGGTGGCCGCCCGGGCACGTCCTCGGCTGGGAGCACGCGGTCGTCCACGAGAACTACGAGTTCCTCTCGGCGATCAAGGGCGACGGCGACTTCCGGCCGAGCGTCGCGGACGGCCTCGCGGTCCAGCGCGTCCTCGCCGCCGTCGCGGCGTCGGACGAGCGCCGCGAATGGGTGGACGTCTGAGGCGGGCCCGGTCGCGGGCGTCCCCGCGCACCGTGGCGCAATCACCGCCGCGGCCTTAGAGACGCCTCGAAATGGCCGCCGCCGTCTCCGCACCGACGCCGTCGACGCTCTCCAACTCCTCGACGCTCGCCTCGCGGACGCCGTCGACGCTCCCGAACCGTCGGAGGAGTCGCGTCCTGAGCGCGGGACCGATCCCGTCGACGTCGTCGAGGGCGGTGGAGACGTCGTCGCGGAGTCGCTGGTGGTACTGGACGGCGAAGCGGTGCGCTTCGTCGCGGACGCGCTGGAGGACGTGGAGTTCGGGGGCGTCCCGCGGCCAGTCGTGCGTCCCGTTCGGGGTGACGACGACTTCCTCGCGCTTCGCGAGCGCGACCACCGGGACGTCCCAGCCGACGTCGTCGAGGGCGTCGCGCGCGGCGTCGAGTTGGCCGCGCCCGCCGTCGACGAGCAGGAGGTCGGGGTCGGGGCGGTCGTCCGTCCCGTCGATGGCGCGTTCGGCGCGCCAGCGGACGAGCCGTCGCATGTTCGCGTAGTCGTCGTTCTCCTCGCCGAGTTTCTTCCGCCGGTAGTCGCTCGTCTCCGCGCTCCCGTCGACGAACGTCACGTCGCTCCCGACGACGGCCTTCCCCTGCGCGTGGCTGACGTCCACGCCCTCGATGCGGGTGGGGCGCGCGTCGAGGCCGAGGGCGTCGCGGAGCGCGCCGAGTTCGTCGGTGCCGCCGGCGCGCCGGTGGGCGTTCTTCAGCGCGAGGTCGACGAGCGTCGCCTCCCGGCCCGCGCCGGGCACGCGGACGTCCACGCCCTCCGCGTCGAGCCACCGCTCCAGGTCGGCGTCCGCGGGGTCCTCGGGGAGGAGGATGGCGTCCGGGAGGTCGCGCTCCGCGTAGTACTGCGGGACGAACGCCGCGAGCACTTCCGCGACGCGCTCCTCGCCCTCGGGGGCGTCGAGGAGGTGCTGGTCGCGCTCGACGAGCTGGCCGTTCTCGCTGTGCAGGCGCGCGACCGTCGCCCGGTCGCCCTCGATGGCGACCCCGAGGACGTCGACGTGGCGCTCGTTCGAGCGGCCCGCGACCGCCTCCCCGCCCTCGCCGTGGAACGCGCGCACCGCGTCCAGCCTATCGCGGAGGTTCGCGGCGCGCTCGAACGCCTGCGACTGGGCGGCGGCGTCCATCTCGCGCTCCAGCGGGTCGGCGAGCACGCCCGTCTCCCCCTCGAAGAATCGCTTCACCGCCTCGACGTCCTCGCGGTACGCGGCCACGTCGATTTCGCCCGTGCAGGGCGCGCTGCAGAGGCCGATGTCGTGGTCGAGGCACGGCCGCTCGCGCCCCTCGAACTTGTGCTGCGAGCACCCGCGCAGCCCGTACGTCTCCCGCACCGCCTTCACCACCGTCTCGACGCGCCCGACGTCCGTGTAGGGGCCGAACGCCGTCGCGCCCTCGCTCGGGTCGCGCGTCACCTCGACCCGCGGGAACGCGTGGTCGGTGAGCTGGACCATCGGATACGACTTGTCGTCCTTCAGCCGGACGTTGTACTTCGGCTGGTGGCGCTTGATGAGGTTCGCCTCCAGCAGGAGCGCCTGCGTCTCCGTGTCCGTCACCGCGAAGTCCAGCGTCTCGGCGCGCTCGACCATCCGCGCGATGCGCGCCGAGCGCGGATCCGCGTACGAGCGCACGCGCGCCCGCAAGTCCACGGCCTTCCCGACGTAGAGCGTCCCGTCGTCCGCGCGCTGGAACTGGTAGACGCCCGGCTCGGCCGGCAGGTCGCTCGCCGCGTCCCGCACCGCGTCCGCGTCCATCACCCCACGGTAGCGCGCCCGTCCGTTTCAACTGCGCGCTCGCCGAACCACAGACCCAAACCCCTCCGCGCCCACGGGGCGCGTATGAGCGACGACTCCGTTCGCGTCTGGTTCGTCGGCCGCGAGTACACCGACAAGGGGATGCTCACCCTCCGGTACGCCACGCCGGACGGCGAGCGCCGCTTCGAGAAACAGCAGTCGCTGAACGCGCCGGACCCGACCGCCGCCCGCGACGTCGACCCCGCGAAACTCGTCGCCGTCGACGACGCCGACACCGTCGAACGCTACGCGCGCGAGGTCGAACGCGTCCGCGAATCGAACGACCCGGACGACCTCGTCTGATGGCCGGCCGCGACGACGCCACGGGCGACGACGCGGCCGATTCGGCCGCCCGCGGCGCCGACGCGCCCGCCGACGACCGCCCGGTGTACGCGACCCGGCCGCTCGTCGAGGCGCTCTGCGTGCTCGCCGAGGACGCCGACCCGCGCCCGCTCTCCGTGGCGCTCGCGACCAGCGCGCGCGACGAACTCGTCGCCGCCGACGGCTCCGGCGAGTCGCTCGCCGCCGTCCCGGACGACGCCGCGGTCTTCTCGGACTTCTACTTCCCGAACGCTGGGGACGCCGTCTCGAAGGTCTTCGGCGTGGACCTCGCGACGCCCGCCGGCCAGACGAAGGGGCGCTTCCTCTCGCATCCGCGCGGCGACCCGGACCCGAGCGTGACCGACGACTTCGCGGCGCGACTGCTCGTCGCGGTGCCGCCGTGGGGCGCGGAGAACGTGCGCGCGTACGACCGCCGGGGACGCCGACGGCTGGTGCTCGTCGCCGCGGACGCGCCCGAAGAATCGGTGTAGGACGCCCTATTCGCCGAGCAGGTCGTCGACGAGCGACTCGGGGTCGAACCGTTCGAGGTCGTCGTACCCCTGCCCGGTGCCGAGGAAGAGGATCGGTTTGCCGGTGACGTACGCGACGGAGATGGCGGCGCCGCCCTGCGAGTCCGCGTCCGCCTTCGTCAGGATGGCGCCGTCTATCTCCGCGGCGTCGTCGAACTCGCGCGCGCGATTCACGGCGTCCTGTCCCGCGACCGCCTCGTCGACGAACAGCGTCATGTCCGGGTCGACGACGCGATCGATCTTCGCGAGCTGCTCCATCAGGTCCGAGGAGGTGTGGAGGCGGCCCGCGGTGTCCCCGAGGACGACGTCCACGTCGTGCGCCTCCGCGTACTCCACCGCGTCGTAGATGACCGCGGCGGGGTCGCCGCCCTGCTCGTGCGCGATGAGCTTCGTGTCGAGGTTCTCCGCGTGCTCGCGCATCTGCTCGTTCGCGCCGGCGCGATACGTGTCGCCGTTCGCGATGACGGAGGAGAACCCGCGGTCGTCGAGGTACCTCACGAGCTTCGCGATGCTCGTCGTCTTCCCGACGCCGTTGATGCCGGTGAAGACGATGACGAGCGGTTTCTCGGCCTCCGCGACCCGCTCGTCGAAGTCGAACTGGCCGACGCCGATGACGGAGAGCAGCGCGTCCCGGAGCGCCTCGTCCACGAGCGCGCCCGTCGACTCGGTGAACTTCCGCTCCTCGCCGACGAGGTCCTCGCGGATCTGATCGAGGATGGCCTCCGCGACGCTCATCTCCACGTCGCTCTCCAGGAGCGCCATCTCCAACTCCCAGAGCGGGTCCTCGAGGTCGTCCTCCTCGATGACGACCCGGCCGCGGACCGCCGAACGCGCCTTCTGCGCGATGCCGAATCCGCCGCTCGACTCGTCTTCGGACTCCGAGTCGTCGGCCGCCGACTCGTCCGCGGCCGACGCCTCGCCCTCGGACTCCTCGGGTTCGGCGTGGTCGTCGCTGTCGGCCTCGGCGTCGTCCGCGTCCGGTTCAGACGCTGGTTCGTCGCCGGTGTCGTCCGCCGACCCCGCCGCCGCGTCCGCCGCGCCCTCGTCGGGTTCGGCGGCCGCGTCGCTCTCGGCGGGTGGTTCTTCGGCCGGTTCCTCGACCTCGGCGTTCTCCTCGGCGACCTCCTCTGCGTCGTCGCGGAACCGGCCGAGCTTCTCCTTCAGCCCGTCGAACATGGCGCTACTCGTCGTCGCCCTGCTGCTGGGCCTGCTGCTGCTGCATCTGCTGCTGCATCATCTGCTGCTGGGCCTGCTGGGCCTGCTGTTCGAGCTGCGCGCTCTCCTCCTCGACCTCGGTGATCTCGTCGCGGACGTCCTCGATCTCGTCGTCGATGGCGTCCTGCTTCGTTTCGAGGCTGGAGATAGCGCCCTCGCGGGTGCGCTCCGCGGAGTAGTCGGCGCCGAGGTCCACGATGACCTCGTCGATGTCCTCGACTTCGGCGCGGACGTACGCGCCGCCGCCGACGGGGACCTGGACGGTCGCCCCGGACTCGATGCTGTCGAGCGCCTCCATCGCCTCGTCGATCTCGCGCTTCTCCTCCTGCAGCGACTCGACCTCGGCCTCGAGTTCTTCCTGCTCCTCCTCGAGGGCCTGGATCTGCTGTGAGAGTTCCTGTAGCTGCTGTCGACCGCCACCGCCGCCTCCGAGACTCATGCGTGAAACGGCGGGCGCGAGCGGGAAGTATCTTCGGTTTCGGGGAAAAGGGCGGCTCTAGATGTAGCCGAGGGCGTCCTCGATGCGGCCGAGTTCCGGGCCGGTCGTGTCCTCGCCGACGACGTAGCCGTGCGTGTTCGCGACGAGGCCGGAGCCGACGAGCGGCGCGCCGTAGTTCACGGTGCCGATGTCGGCGGGCACGCCGAGGGCGTCCTCGAGGGCGTCGAGTTCGTCGTCGGTGGTCTTCGGGTGGCAGAGCACGCCGTCGTTCGTCGCGACGGCGGCGGTGCCGACCGTCTCGACGTCCGCGATGCGGCCGCGCGTCACCGGCACGTCGAGCGTGTCCTCGACGGCCCGCACGGCCTCTCGGGAGAGGTCCGGGTGGACGTACGCGCCCGCGTCGTTCGCGAGCACGACGTTCCCCGCGGCGTTCACGCGCCCGGGGAGCGCGCCGACCGGGAGACCGGTCTCGGACTCGATGCGCTCGCGCTCCCGGTCGCGGACGCGACTGCTGACGAGGACGCCGTTTCCGTTGCCGGCGGCGAGCGATCCGACGGTGCTCGACCCGCCGACGGTGGTGGGGACCGCTGGCACCTCGAGTTCGTCCGCGACGGACTCGACGAGGGCGTCGTCGAGGTCCGGGCGGACGAGCACGCAGCTATCGGTGGCGCGCGCGAACACGCCGACGTACGGCGACCCGGAGAACGAAGCGCGGAGCAAGACGGGGTTACTCGTCGGCGTGTTCCGCCTCGACGACCGTCTCGCCCTCCTCCTCGAAGCGCGCGGCCCGAACGCGGACCTTGCTCGGCGGCTTCTTGTTCGAACGAGCCCAGAGGGCCTCGTTGATGGAGGGGTCGAGTCGGACCTCGTCCTCGTCGACGGCGAAGTTCTTCGCGAGGTGCGCGCGGACGATGCCCGCGGCCTTCCCGGCGCGTTCGTGCTTCGCGTGCGCCTGCAGGTCGCGGAGCGGGACGGTGACGATGCGCTCCTCGAAGTCGCTGGCGCTCATTATTCGTCCGTGTCGCTACGCCGCCAGTGGCGGCGCTTCGGGTTTCGCTGCACGTCGCGGTCCGTCTTCATCATGACCCAGGCCGGAACGCGGCTGTTCTGGCGCTCCAGCTTCGCCAGCCGCTTCTTCTTGCCCTTGGACTTCTTGCCCATAGTGGTACGAACGTTCAGCCGCCGTAGTTAAAACGTTGTTCTTCTGGGTGCGCGCCCGTCGCCGGTCCCCGGTTCAGTTAAGGACCTGTGTACGGAAGCGACTCCTATGGTCAACGAAGACGCCGAACTGGAGCACGACCTACTCTCCGACGCGGCCCGAGAGCGACTCCGCGTCGTCGCGCGCACCGCGCTCGGTGACAGTCTCCGCTCGGTCACCTACTTCACGCGCACCGACTACGAGCAGGTCTACCTCCGCTCCGACCTCACGCGGGACGCCGACCTCTCCTCGTTCATCGGCGCCGAGTGGCAGTCCTTCCAGCTCTTAGAGGACGCCTACGACGGCAGCGAACTCGGCGACTTCGAGTACACGATCCGCGCGTTCTCCAACGGCTACCTCCTCCGCGTCACCACCGACCGCGAGGGCGTCTTCCTCACGACGGACGGCCTCACGATGACGGACGTCGAGTCCTGCGCGTCCGCCCTCGAGGAGACCCTCGAACACTGGCGCGAGGGCACGCTCGGCGAACTCGACGACCCGGACGTCTAGAGCGCGAAGCGCTCGCGCGTCTCGTACACCGCACCCTCTGCGGTGCGCGCGCTCTCGGTCAACCGCACTTCCTCGACCCGTACCGTCCCGACCACCGGGTGGCGCTCGCGCACCACCTCCTGCACGCGCGCCTTCCCGCCCGCGTGCTTCATCCGGCCGAGCGTGACGTGCGGCGTGAAATCGTGCGCCTCGGGGTCGAACCCGCGGCCGACGCAGGCCTCCTCGACGGCCTCGTGGAGCGCCGCGAGTTCGTCCGCGCCGTCGTCGACGCCGAGCCAGACGACCCGGATGTAGTCGAGGCTCGGGAAGACGCCGAGGCCGCCGAACGTCGCGTCGAACGGCCCGACGCCCGCGTCTCCGACGGCGCGCGAGAGCGCGGCGACGAGCGCGTCGTACGCCGAGTCGTCCACGTCGCCGAGGAACTTCAGCGTCACGTGCGCCTGCCCGGGGTCCACGAAGTCCAGCCCCGCCGGGTCGTCGAATCCCGCCTGGAGTTCGCGGATCGACTCGGTGAGCGACGCGGGCAGGTCGACGCTGACGAAGAGCCGCATACGCTCCCGTTCGGACGGCGTAGCCCTTAACCCGGCGGCCCGTCTAAGACGGCTATGACCGACCGCGAGCCGGACGACCATCGATTCTCCGAGGGGCAGGGGTTCGACGAGCCCTACGAGGGGTTCGACCTCGACCCGCCCGAGCTCGACGTCGACCCGTCGAAGGTCGACCCCGTGGACGACCACGCGCTCGCCGACCTGCTCGACGACGCGAACATCGTCGCCGACGCCGTGGACGCGGACGACCTCATCGACGTCGGCCTGAACTACATGGGCATCAACCGCCACGAGCAGGCCGCGGACGCCTTCGAGCGCGCCGCGCGTTACGCCGAGGACGACGTCGCCGAGCAGGAGGCGTGGGTGAACAAGGGCGTCGCGCACGCCGAGATGGAGGAGTGGGACGACGCCGCGAGCGCCCACCAGGAAGCGCTCTTCGTCGACGAGGACGGGCCGTTCGCCGCGGAGGCGGAGACGAACCTCGCGTACGCGCTCTGGGAGTACGGGAAGACCGAGGAGGCCTACCAGCACGCGGAGGACGCCGTCCGGAAGGACAAGCGCCTCCCGCACGGATGGTACAACCTCGGGTTCATGGAGAACGAGCAGGGTCGCCACGAGCAGGCGTTGGACGCGCTCGACAACGCCATCCGCCTCGGGTTCAAGCAGGCGGACGTCTACGAGGAGAAGGCGCGCGCGCTCGACGAACTCGGCCGGGAGGACGAGGCCGCGGACGTCGTCGAACGCGCCGAGGACATCCGGAGTCGGCAGGAAGAGCGCCTCGTCGATCAGTGATGGCCGTCCGCGTCACCGAACGCCGCACCGACCGCGGCCTCCTCGTCGCCGCCGCGGACGCGGAAATCGTCGGCGAGACGTACGACAACGGCACCGTCTCCGTCACCGTCGACCCCGCGTTCTACGGGGACGCCGACGCCGAGGCGGACGCGGACGCCCTCGTCGACAGCCTCGCGCGCGCGAGCGTCGCGAACCTCGTCGGCGACGTCGCCGTGGACGCCGCCGTGGACGCCGGCTACGTCGACGAAGCCACCGTCGTCGACCTCGGCGGCGTCCCGCACGCCCAGTACCTGCGCCTGTAGCCGTCCGCCACCGCCGCCCGGCACCGTCGCCGACGACGGCAACCGCTCGCGGTTCCGAAGCTACCAAACGTTCTCGCGCCTTAGGCCGACCTAACATGGGGACGCAGGAACAGAGCCCGCTGGACGTCGAGGCGCTCCGCGCCGACTTCCCGATCCTCGACCGCGAAGTCGCCGAGGACGTCCCGCTCGTCTACTTCGACAACGCCGCGACCACCCAGACGCCGACGCGCGTGGTCGAGTCCATCACCGACTACTACTACGAGTACAACGCGAACGTCCACCGCGGCATCCACCAGCTCAGCCAGGAGGCCTCCATCGCGTACGAGGACGCGCACGACCGGATCGCCGAGTTCGTCGGCGCGTCCGGCGGTCGCGAGGAACTCGTCTTCACGAAGAACACCACCGAGTCGTTCAATCTCGTCGCGTACGCGTGGGGGCTGAACGAACTCGGGCCCGGCGATACGGTCGTGCTCACCGAGATGGAGCACCACGCCAGCCTCGTCACCTGGCAACAGATCGCGAAGAAGACCGGCGCGAGCGTCGAGTACGTCCCCATCGACGACGACGGCCGTCTCGATATGGACGCCGCCGCCGAACTCATCGACGACGACACCGCGATGGTCTCCGTCGTCCACGCCTCCAACGTCCTCGGCACCGTCAACCCCGTGGGCGAACTCGCCGACGTCGCCCACGAGCACGACGCGCTCGTCTTCGTCGACGGCGCGCAAGCCGTCCCCAACCGGCCCGTCGACGTCGAAGCCATCGACGCCGACTTCTACGCGTTCAGCGGGCACAAGATGGCCGGCCCCACCGGCATCGGCGCGCTCTACGGCAAACAGCACCTCCTCGAAGCGATGGAGCCCTACCTCTACGGCGGCGAGATGATCAAGAAAGTCACCTACGACGACGCCACGTGGAACGACCTCCCGTGGAAGTTCGAAGCCGGCACCCCCAGCATCTCCGAGGCGATCGCGTTCGCCGAAGCCGCCGACTACCTCGACGACGTCGGGATGGAGAAGATCCGCGCCCACGAGGAGCACGTCACCGAGTACGCCTACGAGGAACTCGAAGCGCTCGACGGCGTCGACATCTACGGCCCGCCCAAGGACGACCGCGCGGGCCTCGTCGCGTTCAACGTCGACGGCATCCACGCCCACGACCTCTCCAGCATCCTCAACGACTACGGCGTCGCCGTCCGCGCCGGCGACCACTGCACCCAGCCCCTCCACGACACCCTCGGCGTCCCCGCCAGCATCCGCGCGTCCTTCTACCTCTACAACACCCGCGACGAAGTCGACACGCTCGTCGAAGGCGTTCAGGGCGCCATCGACATCTTCGACTGACGACCGTTTACTCTGCGGCGCGCTTCGCGCGCCTCGGTAAAAGCTCGGCCAAAATCCCGTCGCGACCCCGCTTCGGGGGTCGCTCGGGGTCTAACGACCCGCTCGGTGCGCGAACACCCTCGCGTGCCCCTGTCACTCGCCGTCCCCTGCGCGCTCGCTCGCCCGGTAGCGCTCCCCGACGACTTCCTCGACGAGCAAGAGGAGGCTGTAGCCGACGGTGGCGACGACGCCGACGGCGAAGAACCCGATCGGTTCCACCACCGCGAAGAGGTGCTCTACCTGGATGACCGCGAGCGCGAGCAGGAGGTTGCAGAACGTCGCGAACAGGTGGACCATCTCCACCGCCGAGCGCACGTTCCGCCCTTCCCGCTCGACGCCGACGAGCAGGCCGCCGAAACTGTACCACGTGAGGCCCGCGAACCCGAGGAGCGACCCGGCGATGTAGCCGAGCACGTCGAAGTGGGAGGGGACGCCGTACTCCGCGATGAGGAACGCGCCCGCGCCCCAGATAGTCAGCGTGTAGCCGTACGCCCACGACTCGTCCAGGAGCGTTCGAGCGAGGCGGTCCCGTGGATGCATGCGTCGGGGTTGGTGGGCGAGAGCGTAAAGGCCGGTGGCACAGAAACAACTTCACTGAGTATGCACGGTAAAACTAAGTGGATGGGGTGTCACGTACCGAACAGGCTCAGACAAATGCATCCACGCGCCACCTGTCCGCCAAGACCAATTGGCGCGCGGATAGCTACGACCACCGGACTGCCCGAGGTCGCATATTTCCGTACGTGCGACGCTCGTATGCATCCTTCGGTGGCGCTGAGCCCAGTACACAATGACCCGCTCTACCCACCAACCGAGTCCAGCGCCCCATTTCGATGCTATCGACGTAATTCAAGAACTCGTCCAAGCTGACGCGACTACCCCTCAGAGCAGTGTCCGCGCTTCCCATCTCCGTGAGCGTCTCCCCGATCAAACCACGCTCTCTACCGAACTCTCGAAACTCGTCGATGTAGGGATAGTCTCCCAACTCACATTCGAACCAGCAGACACTGCTGTCGTTCCCTCAGACCGTTGCTCACCAAGCCCGGCTCGAAACGCACCACGACGATATTATCTGTCCACATCTTGGGCGCTTACGGGGCTGAATTCGTGATCACTCGCCCCTCGCGCGTCGCGTTATCGATACAGATATTCCATGCGCAAGCGCTTTGCGTGTGTCTCTGTAAGCTTCGCTCGCAACTCGGCCGATGCAGCCCCTTTCAGTCGACGCAGCCTGCTGTTGAAGTACCGATTATGCTCGGTATGCTACTACCGAGTTGCAGTTTCAGCCGAACCTTTGTTGGCTCTCCTCTCCACTTTCACCCCGCTATCCCGAGGTTTATGGTATCGTCTTGCAACGTTCCTGACAGCGTGAAATGTAAACGGACTGCATACTCCAGAGGGCTGTCGTGCGCCTGCTAGTCGACCTGCGCGCCCGGCGGGACGCCGCCTACGACAACGCTCACCACCGGAAGATCCAGGGGCGGCTCTGGGAGGCGTTGGACGGCACCGACTACGACGACCGACACGGGAGCGACGAGCCACCGGGGTTCTGCTACTCGCTCGTCTTCCCGCCGCGCGAGATGCGCGAGGGCGATACGCGCCACCTCCTCGTCGCATCGCCCGAGGAGCCGCTGCTCGCGCACGTCGCCGAGAGCTTCCAGAGCGACCGAGAGCTGAACCTCGGCGACATGCCGTTCACCGTCGAGGACGTGCGCGCGCTCGCACCCGACGTGGGCGAACCCGGCACTCGCGGGACGCTCGAATCCGGGACGGGCGTGCTCGTCCGCATCCCGCCGTGGCAGCGCGAGGAGTACGGCATCGAGGGCGACCACGGCGACTCCGCGACGTTCTGGCGGCCGGAGCACGCGATGGAGCCGTTCCGCGAGCAGGTCGAGAACAACCTCGACCGGAAACACGGGCTGTTCGCGCCCGACTACCTCCCGGGTCCGAGCGACGTCGCCGGCGACCTCTTCGACGGCTACGACCTCATCAAGACGTACGCGCTCCCCGTCGACGTGACCGAAGACCAGCGGATGACGTACGTCCTCAGCAAGTGGAACCTCGACTACACAGTCCGGGACGACGACCATCGGCGCCACCTCAACCTCGCGCTCGACTGCGGCATCGGCGAGCGGAACGCGCTCGGGTTCGGATTCCTGAACGTCGTGGAGGACGACGATGGACGCTGATGCCCTCGACCGGGTCGATGCGGCGATCATCGAGGATGCGCTCCCCGAGCGCCCCGTCACGTCCACCCGCGATATCGAAGCGCTCTACGGCCGACTGTACGCGCTCGGCCGCGGACTCACCGGCGCGTACGGCCCGTTCCTCTCGCCCGACGCAGCGTCCGCCCTCGTCGGGATGGAACGCCTCGTTGTCGTCCGCGTCGACATCGCCGACGGCACCGCGACGCTCGCCGACGACCCGGTTCGGGTCGCCTCGTACGAGGAGAACGTGTCGCGGCTGACCCGCGACGGCCTCCTCCCCGACATCCAGCGGGTCGCGCACTCGAAGTACGAGTCGGCGCGCGGCGTCGACCACAGCGTCACGCACCTCTCGGGACAGACGAACGCGCCCGAGAAACACGCGGACCACGCCGTCGAGCGGCTCACCCGCTGGCCGAGCGAGGACGCGGTTCGCGCCGAAGCCACCGAGCACGACGACGGCTGGCTCATCGACGCGCTCGACGCGCTCGGCGACGACGACGCGGCGATGGAGCGCGTCGGGAACGCGGCGGCGAATGCGACCGAGGAGGGGCAGTTCCTCCACACGGTGGCGCTCCGATTCGACGCCGACGCCGTCGCCACTACAGACCAGTTCGTTCCCGACGCGGAGTGGCATCTCCCCGGCGAACTAGAGGTCTTACAGGAGGCCATGGTTCGCCGGAAGACGACGAAGTTCCGCGCGAAGAACGAGGCGTCGGACGCCAGCGGCGAGGGCGTCTGCTACGTCGACGACGCCGACGGCGAGGTGTACGGCGTCGTCGACGACCCGCTGAAGTGGTATCTCTCGAAGCAGATGGAGCGATTCCCACGTCTGGACCCCGATCAATCGTGGCGGACGCAGGGACTCGGGCGCGAGGCCGCCATCGCCGCGCAGAACGGGACGACGTTCCTCGACGCCTGCGCCGAATCGGGGCCGGGCGTCTCGGCGTTCTACCTCCCGTACTTCGAGGCGGTCCCGTCGGCCGTCGACGCGCGCGAACTCTACCGCACGCTCACCAGACAGGCGGACGACGCCACCGACGGGAACGCGGTCGCAAGCTTGTATCGTGCGCTCCGCGACGAGCGTGGCGGCCCGCCCGACGACCTCCGATTCGCCCTGCTAGTCGTCGAGAAGTACCAGAAGGACCGGTGGCGACTGCTCGCCTACGAGCCGAACGGGACGACACATTACGGCGTCGAACTCGCCGACGCGCATCACCGCGCTCTCAACAGCGGTCTCTTCGGCCACGACGGGCCGCTCCCGCTTCGAGACGAGTTCGACCTGCTCGACGTCGCACGGCCGACCGAGAGATGGCTGAGCGTCGTCACGAGCACCTGGTACTTCGCGCGGACGTGCGCACCGCCCGACGACGAGGACGAACCGAGCAGCGACGACATCCGGTATCGGGCCACGAAGAACGTGGTCGGCGGCAGCGCGGTCGCCGCGGACAACCTCTTCTCCGCGTACGTCGACCACCTCGTGGACCGCTTCGACCCCGATGCGGACTATCCCTTCCCCGGGGCGGTCGTCGCCGAACAACACGCGCAACTCACCGCGCTCGCGAACGTCGGCCTGCTCGACGCGGACGCGGACACCGACTACACCGTAGACACCATGACAGACACCACGACGGACGACGAACTCAGTCGCGCCGAGCAGTTCGAGGACTTCGTAGCGCGCCACGACGCGCTCTCCAGCGGCGAGCGCCGCGGTATCTTCGCCCTCGGCGCGCTCGTCGGCCGTATCAGCCGCTATCAGCGGGCGAAGAACCGGAGCATGACCGCCGTCAAACGACACCCCGTCGATAAGCTCAGTCGGCACAACGTCGCGCAGGTCGCGACCGACGTCGTCGACTCGAACGTCGTCTACTCCGCCGAAGAGTCGTACACGGGGACGATGTACGCGGAGCTGATGGACGCAGTCGTCGACGGTCTCCTCGACCGACCGCCGGCAGACTGGGACCTCGAAACGGCGGACCTCCGGTATCACTACGCGCTGGGTATCGCCTACGGACTGAACGACCGCAGCACCTCCGACTACGACAATGAGTAACGACACCACCGTCCAGAACCGCTCCGAGATCGTCTTCCTGTACGACGCCGTCGACGCGAACCCGAACGGCAACCCGCTCAGCGGCGCGAACCGTCCGCGCAAAGACCCGGTTACCGACCAAGCCATCGTCACGGACGTCCGCCTGAAGCGCTATCTCCGAGACCAGCTAGAGGACGACGGCCACGGCGTCTACATCACGAGCAGCCGCGACGACGAGTACGCGAAGACGCGCGAGCAGATGCTGAAGGACGCACTCGGCGTCACGGACGCCGAAGACGTCGGTGACGACGCGTTCGACGGCTTCCTCGAGAACGCCGCGGACGCGCGCTACTTCGGCGCGACGCTGAGCGTCGACACGGACGACGACGACATCATCGCCGCCGTTCAAGATCAGCTTCCTGACCATCTCACGGGGCCCGTTCAGTTCTCGCCCGGCAAGAGCCTCCATCCGACCGTGGAGAACGAGGAGTACAACAGCCTCACGAGCGTCATCGGGACGCAGGAAGGGAAGGAGCAGGGCGGTTTCGACCTCGACGATCACCGGCTGAAGTACGCGCTCATCGGCTTCCACGGTCTCGTCGACGAGCACGGCGCGGCCGACACGAACCTCTCCGAGGCGGACGTGCGACGGCTCGACACGCTCTGTTGGCGCGCGCTCAAGAACCAGACGATAACGCGGAGCAAGGTCGGGCAGGAACCACGGCTCTACCTCCGCGTCGAGTACGCGGACGAGCGCTTCCACGTCGGTGGACTGACCCACTATCTCGGCACCGTCGAGGACGACGACACCGCCCGGGCGTATCGGAACGTTCGGGACGTCACGCTCGACGCCACCGCACTCTTCGACCAACTCGACGAGCACGCGCGACGCATCGAGCGCGTCCACGTCGTCGCCGATAGCGCACTCGACGTCGAAGCCGACGGGGACGCCGTCGCGTTCGTGGACGCGCTCCGCGACCGACTCGGCGACGACGTGGTCCGCGAGATAGACGTGTACGACGAGCACGACGCGACGCTCCCGTGAAATGCAGACGGAACTCACCGAGCACGGCGGCGCCGACAGCGACTCCCGGCCACCCGAGCGCTGCCTGTCGCTGACGGTCGACGGCCCGTGGGGGCACTTCCGACGCGTCGACGGGAACACGATCAAATCGACGTACCGCCTCCCGCCCCGTACCACGGTTGCGGGATTGCTCGCAGCGATCGCGGGCTACGAGCGGAACGGCTACTACGACGTCTTCGACAGGGCGCGTTCGGGAATCGCTGTCCAACCGGTCGCCCGCGACGGCGAGCCAGCGGAGACCGCGGCGACACCCCGGACGATGAACCTCCCGGAGAACAGCCTCACCACGTCGAGCGAGGGGATGAAATCGGTCAACGCCCGCGGAAAAGTCACCATCCGATACCCGGACCCCGCCGCCGACCGGCAGCGGATGAACTACGAGGTGCTCGTCGACCCGGCGTATCGGTTCGACGTCTGGCTCGACGACGAGGAGGCGTACCACCGCCTGCGCGAGCGTCTGGCCGACGGTCGCTCGGAGTACGCCCCCTCGCTCGGGCTCTCCGAGCTCCTCGCGTCCGTGACGTTCCACGGTGAGTGCACGCCCGCATTGCTCGGAGACCGGGACGGGCCGACCACGGTCGACTCGGCGATTCCCGACCCCGACGGGCTCGTCCCGTCCACCGACCACCCGCACGGGACCGAGCGGTCTCCGGGGGACATGGCTCGAACCGAGCGGGCCGGCGAGTTCGCCGGCCGAAAGACGACCGAGTTCCTGCGGTGGGCGTACAGCCGCGACGGAACGCCGCTCGAAGCGACCGGCGTCAAGGCCTACCGCGTGGACGGTCGGACCGTGGTGTTCTCGTGACGCTCGACCGCGACGATCCGAACTGGCCCTCCGTGTGGTCGCATCCGCCGTCGGAGACACCGGCGGGCGTCGCTCGCGAGGCGGTACCGCTCGAACGCCACCTCCTGTGCGTGGCCGACCGAGCGCGCGAGACGACTCCCGCC
>Ga0207755_100373_pt1 | contig 22321 bp, 25 predicted proteins | sample A23P2SouthBayCA_FD_187734 | JGI IMG/M metagenome (GOLD analysis project Ga0207755, IMG submission 187734) | Aerobic enrichment media microbial communities from Bioluminiscent Bay, La Parguera, Puerto Rico - A23 P2 (SPAdes) | ecosystem: Environmental > Aquatic > Marine > Unclassified ...
CAGGCGTCGGGAACGACGTTCCACGCGCTCCCGCCGTCGATTCCGGTGACGACGACGCTCCCGGCGAGGTCGAGTCCGAGCACGGTCGTCGCGGGCGCGTCCAAGTCGCGGACGACGTCCACGGCGTCGCAGGCGCGGTAGACGGCGTTTTCTCCGGATTCGGGTTCGCTCGCGTGCGCGGCGGTGCCCGCGGCGCGGAGCGTGCTCGCGCGCCGGCCCTTGTGCGCGACGGCGACGTCCGTGACGCCGTCGGCGGAGTAGCCGGTCGAGCCCTCGCCGACGACGGCGTAGTCGGGCGCGAATCCGGCGTCGATGGCGTGCCGGGCGCCGACGCCGCCGGCTTCCTCCCCGACGAACGATGCGAAGACGAGGTCGCAGGCGGGGTCGGCGTCCCGGAAGGCGAGCAGCATCGCGGCGAGCGCGCCCGTCATGTCCGCCGTGCCGCGCCCGTGGAGGCGGCCGTCGCGCTCCTCGATGCGATAGTCGCCGTTCGCGTCGACCTGTTCGTCCGCGGGCGGGACGACGTCGTGGTGGCCGACGAACGCGAGCGTCGGCGCGTCGCCCTCGCTCTCCCGTCGCGCGAATACGTTCCCGCCGTTCGGGGCGTCGTCGCGCGTCACGTCGGCGTCGGTGTGCTCGCGGAGCCACGCCTCGATGCGGTCGCCCGCGGCGGTCTCGTCGTCGTGGCGCGGAATCGACGCGAGGTCGCGCGTGAGCGATTCGAGTTCGTTCACGGCGGGGAGTCGGGCGGCGCGGGCAAAATACCCGGCGGGCGGCCGCGCGGGCGCGGGGGGCTTGAACACGCTTATCCGCGGCCGGGGAGTACCGGCGGGCATGAAGATCGTCCCGGACACGAGCGTGGTCGTCGACGGCCGCGTCTCCGAGCGGGTGGAGAGCGGCGAGTACGCCGGGGCCACCGTCTACGTGCCCGAGGCCGTCGTGGGCGAGGTCGAAGCGCAGGCGAACAGCGGCCGCGAGATCGGGTGGGACGCCCTCTCCGAACTTCAGCGGCTCGCGGACCTCGCGGACGCCGGCGAGATCGAACTCCACTACGTCGGCGGGCGCGCGACCGACGCGGACATCGAGCGGGCGGCGGCGGGCGCGATAGACGCGATGATCCGCGACATCGCCGAGGAGCAGGACGCGACGTTCGTGACGAGCGACATCGTGCAGGCGGAGGTGGCGAAGGCGAAAGGCCTCGACGTCGAGTACCTCGAACCGCGCGAGCGCTCGCTGGAGACGCTCGGCGTGGAGGCGTACTTCGACGACGAGACGATGAGCGTGCACCTGAAGGACGGCGTCGTCCCGATGGCGAAGCGCGGGCACGTCGGCGCCGTCGAGTACGAGCCGATCGGGGACGAGCCGCTGGACGCGGAGACGCTCCACGAGCTCGCGGAGGAGGTCGTCGCGTCGGCGAAGCGCGACGACGACGCGTTCGTCGAACTCTCCGAGGACGGCATGACCATCGCGCAGGTGCGCGACATGCGGATCGCCATCGCGGAGCCGCCGTTCTCGGACGCGGTGGAGATCACGGCCGTCCGCCCGGTCGTGAAGACGACGATGGAGGACTACGCGCACGCCGACGACCTGGAGGAGCGCCTCGTCGACCGCGACCGGGGCGTCCTCGTCGCGGGGGCGCCGGGCGCCGGGAAGTCGACGTTCTCGCAGGCCGTCGCGGAGTTCCTCTCCGACGAGGGCTACGTGGTGAAGACGATGGAGAAGCCGCGCGACCTGCAGGTCGGCGGGGAGGTCACCCAGTACACGGAACTCGGCGGGTCGATGGAGAAGACCGCCGACTCCCTCCTGATGGTCCGACCGGACTACACCATCTACGACGAGGTCCGGAAGACCGACGACTTCGAGGTGTTCAGCGACATGCGCCTCGCGGGCGTCGGCATGATCGGCGTGGTGCACGCGACGCGCGCCATCGACGCGCTCCAGCGTCTCGTCGGCCGGGTCGAACTCGGCCTGATCCCCCAGATCGTCGACACGGTCGTCTACATCGAAGCGGGGGACGTCGACACGGTGTACGACGTGACGACGGAGGTGAAGGTCCCGGAGGGCCTCATGGAGGAGGACCTCGCGCGGCCCGTCATCCAGATCCGGGACTTCGAGACCGGAACGCCCGTCTACGAGATATACACGTTCAACCGGCAGGTCGTCACCGTCCCCCTCGGCGAGGGCGGCCCCGACGAGTCCGGCGTCGACAAACTCGCGAAGAACGAGATAGAGCGCGAGGTCCGCTCGGCGACCCGCGGGCCCGTCGAGGTCGAACTCCGCAGCGGGAATCAGGCGGTCGTCTACGTCAGCGAGGACGACATCAGTCACGTCATCGGGAAGGGCGGCGGACGCATCCAGGACATCGAGAACCGCCTCGGCATCACCATCGACGTCCGAACCTTCGACGACCGACCCGAGCACGCGAGCGAGAGCGCGACGAGCGCCGACGCGGCCGGGCCGGGCGGGGAAGTCGTCACGCCCGAGATCACCAGCCAGCACATCATCGTCCCCGTCGAGGAGGCGAACCCGGGCGAGACCGTCGAGGTCCGCGCGGACGGCGAATATCTCTGCACGGCGACGGTGGGCCGCGGCGGCGACATCCAGATTTCGCGCGGGTCCGCCATCGCCGAGGAACTGGAGCGCGCCATCGACCGCGAACTGCTCATCACCGTCGTGAGAGAGTGACCGCGGCGCCGCAGGCGCCGCGAATACGCGAGCGGCGACGACGGAGCCGCGAGCAATGTCGAACGTCGCTTCGCTCCGTTCGACGGGAAGACGAGCGGCGGATGCCGCGAGTAACCGCGGCAACGGAGAGCACCGCGGCGCCGCAGGCGCCGCGATAACGCGAGCGGCGCGTGGCGGGGCGCGCATAGCGAACTCCTTTTGCACCTCGCCCCGCGAAGGAGAGGTATGACCGAGACAGCCGATAAGCGGGCCGCCCATCGGCGCGGCGTCACCGTGACGACGGTGGCGTGCCTGACGGGCGTCGCGGCGGGACTCGTCTCGAACGTCCTCACGGGCGGGGGGAGCGCGCCGGTCGCGGCGGCCACCGAGACCATCGGGTTGGTGCCGCTCGTCGCGGCGTTCGCGCTCAACCTCGGCGTGGTGCAGGTGGTCGGTGTCGACGTGAGCGATTTCTCGACGAAGGACCACCTCTACACGGCGTTCATGACGTTCGCGCTCTGGTTCATCACCTGGGGTCTGCTCCTGACGGCCGCGTAACGATGGCGGACGACAGCATCGCGGTCGTTGACCTGGATCGGTGTCAGCCCGACCGCTGTAACTACGAGTGTTCGAACTTCTGTCCGCCGAATCGGACGGGGAAGGAGTGCATCACCACGCGCGGCGAGGACGCGGATCAGGGCGGCCCGGACCAGATCCAGATCTCCGAGGAGATCTGTCTCGGGGAGACGTGCGGGATCTGCGTGGAGAAGTGTCCGTTCGACGCCATCGAGATCATCAACCTCCCGCAGGAGCTGGGTGACGAGCCGACGCACCGGTACGGGGAGAACTCGTTCGCGCTCTACGGCCTGCCGATTCCGGAGAAGGGGAAAGTGACGGGCATCCTCGGGCCGAACGGCATCGGGAAGTCCACGGCGATCAAGGCGCTCGCGGGCGAGATTACGCCGAACCTCGGTCGCTTCGAGGAGCCGCCGGGCTGGGACGCGGTCATCGACGAGTTCGCGGGAACGGAGCTACAGCCGTTCCTGCGCGGGGTCCGCGACGGCGACATCGACGTGGCGCGAAAGCCCCAGTACGTCGATCAGATTCCGGCGAGCTTCGACGGGAACACGCGCGCGCTCCTGGAGTCCGCGGACGAGCGCGGCGTGGTGGACGAACTGGCGGAACGGCTCTCCATCGAGCCGGTTCTCGACAGCGACATCGACACGCTCTCCGGCGGGGAGCTACAGCGGGTGGCGCTCGCGGCGACGCTCGCGCGGGACGCGGACTTCTACTTCCTGGACGAACTCACGCCATACCTCGACATCGACCAGCGCGTGACGGCGGCGCGCCTCGTGCGCGAACTCGCGGAGGACGACGACCGGGCGATGCTCGTGGTGGAGCACGACCTGGCGGTCCTCGACCTGCTCGCGGACAGCGTCCACGTCGCGTACGGTGAGCCGTCGGCGTACGGCGTCATCACGACGCCGAAGTCGACGCGGAACGGCATCAACGAGTACCTCCGCGGGTATCTCGACAACGAGAACATGCGGATCCGCCCGGAGACCATCGAGTTCGAGGAGCACGCGCCGCGCGTGACGTCGCGCTCCGATACGCTCGTGGAGTATCCGGCGATGTCGAAGACGTACGGGGACGGCGAGTTCACGCTCGACGTGGACGCGGGCGAGATAAACCGCAACGAGGTACTGGGCATCGTCGGCCCGAACGGCATCGGGAAGTCGACGTTCGCGAAGCTCCTCGCGGGACGGCTCACGCCGGACGGCGGCGACCTGGACCTCTCGCTGGACATCGCGTACAAGCCCCAGTACGTCGAGGTCGACCAGCACATGCGCGTGGACGCGTTCCTCGCGTCGATCACGGACGACTTCGGCTCCTCGTACTGGGAGACGGAGATCGCGAACCCCCTGCAGTTGGGCCGCATCATGGAGCAGAACCTCACGGACCTCTCCGGCGGGGAGCGCCAGCGCGTCGCCATCGCGGCGACGCTCTCCCGCGACGCGGACCTCTACCTGCTGGACGAGCCGAGCGCGCACCTCGACGTCGAGCAGCGCGTGCTCGCGGCGCGCGCCATCCGTCGCTACGCGGAGAACCACGAGACGAGCGTGATGGTCATCGACCACGACATCTACACCATCGACCTGCTCTCCGACCGCCTGCTCGTCTTCGACGGCGAACCCGCCCAGCACGGCCGCGCGAGCACGCCGAAGGGGATGCGCGACGGCATGAACGAGTTCCTCGCGAACCTCGACATCACGTTCCGCCGCGACGAGAACGTGGGACGCCCGCGCATCAACAAACCGGGTTCGCAGAAGGACAAACAGCAGAAACGCGACGGCGAGTACTACTACACCCAGTAAGCCGTCCGAACCGCGTTTTTGGTGCAGATTTTTGCGAGGAGCGGGCGCGACGCGAAAAAAGCCGCGTGGCGGGAAAACCGTGCGGTGCGGTTATTCGCCGAGCGGGGCGTTGCCGATGGGGATGACGTCCTTCGCCCACGCCCAGTTGGTGACCTCCGCGAAGGAGGTGTACATCGCGAGTGCGCCGGAGAGGATGCCGACGTAGCCGCCGAGGGCGCCGGTGCCGAAGCCGAGTTCGCCGAGGCCGAGCAGGTAGAACGTGACGGCCAGCGTGAGGAAGACGGACCAGAGCGCCCAGTTGAGCTTGAACGTGCTGATCCACATGTACGTCGTGAAGACGCCCCAGAGGAGCAGGGCGAGGCCGACGGTGGCGGCGCCGGGTTCGAGCCAGCCGTTGCCCGCGAAGATTTCGAGGAGCGCGAACCACCACCAGAACGCGCCGTACGAGACGAACGCGGTCATGCCGAAGGTGTTCCCCTCGTTGTACTCGAGGAGGCCGGCGAGGAGCTGTGCGGTCCCCCCGAAGGCCATTCCGAGCGGGAGCGCGACGGCGGCGCTGGAGAAGAGGCCGGCGTTGACGCTGCTGAGGAGTACGGTGGTCAGGCCGAAGCCGACCAGTCCGAGCGGGGCGGGATTGGCGGTGTCGGTGTCAGCGGGCACGGTGATCCCTCCGCGTGTGGCGATACTCACAGTCGATTCCGGGGGTCGGTGATAGCACTCGCATAGCCAGCGGGTCCTACAGAATCTATCATTAAATAGAATTTCCCGGCGTTTGTGGTGAATCACCGCGCCGTCGGCCGTATCGAGCGACGCCCGTCTGACGCGCGCGTGACGGCTAGAAGACCGAGCGCTGACAGCTCCCGCAGAGCGTCTCCTCCTTCCGGTCGACCTCGGTGACCTGCGGGGAGAAACTCATCGCACAGCGGTTGTTGTCGCAGTGTTCGAGGCCGAGCGTGTGCCCGATCTCGTGAACGACCTCCTTGCGGACGCGGTCCGCGAAGACGTCCGACGCGGGGCGCTCGCTGAACCCGCCGTCGGAGGACGTGTTGAGTCGGTGCGTGGAGACGACACAGCCCCGGCCGGAGAGGTAGGCGAGCCCGAAGACGTAGTTGCGCTGCCGGTAGAAGAGGTCGACGGGCGTGACGGCGATGTTCTTCTCGCCGCCACCGACCTGGCGCGCCACCTCGATGAACGGCTCCGCGCGGTACTGTCGGCGGGCGCCGTCGTATGCGTCCGCGGGGACGTCCTGGCTGGCCGCGACGGTGACGTCGCAGTCGTAGACCCGGCGCAGTCCCGCGGACGCCTCCCGCTTGACGCTCGCGGGGACGTCACCGACCGGGACGATGTCGACGCGCATACGCGCGAGTATGTCGCCTCGGATGATAAATATCCCGCCGAGGCGCGACTAGTAACCCATTTCCGGACTCGCCGCGCAGGGGCGGGCATGCAGGTTGACACCGTCGTCCTCGACGTCGACGGCGTGCTCGTCGACGTCGCCGACTCCTATCGGCGCGCCATCGTCGAGTCCGTCGGCCGCGTCTACGACGAGACCGTTCCGAAGGCGGCCGTACAGGCGTTCAAGGACGCCGGCGGGTTCAACAACGACTGGGCGCTCACCGACGCCGCGGCGCTCTTCGTGCTCGCGAGACGAGAGGGCCTCGCGATGGACGTCGAGGCGTTCACGGGCGAGATAGCGAAGCGCGGCGGCGGCCTCGACGCCGCGGAAGCCGTAGTGGAGAGCGCGCTCGACGCGGACGCGGCCGCGCGCGTCTTCGACGCGTGGGAGCCAGCCCGCCTCCGCGAGGTCTTCCAGGCGCTCTACCTCGGGAGCGAGCGCTACGCCGACATCGAGGGCGGGACGCCACCCGTGGCGGCGCGCGGGTTCATCGAGGACGAACCCGTCATCGTCACGCCCGAGACGGTCGAACGGCTCACGCGCGACTACTGCGTCTGCGTCCTCACCGGACGCCCGGAGACGGAGGCCGAAATCGCGCTGGAGCGCGTCGGCCTCGACGTCCCCCCCGAGCGCCGGTTCACGATGGACGACTGGGAGGAGGGGAAACCCCATCCGCGCGCGCTCGTCTCGCTCGCGGAACGCTGCGATGCCGACGCCGTCGCGTTCGCTGGCGACACCCTCGACGACGTCCGCACCGCCGTGAACGCCGCGGACGCCGACCCGTCCCGGACCTACTACGGCGTCGGCGTCCTCACCGGCGGCCTCACCGGCGAGGCGGGCCGACGCAAGTACGAGGACGCGGGCGCGAGCGTCGTCGTCGACTCCGTGAACGACCTCCCCGACCTCCTCGACGGATAATGGCCCGACCACGCGGCACCCTCGCCGGCGGCGTCCTCGTCTCGGTCGTCCTCTCGGCCGCGCTCCTCCCGTCCCCGCCCGCGTTCGTCGTCTTCGCCGTCGGATCGACGCTCCTCACCGTCCCCGCCGTCCACCTCCTCCTCGAAGAGGCGTACGACCGCGGGGACGTCCGCCGGCGCTGTCTCGCCGGCCTGCTCGGCGGCGCCGCCACCGCGTTCGTCCTCGGACGCCTCGTCGCGTGGCTGGTCCCGGCGGCCGGCGACCCGGCGCGCACGCTCTTCGACGCCGTCGCCCTCCTCGTCGCACTCGTCGTCGGCGGCCTCGTCGTAGCCGGCGGCTACGACCGCCTCTAGCCGTATCGGAAACGATTACTCCGCGCGGGCCGACGCCCCACGCATGCGAATCGCACTCCTCGGCGGCACCGGCGACATCGGCGAAGGCCTCGCGCTCCGCTGGGCCTACGACACCGACCACGACGTCGTCGTCGGCTCCCGCGACCCCGAGAAGGCCCGCGCGAAAGCGGACGAGTACGAGACCGAACTCGACAGCCGCGGCCTCGACCGAACGGTGAACGGCTTCGACAACGAGATGGCCGCCGACCGCGCCGACGTCGTCGTCCTCGCCGTCCCCGCCTACCACGTCGGCGACGTCGTTGAGAGCGTGAGCGACGTCCTCGACGAGGACACCATCCTCGTCAGCCCCGCCGTCGGCATGTCGCGCGACGAGGACGGCATGCACTACAACCCGCCCGGCGTCGGGAGCGTCACCGAACTCGTCCAGCAGCGCGCCCCCGCCGACGTCCGCGTCGTCGGCGCGTTCCACAACCTCGCCGCCGACCGCCTCGCCAACCTCGACGTCGAGTTCGACCTCGACACGCTCGTCGTCGGCGACGACGAGGACGCCCGCGAACTCGTCGCCTCCCTCGGCGGCGAAATCGACGGGCTACGCGTCCTCGACGCCGGCGCCGCCGCCAACGCCGCCGAAGCCGAATCCGTCACCCCGCTCGTCATCAACATCGCGATGAACAACGCCGACATGCACGACGTCGGCGTGCGCTACCTCTAAAGGACCGTTTACTGCGCGCTGGCTTCGCCAGCGCCGGTAAAATCTCCACCATCGGAGGAAGCGACGCTTCCGCCTCTGCAGCGAGATCGTTCGAAAGACGCGGAGCGTCTTTCGTGATGTCGTCAGAACGCGGAGCGTTCTGACTGCACGCGGGAAGCGAAGCTTCCCGCAATGACGAGACGGCGCTGCCGTCTCGAACCACGGCTCCGCCGTCTCGCACGCAAAAGCCTGCGTCACTCCCTACGGTCGTTCCTTGGCCTCGCGCCTCCGGCGCGGGGGAACCGCGACCCGTCCGGGGCCTCTGCGGCACCTTCGGTCCCGCTTGCCCGCACTCGCTTCGCTCGCGCGGACTCCGGCCCGCTCGGGTCGCGGCCGCTGCCCTCCTGGCTCGGCCCGTGGCAGTCGCTCGACGAGATGTTTCGAGAGAAAACGGATCGCGGACTCCTCCGCCGGGCGCTTACGCGCCGGCTTCCTCGAAGGCGTCTTCGAGTTTGTCGGCCTGCGTGACGCCGACGAAGCGTTCGACGACGCCGTCGTCGTTCTCGACGACGATGGTGGGGATGGAGCGCACCTGGTACTCGTTGGCGACGTCCTGGTTCTCGTCGACGTCGACCTTCTCGAAGGTGACGCGGTCGCCCCACTCCTCTTCGAGTTCTTCGATGATCGGGTCCTGGGTCTTGCACGGCCCGCACCAGTCGGCGTAGAAGTCCTTGAGCGTGACTGTCATCGGTCTACTCGCACTAGGCCGGGCCACGCCGATAAGGATTACTCACGGAACGGGGCTTGCCGTCTTCTCGGGTGTTCGGGCGGGGGCGGCGGTCGAGTCGGCCGGCGGGTCAGAAGGTGCCGTCGTCGATGACGTCCTGGATGTTGTTCGCGATGGTGTTGAGGTCGACGTTGAACACGAGCACGGAGACGAGGGTGGCGGCGACGATGGTGAGACCGACCATGAGGACGACGGCGATGACGGGGCTGACGCCGCGGTCGTCGCCGGCGGAGGCCGTTCGGGCGGCCAGTAGGCCGTGCCTGACGAGCGAGAGGAGCATGTCACACACCCGCACTTGTACGCCCAAAAGACTTTTCTAGTGTCACTAGTGGGTTCGGGGGCGCGATGGAAGGATATACGTGGGTGGGCCGACAAGCACCGCGTATGAGCAGCGGTCAGAACTCCGGCGGCCTGATGTCGAGCGCGGGCCTCGTCCGGTACTTCGACGCCGAGGGACGCAACGCGATCCGTATCGACCCGAAGACCGTGATGGCGTTCAGCGCCTTCTTCGGCGTCCTCGTCCTCCTGCTGAACACGCTCACGTAGTCCGCGAGCCTTTTTCCTCTCGCCCCCCAATCCGGTGGTATGACACTCGAAGCCGGCGTCGTCGCCGTCCAGGGCGACGTCTCCGAGCACGGTGACGCCATCAGGCGGGCGGCGGCCGCGCACGGCGAGGAGGCGGTCGTCCACGAGGTCAGACAGTCCGGGGTCGTCCCGGACTGCGACCTCCTCCTGCTCCCCGGCGGGGAGTCCACCGCCATCTCGCGCCTCCTCGCGCGCGAGGGCATCGACGAGGAGATCGTCGCACACGCCGACGCCGGCAAGCCGGTGCTCGCGACCTGCGCCGGCCTCATCGTCGCCTCGCGGGACGCGCGCGACGACCGCGTGGAGACGCTCGGCATCGTCGACGCCACCGTCGACCGGAACGCGTTCGGCCGACAGGTCGACAGCTTCGAGGCCCCCCTCGACGTCGCCGGCCTCGCGGAGCCGTTCCCCGCGGTGTTCATCCGCGCCCCCCTCATCGACGACGTCGGCCCCGACGTGGAAGTGCTCGCGACGTGGAACGACCGCCCGGTCGCGGTCCGCGACGGCCCCGTCGTCGGCACGTCCTTCCACCCCGAGTTGACCAGCGACGCGCGCGTCCACGACCTCGCGTTCTTCGAGACGGCGGAGGTGGAGGCGTGACGCGAACGGACGTGCTGGACGCGACCATCGGCGGCGTGAAGGTCGCGGGCACCGCGGACGGGCCCGTCCCGGTCGTCCTCGTGAACGCGGACGGCCGCGGGAGCGTGCTCCCCATCTTCATCGCGTTCGAGGAGGCGCTCAGCATCGCGCGCGGCGTGGACGCGGAGGGCGTCGGGCGTCCGCTCACGCACGACCTCACGCTCGACATCGTGGAAGAGCTCGGCGGCCGCCTCGACCACGTCGTCATCCGGGACGTCGAGGACGGCACGTACTTCGCGGACCTGCACCTGCAGACGCCGCGCGGGGAAGCGGTCGTGGACGCGCGGCCGAGCGACTCGCTCGCGCTCGCCGCGCGCACCGACGCGCCCATCCGCGTCGCCGCGAGCGTCTTCGAATCGGGACGGCGCGACCGGGACGCGTTCGACGACCTGCGCGACATCCGGGAGGTGGCGCAGTGAGCGACCCGGACCTCCTCGCGGAAGTGTTCGACGTCATCGAGGACCGCAAGGAACGCCTCCCCGAGGGCTCGTACACGGCGTCGCTGTTCACGCACGAGAAGGGCGAGAACCGCGTGCTGGAGAAGGTCGGCGAGGAGGCGACGGAGTTCGTCCTCGCCGCGAAGGACGACGACGCCGACGAGATGGCCGAGGAGGGCGCGGACCTCGTCTACCACCTGCTCGTCGCGCTCTCGATGCACGACGTGGACGTCGACGAACTGCTCGACGTCCTCCGGGAACGGCGGGAGTGAACGCGGTCCCGCAGGGACCGCGAACGACACGAGCGGGGAGCAGAGCGACCCGCGAGTAAACGCGGCAGCAGAGAGCAGCGCGAGCGAACGCGCCGCGAACGACACGAGCGGGGAGCAGAGCGACCCGCGAGTAAACGCGGCAGCAGAGAGCAGCGCGAGCGAACGCGCCGCGACACGGCGAGCGGCGATAGCTGCCAGCGCGCGTAGTCACCTATTTGCCGGCGCGCGTTCGAGGGCGGTGTATGCTCACGAGCGCGCTCGTCGTCGGCGGCGCTTTCGGGGTCCGGCACGCGTTCGAGGCGGACCATCTCGCGGCCGTCGCGACGCTCGCGGAGGAGGAGGGGGCGGCGGCGACGGGGATGGCGTGGGGGGTGGGGCATTCGGTTCCCGTCCTCGGCCTCGGCGGCGCGTTCCTCGCGCTGGACGTTTCGGTGCCGCCGACGGTCTCGGCGGTCTTCGAGGGGGTGGTCGCGCTGGTCCTGATCGCGCTGGGTGCGCGGGTGTTGCTCGGGCGCGAGTCGCTCGGCGCGGCGGTGGTTCGGCACGTGCACGGGCGGACCGAGCACCGCCACGTCACGGTGCGCGGGCGCGGAATCGGGCTGACGCACACGCACGCCGCGGAGGAGTCGTTCGCGGTCGGCGTCGTCCACGGACTCGCGGGGAGCGGCGGGGTGGTCGTCCTGCTCGCCGCGGCGGCGCCGGCGGACGGGACGGGATTCCTCGTCGGGTTCGCGCTCGCGACGGTGGCGGCGATGGGGGTGGCGGCGAGCGGGTGGGGCGTCCTCGACGCGCGCGTGCCGCACCTGCGCGCGTTCGCGGGCGTCGCGAGCGTGGCGGTCGGCGTCCTCCTGCTCGCGGAGACGCTCGGCGTCGCGTGAGCGTCGAACGGTGAGTCTTATCCGTTCTGAGCCGCTAGACGGAGTATGATTTTCGAGGACCTCCCGACCACGCCCCGGTCGGAGGAGCTGCTCGACAAGGCGTTCTCGCGGGCGGCGCGGGCGGGCCGGGCGAAGTCGGGCGTCGACGCCCAGCAGTCGATGCTGCAGACGTCGTCGAACGTCCTGAGCGACAACCTGGAGAACGTGGTGACGGCGTGGCCGGACTTCGACGAGGTCGATCCGTTCTATCGCGAACTCGCCGACGCCGTGGTCGGCGTGGACGAGGCGCGCACGCACCTCTCGGAGGTGGCGTGGGCGTCCCGGAAGACGAAGTCGCTCGGCCGCGAGTACATCGGTCGCCTGCCGCGCGACGACGCCGAGGCGGCGCGGAAGCTCCGCAAGCAGGCGTTCGCGCGCATGGGGTCGGTGATGGACGAGATCGAGGGCGACCTCCAGTTCCTGAACGAGGCGCGCGACGACCTGAAGACGTTCCCGGACGTGCGGCCGGACGAACCGGCCATCGTCGTCGCCGGCTATCCGAACGTCGGGAAGTCCTCGTTCGTGAACGACGTGACGAGCGCGCGCAACGAGATCGCGCAGTATCCGTTCACGACGAAGGCGGTGCGCGTCGGGCACGTCACGCGCGACCACGTCCGCTATCAGCTCGTCGACACGCCGGGGCTGCTCGACCGGCCGGCGGAGGAGCGCAACGCAATCGAGTCGCAGGCCGTCTCCGCGCTCACGCACCTCGCGGACGCCGTGCTCTTCGTCGTGGACGCCTCCGCGACCTGCGGCTATCCGCTGGACGCGCAGCTCGCGCTCCGCGACGACGTGCGCGCGACGTTCGACGAGGACGTCGGCTTCCTCACCGTCTGCAACAAGAGCGACCTCTCGACGGACGTCAACGCGGACGTCTACATGAGCGTCGAGACTGGCGAGAACGTCGAGAGCGTCCTCGACGCGGCGGTGGACGCGACCGGGTACGAGCCCGAACTGCCGATCCGGGACTAGGCGGCCGCTCGCGCCGCGAGCAGCGGGGGATCGCCGGTCGTTCGGACCGCGGGCGCGGCGAGCGCGGCCGTCTGCGTCTCGACGAAGCGAACGCGGACCGAGACGGACTCGCCCGTCGCCTCGCGTATCCGTTCTCTCAGGGTGGCCGCGAGGTCCGCGTAGGCGTTCGTCGTCGGCCGACCGATGGTGAGGACGACGCGGTCCGGCGGCGCGAACGGGAGTATCGTGCGCTCGTAGACGACGTCGAGTTCGACGAGCGAGAGCTCCGCGTACTCGCCCTGCGCGAGGACGTCCTGCACCTGCGTGCGCGTCTCCTCCTCGAACTGGCCGTGCTGGTAGGACGTGTAGGTGACGCCGCCGAGGAAGAGCGAGAGCACGGCGATGGCGAGGAGGAGCGCGGCGATGCGCTTCAGCGTCGCGCTGCGCGCCTCGCTCAACTGGAACCAGTGCTCGGGCCGGTAGCCCTGATACCAGAGGACGGCGAGCGCGGCGAGGTTGATGGAGAGGAAGTTCACGAGCACGAGCACGCTCGCGCCGACGACGGTGCTCGGCAGCCCCCACGCGAGGCCGATGCCGATGACGGCGGTCGGCGGGACGAGCGCGACGGCGATCATGACGCCGACGAGCGCGGACGACACCCCGGACGAGAGGCTGAACGCGCCCGCGGTCCCGGCGCCGAGCGCGACGGCGAGCGAGAGGAAGTCCGGGCTGAGACGCTCGCGGACCTGTCCGATCGCGAGCAGTTCGTCCGGCGTGAGCGGCGGGACGAGGTGGACGACGCGCGCGAAGTACGCGAACCCCGCGGCCGCCGCGACGGCGACCAGAAATCCGAGCGCCTGGAGCGTGACGCCGCGACGGAATAGCTCCGACTCGTCGAGGACCGTGCCGACGCTCGTCGCCATCGCCGGCCCGATGAGCGGCGCGATGACCATCGACCCGACGACGACCGCCGGCGAGTCGAGGAGGACGCCCGCCGTCGCGACCACCGCGGAAACGACCGTCATCACGACGAACGGGAAGAGCCGCGGCGCGAGTTCGCTCGCGGCCGTCGTTATCTCCTCGCGCGCGATGCGGTCCTCCGACTCCGCCTCCTCGTAGCGGTCCTGGAGCTCCTCGAATCGCTTCGAGACGACCGTCTCCGCGTCCACGACGACCGTGTACGCGTTCTGCTCCAGACCCGCCTCGCGGAGCGCCCCGAGGACGTCCTCGACGGCCTTCGACGGCAGCGGGAAGTAGACGACGCCCGTGTAGCCCTGGCTCCCCGTCTCGTCGGTCACGACGTAGTCGATGTCGCGCTCCTCCAACTCGGAGAGGATGGTGTCGTGCTTACCGGCGGGGATGACGACCTGGACGAGACGCACCCGTGGGCGTCCGTCCGGCGCGAGCAAAAACGTAGGGGGCTACGACGCGACGTACGTCGCCTGCACCGACACCGTCACCGTGACCGGCCCCTGGTCGATGACGGTCTCCGTCGCCGCGTCACCGCCCGACGCCGCCGTCGCGTACGCGACCGGCATCCCCGAGTAGCCGACCGACGCGTGCTCGAGACCCGTGACCGAGACGCCCGAGGCGTCCGCGACCGCCGACGCCCGCGCGTGCGCGTCGGTCATCGCCGCGTGAATCGCCTCCGTGCGCAGTTCCGACTGCGTCTCCTCGGAGAGCGTGTAGCGCACGCCCTGCACGCGGTTCGCGCCGCCGCCGACCGCCGCGTCCAAGACCGCACCCGCGCGCTCCGGATCGTCCACCGTGACCTGGAAGGCGTGGACGGCCTCGTAGACGGTCTCCGACGACGCTGCGCCGGTGCTACCCCCGGCGCTCGACTCCACCGGCTTCGGGTACGTCCGCGGGCGCTCGCTCACCCGATAGCTCGTCGTCTCGATGGCGTCCGCGGGGACGCCCGCGTCGCGGAGCGCCTCGCGCAGCGTCGAGGCGTTCGCCGCCACGCGCTCGCGCGCCGCGTCCGCCGAATCAGCGGTCGCGACCACCGCGACCGAGAGCACCGCCTGATCCGGCTCCGCCGACGCCGACCCGCTCGCCGAGACGTCGATAGTCGTGCCGTTCGGCGCCGCGCCGACGGCCGCGTCACCCGTCGCCGCCGGCGACCCCGACGGGACGTCCGCGAGCCCTCCGGCCGCGGCGATACCTGCGACCACCACCACGGCGGTCACCGCGAGTGCGATGTTACGTCGCATACGCTCACAGTGGGGCGCCGCGAGCATCACCTTCTCGCAGGGTGAAACCGCCGTTTGTCCCTCCGCGACGAAAGACACAACCCCGCGCGACGGCTACCCGTCGTATGTTCGAGACGCGGCCCGACCGCGACGCCGAAATCGTCCTCCTCGGACGATCCAACGTCGGGAAATCCACGCTCATGCGGGAGATAACCGGCCACGACTTCACCACCGGCGGGAAACCCGGCGTCACCCGCCAACCCAACCACTACGACTGGGCGTCCGAATCCTTCGTCGTCACCGACCTCCCCGGATTCGGCTTCATGTCCGGCGTCGACGAAGAACGCCGCGAAGCCATCAAGACCGACATCGTCCAGTACGTCGAAGCGAACGCCGAGAAGATACTCGTCGGCGTCGTCGTCCTCGACGGCAAAGCCGCCGTCGACATCATCGACCGCCACAGCACCGAAGACGAGATTCCGCACACCGTCGAACTCTACCACTTCCTCCGCGAGCTCGGAATCCCGCCCGTCGTCGCCGTCAACAAGATGGACAAAGTCGACGACCGAGACGACCGACTCGACGACATCGCCGAGCGCTTCGGCCTCCTCCCCCCGTGGAAGCAGTGGCAGGACACCATCGCCCCAATCACCGCCAAACGCGGCGACATCGACGCGCTCAACGAAGCCGTCCGCACCCACCTCGAAGCCGCCAAACGCGACGACCTCAAGAAGTTCTTCTAGAGGACTTTTTTCCGGGTCGGGGTCGCCGAAGACGACCCCGTCCCCGCAAAAACCTCCACTAAAAAGGCCGCGAGCGCCCGCGGGCGCTCGCGGTGCAGTTCGGGGCGGGTACCGCACCGCGACAGCACCGCACGGCCCCGTCTTACGCTACTTGGCCTCGTCCCGCGATAGCCGCCGCTCCTCGGTGGGTCGCGAAGGGCGACTCGGGAGAAAGGCCTCGTCACAAGGGGCTCGGAGGGGGTAACTCCTCGTCACCGTCGCCCGGGTCGGGCTAGCGCGCCGAGCGGCTAATGCGTTCCGAACGTTCTTACGCGAAGCCGGGACCACCGACGCGGGATGCACTAGCCCGCCGGACGGGGGACAGCGAAACCGACGGCCGCCCCCGTCCGGGCCGATTCGGCCGTCGTGTCAGCCATCCCAGTCAGCGAGCGCGCGGAGGTCGGCGGCCGCGTCGCGCACGTCCGCCGCGTCGTAGACGCCGCGTTCGGTGACGACGCCCGTGAGGAGGGCGGCGGGCGTCACGTCGAACAGCGGGTTCGCGACCGAGAGGGCCGCGTCGCCGTCGTAGAGCGCCGCGGCGGGCGCGTCCTCGAGTGTAGGCGCGTCGGGGTCGACGTCGGACGCGATCTTGTCGCGCGCGCAGACCGCGTAGACCGGGACGTCCGCGTCGGCGGCGGCGAGTGCGGCGGCGCGCGTCCCCACTTTGTTCACGACGCTGCCGTCCCGGAGGACGCTGTCCGCGCCGACGAGCACCGCGTCCACGTCGTCGACGAGCGTCGCGACGGCAGCGTCCGTCGTGAGCGTCACGTCCAGTCCGTCGGCGGCGAGGCGTTCCGCGGTGTCCACGCCCTCGCACGCGGTCCGGGACTCCGCGACGACGACGCGCGGCGGGTCGGCACCGACGACGGCGTCGAACGCGGTTCCGGAGCGCGAGAGCGTCAGGAGCGCGGCGCCGCGGAGTTCGACGGCGGCGGCCGCGGCGGCGGCCTCGTCAGCGGCGAGCGCGTCGTCGATGGTCGCGCTCGCGCTCGCGAGCACCGCGTCCGCGCTCGCGCCGTCGGCGTCGTGGAGCACGCGATTGACGCGGTTCCGGACGGCGGCCATGCTCGCGCGGGCGTCGAGGAGTGCGCGCGCCGTCTCGCAGAGCGACTCGTAGTCCGCGCCGCTGGCGGCGTCGTCGCGGAGCACCTCGCAGGCGCGAACGGAGATGTACGCGGAGCCGTGCGCGTCGTCGTCGCGGACGGACGCGACGCGCGGACGCACGCGGTCGTAGGACGTCCAGAGGTCGGGGACGGTGTCGCGTTCGCGGAGGACCGTCGGGGGCGCCCACTCGTACTCGACGGTCTCGTAGTTCGGCGTCACGTCCCGCGTCGCGCAGTCGAAGAGGTAGGGGTGGACGACCCAGCGCGTCCCGCGGTCGGCGTCCTCGACGGGGAACGGGTCGCCGGCGCGGACGAGCGTCGTGTCGTCGGGGTCGAGGCCGGTCTCTTCGCGGATCTCGGTGCGCGCCTGCGCGTCCGGGTCGCCTTCGGCGTGGCCGGCGACGGCGCCCCAGCGGCCGGTATAGGAGCCGACGTCGTCGCTGCGCCGGAACAAGAGGACGTCGGTGCCGTGTCGCAGGAAGACCGTGACGACGTGCGTCTCCTCCATGGCGGTCGGTCGGGTCGCGTCGTGTTAGCTCCGGGGGCCAAGGCGTCCGGTACCGTCGCCCATTTTACGGCGCCCGTGGAAGGACGGGTATGGAAGCGTTCGCGGTTCCGGGATTGCCGGAGTTCGAGACGGGCGACGACATCGCCGCGGCGGTGGAGGACGCGTGCGATCTGCGCGACGGCGACGTCGTCTGCGTCGCGAGCACGATACTCTCGAAGGTCGAGGGACGGTCGGCGTCGCTCGACGACTTCCCGGCGGGGCCGCGGGCGCGCGAGATAGCGAACCGGCTCTCCGAGATCACCGGCGAGGAGAAGGATCCGCGGTTCGCGCAGGCGGTCTTGGAGGAGTCCACGGATCTGGTGATGGACGAGCCGTTCCTGTTGACGGAGACGCGCTTCGGGCACGTCGGCGTGAACGCGGGCATCGACAGTTCGAACACGGGCGGCGCGGACCTGCTGTTGTTGCCGCGGCGGCCGGACGAGTCGGCGGCGCGGATCCGCGACGGACTGGACGCGGACTGTCCGGTGGTGGTGACGGACACGTCCGGGCGGTCGTTCCGGCACGGCCAGACGGGGGTCGCTATCGGATGGGCGGGAATGCCGGCGTCGCGCGACTGGCGCGGGGAGACGGACCGGGACGGCCACGAACTGGAGGTGACGGTGGAGTCGGTGGTGGACGAACTCGCCGCGACGGCGAACCTCGTCTCCGGGGAGGGGGACGACGGGACGCCGGTCGTGGTGGTTCGCGATTGGTCGTTCGGCGACCACGGCGGGAGCGACAACCTCTACCGGGACGTGGAGGGCGATTTCGTCCGGCAGGCGCTCCGGGGGTGGTCGTTTGACGGGGATTGAGCTGACGCCGGACGCGCCCGTCTCGGAGGTGGCGGCGCTCGGCGAGCGCGCGGAGGCGGCGGGGTTCGAGACGCTGTTCGTCTCCTCGCACTACAACAACCGCGACCCGTTCCAGGCGCTCGCGGCGCTCGCGGACGCGACGTCGTCGGTCCGGCTGGGTCCGGGCGTGGTGAACCCGTACGACGTCCACCCGGTCCGGTTGGCGTCGCAGGCGGCGACGCTGGACGAGACGTCGGGGGGGCGGGCGGTGTTCGGGGTCGGCGCGGGCGACCGCTCGACGCTTCGAAACCTCGGGGTGGAGCGCGAGCGGCCGCTCCGCCGCGTGCTGGAGACGATTCGGGTGTCGCGTCGGCTCTGGGCGGGCGAGCGCGTGACGCACGACGGGACGTTCGCGGCGCGCGAGGCGGGATTGAACTACGAGCCGTCGTCGATTCCGGCGTACGTGGGCGCGCAGGGGCCGGGGATGTTGCGGATGGCGGCGAAGCACGCGGACGGCGTGCTCTACAACGCGTCGCATCCGCGGGACGCGGCGTGGGCGGCCGAGCGCGTCGAGGAAGGCCTCTCGGAGCGCCCGGATTCGCGGGGCGCGTTCGAGTTCGCGGTGTTCGCGAGCGTGAGCGTCGCGGCGGACGCGGGTGCGGCGCGCGATGCGGCGCGGCCGCCGGTGGCGTTCATCGCGGCGGGCGCGCCCGATGCGGTGCGCTCGCGACACGGTATCGACGCGGACGCGGCGCGCGCGGTCGGGGACGCGATAGAGCGCGGCGACTTCGAGGACGCGTTCGGGCGCGTGACGCCGGCGATGATCGATGCGTTCTCGGTCGCTGGCACGCCGGAGGAGGTGGCGGCGCGGGCGGCGGCGCTCCGCGAGCGCGCGGACACGGTGGTCTGCGGGTCGCCGCTCGGCCCGGATCGGGCGACGGCTATCGGGTTGCTCGGGGACGCCCTCTAGCGGGGCTGGCCGTCGACGTAGCCGGTGTCGCCGCCGCCGACGAGGTCGGCGAGCGCGCCGCCGACGAGGTAGAGGCTGAAGAGGCCGAAGCCGAGGAAGAGGACGGCGCTGCAGAGGACGAGCAGCGCGGGGACGATGCCGAGCTGGCCGAGCAGAATTCCGGGGAGTCCTGGTGCCATAGTGGTGGCTGGGCGGGCCACGCTCTTAGTTCTCGGTGATCGGCGCGCGACGCCGGCCGTGCCAACACGTGCCAAACTGACCAGCAAGCATACGGGTTCGTGTGATGTATTGGCGTGCATGATCGCGGCGAGGCGGCGCGGGGGTCGACGATGACGGACGGGTCGAACGCGAGCGAGGTAGCGGCGGCGCGGACGGACGCCGCCGTCGAACCGCTCCCGGTCGCGGACGCGAGCGAACTCGTCGAGCGACTCGTGGAGAACGTCGGGCGCGTCGTCGTCGGGAAGGACGACGTCGTCGAGGACGCGGTGGTGACGCTGCTCGCGCGCGGCCACCTGCTCGTCGAGGACGTGCCGGGCGTCGGGAAGACGATGCTCGCTCGCTCGCTCGCGGCGTCGGTGGACGGCGCGTTCTCGCGCGTGCAGTTCACCCCGGACTTGCTCCCCGCGGACGTGACCGGGACGAACGTCCTCGACGAGGCGAGCGGGACGTTCGACTTCCGGCCCGGCCCGGTCTTCGGGAACGTCGTGCTCGCGGACGAGATAAATCGCGCGCCGCCGAAGACCCAGTCCGCGCTCTTGGAGGCGATGGAGGAGCGCCAGGTGACGGTCGACGGCGAGACGCGCGCGCTGCCGGACCCGTTCTTCGTCGTCGCGACGCAGAACGACGTGGAACGCGACCGCGTGTACGAACTCCCGGTCGCGGAAGTGGATCGGTTCACGAAGCGCCTGACGCTCGGCTATCCGGACGCGGCGGCTGAGGCGACGGTGCTCGGGCGCGCCGTCGGCCACCACCCCGTGGAGGACGTCGAACCCGTCGCGTCGCTGGAGACGCTGCGGCGGGCGCGCGAGACGGTGGCGCACGCGGGGACGGCGGAACCGGTCCGCGAGTACGTGGTCGCGCTCGCGCGCTACACGCGCGAACACGCGGCGCTCGGAGTGAGCCCGCGGGGGTCCATCGCGCTCCTGCGGTGCGCGCAGGCGCGCGCGGTCCGCGACGGCCGGGACTACGTGGTGCCGGACGACGTGAAGCGGGAGGCGACGAGCGTCTTCACGCACCGGGTCCGCGCGGACGCGGGCGGCCCGCTCGGTGACGCGGACGCGCGCGACGTCGTGGAGAGAGCGCTGGACGCGGTGGACCCGGAGTAGCGCCGTGCTGCCGAGGCCGACGCGGCGCGGCGCGGTGGTGGGCGCGGTGTCGCTCGCGGCGCTCCTCGAGGCCGACGCGGGGCCGCTGCGCGCCGTCGGCATCGCGGGCGCGTGCGCGCTCGCCGTCTCCGCGCTCGCCGTCGCGGGCCGGGCGACGCCGTCGGTGACGCGCCGCGCGCCGCCCGACGGCCACGCCGGTGAGTCGCGCACGGTGACGATCAGCGTCGAGGCCGCGCGAGCGCCGCTCGCGGTCGTTCGCGACGCGCTCCCGGACGGCGTCACCGGCGACGGGGTCGTACGAACGGTCGCGGACGGCCGCGAGTCGACGTACGAACTCCGACTGGTCACGCGCGGCCGGCACGCCCTCGGTCCGGTCACCGTCGCGGTGACGGACGCGTTCGGCCTGTGGCGGCGCGCGACCCGCGTCGACGAGCGCGCGGACGTGGTGGTGTATCCGCGCGTCGTCCCGCTCCGCGAGGGCGCGCGGACGCTCGGCGCGCGGCCGGGTGCGGGCGCGGGCCGCACCGAGTTCGCGGGCGTCCGCGAGTACCATCCGGGCGACCCGCTCCGGGACGTCAACTGGAAGGCGTCGGCGAAGCGCGCACGCGAGTACCTCGTGACGACGTACGCGGCGGACGAGTCGGACTCGCGGCTGACCGTCGGCGTGGACGTTCGGGCGGGCGGGGACGCGGACGCGGCCGCGAGCGCCGCCGCGAGCCTGCTCGTCGCCGCGCTCGACGACGGCGCCGCGGTCGGCCTCCGGACCGCGGACGGGACGCTCGCCCCCGGCACCGGCGGCGCGCACCGTCGGCGCGCGCTCACTCGACTCGCGACGATGAGCGACGCGGCGCTCCCCGCCGCCGACGCGCGGCGCGCGGACGTGCTCGTGCGCGCCACCGAAGACGGCGTGATCCTCTCCGACCCGACGGGCGAGCGCCGATTCGAAGAGGTGGCGTCGGCGTGACCCGAACGCTCCCCGTCGTCGGGCGCGTGACCGTCGGCCGACTCGCGGCGCTCGCGTGCGTCGCGGTATTGTCCGCGTCCTCGCTCGCCGTGCTCTACCACGTCAGCGACGTCGTCGGCGACCTCGCGCGGTTCTGGGTCGTGCTCGCCGGATCGCTCGTCGCCGCCGCCGTCGCGCGCCGAGTGCGCGCGCGCGTCGCGCTCGCCGTCACCATCCTCCTGTTCGCCGCGGGACTCGTCGCGTACGTCCAGACCGCGCCCGCGAGCTACGTCGCGTCCCTCGACGTCTCGCGCGCCATCGGCGACGCGCTCGCGCTCCTCACCGGCTACTCGGTGTTCCGGATGGTGAACGTCGCCGTGTGGGCGCTCGCGATGGTGCCCGCGCCCGCGTTCCTCACGTGGTACTTCGCGCTCCGGGAGCGCTACGCCGCCGCGGCCGCCACCGCCGGCCTCGCGCTCGGGTTCTTCGTGCTGACCGGGGACGCCGACACCGTCGCCGCGCTCGTCGGCGCGCTCGCCGCCGCGGGCGCCGTCGGGTTCGGGACGCTCGACGCGCACGGCGCGTCGCGACGCCAGTTCGGAACCGTCGTCGCCGTCGCCGCGCTCATGGCGCTCGCACCGCTCGGCGCCACAGCGGCGACCGGTGGCGGCGGGAGCGGCGGG
>Ga0207755_100379_pt1 | contig 21714 bp, 17 predicted proteins | sample A23P2SouthBayCA_FD_187734 | JGI IMG/M metagenome (GOLD analysis project Ga0207755, IMG submission 187734) | Aerobic enrichment media microbial communities from Bioluminiscent Bay, La Parguera, Puerto Rico - A23 P2 (SPAdes) | ecosystem: Environmental > Aquatic > Marine > Unclassified ...
ACTCCCGCCGACGCCGAAACCGCCGACGGGAACTCGCTCCGGGACGCGGCCGAAATCGTCGCGCTCGCCCACGATTTCGGGAAAGCGACCACGTACTTTCAGCGCCACGTTCGGGACGAATCGGTCGACGACGCCCCGACCCATCACGCGCGCCTGGGGGGGCTGCTCGCGTACTACGCGCTGCGCCAGCGAGGCTACGGACCGCGACCGTGTTTCGCGGGATTGGTCGCCGTCGCGCGCCACCACGGTGTGCTCCCGAACGCCACGATGTTCATCGAACGCGGCCTCGAACCCACGACGGCGTGGCGGTCGTGGAACGTCGACCGGAGCGCGTTCAACGGTCACGCCGTCCAGCAGGCGAAGAACATCGATACGAACCGCCCCGAGTTCGCTCGGGCGCTCGTCGCCCGTCTCGTCGGCGACGCAGGCTCGTGGGCCGAGTTCCTCTCGCTCGTCACCGCGGCCGAACCCGACGCCGAGGGGGACGCGGCGAGCCTCCGTGACTGTCTCCGCGAGACGTTCATGGTCAGGCAGCGTCGCTGGCATCCGAAGACTGAGCTGTTCCGCGATGGCTCCGCGTACCTCGACGAACTCCGCCTGTACGGCACGCTCACGTTCGCCGATAAGACTCGGGCCGCGGGAGTGTCCGCGGACGACGAGCGCATCCACGCCGAGCCGATAACTGCGGCACAGATAGAGGACTATCTCGACGGGCTGTCCGACGACGCGCCTACCGGACTCCACGCGCGTCTCAACGCGGTTCGGAGCGGCGTACAGGCGCACATCGGCGGCCGACGAGACACCGATCCGATCCAGTCGTTTCTCGAGGCGGACTCGTCCGTGGCGACACTCACGTTACCGACCGGCTACGGGAAGACGCTCACCGGCCTGCTCGCGGCGGCTCGAATCCGAGAATCGACGGGCGGGACGCGGGTCGTCTACGCACTCCCGTTCACGTCCGTCATCGACCAGACGGCCGACGTGCTCCGCGAACTCCTCCGAACGGGGCCGGGCGATACGGACCCGGCACGGGACCGCCGCCTGACCGTCCACCACAACCTCTCCGAGTCGCTGACGCTGCCACGAGACAACGCCGACACGGCGCCCGAAAACTCCTCGGACGCCGAGATGGACCGGGCAGCGATGCTCGCGGAGAGTTGGCGCGCCGGCCTCACGCTCACGACGTTCGTCCAATTGTTCGAGAGTCTCGCCGGGCCGCGGAACGCGCAGAGCGTGAAACTCCCCGCACTCCACGAGAGCGTCGTCGTGCTCGACGAACCGCAGGCGCTTCCCCTGCCGTGGTGGCCGCTCGTCGCTCGTCTCGTCGACGCGCTCGTTCGCGAGTACGACGCCACCGTCGTGCTCATGACCGCGACGCAACCGCGAATCGTCGACGGGGAGCGAACCGTTCCCCTCCTCGACGGCGAGGTGGTCGACTCGGTCGAACGGGCCGTGGGCGCGCTTCCCGACCGCGTCGAGTACGACTTCCACCCCACTGCACTCGCTTCGGGGTCCGACGAGTCGTCCGTCGTCGACTACGACGACGCGGCCGCCACCCTCGCCACCGACGTGCGCGGAACGACCGACTCCGTGCTAGCCATCTGTAACACGATCGATAGTGCCGCGGCGTCGTTCGACGCCTCCACGGCCGAACTCAGATCACGCGTGGACGGCCCTGATGCCGGTCTGGTCGACGTCGCCGCCCGGTTCCAGAGTGACATACTCGACGACGACCGCTTCGGGACCCCCGCGACCGGAACGATCGACCGCCGCTGTGCCGCGTTCGTCAAATCGATCACGGAGGCGGCGGACGAGGGAACGCCGGCCGTGTTATTCCTCTCCACTCGGTTGCGCCCGTGCGATCGTCGCTTCCTGCTCGCGGTCGCAGACGAATTGACTGCGGCATCGATACCCCTGCTCGTCGTCTCTACGCAACTCGTCGAGGCCGGCGTCGACGTCAGCTTCGACCGCGTCGTCCGCGACTTCGCGCCGCTCGACAGCATCGTTCAAGCGGCGGGGAGATGTAACCGTTCGTTCGAGCGCGCCCCCGATACCGGCCGCGTCACTATCTGGCGGCTCGCGGCACCGGGCGACGCCACCCGTATCCCGAGCGAGGCCGTCTACGCCCGCCGGGAGCGCGCGACCGATACCGACCTGCTGCAAAAGACGCGCGATGCCCTCGACGGCGTCGCCACCGAGTCGGTCGTGGCCGAGTCGACGATTGCCGGTGCGGCGGTCACCGACTATCACGACGCGGTCGGCGATGCCGTCGCGACGATGCGGGCCGACAACGACCTTCGACAGCAGTTCGACCGGGCGGCGGGAGACGACCTCAGACGCACGTCGCTCATCGACTCTCGGTTCTCCTTCGAAGTGTACGTCTGCCGGAGTGAGGCGGAGCGCGACGCCGTCGAGGCGTATCGGGACGCCGAACGCGCCTACGACTTCGACGAAGCCAAGCGTCTGAAGAAGCGCCTCGCGGCCGTTCGTGTTTCCGTTCCCGCCTATCGCGCCGACTCGGACACGGCACGAGCCCTCTCGAAACTACCGCCGCTCTCCCGCGATGCCGACGAGCGCGACGCGACCGAACGCGTCTGGACGCCCGGACCGCGCTTCCAAGACTATCTCGACGCACAGACCGGGTTCGACGTCCCCGAGAGCACCGTCGACGCGAGGCTACTGTGAGCGGCGACATCGACGCCGTCGACCGCCTCCTCGCGTCCGCTCGCGACGAATCCGCGGTCGACGACGTGCACGTTACGGGCGTGATGATGCAGTACTACGAGGTCTGCGAGCGAGAGCTCTGGTTCGACTCGCGGAACGTGGAGATCGACCGCGACAACGCCGCCGTCGCGCGCGGCACGCGCGTCGACGACGAGGCGTACAGCGAGAAACGCCGGCACGTCTCCATCGACGGCACCATCGCCGTCGACGTCCTCGACGACGGGCGCGTGATGGAGGTGAAGCCGTCCTCGGCGCTCGTCGAGCCCGCGAAACTCCAGCTGCTCTACTATCTCTGGTATCTGAAGCACGTCGTCGGCGTCGACCGTGACGGCGTGCTCGCCCATCCCCGAGAGCGCCGCCGCGAGGACGTCGAACTCACCCCGGAGAACGAGGCACGGGTCGAGGACGCGATACGCGGCGTCGTCGACGTCGTCGAACGCGACAGTCCGCCCGCCGCGACCGAGAAGCCGTTCTGCGAGTCGTGCGCCTACCACGACTTCTGCTGGAGCTGTTGACGCCATGGACGACAACTATCACGTGTTCAGCGACGGACGAATCGAGCGCGCCGACGACACCGTTCGCCTCGTCGGCGAGGACGGCGAAAAACAGTACCTCCCGATCGAGAACGCCGAGGCGATCTTCCTCCACGGCCAAGTAGAGTACAACACCCGTCTCGTCTCATTCCTCAACGATCACGGCGTCGCGATGCACGCCTTCGGCTGGAACGACTACTACGCCGGATCGATCATGCCCGAGCGCGGACAGACGTCGGGACGAACGGTCGTCGCACAGGTCCGTGCCTACGACGATGCCGAACACCGCCTCGACATCGCGAAACGGTTCGTCGACGGGAGCGTGCACAACATGCGCGCGAACGTCTCCTACTACCACAATCGCGACCACGACTTCGCGGACGCCCTCGAAACTCTCGACGACCGGCAGGACGCCGTCGACGACGCGGACACGGTGGACGAACTCATGGGCGTCGAAGCCGGCGCCCGGAAGGCCTATTACGGCACGTTCGACGTGATCCTCCCCGACGAGTTCGTCTTCCGAGGTCGCGAATACAACCCACCGAACAACGAGACGAACAGTCTCATCTCCTACGCGAACTCGTTCGTCTACGCGAACGTCGTCTCCGCGATTCGAGCCACCGCACTCGACCCGAGCGTCAGCTTCCTCCACGAACCCGGGGACCGACGGTACTCGCTCGCGCTCGACATCGCCGACGTGTTCAAGCCAATCCTCGCCGACAGAGTCATCTTCCGTCTCATCAACCGCCGACAGATCACCGTCGACGACTTCCGGAGCGAACTCAACGGCTGCCTCCTCACCGAGGACGGTCGCGAGACGTTCGCACGAGCGTTCGAGGAGGCGCTCGATCGGACCGTTGAACATCCACGCCTCGACCGGAAGGTCAGCTACCAGTATCTCCTCCGCATCGAGGCCTACAAGCTTAAGAAACACCTCCTCACTGGAGAATCGTACGTCCCCCTCCGACGGTGGTGGTGACATGCCGTACGTCATCGCCGTCTACGACGTCGAAGCCGACCGAACCCGACTCTTCCTCAAGCTCTTCCGCCGCTACCTCACGCACATCCAGAACTCCGTCCTCGAAGGACAGATCACAGAGGGGCGCCTCGAACGCCTCCGCGGCGAAGTCGACGACATCCTTGAACCCGGCGAATCCGTTCTTATCTATCGCGTCTCCAGCGACGACTACGTCGACCGAACCGTCTTCGGCACCGATCCGAAAGCAGACGACACCTTCCTCTGACCGTCGACCCCCCGGGGGTACGGGGGGTATCGACGGTCGACGGAAACTGCTTAGTGCGAACCGCGCATAGCACCCGTGTATGCCCGATATCGGGCATGGTTTCAGACGAACCCTTGTGGGGTTGAAGCAGGATGCGATGGTTGAGGTACAGAAGGTCACGAACAAGGTTTCAGACGAACCCTTGTGGGGTTGAAGCACGGGTCTAACTCGGGCGAAGAACGCCTGGGATATGTTTCAGACGAACCCTTGTGGGGTTGAAGCCTCGTGCGGCCCGTGCAGGGTCTCGGGGACTTCGCCGGTTTCAGACGAACCCTTGTGGGGTTGAAGCGAGGCAGATTCAGGCGAGAAATCGACACTCGGCAGCGTTTCAGACGAACCCTTGTGGGGTTGAAGCATCGGCGGCCTCACCCTCCTCGCGATTCTCGCCGTTGTTTCAGACGAACCCTTGTGGGGTTGAAGCCTCAGCCGGTACTATCGCGACGACATCGGCGACCTCGTTTCAGACGAACCCTTGTGGGGTTGAAGCGACGTCCTCGAACGCCCGATCCCCGTGGACGTCGGGCGTTTCAGACGAACCCTTGTGGGGTTGAAGCCGCTCGTGGGTCCAAGACGAGTTCGGGAGTCTCGACGGTTTCAGACGAACCCTTGTGGGGTTGAAGCCGTATCGTTAGCGAATAAAGCCGCCGTCTCGCAGTGGTTTCAGACGAACCCTTGTGGGGTTGAAGCGTCGTCGACCACTCGTACTGCGACTCCCCGACCGTGTTTCAGACGAACCCTTGTGGGGTTGAAGCGCCGTTCTCGGTCGTGGTCCACGCGTCGAAGAGGCCGCGTTTCAGACGAACCCTTGTGGGGTTGAAGCAGGGCGGTGCGATTCTCATCGCACCACGCTTCCAGGGTTTCAGACGAACCCTTGTGGGGTTGAAGCTCCCTTTGGCCGTCCTCGGTCCGTCTCCTGCGCCTGGTTTCAGACGAACCCTTGTGGGGTTGAAGCGCCGGTAAACGCTATCGGCAAATCTTCGGATTGCTGTTTCAGACGAACCCTTGTGGGGTTGAAGCTTCCCATGAGCGATATTAAACATCCTTTAGAGCGGCTGTTTCAGACGAACCCTTGTGGGGTTGAAGCAGTCCGTTGAGGCCTCACGCACCAACTACAAAACCACGTTTCAGACGAACCCTTGTGGGGTTGAAGCGACATGGGAAACTCCTCACTGCGCGAACGGATGACGGGTTTCAGACGAACCCTTGTGGGGTTGAAGCGGCCGACGTTCCGCGAGTCCGGGCGCCTCGCGCTCGTTTCAGACGAACCCTTGTGGGGTTGAAGCCCCTCTCGACAGGCAGAGAGGATGACCACAGAGAGCGTTTCAGACGAACCCTTGTGGGGTTGAAGCGTGAGGCGCTGCGGCTGTTGATGGCGCGGGAGGTGGTTTCAGACGAACCCTTGTGGGGTTGAAGCCCGGAGTAGCCGGTGCCGACCTGATAGTTGTTCACGAGTTTCAGACGAACCCTTGTGGGGTTGAAGCGGGAACATGACGGGCGAGTACGTGACCTACGCGACGGGTTTCAGACGAACCCTTGTGGGGTTGAAGCGACGGTGCCGGTGTCGGAGACGACGCACTACGAGTAGTTTCAGACGAACCCTTGTGGGGTTGAAGCGTCGAGCGTGAACGGGCCGTCGCCGGGGACATGGTGTTTCAGACGAACCCTTGTGGGGTTGAAGCTCAAAGTCGGAGTTTAATTGTGCTAATCGTTGTCCGAGTTTCAGACGAACCCTTGTGGGGTTGAAGCTCTTGGGAGACGGCGAACCCGAGTTCGCCCGCCTTCGTTTCAGACGAACCCTTGTGGGGTTGAAGCGCCGACGACCTCTCGGACGCCCACCGCCCGGGCGTCGTTTCAGACGAACCCTTGTGGGGTTGAAGCCTCGAAACCGTCGCGGAGGAGGAAGGCGCGGAAGTTTCAGACGAACCCTTGTGGGGTTGAAGCTGTCGACAGCGACAGTATCAGCGAGGCGAGGAGTCGTTTCAGACGAACCCTTGTGGGGTTGAAGCGCACGGCGTGAGAGGCGCTCGCGAGCGTACACGACGGTTTCAGACGAACCCTCGTGGGGTTGAAGCACCGGGACCAGCGAGCGGACTCGGATTCCGGGCCTCCGTCTTTCCGAGCACCTCGCCCGCCGCGAACGCCGGCGACGGAACGTTTTTCCGGCGTACGGCCGTATTCGCGGACAACATGAGCATGGGTTCGGACATGTACCGGCAGCAGATCCTCGATCACTATCGCAACCCGCGCAACTACGGGGAGCTCGAGGAGCCGACGTTCCGCCACGAGGGGTTCAATCCGTCCTGTGGGGACGAACTGGAGTTCGACGTGGTGCTGGCGGACGACGGTGAGACTATCGAGTCGGTGGCGTTCCACGGGGACGGCTGTGCGATCAGTCAGGCGTCGGCGAGCCTGCTCTCGCAGGAGCTTCCGGGGATGACGCTGGACGAGGTGGACGAGTTGGACCGCGAGGACGTCCTGGACCTCCTCGGGGTGGAGGTGACGCCGATGCGGATCAAGTGCGCGGTGCTGGCGGAGAAGGTGGTGCAGGACGGCGCGGACATCTATCGCGGCGAGAAGGAAGCCGAGAAGACGTCCACCGAGGACGACGCGTAACTGGAGCGGCGCGCGAACGCGCCGGCCGAGCCCTGGTTCTTCCTGTGGGTCGAAACGACCGCAGTCGTTTTGCTCTCGGCGTCGGGACGTTCGGTATGGACGACTTGGACGCCGTCGAGTTCGGGACTGACGGGTGGCGGGCGACGCTGGACGTGTTCACGACGCCGCGGGTGCGCGCGGTGGCGCAGGCGACGGCGGACCACCTCGCGGAGGCGGGACGAGGGGGTGAGCCGGTGGCGGTCGGCTACGACGCGCGGCCGACGTCGCGCGAGTTCGCGGAGGCCATCGCGGACGTCTTGGCGGCGAACGGTCACGACGTCCTCCTGCCGGAGCGGGACTGTCCGACGCCGCTGACGGCGTACGCTATCGTGGACCGCGACCTGGCGGGCGCGCTGGTGGTGACGGCGTCGCACAATCCGCCGGAGTACAACGGCGTGAAGTTCATCCCGGACGACGGTGCGCCGGCGCTCCCGCACGTCACGCAGTCCATCGAGGCGAACCTCCGCGCGCCCCCGGCGGATCCGGACGCGGCGCGCGGCGAGATCCGCGAGGTCGATTTCGCCCCCGCGCACTTCGCGCACGCCCGCGATCTCGTGGACGCGGACCTCTCGGGGTTGGACGTCGTCTACGACGCGATGCACGGGAGCGGGCGCGGGTTCACGGACGCGCTCCTGGAGTCGGCGGGCGCGACCGTCGAGCGCCACCGCTGCGAGCGCTCGGACGACTTCGGCGGGACGCCGCCGGAGCCGGACGAGGCGAACTTGCAGGCGCTCGCGCTCGCGGTGCAGGAGCACGACGCGGACATCGGCATCGCGAACGACGGGGACGCCGACCGCATCGCTATCGTCACGCCGGAGCGGGGGTTCCTCGACGAGAACCTCTTCTTCGCGGCGACCTACGACTACCTCCTGGAGGACGATTCGGGGCCGGCGGTCCGCACCGTCTCGACGACGTTCCTCGTGGATCGGATCGCGGCGGCGCACGACGAGGAGGTCTACGAGACGGCGGTCGGGTTCAAGTGGGTCGCGGAGGAGATGGGGGCGCGGGACGCGCTGTTCGCGGGCGAGGAGTCGGGCGGGTTCAGCGTCCGCGGTCACATCCGCGAGAAGGACGGCGTGCTGATGGCGCTCCTCGCCGCGGCGGCGGCCGCGGAGGAGTCCTACGACGACCGGGTGGATCGGATCCTCGAGACGTACGGCGAGGTCCACCAGTCGAAGGTCTCGGTGGCCTGTCCGGACGATCGGAAGGCCGCCGTCCTCGACGAACTCGCCGACTCGCTCCCCGAGTCGGTGGCGGGCGTCGCCGTCGAGCGAGTGAACGACGCGGACGGCTTCAAGGCGCTGTTCGAGGACGGGTCGTGGCTGCTCGTCCGGGCGTCGGGCACGGAGCCGAAGATGCGGGTGTACGCGGAGGCCGACAGCGAGTCGCGCGTCGCGGACCTCCTGGAGGCGGGCCGGGACCTCGTCGAACCGCTCGTCTAGTCCGGCGCGCCGGGCCGGTCGGGCGTCCCGTCGAGGCGGCCGCGGAGGCGGCCGTCGCCGCGTTCGCGCACGTCGAACCCGAGTTTCTCGTAGAACGCGCTGACGCGCGGGTCGAAGTCGGCGGTGAGCGGCCGCCAGCGCTCGGCGGCGGCCGCGACGAGCGCGGTGCCGATGCCGCGGGCGCGCCGGGCGCGCCGGACTGCGATCGCGACGACGTGCCCGCAGTCGGCCGATTCTCGTTTCTCGCCATCCATAGCGTCGCGCATCTCGTCCAGTCGTTCGCTCGCGTCGGCGACGGCGACGACGCCGAGGAGCGCGTCCCCGTCGGCGCGGACGGCGACGAGCACGCGGCCAGCGGTGGCGAGGGCGTGGAGGCGGTCGCGTTCGACGTCGAGCATCGCCGCGTCGAGGACGGCGAGGGCGTCGTCGGCCTCGTTCGGCGCGGCGGGCCGGACGGTGACGTCCCCGGACACTAGCCGCCCTGGACGAGGCGCAGGACGGTCACGCGGTCCGTCTCGACCGGCTGGTCTTCGGGGACGGGGCGGCCGTCGACCATCACGGACACCTCGTGCGGGCTGAGGTCCACCCGCGCCAGCAGGTCGGCGTACGTCGCCTCCTCGACGTCGAACTCGTGGGTGTCGCGGCCGACCACGTCGACGGTGACTCGCATACGCGAGCCCTCGCGGGCCACGCGTATCAGCGCATCGCTCACGGCCGTGTGCCGCACGCGACGCATCGTGGCGGTTATGGACCACGGCCGCGTTCGTCCGGTATGGCAGACGCGGGGCGACAGGAGATCTGGGTTGAGAAGTACCGGCCGGACAGTCTCGCGGACGTCGTCGGCCACGAGAACGTCGTCTCGCGTCTCCAGAGCTACGTCGCGGAGGACGACGTGCCGAACCTCCTCTTCGCGGGCCCGGCGGGCACGGGGAAGACGACGGCGGCGACGGCCATCGCGAAGGAGCTGTACGGCGACGACTGGCGGGAGAACTTCCTCGAACTGAACGCCTCGGACGAGCGCGGTATCGACGTGGTGCGCGACCGAATCAAGAACTTCGCGCGCGCCTCGTTCGGCGGCTACGACTATCGCATCATCTTCCTCGACGAGGCGGACGCGCTGACTTCCGACGCGCAGTCCGCGCTCCGCCGGACGATGGAGCAGTTCTCGAACAACGTTCGCTTCGTCCTCTCCTGTAACTACTCCTCGCAGATCATCGACCCGATCCAGTCTCGTTGTGCGGTCTTCCGCTTCGCCGGGATCGACGACGACGCCGTCGCCGCGCGCGTCCGAGAGGTCGCGGAGGCGGAGGGCGTCGACTACACGGAGGACGGCGTGGACGCGCTCGTCTACGCCGCGGACGGCGACATGCGACGCGCCATCAACGCCCTGCAGGCCGCGGCGGCGACCGGCGAGTCCGTCACGGAGGAGTCCGTCTACGCTATCACGAGCACCGCGCGCCCCGAGGAGATAGAGTCGATGGTGACGGACGCCATCGGCGGCGACTTCGTCGCGGCGCGCGCCACCCTCGACGACCTCATCTCGGACCGCGGCCTCGCGGGCGGCGACATCATCGACCAACTCCACCGCTCCGTCTGGGAGTTCGACCTCGCGGAACGCCAGGCCGTCCGCCTGATGGACCGCATCGGGGAGGCCGACTATCGGATCGCGGAGGGCGCGAACGAACAGGTGCAATTGGAGGCGCTGCTGGCGTCGGTGGCGCTAGAGTCCGAATAGCGGTTTTTTCGTGCAGGGTTTTGCGACTCGGGCGAGGTCGCGAGTCGCAAAACGGTGCACGCAGCAGGTGCAGTTGGAGGCGCTGCTGGCGTCGGTGGCGCTAGAGTCCGAATAGCGCGGGGCCGAGCGAAGCGAGGGCCCGCGACGTACCGAACGGCGCCCGGTGGGCGCCGTGAGGCTCGGAGTAGCGGTTTTTTCGTGCAGGGTTTCGCGACTCAGTTCAGCTGGTAGAACGCGTAGTTGAGGTAGGCGGCGAAGGACACCCACGCGAGGTAGGGGACGAGGAGGAGCGCGGCGCTCCGGCGCACTCGCGCGAAGGCGGCGACGGTGGCGGCGATGAGCGCCCAGAGCGCGGCGATGACGGCGAGGCCGCCGGCGATGGATTCGCTCCCGAAGAAGACGAGCGTCCACGCGACGTTGAGGGCGTACTGGGCGACGAACAGGCCGAAGGCGACCTGTCGCTGGCGGCCGCGGCCGTCGCGGAGGACGAGGTAGGCGGCGACGCCGAGCAGGACGAAGAGCGTCGTCCAGACGGGACCGAACACCCAGTTCGGGGGCGCGAGCGCGGGTCGGGCGAGGGTCGCGTACCACGATCCGCTGCCGGTGGCGGTGACGAGCGCTGGCGCGGCGCCGACGACTTCGCAGACGACGATGGCGAGCGCGAGTCCGGGGACGTCTTCGCGTGAGAACATACGTTCTCGGAGGCGGCCGACGACCCTAAGTTACGGGGCGAGTACGTCGGGCAGGTCGGCGGGGAGGTGGTCGCGCTCGTGGGGCGCGAAGAAGTCGGGGTCGGGGCCGACGGGGACGCGCTTGGTGGGGTTGATGTCGGGGTGGGTGCGGTAGTAGTGGTCCTTCACGTGGTCCATGCGGAGGGTGGCTTCGACGCCGGGGAGCTGGCAGAGTTCGCGGAGGTAGCCCCAGAGGTGTTCGTAGTCGGTGATCTGCCGGTGGTTGCACTTGAAGTGGGTGTGGTAGACTTCGTCGAAGCGGTAGAGGGTGGTGAACATCGCGACGTCGGCTTCGGTGAGTCGGTCGCCGGCGAGGTAGCGCTGGTCGGCGAGGACGTCGTTCCAGCGTTCGAGCGCGTCGAAGACGTCGGCGACGGCGTCGTCGTAGGCGTCCTGTGAGGTGGCGAAGCCGGCGCGGTAGACGCCGTTGTTGATGGTGGGGTAGATGTCGTCGATTGCGTCGTCGACGTCCTCGCGGTAGCCGTCGGGGTAGAGGTCGACGTCGTTCTCGGCGTGCTCGTCGAACGCGGTGTCGAGCATCCGCATGATCTCTTCGGACTCGTTGTTCACGATGGTCTCCTCCTCGGTGTCCCAGAGGACGGGGACGGAGACGCGCCCGGTGTAGTCGCTCGCGGCCTCCCGATAGATGTCGCGGAGGTAGTCGTGGTCGTAGTGGCGTTCGTCGGTGCAGCCGTCCTTCTCGGGGGTGAACCGCCAGCCGTCGTCCTGCCGAATCGGGTCGACGACGTCGACAGTGATGGCGTCTTCGAGGCCTTTGAGCGCGCGCGTGACGAGCGTGCGGTGCGCCCACGGGCAGGCGTAGGAGACGTAGAGGTGGTAGCGGCCGGTCTCGGGTTCGGGGCCGTCGGCGACGACGTCGTCGGGTCCGCGGCGCGTCCCGCGAATCCAGTCGCGGAAGGACGTCGTGGTGCGCGTGAACTCACCGGACGACTCGTCGGTCTGTATCTGCGTCACGTCGTAGCGCCACCGGCCGTTCACCATTCGTCCCATGCGAGACGCGACGCTCGCTCGCGGGAAAAGCGCGGTGGCGCCGGCGACCCTCGCGGGTGTAGCGGCGTTGCGCTCGGACGATCGGGATGATTGAATTCACTCACGGGGCCGGCTACTGTTTCGATCTCGCTCACGTCGATCGCGCCGAGGAACTCTCTAAAGTAGGCAGTAAGTGGTCTGAAAAGGGAGTATAACCGTATACGGCCTCGAATTGGCCAGATGAACGTATACGAAAAATCATCCAAATAATTTATTACCCCTCGTCTCAAGTGCTCGTTTGTATGCAAAACGATCATCGAACGCGCCGTCGCTTCCTGGCCGGTGCGGGCGCCACTGGCGCCGTCGCACTCGCTGGCTGTAACTCCAACTCCGATTCGGGCTCTAGCTCGAACAGTTCGACGAGCACCGCGACTAGTTCCTCCTCCGGGTACGCCGACAAGATCGTCTTCTACAATTCGGGGAGTCTGAAGTACGACCCCGGTACGAAGGCGAACATCGAGCGCTTCGAGGACGAGACCGGCGTCACGGTCGAGGTCAACGAGGTCCCGTGGAAGAACCTCAAGACCAGCCTCACCACCATCTGGCGGAACGAGAACGCGACCGTCGACGCGTTCAACGGTCCGACGTGGTGGCTCGCCGACTTCGTCGCGTCCGACTGGCTCGAACCGCTCGACCTCGGCGACGACCACATGTCGAACTACCCGAGCAACCTCCGGGACCTCGTCACCTTCGACGGGTCGCCCTACATGGCGCCGCAGCTCGGCAAGTGGGGGACGTACCTCTACGACACGCAGCACTTCGAGAAGCAGGGCGTCAGCGAACCGCCGAGCACGTGGGACGAAGTCGTCTCGAAGGGCAAGCAGCTCAAGACGGACGACACCGCGCCGTTCGCGTTCACGTGGTCGTCCAAGGCCGTCTTCACGTTCAAACAGTTCCTCTACCAGGCCGGCGGCCAGCTCTTCGACGGCAACGAGCCGGTGTTCGTCGAGGACGGGACGACGGTCCTGGAGTTCTTCGAGCGCCTGCGCACGAACGGCCTCATCCCGGACGGCGCCTCCAGCATGGGCGAGGGCGGCGTCGGCGACACGTTCATCGCCGGACAGCTCGCCTCGGTCGAATCGTGGACGCCGCTCGGTGCGCGCGCCCTCGACGCGGACGGCTGGGGGAAAGAGCGCGTCGCCAGCGCGAAACCCCCGAAGGGGCCCGCCTCGCGTGCGACGTTCCAGGACACGAACGGCATCAGCGTCTCCGCGTTCTCCGAGAAGAAGAAGACCGCCAAGGAGTTCGCGCGGTTCATGACGACCCCCGAATCGTGCAAGACCGACATGAAGGTCGAGGGGAACCCCGCCGTCGTTCCGTCCGTCTACGACGACTCCGAGATCCGCAGCAAGTACCCGTCGTGGCTGCTCGAGGACATGAAGTACAACCTCCAGCACGCCAAGAGCGAGACGTATCTCGCCCAGCCGAAGGTCGACGACTACCTCACCGAACAGCTCACCCCCGCGCTCCTCGGGAAGAAAGATCCCGAGGCCGCGCTCAAGGACGCCGAGAGCAACATCCGCTCGTTCTACGAGAAGGCCGGCCTGCTCTGAGCGTCCGTCGAAGCACCCCCATTCGGCTCCGATAATCACTCTATGTCCACAGAAAAGAACACCCTCAGACGCACCCTCGACCGGCTGTTCGTCCCGCTCACGGTCGGTCCGACGCTGCTCTGGATCGCGGCTATCATCGTCTACCCGACGCTGAAGCTCCTCTGGAGTAGCGTCTTCTGGCAGAATCCGATCAGCGGCGAGAAGCAGTTCGTCGGCATCCGTAACTTCACGGAGCTGCTATTCGCCACCGGCTCCCAGACGGGCGTCTTCGGGCTCGCACCCGACTTCGTATCGATCACCTGGCACACCGTCGTCTACGTCGGGCTGAGCGTGAGCATCTCGTTCTTCCTCGGCCTCGGCATCGCGCTGCTCCTCGACCGCGACCTCCTCGGGCGCGGGTGGCTCCGCACCGCGGTCATCGTCCCGTGGGTCCTCCCGTACGTGATGAGCGGCCTGATGTGGCGGTGGATGTTCCAGTCCCAGTACGGCGCGATCAACGGCCTGCTCACCCAGTCCGGCCTCCTCTCGCAGAAGATCGCGTTCTTCTCCGACGGGACGCTCTCGATGATGGCGCTCATCGTCGCGGACATCTGGGTGTTCACGCCGTTCATCATCATCATCCTGCTCGCCGGCCTTCAGAACGTCCCGGAGCAACTCTACGACGCCGCGGAAGTCGACGGTGCCGGCCGGTTCTCGCGCTTCGTGAACGTCACCTACCCGTTCCTGAAGCCCTCGATCCTGGTCGCGTTGACCATCCGCATCATCTTCGACATCCGCGCCCTCGACCTCGTCTGGGTCATGACGCAGGGCGGCCCGGGGAAGTCGACGGAGGTCTGGGCGTCCTGGCTCTACCGCACCGCACAGGTCTTCAATCGCCCCGGCGAGGGCGCGGCGCTCGGCGTGGTCCTGCTCGCCGTCACGTTCCTGATCGTCGCCGCACTCTACCGGATATTCGGTGAGTCACCGTACTAATGAGCACGAAACGATCAACTCTCGATAGCGTCGTCGATGCGCTCGGCCTCGACACCGAGGACGAGTGGCCGTACATCGTGCGCGAACGCCTCCTCGCGTACGCGCTCCTCGCGGTGTACGTCGTCGTCATCTGGTTCCCGATCTACTACATCCTCATCACCAGCCTCAAACCGACGACGGAGGTTCTGCAGATCCCCGTCACGTTCGTCCCCTCGCATCCGACCATCTCGAACTACATCGAGATCTTCCAGAACCGGCCGTTCGGAACGTTCACGCTCAACAGCCTCGTCGTCGCGGTGACGACGACGGTCATCTGCGTGACGCTCGGGACCGTCACTGGCTACTCGTTCTCGCGCTACGACTTCTTCGGGAACAAAGCCCTCCTGCTCTCCATCGTCGGCGCGCGGATGATCCCACCGATCGCGCTGATCGTCCCGTTCTTCAGCATCATGTCCAACCCGCCGCTCATCGGCGGACTCACCGGGAGTCTCTACGACACGCGGATCGCGTTGATCCTCACGTACACGTTCTTCAACCTCCCGTTCGCCGTGTGGATCATGAAGAACTACTTCGACGGCGTTCCCGAGTCGCTCGACGAGCAGGCTCGTATCGACGGCTGTTCGCGCTGGGAGGGCTTCGTGAAGATCATCCTCCCGATGGCGAAACCCGGCATCGCCGCGACCGCAATCCTCGCGTTCATCTTCTCGTGGAACGAGTTCGTCTTCGCGCTCGTTCTCACGTCGTCGCCGCAAGCGCAGACGCTCCCGATAGCCGTCTCGCTGTTCGTCGCGGACGACTTCGTGGACTGGGCCCACCTCGCGGCCGGTGGGATGATCGCCGCGCTTCCCGGTATCCTGTTCGGACTGTTCTTCCAGCGCTACATCGTGAGCGGCCTCACCCAAGGGGCCGTCAAGGAGTAATCACTATGGCACACGTCAACCTCACCGACCTCGTAAAGCGATTCGACGACATCACCGCAGTCGACGGTATCTCCCTCGACATCCCCGACGAGAGCTTCACCGTTCTCGTCGGGCCGTCCGGCTGTGGGAAGACCACGACGCTCCGCCTCATCGCGGGCCTGGAGCGCGCGACCTCTGGCGAGATACGCATCGGCGATCAAGTAGTGAACGACCGCCGTGCGTACGAGCGCGACATCGCGATGGTGTTCCAGAACTACGCGCTCTACCCGCACAAGACGGTCGAGGAGAACATGCGCTTCGGGCTCGAACAGCACGACACCCCGGAGGACGTCATCGAGGAGCGCGTCACCGACGCCGCCGAACTCCTCCAGATCGAGGAGCTCCTCGACCGCCGCCCCGCCGAACTCTCGGGCGGTCAACAGCAGCGCGTGGCGCTCGGGCGCGCCATCGTCCGTGACCCCGCGGTCTTCCTGATGGACGAGCCGCTGTCGAACCTGGACGCGAAGCTCCGCGTGCAGATGCGCGCCGAGCTCAACAAGCTCCACGAGACGCTCTCCACGACGACCGTCTACGTCACCCACGACCAGGTGGAGGCGATGACGCTCGCCGATCAGATCGCGGTGATGGACGGCGGAGAGATCCAGCAGGTCGGCGCGCCGACCCGCGTCTACTCGAACCCGCGGAACATGTTCGTCGCGGGCTTCCTCGGGTCGCCGTCGATGAACTTCCTCGAGGGGACGCTCGAGGAGAGCGAACCGGGGATGCTCGAACTCGACCTCGGGACGCACACGCACGACGTCCCCGACGAGTTCACGGACGTCCTCGCCGACCGGGTCGGAGAGCGCGTCGTCCTCGGAATCCGCCCGGAGAACATCTCGCTCAGCCAGGACGGCGTCGCCTCGAACCTCCATCCCGCCACCGTGCAGGTCGTCGAACCGCAGGGCGAGAAGACCGTCCTCGAACTCGACTTCGACGGGACGCAGACGATCAAGGCCGCGGTCGACCCGGACACGACGGTGTCGATGGACGACGACGTCAACCTCCGATTCGACCGCGACTCCCTGCACTACTTCGATCCGAAGACGGGCGCGTCGCTGACGTACGAGACGGACGAACAGCGGCGAGTGACGGCGTGACTATGCGGTCGGCCGTCCTCCGTGATGTCTCCCCCACCGCCGCCGGTTCGTTCGCGCTCGCCGGCCTCCTCGTGTGTATCGCCGTCTACGACCTCGCGACTGGCGCTGATGGCGGGGCGATCGTCACGAGTGTCGGTGTCGTCGTCACCGCCCTCTTCGGTGTCCTCGCTGACTAACCGGGCCAGATGACCACGCGAATCCCCTCTCGGTGGACTAGAACCGTCCGCAAGCGCCGCGGTGCCAGCGACTGCTATCGCGGCGGCACCGACGAATACGAACCAACGCTTATAGTTCGCGATGGCTTACGCACGAATCATCCCATCCCGCCGCTCACACGGATCGAGGTCCGGGATACTACGTGACTATGATGCCTGAGAAGCGCCGGGACGAGATCGTCAAACGGGTAAACCAGTCCGATCGGATGACCGTCGAGGAGCTGACGGAGGCCTTCGGCGTCTCCGAGGCGACGATTCGCCGCGACTTGGCCACGCTCGCCGAGGACGGGCTGATCGACCGGTTCCACGGTGGCGCCCTTCCGGCGTCGGAGCCGACGACTGCTGCCCCCTCTCTCGAGACGTCGCTGGATAACCCGAACGGCAAGCGCGCCATCGCGCGCCGCGCCGTCGAGGAACTCCAGGACGGCGACGCGGTCTTCTTCGACACCGGCCAGACGACGATGGAGGTGGCGAAGGCGATTCCGGACGGGCTCTCGTTGCTCGTCGCGACGAACTCCCCGGAGAACGCGTTCGTCCTCCGGGAGTCCTGCGGCGACGTGAAGGTCGTCGGCGATTCGCTTCGCCGGAGCTCGGACGCGCTCGTCGGGCCGAGCGCGGAGTCCTACCTCCGAAAGACGAACTTCGATCTCGTCTATCTGGAGACGGACGCCGTCCAGTCAGACGGCGGACTCTCCGTCTCGAACGAGGACGAGGCGCGGATCAAATCACTGCTCTGCGAGGGCGGCCGCCGCGTCGTGCTCGTGGTCGACGGGAGCAAGTTCGACCAGCAGAGCTTCCGCGAGTTCGGGACGGTCGACGACATCGACGTCGTCATCACGGACGTCTCGCTCGACCCGGAGATGCGCGCGCTCTTCGAACGCGCGGGCGTGGAGATCGTCGCCGGTCTCGCGCTGGCGAACTGACGGCCGTTCCTCGTCGGCCGCGGCCGCTGTCGCCGCTTCGGTGGCCGTCGCCGGGCGGTGGCGGCCCCGAACCCCGCGGTGCGTTCGGGCGGTCGACCGGCCGCCCGCGTCCCGCGAGCTCGGTGGACTACGACGGGCGAGCGCCCCGCAGGGGCGCGAGGGCTTAGTGCGGAAGCGTTTTGCTCTTTCGTCGGCGAACAACACCTAATGAGCGACCTCGAAGCGGAGTACCGTCTCGAGTATTTCGAGGAGGAGGGGTTCCGACGCGGGGAGTGTACGGAGTGCGGTGCGCACTTCTGGACGCGGGATCCGGACCGGGAGACGTGCGGTGAGCCGCCGTGTGAGGAGTACGGCTTCATCGACGACCCGGGCTTCGACGATGAGTATTCGCTGGTGGAGATGCGCGAGCGGTTCCTCTCCTTCTTCGAGGCGCACGATCACGAGCGGATCGAGCCGTATCCGGTGGCGGCGAATCGGTGGCGGGACGACGTCCTGCTGACGCAGGCGTCCATCTACGACTTCCAGCCGCTGGTGACGTCGGGGGAGACGCCGCCGCCGGCGAACCCGTTGACGATCAGTCAGCCGTGCATTCGGATGCAGGACATCGACAACGTGGGGAAGACGGGCCGGCACACGATGGCGTTCGAGATGATGGCGCATCACGCGTTCAACGCCCGCGAGGACGCGGACCGCGAGTACGCGTACGAGGGCGAGGTGTACTGGAAGGACGAGACGGTGGCGTACTGCGACGAGTTCTTCCAGGACATGGGCGCGGACCCGGAGGACGTGACGTACATCGAGGACCCGTGGGTCGGCGGCGGGAACGCGGGCCCGGCGTTCGAGGTGCTCTACAAGGGCGCGGAGCTCGCGACGCTGGTCTTCATGTCTATGAGTCAGGACCCGGAGGGCGAGTACGAGATGAAGGACGGGAACTCGTACTCGCCGATGGACACGTACATCGTGGACACGGGCTACGGCCTGGAGCGGTGGACGTGGGTGTCGCAGGGGACGCCGACGGTGTACGAGGCGGTGTATCCGGACGCTATCGCGTACCTGAAGGACGCGGCGGGGATCGACCACTCGGAAGAGGAGGAGACGCTGATCCATCGCGCGGCGAAGCTCGCGGGCCACCTCGACATCGACGAGGTGGAGGACATGGACGCGGCCCGGGACAACATCGCGGACAAACTGGGCGTGTCGACGGAGCGCCTCCACGAGCTGATGCGGCCGCTGGAGGACATCTACGCCATCGCGGACCACGTCCGCACGCTGGCCTACATGTTCGGTGACGGCATCGTGCCGTCGAACGTCGGGACGGGCTATCTCGCGCGGATGGTGCTCCGGCGGACGGCCCGGTTGATCGACGGCGTGGACGCGGACGTGGACCTGGAGACGCTGGTGGATCGGCAGGCCGAGCGGCTCGGCTACGAGAACCGGGAGACCATCCGGGACGTCGTGCGCTCGGAGGTCGCGAAGTACGAGGAGACCCTGGAGCGCGGCTCTCGGAAGGTCGAACAGCTCGCGGCGGAGTACGCGGAGCGCGGGGAGCCGATCCCGGCGAGTCAGCTGGTGGAGTTCTACGACAGCCACGGCCTCCAGCCGGACATGGTGACGGAGATCGCGGAGGACGTGGGCGCGACGGTGGACGAGCCGGACGACTTCTACTCGCTGGTGGCGTCCCGCCACGACTCGGGGGAGGCGTTCGGGGAGGACGCGGAGACGGACGAGCGCCTCGGTGACCTGCCGGACACGGAGGAGCTATTCTACGACGACCAGTATCGCACGGAGTTCGAGGCGGTCGTCCTCGACGTCTTCGAGCGCGACGGGGAGGGCGAGGACGGCGGGCCGGCGTACGACGTCGTGCTGGATCAGACGATGTTCTATCCGGAGGGCGGCGGTCAGCCGGCTGACCGCGGGACGCTCTCGACGGACGACAAGACGGTGCAGGTGGAGGACGTGCAGGTGCGCGACGGCGTGGTGCTGCACCGGACGGACGAGGACCCGGGGAAGGGCGAGTTCGTGCGCGGCCAGATCGACATGGCGCGCCGCCGTCGGCTGATGCAGCATCACACGGCGACGCACGTGATCGGGCACGCGGCCCGCGAGGTGCTGGGGCCGCACGTCCGGCAGGCGGGCGCGCAGAAGGGGACGCAGTCGTCGCGGCTGGACGTCCGACACTACGATCGGATCACGCGCGACGAGGTGAAGGCGATCGAGCGCATCGCGAACGAGATCGTGACGGACAACACGGCGGTGGAGCAGGAGTGGCCGCATCGCCACGAGGCGGAGGCGGAGCACGGCTTCGACCTCTACCAGGGCGGGATTCCGCCGGGCGAGAACATCCGGCTGATCCACGTCGCGGAGGACGTGCAGGCGTGCGCGGGGACGCACGTGAAGCGCACGGGCGACATCGGGACGATCAAGATCCTGAACACGGAGCGCGTGCAGGACGGCGTCGAACGCATCACGTTCGCGGCGGGGACTGCCGCGATCGAGCACGTGCAGGACGACGAGGACGCGCTCCTCGACGCGGCCGACACCTTCGACGTCTCCCCGCGAGACGTCCCGGAGACGGCCGCGCGCTTCTTCACGGAGTGGAAGGAGCGCGGGAAGCGCATCGAAGAACTGCAGGACCAGCTCGCCGAGGCCCGCGCCTCGGGCGGCGCGGCCGGCGAGGAGGTCGACGTCGACGGCTGGACCGCGGTCGTGCAGCGCGTCGACGGCGACATGGACGCGCTCCGCGCCACCGCGAACGCGCTCGTCGAGGACGACAAGATAGCGGTCGTCGGCAGCGGCGCGGACGGCGCGCAGTTCGTCGTCGGCGTCCCGGACGGCGCGCCCGTGAACGCCGGGCGCGTCGTGAGCGAACTCGCCGCGCTCGTCGGCGGCGGCGGCGGCGGCCCCGCGGACTTCGCGCAGGGCGGCGGCCCCGACGCCGAGAAGGTCGACGCCGCCCTCGACGCCGCACCTGACGTCCTCCGAGAGGTCGCGACCGCGCAGTCGTAGGCTCCGGCAAACACCCCGCGGCAGCGACAGGCCTTTTCCCCCGCGTCCGGTGACTAGACGTATGCACCGCCCTCGTATCGCGCTCCTGAACGCCGCGCGCGACCCCGCCGACAACGCGCGGAACTTCCGGCGCGAACTCGACGCCGACCTGGTGGAGTTCCACGCGGCCGACGGCGAACTCCCCGACGGATTCGACTTCGACGCGGCCGTCGTCACCGGCTCCCGCGTCTCCGTCTACTGGGACGAGCCCTGGATCGACCCGCTCCGCGAGTGGGTCGCGACCGCCGACGACCGAGACCTCCCCCTGCTCGGCGTCTGTTTCGGCCACCAGCTCGTCGCGGACGCGCTCGGCGGCACCGTCGAGCCGATGGGCGAGTACGAGATCGGATATCGCGAGGTCACCCACGACGGCGCGGACCCGCTCTTCGACGGCGTCGACGACTCCTTCACCGTGTTCACCACGCACTCCGACGCCGTCGCGGAACTCCCGCCCGGCGCGGACCTCCTCGCCGAGAACGACTACGGCGTCCACGCCTTCCGCCGCGGGAACGCCTACGGCGTCCAGTTCCACCCCGAATACGACCCCGAGACCGCCGAACGCGTCACCACGCGCAAAGACGAACTCGCCGACGCCCGCAAGGACGCCGTCGTCGCCGGCATCACCGACGAGAACTACGCCGCCGCCTGCGAGGCAAAACAGCTCTTCGAGAACTTCCGCGCGCTCGCCGCCGAGCGCGCCCCCATCGCCGCGGACTGAGCCGTCGCGTCGGCTCGCGTGTCGCGTGGCTCCCGCTCACGGCTCGCGCCGTTCGCGCGTTCCGCGGTCCCGATGGGACCGC
>Ga0207755_100384_pt1 | contig 21479 bp, 23 predicted proteins | sample A23P2SouthBayCA_FD_187734 | JGI IMG/M metagenome (GOLD analysis project Ga0207755, IMG submission 187734) | Aerobic enrichment media microbial communities from Bioluminiscent Bay, La Parguera, Puerto Rico - A23 P2 (SPAdes) | ecosystem: Environmental > Aquatic > Marine > Unclassified ...
GTGGGAGGCCGCGAAGAGGCGAGCGGGAGCGACTCGTAGGAGCGACACGCGAGACGGGCGGGGCGCACGGAGTACCTTGAAGGGCGCGGGCCGCCACGACTCGCGCATGGACGACTGCATCTTCTGTCAGATCGTCGCCGGCGACATCCCCGGCCGCGTCGTCGCGGAGACCGACCGCGCGACCGCGTTCCTCGACGCGAACCCGCTCGCGCCCGGGCACACGCTCGTGGTGCCGAACGCGCACGCGAACCGTCTCGCGGACCTCGACGCCGCCGACTCGCGCGCCGTCTTCGACCTCGTCCACGACCTCGCGCCGCACGTCGAGGCCGCCGTCGAGGCGGACGCGCTGAACGTCGGCGTGAACGACGGCGAGGCCGCCGGGCAGGAGGTCCCGCACGTCCACGTGCACCTCGTCCCGCGCTTCGAGGACGACGGCGGGCGCCCCATCCACGCCGTCGCGGGCGAACGCCCCCACCTCTCCGAGGACGAACTCGACCGGATCGCCGACGACGTCGCCGCGAACCGCCGCGACGAAAACCACTAAGCCCGTCCCGGCCGCTCTCCCGGTATGGCGATTCCGACAGTCACCCTCCCGAGCGGAGACGAACTGCCGACCGTCGGCGTCGGCACGTGGAACCTCGAAGGTGAGGCCGTCCGCGACCCCGTTCGAACGGCGCTCGACGCCGGCTACACGCACGTCGACACCGCCGAGGGCTACTTCAACGAGAGCGAAATCGGGGCCGTTCTCGACGAGTACGACCGCGAGGACGTCTTCCTCACGTCGAAGATACTCCCGAAGCACCTCGCGTACGAGTCCGTCGTCGAGGCCTGCGAGGCCTCCCTCGACCGCCTCGGAACCGACTACCTCGACCTCTACCTCGTCCACTGGCCGAATCCCGCCATCTCCATCCGCGAGACGATGGACGCGATGGCGCACCTCCACGAGGAGGGCCTCGTGAAGAACGTCGGCGTCTCCAACTTCAGCGCCTACCAGCTCAGCGCCGCCCAGCACGTCAGCGACGTCCCCATCGCCGTGAATCAGATCGAGTTCCACCCGTGGTTCCAGCGCCCCGACCTCCTCGACTACTGCCGTCAGACCGACACGGTCGTCGAGGCCGCGGCGCCGCTCGCGCGCACCGAAGTCTTCGAGGACGACGTCGTCCAGGAACTCGCCGAGGAACACGAGAAGTCGCCCGCGCAGATCATCCTCAAGTGGGCCACCGAGCGCGATGTCGTCGTCCTCCCGCGCTCCTCCTCGCCCGACCACGTCCGCGAGAACCTCGACCTCTTCTCCTGGGACCTCCCCGCGGACGCCCTCGAACGCCTCGACGACTGCGACCGGAACTATCCCGTCTATGACACGCCCGCGAACGACTGGAGCGACGACGTCTACGGCATCAGCCGCTGACCCGCCACCCGGACTTTTACCCCCGCGTCGCGCACTCCAGCCATGACCGACTCACGGAGTGTCGCGCTCGTCGGCGCCGCCGGCGGCGTCGGCACCACTCGCCTCTGCGTCGAAGCCGGCGCGCTCGTCGCCGCGGCCGGCCACGACGTCCTCGTCCTCGACGCCGATTACGCCACGCAGGGCCTCGCGTCCCACGTCGACGGCCGCCTCGACCCCGACGCGACGGCGCTCGCCACCGACCCGGACGTCGCGCTCGCCGACGCCGCACACGACGTCGAGACGCACGGAGCCGGCGCGCTCTCGCTCGCGCCCGCGGACGCGCCGTTCACGCGACTCGCCGCCGCGAGCACCGCCGACGCCGCCGAACGCCTCGGCGACCGCATCGCGGACGCGCGCGACGCCTACGACTACGTCCTCGTCGACACGCCCCCCGTCGCGAGCAACCCAGCCGTCGCCGCCGTCACCGCCGCGGACACCGTCGCCGTCGTCACGGCCGGCGACGGCCGCGGCGCAGACGCCCTCGCGCGCGTCCGCGACCGACTCGCCGACGTCGGTGCGAGCGCGACCACCGTCGTCGCGACCCGAACGACCGACGCCGCGGACGCCGACGTCACCGTCCCCACCACCGACCTCGGCCCTGCCGGTGACGCGCCCGTCATCGACCCCGCGTCCCCGGACGCGTTCGCGCGCTCGCTCGCGGCGCTCTGCGAGCACGTCTTCGACCTCACGACGCTCACCGACGCCGGCGACGACGGCCTCCTCGACGGCGTTCGCGCCCGCCTCCCCTAGCGCAGGTCGTCCGGCGCGTCGTACGCCTCCGCGAGCGCCGCCCGGTCGTCGCCGCCCAGCGCCCCCGAGCCGTCCGGTTCGCGCGCCGCCGCGACGACGTCGCACGCGCCCTCGATGGGGTCGTGCGTCGCGCAGTACGCGCCGAGCGCGAACTCCGCCGCGCTCGCGCCGGACAGCGTCACCGCCTCGCTGCGCGCCAGCCGTCCGTCCAGCCAGTCAGCGACGACGTCCCGCGCGAGCGGCGAGAGCGGGTTCACGCCCTCGACGCCGAGGCGATGCAGCGTCTTCGCGCCCGTCGTCGGCGCGAGGCCCGCCGCCCCCGCCGCTTCGCCGACGCTCGTCCCCGCGCCGTACGCCTCCACGAGCGTCGCCGCCGCGTCAACGTCGCACGGGAGCGCGTCCGCGTGCGGCGCGAGGCGTTCCGCGAGCGGAACGTCCGTCGCGTCGACGGTGGCGACGCCGCGCTCTCGCTGGCGCGTCGTCACCGCCACCCCGTCCGCGATGTCCGCGAGTCCCATACGCGACCTGTCGCCGCTCGCGTATATTAGTGTCCGCCCCGGGACGGCCCGTGAGGCGCCCCGTCCGCGGGAGAACGTACCGGTGACCGGTACGTTCGAACGGCCGAATCGGGCCCCGAACCCCCGATTCGACCCGTCCTTAAGTAGGGATTCCGCGCCAAGTTCGACGTATGAGCACCGTGATGTCCTGTCCGGAATGCGACGGCGGCCTCGAACGGCACACCGACGAGACGGTCTGCAGCCAGTGCGGCCTCGTCGTCGACACCGACCGCCTCGACCGCGGCCCCGAGTGGCGCACCTTCGCCGACGACGACCGGAACCGCGAACGCGTCGGCGCCCCGCTCACCCGCTCGCGCCACGACCGCGGCCTCAGCACCGAAATCGGCCGCTCCACCCGTCTCACGGGCCGCAAGCGCCGCCAGTTCGCCCGCCTCCGCCGCCAGCACAAGCGCGCGACTATCCCGACGAAGGCCGACCGCAACCAGATATACGCCTTCACCGAGATCCGGCGCGTCGTCGGCGCGCTCTCGCTCACGTACAGCGTCCGCGACCAGGCGTGCGCGCTCTTCGACTCCGCCCAGACCGAGGACCTCCTCCGCGGGCGCTCCCTCGAAGGGTTCGCCGCCGCCGCCGTCTACGCCGTCTGCCGCACCAACGACGTCGCGCGCACCGTCGAGGAAGTCGTCGCCGTCGCGCGCGCCGACGCGAACGAACTCCGCGCCGCCTACGACGCGATGAACCGCGAACTCGGCCTCCCCACCGGCCCCATCGACCCGCGCGAGTACGTCCCGCGCTTCGCCACCGAACTCGACGTCCCGCGCGCCGTCGAACGCCGCGCCGCCGCGCTCGCCGCCGACGCCACCGACTCCGGCGCCGCCGGCGGCCGCAAACCCAGCGGCGTCGCCGCCGCCTGCCTCTACCTCGCCGCCGACGAACTCGACCACGCGCTCACCCAGCGCGCCGCCGCCGACGCCGCCGGCGTCACCCCCGTCACCGTCCGCAACGCCCGCCGCGCGCTCGACTAGTCGAGCGCCCCCGCGAGCGCGTCGAACGCCCCGCCCGCCCCCGACTCGGGGAAACACGCCTCGACCGGACACCCCCTCGCGTGCGCGACCCGCGTCGCCCCCTCCGTCGGCACCGTCACGCTCGGCGCACCCAGCGCCCGCGAGAACCCCGGCGGAACCGCGCCCGACCCCGCGTACGCCACCGCCGCGACGAGCACGCCGAGCGCTCGCGCCCGCGCCGTCGCGTCCACCGCGCCCACGACGCCCGCCACCGTCCCCGCCGCGACCACGACGCACGCGTCCGCCACCGCCACCGTCCCGCCCGCCGCGCTCGCCTGCCCGCAGTCCACCACGACCGACCCGCCCGCCGCCGCTATCCCCGAGAGAGCATCTCGAAGCGCCCGCTCGTCCTCGACGGCCGCGAGCGGTCGCCCCCGCGGCACCAGCGCGACCGGTTCGGCCGACCGCACCGCTTCTCTCGGCGCCGCGCGGCCCGCGCACACGTCCCGGAGCGTCGGCCCGCGCCCCCGAACCGACGCGACGAGCGCGCCGCCGCGTCGCGCCGCCAGTTCGAGCGCGACGCCAGCCGTCGGCGCGTCAGCCGTCGTCCCGACCACACCGACCACTCGCTCGTCCCCGTCCGTCCCCGCGCCGTCGGCCGCGTCGCTGTCGCTCACGCGCTTCGGTGGTCCCGCGCTCCCGTTTAAACGTCCGCGCCCGCGTCCCCGACCAGCACCACCGGCGCGTCGAGGCACGCCGCCGCGCGCGCCGGCCGCTCGAACGGCCCGCCCGCGAGCGCGACCGGTGCCCGAACGCGCGCGACGCGAACGATAGCGAACGCGTCCGCCCGTGGCCCCGTCGGGAGCGCATCGCGCGCCCGCTCGAACGACGACCGGACCGCGTCCGCGAGCTCCGCCCGCACCGCCCGCGCGAGGCGTCGCTCCCGATCCGACAGCCTGAGCCGTCGCGCCCGCTCGTCGCGCGCCTCGCGCGCCGCCCGCTCCAGCCGTTCGAGCGTCTCCGCCGCGGCGAGCCGCTCCGTCTCCGCGTCCGCGAGCGCCGCCGCCGCCTCCCGATGGTCGCCGGCGACGCCCGCCGCGTCCGCGCCCGCCTCCCGGAGCGCCGCCACCTTCCCACCGAGGCGCGCCACTCGCTCGCGGAGGCGTTCGACGTCCGCCGCCGTCTCCGCGACGCGCTCTCTGGCCGCCGAGAGCCCCGCCACCGTCGGCGCCGCGTCGTCGAGTTCGGCGCGCACGTCGTCGAGCGCCGCCTGCGAGGACGCGACGCGTCCGCGCGACCGTGCGGCCGCCGCGAGCGCGCGCTCGACGTTCACGCCGCTCCCGTCGAGAACCCCCACGTGCTCGTGGACCGGCCCCGGGCGGCGACAGCGCAGCCACCCGTCCGGATCGCGGACCGCTCGCGCCACCTCGGCGGCCGTCGCGTCAGTCCCGCGCAGGTCGAGCGCGCGCCCGCGATACGTCCGCCCGTCGAACGTCGCCCGCATCACTCCAGGGGCGCGTCCCGCATCGCGTCCGGCGACGGATGGTCCGTGCCGACCGCGAACTTCGCGTACGGCGTGCTCGCCGCCTCCCGGTCCTCGTAGGCCGCCGCGGCCTCCCGGACGCGCGCCGGCACGTCCCGATACTCGTTCAGCGGCGTCGTCCGCGCCACCTCAACCGCCGTCCCGAAGCGCTCGCGCAGACGGCACGCGAGAAACGCCGCGTACTCCGACTCCCGCAGGAGCGCCGCGCGACCGAACCGTCCCACCACCACGTCCTCGTGCGTCGTACAGCTATTCCGGAGCGCCTGGCGCGCGTCGGTCGAGTACGTGACGACGAGGAGCACTGCCCGCGACGTCGACATCCGGCGGCAAAAAGCTATCCCGTCACTCGATTCTCGTCACGTCGACGCGCCCGTCCGCGTCCCCAGTGAGTTCACGGACGCGCTCGCGCGCGCCGCGCTCGCTCGCCGCGAGCACCACGAGGCCGTCCGCCCCGTCCGCCCCCGACGCGCGCCACGCCGCGAGGTCGCCGTCGAAGTCCGTCGCGTACGTCCGCAGGATCGATCGGACGCGCTCCTCCGCGCTCGCCAGATCCGTCTCCCCGTCCTCCAGAGCGAGCAGGGTCTCCTCGACGTTCCGGAGCGCGCTGATGCGATCCATCGCCACCAGCTACTGCTCGACCCGCCAAAAGCCTACGCGTCCCCGCCCGCGTCGAGATGGCAGCACGCGCCGCGCACGAGCGACTCGGCGTCCACGTACTCGCGCAGGCACGCCCAGTTACAGAACGCGAACGACTCCCCGCCGTGCTCGACCCGCACGGGGTCGTGCGACTCGACGGCGCTCCCGCAGAACTCGCACTCGACCATACCCCACCGCACGCGCTCCGGACGGTTAGGTCGTCCGCAGGTGGCCGTTCGAGGGCTCGTAGACCTCGCCCTGCTTCTTCAGCTTCTCTATCTCGTGCTCGGCCTTCCCGCGCTCCATCCCGACCTCCTCGGCGCGCGCCATCACCTCCTCCACCGGCGCGCCCTCCTCGAAGTCGTCCTCGATGTCCTCGATGAGCGCCTTCAGGTTCTTGATGCGGTCGCGCTGGCTCTTCGACGTCCCCGTCTCCACGACGTCCGCGTCGAACTCGCCCGTCTCCGGGTCCACGCCGATGGCCTCCAGACACGACCGTACGATCTCGATGACGCGATCCGCGTCCTTCTTCTCCACCGTATCCGAGAGCCGAACGCGTGCGGACGCCTCCGCGAGACGCACGAGCGCCTCCAGCTTTCGCGCCGTCACCGGCACCGGCGCGTCCTCGTCCTGTCCCTGCGCGCGCAGGTCCACGTAGAACTCCTCGATGGCCGAGCGCGCCGCCTCGCTCATCGTCGGATAGACGTTCCGGCGCGAGTACGCGATGTACTTCCGGAGGAGCGGCGCATCGATGGCCGGCGCCACCTCGTCCGTCTGCGCCGCCACCTCGTCCTCCGTGTAGTTCGCCGACGCCAAGCGCTCGCGCTGCGTGTGCAGTTCGCCCGCGTAGTTCGTCTGCAGGATGTGCCGCGCGAGGTTCGCGTCCTCCTCCGGATCCGGCTGATCCGTCACCGTGAAAATCAGATCGAAGCGGGAGATGAGCGCCGGCTCTAAGTCTATCTGCTCCCCGATCGGCTCGTACTGGTCGAAACGCCCGTACTTCGGATTCGCCGCGCCCAACAGCGAACACCGCGACTTCAGCGTCGCGTTGATCCCCGCCTTCGACACCGAGATCGATTGCTGCTCTAGTGCCTCGTGCATCGCCGAGCGGTCCTCCGGGCGCATCTTGTCCAGTTCGTCCACCGCCGCGATGCCCTGATCCGCGAGCACGAGCGCGCCCGCCTCCAGCGTCCACTGCTGGCCGTCCCCGAAGTCGTCGCGCACCGCCGCCGCCGTCAGCCCCGCCGAACTGGACCCCTTCCCGGACGTGTACACCGAACGCGGCGCGATGTTCTTCACGTACGACAGGAGCTGGGACTTCCCCGTTCCCGGGTCACCGATCAGGAGCATGTGGAGGTCCCCCCGAATTCGCGACCCGTCCGGGAGGTGTTTCGTCACGCCCGAGAACAACTGGAGGAGGATCGCGAGTTTCGCCTGCCGGTGGCCGTAGATGGACGGCGCGATGGAGTCCACCATCTCCTCGTAGATGTCCGGATGCTGGGAGATCTCGACGATCGCCTGCTTGTCCTCGTCCGTGATCTCCATGTCCTCGAACTGCTCGTCCTCGATCTCGACGTAGTTCCCCTCCATGTACACGTCGAAGATCGGACTCTCGTTCGACCCGTCGCTCTGATCGAGACGGAGCACCCCCGTCGCCGTCACGTGATCGCCCGGCGTCACCTCCCCCGTCATGTCGTCCTCCACGTGCACGTCGATGTTCTCCGGCGTCTCCCCGCCCGCCAGCCCCTCCGGGTTCTCCTGAATCCGAAGCTTCTGCGCGTCCACGAACTCCGACTTCTCCGGATCCAGCTTGAACGGCCCCTGTCGCTCACAGGACTCGCACTGGTACGGCTCCTGGAAGCCCGCGTCCGACTGCGGCACGCGCGTCTCGTAGTTACAGCGCTGGCAGACGAACACCGCCTGCTCTATCTTCGGACGCACCTCCGTCGCCTTCCTCACGATACCCTGCACCGCCACCAGCGTGTTCAGATGTTCCGAGCGCAGCGCGCGGATGTCCGTCGACTCCGCGACGTTCCGCACCCGAATGTGCGCCTGCCCCAGCGAGACGTCGATCGGGAGGTCGTAGCGCCGCAGCGCCTCCTCCGCCGCCTCCTTGTGCCGGTCCGGATGCCGCAGATAGTCGTCCGCCAAGTCCGCGTCGAACTGGTAGAGCTCCGCCCAATCCAGCCGGAGACTCTTCTGATCGCGCGGATAGTTGCGCGCGAGCTCGCCCACCGCGTCGCTGTAATACCGTCGGAGGAACGACTCGAACCGGTCGACGAGCTCCTGATCCTGCGCTTGCGCCATTCGCTCACGTAGGTAGCGCGCGATGCCCTAAGAACCTTCGCAAAGGACGGTGAAACTGAACAGTCAGACCGACGTCGGTGGCCATCGCTCCCCGAACCGATAGTCCGCCGCGAGATTCGTCCGCCCGCTCGCTCCCCGAGCGGATTCGACGCGAAAGCTGATCGACTTCTCGTACGCGTCCCGCCGAACCAGATACGTCTCCGCCGTGTCCCGACAGCGGACGAGCACCAGGTCGACCGCGTCCGCCCCCGGCGCTTTCGTTCGGCCCGTATCGAATCGGACGCGCCCATCGCTCGTGCTTCCCGGTCGGACACTCGCCCGATAATACGCGTCCTCGTCCGTCCGAAGCACGATCTCGTAGGGCGCGTCCGTCTCCCGCGCGTCGAAGACGTCCACGCCCCGCGACCGCAAGTCCGCGATCACGTCGTCCCGCCACGACCCCCCGCTCCCCTCCGGCGGCCACCGCTCGTCGAATCGGTAGTCGTCAGCCCAGTTGATCGTCCGATGGTCCTGCTTCGCCTCCGCGACCCGAAGCGCCATGCTGTTGCCGACCTCCCCCTCCGGAACGAGATACAGCCCCGCCGTCTCGTCGCAGTAGACGACGAAGAAATCCACGTCCCCGTCGTATGATTTCCGAACGTTCCCCTCGGAATTCGTGTGTATCGAGTACCCTCTGAACTCGACGCGTTCCCCGTCGAAGTGTCCAGTCTTCACTTGGGCTTTCCAGATATCGCCCTCGTCGTCTTCCACGAGCAGATCGTATCGCTCGTTGTCACCGAACGGGACCGAGACGGGGATTTCGCGTCGTTTCAACTCGGCGATGACGATGGCTTCGGTGAGTTCGCCTTTCCTATGGGGGTCCATGTGTGATATTTACACCCCGCCCCTAAATTACTACCGAATATTCGGTACCTGTGTGTTCAAGGCTCGGACGACCATTCGACCGACATGGCGAAATCTCGGGCACTCATCACTGATACGGAACGTGAACGAATCTCCGGTGACACGGACGTAGACGACCACAAACGATACCAAGCCGTCTCGCGCGTCCGACGTCGAATCCAAACCGAACTCCCTGATGACATCGAACTCCTCGCCGAACATCGGCCCGATTTACTCGAGGAACTCCGCGACGTCGTCTGTGAGGAATAGTGGGACCGCCGCGATTCGAACGCGGGGCACGGGCACCCAAGGCCCGGAGTCTACCAAGCTAACCCACGGTCCCGTACTCACTCGTAGTCCCCGGCGGGGCGGTAAGCGTTACGTTGTGCCGGCCCGTCTCTCCACCATGGTCTCGACGCTCGAACTCGCCGTGCTCGTGGTCGCGCTGGTGGCGCTCCTCGGCGCGTACCGGGTCGTCCGGGCGGTCCGCCCGTTCGTCGTGAACGCCGTCGTCGGCCTGCTCACCCTGCTGGTCGTGCAGGCCGTCTTCGGCGTCTCCGTCGCCATCACCCCGCTCACGCTCCTCGTCGTCGCCGTCGCGGGCTTCCCCGGAGCGATTCTGGTCGTACTCCTCGCCGTCTTCGGCGTGGCGTTCGTTCCCGGGATGGTCGTCCCGCCGCTCGTCTGGTTCTAGAGCGATAGAGTTGCTTTCGACGGCATTCCCGCACGCGCTTCTCGCTCGTGTTCGGCTGCGTACCGTGGTGGCCTATCGCTGCCCACCTTCGAGATGCGCTCGGGCGGCGAAGCCGCCCGCTTGCGTCCGCCGACGGCAGTGGTGGGACATGAAAAGGGGTTCGCCCGACGCCACGCGTCGGGCGAAGGGCTTTCTATGCGAGCGGCGTTCGTTCGACGACTTGGCCGTCGTAGGTGGGGTACTGTTCGACGATTTCGCCGGAGTCGACGTCGCCGTCCTCTATCATCTCCTCGAGGAGCCACCACGCGACTTCGACGTGCTCGGTCTTCGCGGCGTAGAACTCGTCGGGGACGCCGAGTTCGGCGAAGCGCGCGGCCGGGGTGTAGGTCTTCCCGTAGACGAGGGTGCCGTCGTCGGTGACTTCGTCGAACTCGCGTTTGACGTTCTCGGCCATGCGCTTCAGCCGGGAGCGGTGCTGGGCGGCGTCCTTGAAGACGCTCGTGCAGAAGTAGACCTTCTCGTGGCTCGCCATCTCTTCGAGGATGGCGTCCTTGGAGCCGTCGACGGCGCTCATGTGGCCGTCCTGGAGTTCGTAGCCGGCCTCCTGCATGCGCTCGTAGTTGCCGTCGCTCATCTCGAACTCGTTGACGTTGCAGAAGTCGGCGGCGCCCTCGTCGAGGAAGTCGAGGAACTCGGATTCGGCGCGGATGCCGGGAATCTCGAACGCCGGCGTGAGGCCTTCTTCGCGCGCGACGTAGAGGATGTCCTCCCACTCGGTGCCGTGGAGGTCGCCCCAGAGTTCGTAGGGCGGGTGGAACCGTATCTCGTCGAGGCCCGCCTCGGAGAGGCGGCGCATGTTCTCGCGCCCGCCCGTGATGCCCGTGTAGAGGTGGGTGTGGTGGTCCTCGCCGAACTCGTCTTTGAGGAGGCGGAGATACCGGGTGGTGCGCTCCATCGCCTCCTGGGGTTCGCCGCCGGTGATGGAGGTGCCGAGCGCGTCCATCTTCTTCGCCTCGGCGACGACGTCCTCGTCGCTCTCGACGGGGCGTTCGTTCGCGTAGACCTGCGTGACGTTCTTCCGGTTCTCGCCGAGCGGGCAGTAGAAGCAGTCGCGCTGGTCGCAGTAGCCGTAGACGAACAGGACCATCTTCCCGCCCTGCGCGCACTGCTCGCAGCCCTTCGAGATCATTACGTACCACCGGTATAGCCCCTCAGGACTCAAAAACGACACGGGTTCGACTCGCCGCGCGTCCCGGTCGCCGGCGACGGAGCGGCCGGGCCGTCGCGTCCGTGCGCGTCCAGTTTCGCGCGGCCGTCCCAAACGTCCATAACCGTCGACGGCGTACGGCCGGACGATGCTGCTGGTCCTCTGCGTCGACCTCGACGACGACCTCGGGCGGAAGACGGGTACGGAGACGCCCGTCGTCGGCCGTGACGCCGTCGAGGACGCCGCGGTCGCGCTCGCCACCGCCGATCCCGAGGACAGCGACGTGAACGTCCTCTTCGAGGGCGTCCACCTCGCCGAGGACCTCGGGGCGGAGGAGCGCGTCGTCGTCGCCGCCGTCACGGGCGTGGAGGGGAGCGACGTGCAGGCGAACCGCGCGGTCGGCGCGGAGGTTGACGAGGTGCTCGCGGGCCTCCAGACGGGCGAGGAGGTGCGCGCCGTCGTCGTCACGGACGGCGCGCAGGACGAGTCCGTCCTCCCGGTCGTCCGCTCGCGCGTCCGCATCGACAGCGTCCGGCGCGTCGTCGTGCGGCAGGCGCAGGACCTCGAATCGATGTACTACACGATAAAGCAGGTCGTGAACGACCCGGAGACGCGCGGCACCATCCTCGTCCCGCTGGGCGTCCTCCTGCTCATCTATCCGCTCGCCGTCGTCGCCTCCCTCGTCGGCCTCCCGGGCGCCGTGCTCGGCCTCGCGTCGGGCGCGCTCGGCGTCTACGTGCTCGTGCGCGGCCTCGGCCTCGCGGAGACGGCGGACGGCCTCGTCGAGCGCGCCCGCGACAGCCTCTACACGGGCCGCGTCACGCTCATCACGTACGCCGTCGCCGCGGCGCTCCTCGTCATCGGTGGCGTCGAGGGCGTGAACCAACTGCACGCCCAGCAGGCCGCGAGCCCGGGCCCCCTCCCCGTCTCGTCCGTCGTCGCCGCGCTCGTCAACGGCGCGGTCACGTGGTTCGCCGCCGCCGGCCTCACGTCGAGCGTCGGACAGATCACGGACGAGTACCTCCACGACCAGTTCACGTGGCAGTACCTCAACGCGCCGTTCTACGTGCTCGCGCTCGCCGCCGTCCTCTACGCGCTCAGCGGCTTCTTCCTCCAGATCGTCTCGCTGCCCGCGCTCGCCGCCGTCCTCACGGCGGGGACGCTCATGAGCGTCCTCAGCACGCTCGCGTTCGCCATCCTCGAAGACCACCAGGAGCGCGCGAGCGCCGCCTGATCCGGGGCGTTCGCGTCGCCCGCCGATCGTTCGCGCTGCGCGAGCTATCGCTCGCGTTCGACCACGAACGTCGCGAGCTCTTCCATGTAGTCGCGGGCGCGGCCGTCCGTGACGTCCGCCTCCGAGAGCGCGGCGAGCGCGGCCTCGGACTCCGCTTCGGCGAGCGCGTTCACTTCGGCGACGCTCCGGTCGGTGACGCGCAGCACGGACGGCCGGTCCATCTCCGCGTCCGTCCCGGCGGGCTTCCCGAGCGCGTTCGTGTCGGCGGTGGCGTCGAGGACGTCGTCGCGCAACTGGAACGCGACGCCCGCGCGCTCCGCGTACGTCCCGAACGCCTCGACGGTGGCGTCGTCGGCGTCCGCGGCGAGTGCGCCGAGCTCCGCGGCGGCGCGGAAGAGCGCGCCCGTCTTCCGGCGCGCGAGCTCCATGTAGCCCGCCTCCGTGGACGGGCGATCCACGAGCTCCGTCGCCTCGCCCTGTCCGAGCTCCACGAGCGCGTCCGCGGCCGTCTCCAGCGCGCGCGGGTCGTCGCTGAACAGCGCGAACGCCTCGCCGAGCAGGCCGTCCGAGGCGACGATGGCCGCGCCGTGACCGTACGCCGCCCACGCCGACGGCTCGCCGCGTCGGAGCTCCGAGCGGTCGATGATGTCGTCCACGACGAGCGAGGCGTTGTGGACGAGTTCGATGCCGGCCGCGTAGTCGAGCGCGTCCGCGGCCTCCCCGCCCGCCGCCTCGCAGCAGATGACCGCGAGCGTCGGCCGCACGCGCTTCCCGCCGGCGAGCGCCGCCGCCTCGACTTGCTCGCGGAGCTCCGCGGGTTCGACGTCCGCGAGCGCCTCCCGCAGTCGCTCCTCGATGTCGCGACGGTGCGCCTCCACGTACTCCATCATCGTCTAGTCGGGGCCGCGCACGCAAAAAGGGCGTCCATCGCTCGCGCGGCCGGGCCGGTCAGTGCCCTTCGAGTTCCTGTCTGGCGTTCGCGGCGCGGCGCGCCTCCGCGTCGCGGCCGTCCACGTCGGCGAGGTCCTCGGCGGCGTCGAGCGTGCGCACGGCGTCGTCGAGGAAGCTGTAGAGGTCGCCCGGGTAGGCGTACACCATGTAGTCGTCCGTCATCACGTCCACCATCGCCTCCGGGTCGAGGCCCTGCGCGCGCAGGTCGAGGAGGTACGCGATGAACTTCCGCTCCGGGTGGCCGCAGTAGGGGTTGGCCTTGCAGTCGCAGTCGAGGAAGTCCTTCGAGAACGCGAGGACGCGATCCGCCGTCGCGTCGTTCAACTGATCGAAGTTCCCGCCGCCGAACAGCACGTCGAGAGTCGCGCCGCTGAACGCGCCCTTCGGGAAGTTCGCGTCCAGCTGGCTGACGAGCTGCCGGTGGTTCTTGATGTATATCTTGTCCGTGACGGCCACTACCCGCCCGTAGTGCCGTCGCGCCGAAAAGCGTGTCGCGTCCCGTCCGCCGTTTCGTAACGCATATTAACGCAAGGCGGCTATCCGCTGGTGTAGTGTCCGGGTTGGGGTAGTGGACTATCCTTCAGCCTTGTGGAGGCTGAGACGCGGGTTCAATTCTCGCACCTGGACCTTCTCGCGGTACGCTCCCCGTGCTTACGCTTCGGTGACGCCGCGGAATTCGAGTCGGAGGCCGCCCCGTTGGCTCTCGGTGAGGTCGAGCGTCCAGTCGTGTGCGGCCGCGATGTCCGTGACGATTGCGAGTCCGTAGCCGGTGCCGGCGTCGCGCGTGGAGTAGCCGTAGTCGAGGACGTCCTCTCGCTCGGCGGCGGGGACGCCGGGGCCGTCGTCGCTGATCGCGAACCCGTTCGGGAGCGCCTCCACGCGGACGGTGACGTCGTCGCCACCGTGCGTGATGGCGTTCGCGAGGACGTTCTCCAATAGCTGGCGGAGGCGGTCGTCGTCGGCTTCGACGGTGCCGAGACCGTCGTCGACGACGAGCGTCGCGTCGCCGTCCGGGGCGACGAGGCACCACGCTCGCTCGACGACGTCCGCGAGGTCGACGGGGTCGGTCGATCCGATGTCCCGGCCTTCGCGGGTGAGCCATCGCAGGTCGTCGATGATGCGCTCCATGCGCTCGTGGGCGGCGGCCACGTCGTCGAGCGCTTCGACGTCGTCGTCGGCGTCGTCGCGCGCGAGTTCGAGGTGGCCCTGTGCGGTCGCGAGCGGTGTCTTGAGGTCGTGGCTGACGACGCTGGCGAAGCGGTCGAGGCGCTCGTTCTGCGCTTCGAGTTCGAGCGATTGGCGTTTCTGCGCGGTCACGTCCGTGGTGAATCCGATCACTTCGGTCCTGCCGTCGTCGGTGCGGCGGTGGGCCGCCGTCTCGAACCAGTGTTCGCGGACGCCGTCGGCGTCGGGGTTCCCGCGGAACTCGGCCTCGAAGCTGTCGCGTTCACCGGTTCGGACGCGCTCGATGCCGTCGCGGATCTCCGGGAGGTCGTCGGGATGGGCGACGTTCTCGAGGACGTCCCGCATCGGTTCGTCCACGATGGCGGCGGTGTCGCCGCCGGGGCCGACGAAGCGCGCGCCGTAGACGGAGACGAGGTCGCCGGTGTCGCCGTCCATCGTCCACGTGAGCGAGTTCGTGCGCGTCAGGACGAACTCGATGCGGTCGCGGAGGCGTTCGAGTTCGACGCGGTCCTCGTGCCGGTCGGTGACGTCGCGGAGCACCGCGAGGTGTCGGTCGGGCGCGACGTCGCGAGTGATCGTGGCGTCGACGACGCGCTCGGTCCCGTCCGGGAGCGTGATCGGCAGGACGTCGCGTCGGCGTTCGCCGTCGTCGAGCGCGCTCGCGAGGCGGTGGGCGTGCGGGCTGAACCGCTCCACGGGCGCGTCGAGCAGGCCGTCACGGGGCCGGTCGAGGACGTCGCAGGCGCGGTCGTTGGCGTCGACGACGGTGGCGTCGTCGTCGAGGAGCAGCATTCCGTCGTGAGCGTTCGCGAACGTCTCGCGGTAGTTCGTGGCGTCCCGATCGGTCGCGCGGTGTCGGATCGCGCGGTCGTGGATTCGCGATGCGAGCACCGTTCGTGGCGTCTCGTCGAGTCGCACGACGTCGGCCGCGCCGTGAGCGACCGGGTCGACGTCCGGGTCGGGGTTCGCGACGACGACGGGGACGTCCGGGGCGCGTTCGCGAACGGCGTCGAGGACGTCGATGGCGTCGAGCGCCGGGGGGTCGTGGACGGCGACGACGCAGTCGCTCGCGCCGACGCGCGCGAGGCCGTCGACGGGGCGGTCGGTGACGACGCGTCGCTCGCCGGTCGCGTGCTCCTCCAGGACGGTTCGGATTCGGTCGCGGGCGTCGGGGTCGGCGGCGAGACAGCACACGCGGGGCTCCGAGTCGGTCACCCGTCGCGCGTCCGAGTCCCCCGGAACCCCGTCCATCGTGTCTCGCCGTTGACGACAGCGACGTATATAGATACTGTTGGGAACGAAACAGGATTCCGGTTCAGGACGTTCGCCGGTCGCGCTCGACGGACGGCACCTGCGTGTCCCGGCCCGCGGACTGAATGATGTTGAACGCGGTGACGAGGTCGGTGCGGGTGACGAGGCCGACGAGCGAGCCGTCGTCGCCGAGGACGACGAGGCGGCCGATACCGCGCTCCTGGATGCGTTCGATGGCGTCGCTCGCCTCCGCGTCCGGCGCGATGGACGCGACGTCCGTGCTCATCACGTCCGAGACGTGGTAGGCGTCGCGCTCCACGCGCTCTACCGCGCGCGCGTCGTCGAGCGTGACGACGCCGACGACGCGGCCGTCCTCGACGACGGGATATCCGGTGTGACGCTCCTCGAACATCCGCTCGACGAGGTCCGCGACCGTATCGTCCGGACGTACGGCCTTCACGTCGCTCGCTTTCGTCATCACGTCGCGCACCGTCACGCCCTCGAAGGCGGCGTTCATCACCGTGCGCTGGCTCTCCGAGGACGCGCCGATGTAGATGAAGAAGGCGATGGCGACGAGCAGGAGGTTCCCGAACAGGCCGACGATGCCGAGGACGACGGCGACGCCCTTCCCCACCTCGGCGGCGAGTTGGGTCGCGCGAGCGAACGTGCGCTTTCGCGCGAGGAGCGCGCGCAGGACGCGCCCGCCGTCCATCGGGAACCCGGGGAGGAGGTTGAACGCGGCGAGCACGAGGTTCGCGAGCGCGAGATAGCCGACGACGAACGTCAGCGCGGGCGCGCCGCCGAGCACGCCGACGCGAAGCGGCACGTAGCAGAGGACGCCGAGCGCGACGCTGACCACCGGCCCCGCGACGGCGATGGCGAACTCCTGCTTCCAGTCCTCCGGCTGTTCTTCGAGGCTCGCGACGCCGCCGAGCAGCCAGAGCGTGATGGACTCGATGGGGTAGCCGTAGTGCATCGAGACGACGCTGTGCCCGAGTTCGTGTAAGAGGACGCACGCGAACAGGCCGACCGCGGCCGCGACGCCGAGCAGCCACGGCGTCACCCCCACGGAGAGCGTCCCCGTCGGCAGCCCCAGCCCCCACGTCTGGTTCAGGACGCCCACCCACTGCTCTGTCTGCCAGCCGATCAGCGCCGCGAACACCGGCAGGACGAGCAGGAACGTGACGTCGAGCTTGATGGGGATCCCGAACACGCGCCCGATCTCGTAGCTCCGCATACCCGACCGTTCGCGTGGCGGCCTGAAAAACGGCGGTGCCCAACGCGATCCCTCGCGTCGCTCGGACCGGGAGCGAACGGCTGAAATAGCGTGCGGGCGTACCGGGAGGCGTGTCTGAGCAGGTCCAGCGGGTGGATACGCTCTTCCTGCACGGGGTGGGCGACGAGTTCCTCGTCGTCGCCGAGCGGGACGGCGAGCGGCTGTTTCGCGCGCGCCTCGAGACGAAGGAGACGTCCGCGGGGCCGCGCCCGGGGAAGTTCCGATTGAAGACGGGGAGCGGGGAGGAGCCGCGTTCGCCCGACCAGTTCGTGGAGATAGCGCGTCGCTCGTCGCGCATCCGCGTCTCGGAGCAGACGCGCCGGGACGGCCGGCGCGAGATCCGCGACCTGCTGGACGGCTATCAGCTCGCGGAGAAGGCGAAGGTGGTGCGGACGTGCCGGTACTGCGCGGGGAAGGGGCGCTACTCGCCGATCACGGAGGAGACGTCGGTGACGGCGGACGGCGAGCGCATCTGTCGGGACTGCGCGATCCGAGAGCTGGAGCGCGAGCTCGCGTTCAAGGGCGATCTGACGGGCGCGGCGGAGGAGCGTCTCGAAGACCTCCTCCTCGAAGTGGGCGACCTCGACCGTATCGTCGGCCTGCTCGAGGGGAACCTCGATCCGGACCTCACGAAGTTCGACGAGGTGTCCGCGAACGTGGACGACGTCGACCCCTACCCGGTGAGCGACCTCGACCTCCACCCGGGCGTGCAGGGCTTGCTGGAGGACCGCTTCGAGACGCTCCTGCCGGTGCAGAGCCTCAGCGTCGAGGCCGGACTCACGGAGGGCGACGACCAGCTCGTGGTGTCCGCGACGGCGACGGGGAAGACGCTCGTCGGGGAGATGGCGGGCTTGCATCGCGCGCTCAGCGGGAACGGGAAGATGCTCTTCCTCGTGCCGCTGGTCGCGCTCGCGAACCAGAAGCACGAGGACTTCGAGGACGAGTACGGCGACCTCGTGGACGTCTCGATCCGCGTCGGGTCGTCGCGCATCCGCGACGACGGGCAGGCGTTCGACCCGCGCGCGGACGTCATCGTCGGCACCTACGAGGGCATCGACCACGCCCTCCGCACGGGCCGCGACCTGGGGGACATCGGGACCGTCGTCATCGACGAGGTCCACACCCTCCAGGAGGAGGGGCGCGGTCACCGCCTCGACGGCCTCATCACGCGCCTGAAACACTACTGCGACGAGCGCGCGCAGTCGCGAGAGAGCTACACGGGCGCGCAGTGGATCTACCTCTCCGCGACGGTCGGGAACCCCGGGACGCTCGCGGGGAAGCTGGACGCGACGCTCGTCGAGTTCGAGGAGCGCCCCGTCCCCATCGAGCGCCACGTGACGTTCGCGGACGGCCAGGAGAAGCCCCGGATCACGAACAAGCTCGTCCGCCGGGAGTACGATCAGGAGTCCTCGAAGGGCTATCGCGGGCAGACCATCGTCTTCACCAACTCGCGGCGGCGCTGTCACGAGATCGCGCGAAAGCTCGACTATCCGGCCGCCGCGTACCACGCCGGTCTCGACTACGGGAAGCGCAAGTCGGTCGAGCGCCGGTTCGGGAATCAGGACCTCGCGGCCGTCGTCACCACCGCGGCGCTCGCCGCTGGCGTGGACTTCCCGGCGAGTCAGGTCGTCTTCGACTCGCTCGCGATGGGTATCGAGTGGCTCACCGTCCAGGAGTTCGAGCAGATGCTCGGGCGCGCGGGCCGCCCGGACTACCACGACCAGGGCACCGTCTACATGCTCGTCGAACCGGACGCCGTCTACCACAACTCGATGGAGATGACGGAGGACGAGGTGGCGTTCAAACTCCTGAAGGGCGAGATGGAGGACGTCGTCACGCGCTACGATCAGGCCGCCGCCGTGGAGGAAGTCCTCGCGAACGTCGTCGTCGGCGGGAGCGCCGCGAAACGCCTCACGGAGCGCATGATCGGCGAGGTGCCGACGAAGCACGCCGTCGGGAAACTCCTCGAGTACGGCTTTATAGAGGGATTAGAGCCCACGCCCCTGGGACGCGCAGTCACGACGCACTTCCTGAACCCGGACGAGGCGTTCACGATGCTCGACGGCGTCCGGAAGGGGATGGACCCGTATCGGATCGCGGCGGAGGTCGAACTGCTCGGCGAAGAGGACTGAGTCGGGGTTTTGGCCTCGCGTTTGCGAGGAGCGGGTCGCGTGAGCGACCCCGACGACGTAAAAGGTCGAGGTGCATGGACCCGTATCGGATCGCGGCGGAGGTCGAACTGCTCGGCGAAGAGGACTGAGTCGGGGTTTCGGCCGCGCGTTTGCGAGGGCGGTTTCGAGTCGAGCGCGCTCAGCCGAGCCGATAGGTCTCTTCGCCGTCGTCGTCCTCCAGGTCGTCGAGGTGGACGACGTCCTCGACGTCCTCGGCCCGTTCGAGTTCGTCGCGGAGCGCGTTGATGTACGTCTTGTGCTCCTCTAACTGTTCGCGGAGGTGGTCGGCTTCGAGTTCGAGGCGCTCGTGCTCGCGGACGAAGCTCTTCGGGACTTCGACTTTCGGCGGGAACTCCGCGTCGTCGCTCTCCGCGAACGCGTTCGCGGGCTCGATGCGGACCTGCCCGTCGTTCGCCACGAGGGCGTCGACGTAGTCGCGGAAGACGGCGGACAACGAGAGGTCGCGCTCCTCGGCGATGTCGCGGAGCGCGTCGAACGTGTCCTCGTTCACGCGGAACGAGACCGTCTTGTTCTTGTTGCCCATGCGAGGAGTGAGGGCCGCGCGGTCCTTAAGCGTTCGTCAGACGCTCAGGCGTCCGCGACGGCTTCTTCGGTCTCGTCGAGGGATTCGAGCGCGTCGACGGCGGCCTGCTTGTAGCGCCGGAGCGGGAGGTCGTACTCCTCCTCGGCGCGGCGGGCGTACTCGTTGCCCTCGTCGTCGAACGCCTCGATGCGGTCGAGGGTGGCCTCGGCCGTCTCGACGACCCAGCGGTCGCGGGTCGCGGTGTCGACTTCGGTGATGGACTCCGGGCGGACGGAGACGTTCACGCTGCCGTCCTCCGTCTCGTACGTGCGGGGCTTCCCGACGATGGCGACGTACGCGGGCGTCTCGAGTTCGCGGAGCGCGCTCGCGGCGTCCGGCTGATACTGGCCGGCGTAGACGAAGAACGTCCCGGTCGGATCGACGACGCGGCCGCGCCAGTACTCGGAGTCCTCGCCGACGTCCTCCGTCTCGGTGAGGGTGCCGACGAGGAACACGCGGTTCGCGCGCTCCCCCGTGGGGAGGAGGCTGTAGAGCGGCGCTCGCTCGTCGTCGGATTCCTTGAACGTGAACGTTGCGTCGTTGAACTCGTCTGCGAAGACGCGGCGCGCGACTTCGCGGGTGGGTGCGTCACTCGACATCTACATCGACCTCGCTTTGATGAGGACGGCTTCGCCGTCCACCTGTTCGGTCAGCTCTTCGATCTCGTTCGCGAGCACGTATCGCCCGAGCGTCGGCCCCGTCACGCGGTAGTAGCGGCCGAGGAGCGTCTCGCGCATGTCGTCGGCGACGACGGTCGTATCGAGGGCGTCCATCGCCTGCTGTTTCGCCTCCTCGAGGGTGACGCCGGTGAGGTCCGTCGTCGCCTCCTCGTTGAGGATTATCTCGTGCACTTCGGCGCCGTCGTCGAGCACGCCTTTGATGCGGAGGTCGAACTCGCCCTCCACCTCGCCGTGCTCGGAGCAGCGGCCGTTCTGGAGGACGCGCGTGCAGTTCTCCTCCGGGCAGCGCTTGATGAGGCCGCTCCCGGACTGGATGTCCACGAGCGCGCCCTCGACGGTGGTTTCGTCGTCGCCGACTTCGATGTCCTCGTCCACCTCGGTGATGGTCGTGGTGCGGTTGAGCTTCACCGAGTAGCGGCCCTGGTACTCGTCGGTGACGACGTTCCCGAGCCGATAGACCTGCCCCTCCTCGAGTTCGTCGAGGTCCGAGGCGGCCCACTTGGTGAACTTTATCGTGCCGGACTCGTCGCCGAGCAGGCCGACCTGCGCGACGCTGTCGCTCCGGGGCTCCCAGAGTTCGACGACTTTCGCGGTGATGTCGACCCACTCGTCGGGCGCGTCGACGTCAGCGGCCTGCACGGTCGGGTTGCCGCCGCGGCCGAGTTCGTCGCGTTCGAGGCCGGCCTCCTCTAAGTAGTGGCTCTCGACGGAGCGGCGGGCCTCGTTGAGCGGTATCTTGTACTCCTCGACGTACTGTTCGAGGCGTTCTGCTATCTCCTCGACGTCGACGTCGAGGTGTTCGGAGAACTGATCGTGTAGCTGTCGAGCGGTCTGCTGTATGTCGCTCATCGTGGGGTTCCTGCCTCCGCGTGTGTTTCGGGTGGGAGACGCCGCGAACTACGCCCCGATACCGTATAAACTCTCTCGTACCGGGGTGAAAGTGAAGGGTCGACGCCGGGGAAGCGTTATGTGCTCGTAGACCACGTACGTCCAGTACGAGATGACGGACGAGCTGACAGGTCGGGGGCCGGTGTCGGTGCTCTGCGTCGACCGTGACGCGCCCGACCGGACCGCGTCCCGCCTCGACGCACACGGCTCGTTCGAGACCACCACCGCGACGAGCGTCGCGGCGGCGCGCGACCGACTCGACGACACCCCCG
>Ga0207755_100387_pt1 | contig 21378 bp, 24 predicted proteins | sample A23P2SouthBayCA_FD_187734 | JGI IMG/M metagenome (GOLD analysis project Ga0207755, IMG submission 187734) | Aerobic enrichment media microbial communities from Bioluminiscent Bay, La Parguera, Puerto Rico - A23 P2 (SPAdes) | ecosystem: Environmental > Aquatic > Marine > Unclassified ...
ACTTGGTTCACTATTGAGAGACCATTCATGAGACTGCTGCGAAATCGGTCTGACGGCAAATCGCTATCCAACTACGGGACCCGGTATGCTGGCGTCCTGATCCGCACGTTTGTTGACCCGAACGACCCGGACGATGTAACGCAAGTCCGGCAACTCCAAGACGAGATCGGCGTCGAACAAGCATCGGCTGGCTCGTTCGAGATTCCCAACTGGGATCAACGATCATTCAAACAACTCGACGACGCGCTCACGACAGTCTTTATCACGCTCGAGAACTTTTCGGGCGCGTATGGTGACGTCGATCAAGTCGACCCCGTGAAATTTTTGTCCCCAGTCCGTCGGGGTGGACCGGCCCCCCGCAGCCGTCGGAAGCGCTCTTCCTCCAACGGATTCCCACCCAAAATGATGGCACAACGCCATACACACTTACCGTCGACGAAGACGTCCCCGTCGACGCGTTCTGGTCAGTCACCGTCTACAACCGTGATCGCTACCTCGAGGAGAACGAGTACGACGCGTATTCTGTCAACAATGTGACCGCAGAGCGGGACGCTGACGGCAGTGTCACGATCCACTTTGGCGGCGACCCCGACCAGCCGAACTTCATCTACACGCCAGAAGGATGCCACTATATCGTCCGGCTCTACCAACCGCGTGAGCTAATCATTAACAGGAGTTATCAGTTCCCCGAATCCCAGCCGGTCGAGTGATCCGTGCGTACAGATTGTCTTGGCGCTCCTGGCGACTGAATCGTCGTGATATCAAACGTCGACTCGTCTTCCATCTTCCACCGACGAGCGTACTGCACTGGATTCACACCGAATACAGCGGCCTGTGGCCGAGAGGATGGCTCGAGCAACGCGAGAGCCGTCCGACCCGGGGGAGGGCAGGCAGGTCACCGATAGCGACCGCGAGTGAGCGAAGCGAACGAGCGGGCCGACGACCGACCCAGCGGGGACGGAGGAGTGTCTTCGTGAGCGCAGCGAACGAAGGCTCGGAAGTCGCAGCCTGCGAGCGATAGCGAGCAGGATCGTCTTCCGGCGCTTTTGATCAACCGTTTACCGAGGGACGTCGCGAGCGAGACGCTACGCGCTCGCTCGCGACAGACCGCAGTGTAAACGGTTGTTAGAAGTCGTGATCCGGGTCGTCTTCGACTGTCCGCTTCATCGAGTCGCGGCGGGACTTGGCGTCGCGGCCGGTTGCCTCGAGCAGGAAGTCGTTTTTGGCGTCGACAGCATCGGCGGCAGCCTCGAGTTCGTCGGGGCCGAGTTCGGTGGGGTCGCGTTCGTGGAACTCGACGCCGAGTTTGTCCTTTTTGCCGGAGTACTCGACGGCACCGACGACGATCTTCTCGAAGACAGGGTTGGCAGGCTCCTCGATGCAGAAGAGCTCGCTGCCCTTGTACTCCTGGGTGCCCGTGATCGGACCGAAGTAGTCCTCGACGGTCGACTCCAGATCCGGAATTCGCTCCTCGAGATATTCACCGCGGCGCATCTTGTACTCCTTCATGGGTTGGGAGAAACACGGCGGAGCGTTTACCTCTTTTCATAGCCGACGTTTCGGTCTCCTGACCGATCACTGCTACTGAACGCGCTTGCCGGGCTACGAGGGTGCGTATTCGACCACCGGCTGGGTGGGTCGTCGACCGATCGGCCGACCAGCAGCGGTGTAAGTGAACGGACGACCACAACTGGTGGGTGACGGCTACTGATGCTCGCGTTCGCTGAGATAGCCTTTGCGACAGTCAGGACAGATGTCGCCGGCGCGCAGCGAGGCGCGGTCGCCGCTGGCGACGTAGTCACATCGCGGACAGTAGAACTCGGTCGGAACGTCATCTACGGTGTCGTTTTCGCGTTCGGTCGGCGTCGGAACCGAGTCGGCCCACTCGATACCGCTCGCCGACTCGGACGAGGCGTCGTTGGTCGCGTCGTCGGTCGCGTCGGTCGGGGGCGCTGCGGTCACTGACCGAGCGTCGTTTCTGGCATCTGCTGGCACGTCGTTGTCGATCACGACCGCGTCGTCGTCGGTCGGGGTCGGGTCGGATGCCACATCTTCGGTGTCGGTCCCAGTGTCGGTGTCATCATCGGGCCACGCCGTCGGGGAGGAGTCGGTACCGACCGGTGGACCGACGTCGCTCGAGTCGGGCCACTCACCGTGTTCGCGGTCCCGTTCGGGGGCATGATCGTCGTCCTCGAGGATCTCGCCGTCATCGACGACGGGATCGCCGTTTTCGTCGGTCGGGAGATCGATATCGTCGGTGGCCGTGGTCTCCGCGGCGGCGGTCACCGTGTCCGAGTCAGTGGCTGTGCTTTCAGCGGTCGACTCGGTGGTGTCGTCGATACCTTCGACATCGGTCCCGGAACCGGATTCGTCGGCATCGATGAACTCCGCATCCGACTCGATGGCAGGTTCGTCAGCGTCAACGAACGCAGCGTCCCCTCCGGAATCGGGTTCGTCGGCGTCGATGAACTCCGCATCCGTCTCGGTGACGGATTCGTCAGTATCGATGACCGTGGCGTCCGTTTCGGACGTGAGTTCGTCAGTAGCGTCTGGCTCGAGGGGCGGTTCAGTCGGCTCGGGATCGTGATCGTTGGGGAGTGAGTCGGCATCTGTTCCGGTGGCAAGGCTGGTCACCTCAGTGTTCTCGCTGATGACGTTGCGCTCGCCACAGCGGGAACACTCTTCGAATTCCTGGACGGTGACGACGACCTCACTGCCCCGTTCTTCGCGCTCGTGTTCGACTTCGGTGTCGCCGAAGTCGTGTCCGAGCAGCGAACATCGCAGGACCATTGTCCAATCGTACCGATCCAGTCCATAAAAAACGTACTGCCTGTATGTCTGCTATTCGTGAAAGTAATTCGAACTGTCTCGCGGTTCCAGCCTGTCGAAAAGCGCAACGGTGTCCGTTTGGGTCCGATCCCGATACTCTGATCGAGTATCGTGAATCGAGCCGATCGCCACGTCGTCAGAACGACAAACGTCAAATCCCGGGTCGTCGAATGGGAACATGGATGAGAGCAAAGCGGGAGTACCGGAACCGAGAGGGGACGGAGGTGGCGATACTCGATGCCTTGGTCGATCGCGCCGATGACGGCATGACCGTCTTCGAACTCCGGGCGGCCGTCGAAGTCGACATCGACGAACTCGAGCAGGCCCTGTCGATGCTCAAAGAAGACGATCTGATCGTCGTCGAGTCGAACTCAGAGACGGTGATCAAGCCCGCTGACCGCGTCGTCCCCGACGAGCCGGCCGACGAGGACGACGAGCAATCGATCGGCGAGTGGCTGCGCGATCGGATGCCTTTTTGAATCGAAACGCCTGATACGCGCAGCGCCCAGAGGGTATCCATGAGCGTCATCGAGTCCATCCACGAAGATCTCGGGGCCACGTTCGGCGAGCGCGCAGACCAGCGGATCGTCGAACACTACGGGCGACCGGAGCGCACGCATCGGGCGGTTCGCAACGGCGTCGGCTTACTTGAGTTGGCTTACGGCGTGCTCGTCGTCGAGGGTGACGACCGTCTCGAGTACGTCGACAACGTGGTGTCGAACCGCGTCCCCGCGGACGACGGACAGGGGTGTTACGCGCTCGTGCTCGATCCACAGGGCGGGATCGAGGTCGAACTCTACATTTACAACGCGGGCGAGCGACTCCTCTTGTTTACCCAGCCCGAGACCGCCGAGGGGCTGGCCGAGGAGTGGTCCGAGAAGGTGTTCATCCAGGACGTCGAGATTCGCGTCGCAACCGACGAGTACGCGATCTTCGGCATTCACGGCCCACAGGCCACCGAGAAGATCGCGAGTGTCCTCAACGGTGCCGGTTCGCCCGAGCAGCGCTACTCGTTCGTCCGCGGGACGATGGGTGACGAAGGCGTTACCGTCATCCGCACCGACGCGCTCACCGGCGAGGAGAGCTACGAGGTGGTCTGTGCCGCCGATGACGCCGAGGCCGTCTATGACACGCTGCTCAATCAGGGACTGAACGCCGCCCCCTTCGGCTACCGGACCTTCGAGAGTCTCGCACTCGAGGCCGGCTCGCCACTGTTTCACACCGAACTCGAGGGAACGCTCCCGAACGTTCTCGGCCTGCGAACCGCCTTGGACTTCGAGAAGGGCTGTTACGTCGGTCAGGAGGTCGTCTCCCGCGTCGAGAACCGCGGACAGCCCAGCTGCCAACTCGTCGGGCTGACCCTCGAAGGCGAGGCGGTCCCCGAGTCCGGCGCGGCCATCTTCGACGGTGACGCGTCAGTCGGCGAGATCAGCCGCGCGGGCGAGAGTCCGATGCGCGAGGCGGTCCTCGCGCTCGCGCTCGTCGACTACGGCCTCGAGAGCGACGAACTCACGGTCCGGGTTGGCGGCGACGAAGTTGCTGCGACCCGCACGGAACTCCCGTTCGTCGACGGTTCAGATCGGTCGGATCGGCTACCAGTGTATGAGTAATTGAGTAGGGCGGAGCTGACCCGCGTTCGGAACCACTGTTATATAGGCCGCACTCGAGTGACAATTCATGGCAGGAGATGGCCGCGAGCGCGACCTTCTCGAGCGGGCACCGGACGATCGGATACAGGTGCTCGACGCCGACGGGACCGTCGTCGCACCCCAACTGGAACCGGAGCTCGAGCCGGAGACGTTACGCTCGATGTACCGGGATATGCGGTTTTCTCGGCGGTTCGACGAGCGGATGATCAGCCTCCAGCGACAGGGCCGGCTGGGAACCTATTCCTCGCTGGCCGGCCAGGAGGGATCCCAGATCGGCTCGACGTACGCGCTCGCGGACGACGACACCCTCTCCTTTCAGTACCGCGAACACGGTGCGCTTGCGGCGCGGGGGATGCCGTGGGAATACCTCCTGTACTGGATGGGCCACGAAGACGGCAACGCCGCGCTGGCGGAGATCGATGTCTTTCCGCTGAATATCTCGATCGCCGGCCATCTGCCTCACATAGTGGGCTGGTCGTGGGCGGCAAAACTAGACGGTGACGAGCGCGTCGGCGTCGCTCACTTCGGCGACGGGTCGACATCGGAGGGGGACTTCCACGAGGCGATGAATTTTGCAGGCGTGTTCGACACGCCGACGGTCTTCATCTGTAACAACAACCAGTGGGCCATTTCGATCCCGCGCGAAGCACAAACCGCGAGCGCAACCATCGCCCAGAAGGCCCACGCATACGGCTTTGCAGGCGTCCAGGTCGACGGCATGGACCCGCTCGCGACCTACGTCGTGACGGCGGCCGCACGGGAAAAGGCCCTCGAGTCCGACAGCGACCGGTTGCGCCCGACGTTGATCGAGGCGGTCCAGTACCGCTACGGTGCCCATACGACGGCGGACGACCCCAGCGTCTACCGGGACGACGAGGAGGTCCAGCGATGGCGCGAGCGGGACCCGATCGATCGATTCGAATCGTACCTGCGGAACGAAGGCGTCATCGACGACGAGCGGATCGACGCGATCGAGTCCGAGATCGAAGAGACGCTGGCGACGCTGGTCGACCGCGCCGAGGGCGTCGATGGGGACCCCAGCGAGATGTTCGAGTCCACCTACGCGGAGCCGACGCCACGGCTCGAGGCCCAACACGAGTCTCTCGAGACGTTGCGCAAAACCCACGGCGACGACGCATTACTCGAGGACGAGTAAGTCTCCGATCAGCCGGATAAAGTCCGTAATTGGACAGGCCAACGGCTACCGGATCGTCGGATCGAGGTGCAGTCGAGATGCAACTCGAGCAGTCGTCTCGGGAGACGACGGGAAACTGGAGTGGCACGGTGCCGAGCGCGATTGACGTGCGGGTGCTCGGGTTGGTCGTCGTGACGGCCGCCCTCGCCGCGTCGATCAACGTCCCCTATGGCGGCCTGGCGATGGCGGCCGTCGCGTTCGCACTGCTTTCGGGTGGCGGCATCGCCCTCCATCTGCTCGGTGAACGGCAGCTCCGCCGACTCACCGACGATCTCGTCAGGCGGTGGGTCGCTGCCGGCGGAGAAATCGAAGCTGTCACTCGATCGTCGACCGGGATGGAGACGGCGTGGCACGTCCACACGCCCGATGGCGAGATCGTCATCGGCGGGGTCGCACTGGTGCCGATCACCCGGCTGTCCGTCGAGTGGCAGGGCATCGGCGATACGATGGCTGCCAGCGAAGCCGAAGCAAACATCGATCGTCTCGCCGAGAGCCTCTACCGGGAGATCTTCGAACTCGGCTCGGCGACCCAGCACGCCTGATACGGTCTGCTGTCACTGGTTCCCGTCGCAACCGCAGCACGGTCGCGGTTGCGCCGGAACTGACTGACAGCGGTCCGTATGAGATCGACTACTCGAACAATTCCTCGTGGCGCTTGGCCAGATCCGTGTACTCTCCCGACGAGTACTCCTCGAGGATCGCCTCGGCGTCGATCCCCGTTTTCTCGAGTGGCGTAATCTCTGCTGGCACGCCACGGACGAACGACTCCGGCGGAATATCATAGCCGTCTGGGACGACGGTGCCTGCGGCGACGATGCTGCCGCTGCCGATCGTGACGTCGGAGTTAGTCGTCGCGTTGAACCCGACCAGCGCCCGGTCCTCGACGGTCGTCTCGTTGAGGATAGCTCCGTGGCCCACCATGACCTGATCCCCGAGCTGTGAGGCGTGAATCGTCGCGTTGTCCCCGACGTGCGTTGCCTGTCCGATGCGGACGGGACCGACGTCACCGCGAAGCACGACGCCGGGCCAGATGCTCGCGTCGGCTCCGATGTCGACGTCGCCCACGAGCGTCGCTTCTCGGCTTACCCGTGCTGTCTTGTCGATCGTCGGTTGGGTCCCCTCGAACGCGTAGGTTCGCCTGTCGACCATATCCACACCGTCAACGATCGAACGTATAATTCTGCAGTCTGGAAGCCATGACAGTCTTGCGTTGGTTGGACTCGTCGGGACCGACACGGCGAGTTCGACCGGATGTGCCACTGCCGTCTCTCGAGTCGGCTGAAGTCCACTGCACACAACTCGGCGGATACCGGTTGGATCATTGATCGCCCTCGAGCTTTCCGGTGTGGACCTCACTGCCATCCGAAACCGATCTGGCCGGTTGCGCTGCCCACTCGGGAGTCCGGATCTCGTCGTCCCGATCGGGATCGCGAAATCGGACGTGGATGGAGTCGTCTTCCGTTTCGACAGTGTTGCTGTCAAGAGTGTCAGCCATACCCGAGAGTCCGACGCCGACGCGTCTAAGGGCCGGGCTTGAATCTGCCTCCTCGGATTCGATCGACGCGAAAACGTCTCCGCCCCCATCCCGGCAGCGGTCGGCCATCATCACCGCCACCGCGAGGCCACGATCGGGGATACTCGTGTCGTGAGCCTCGCGCCAATCTGGGACCGCTACGACACACTCGAGTCCGAAACGCTGGCACTGAAAGGTCACGACCACGATCGAGTAGCGACTGATTGACCGCGATACAAAAGAAAAAACGGACCCTATGGGGCAGCAGAAGCCGGGTTAGAAGGTCTCGAGGTAGCGGTCGAGTTCCCACTCGGAGACGTCGATGAGGTACTCCTCGAACTCCTGGCGTTTGGCCTCGATGAACTTGGCGGCGACGTGGTCGCCAAGGGCGTTGTACATCGCTTCGTCTTCCTCGAGGGCGTCGACAGCCTCGCCGAGGTTCGCCGGCAGCGTGTCGATGCCGTACTCTTCGCGTTTTGCCTCGTCGAAGTCGTAGATGTTCTCGCGAACCGGGTCGGGACACTCGAGGCCCTGCTCGATACCGTCGAGACCGGCGTGGATCATGACCGCGAGCGCGAGGTAGGGGTTACACGATGGGTCCGGCGAGCGCAGTTCGATGCGCGACGCTGCAGGCGTGCGTGCGGCAGGTCGGCGGATCAGCGCCGAGCGGTTGCGGTCGGACCACGCGACGTAGACGGGAGCTTCGTAGCCCGGCACCAGTCGCTTGTAGCTGTTCACGGTGGGGTTTGCGATCGCCGTGATCGCGGGTGCGTGCTCTAAGATCCCGGCGGTGAAGGCGTGGGCCTCCTCGCTCAGGTTGAACTCGTCGTCGTCGTCGTGGAACGCGTTCTCGCCGTCCTCGGTGAACAGCGAAAGGTGAGTGTGCATCCCCGAACCGTTGATCTTCGGGATCGGTTTGGGCATGAACGTCGCGTGCAGGTCGTGCTGGGCGGCGATCGCACGGACGACCGTGCGGAAGGTGCCGACGTTGTCGGCCGTCGTCAGGGCATCGTCGTAGGTGAAGTTGATCTCGTGTTGGCCTTCGGCGACCTCGTGGTGGCTGGCCTCGACCTCGAAGCCCATACTCTCGAGGCCGTAGATGATGTCACGGCGAACGTCGGAAGCGAGGTCTTTCGGCGCGAGGTCGAAGTAGCCGCCGGCGTCGTTGGTCTTGGTCGTCGCGCGGCCCTCTTCGTCTTCTTCGAACAGGAAGAATTCCGGCTCGGGTGCGGCGTTGACCGTATAGCCCATCTCGTTGGCGCGGTCGAGCGCGTTCTTGAGGACGCGACGCGGATCACCCTCGAAGGGTTCACCGGTATAGGTGTCGTAGACGTCACAGATCATTCGGGCGGCAGCGCTGCCCTCTTTCTTGCGCCACGGCAGAATCGCAAACGTCTCTGGGTCGGGCTTGAGCCGCATGTCCGATTCCTGAATGCGCACGAAGCCTTCGATAGAAGAACCGTCGAAATAGATCCCCTCTTCAAAGGCCTTCTCGGCCTGACGGGCTGGGACGGAGACGTTCTTGACCGTTCCGAGAATGTCGGTAAACTGCAATCGGAGGAAGTCAACGTCTTTTTCCTTGATCTCGTCCAGCACCGCCTGTTCTGTTTCTGTGAGGTTTCCGCTTGTCATCTTTCTCGTCGTCGTATTCTCGTAACCCGCTTACTAAAACACTACTGTTCTGAGCAAATCTTCTCTCTCCCGCCCCAAACTGCATATTCGTAAAGTTCTAAAGGCTTCAATGAGTGAGTCGATGTGATGACGTACGAAAATCTCGATGCAAAACTAGTGAATGCACTTCTCGGGGACGGTCGGGCGAGCCTGCGCAGCCTCGCCGAGGAGCTCGACGTCTCCGTGACGACCGTCTCGAATCACCTCTCCGATCTCGAGGACGAGGGTGTCATCGAGGGCTATACCCCCCGCGTCGATTACGACGCGGTTGGCTACGACGTAACCGCCGTTATCCAGCTGCAAGTCGAGGGGAATGCCCTGCCTGACGTCACCGACACGCTACGCGATCACCGCCAGATGACCAGCGTCTACGAGGTCACCGGCGACTACGACGTGATCGCCATCGGCAAGTTCGAAAACACCGACGGCATGAATGACCAGATCAAAGAACTGCTGACCGACCCCGATATCAAAGCCTCGAACACCAGCGTCGTGTTGAACGCCGTTTCCGAGAACGAACAGTTCGAGCTCGAGGTCGACGAGGAAGCATAAACAGACGGTCCTTTTCAGCAGAACCCATCGCCGAATAGCGGCGTCGTTAATCAGTTCACCGCGAGCGAACCCGAAGGGTGAGCGAGCGGGCCGACGACTGATGTGGAGACCCGCGTAGCCGGGTCGGAACGGAAGGAGGAGTGCTTTTATACTAAATTTTGCTCTGCGGGCCAGCTTCGCTGGCCCTCGGCAAAATTTAGTTCTGGCTCGCGGCTTCGCCGCTCGCCTTTTCGAGGTCTTCGCTTTGCTCAGACCTCGCCTACATCATGCCGCCCATGCCGCCGCCCATGCCGCCCATGCCGCCGGCACCGGGTGCGCCTTCTTCATCGTCGCCCTTGTCGGTCGACAGGTCACCGGCGGAGATGATGTCGTCGATTTTGAGCACGAGGTTTGCCGCTTCGGCAGCGGAGGTGACGGCCTGCTCCTTGGCGTGGGCCGGTTCGACGACGCCAGCCTCGAAGGTGTCCTCGACGTCGCCCGTGAAGACGTTCAGGCCGGCCGTGATCTGACCGTCGTCGTGGGCCGCACGCAGGTCGACCAGCGTGTCGATCGAGTCGAGTCCGGCGTTCCCGGCGAGCACGCGTGGGACGAGCTCGAGCGAGTCGGCGAACGCTTCGACGGCGAGCTGCTCGCGACCGGAGACGGAGTCAGCGTAGTCACGGAGTCGCGAGGCGAGTTCGACCTCGATGGCACCGCCGCCGGCGAGGACGCGGCCGTCGGAGACGGTCTGCGCGACGACGTCGAGCGCGTCGTTGACACCGCGCTCGAGTTCGTCGACGACGTGGTCGGTCGATCCACGCAGCAGGAGGGTGACGCCGTGGGCGTCCTCGCCCTCGACGTAGAACAGCTCGTCTTCCTCGTCGCGGGTCACGTCACCGAAGCCGAGGTCGGCTTCCTCGGCGCTTTCGAGGTCGGAGACGATGTTCGCGCTGACGACTTCCTTGAGGAACTCGAGGTCGGACTTCTTCGCGCGGCGGACTGCGAGGATGCCTTCTTTGGCGAGGTAGTGCTGGGCGAGGTCGTCGATGCCCTTCTGGCAGAAGACGACGTCAGCGCCGAGGTCGGTGATCGTGTCGACCTTCTCCTGAAGCTGTTTCTCCTCGCGGTCGAGGAACTGCTGGAGCTGGTCAGGGTCCGTAACGGAGACTTCGGTGTCGATGTCGGTTTCCTCGACTTCGATGGCCTCGTTGAGCAGCAGGATGTCGGCGTCGGTCGCCGACGTGGGCATGTTGTCGTGGACGGGGTCTTTGTCCACGATGCCGCCCTCGAGCAGGTCGGACTCGCCGGCGCTGCGGCCGGTCTGGGTCTCGATGTTTAAGAACTCGAGATCGACGACGTTCTCGCCGTCCTCGTTCTCGACGGTGACCTGGCGGACGGCCTCGACGATGAGCTCGGCGAGATACTCCTTGTTGACCTCGGTGCCCTTGCCGGTCATCGAGGTTTCGGCGGTCTTGCGGAGGAGGTCCTCGTCGCTGGTATCGATGTCGGTCGCGATGTCGTCGATCTCCTCGCGGGCCTGCTCGCTGGCGAGGTGGAAGCCCTTGATGATCGCCGTCGGGTGGATGTCCTGCTCGAGCAGGTCCTCGGCGTTCTTGAGGAGTTCACCGGCGATCGCGACGGCCGTCGTGGTACCGTCGCCGGCTTCGTCTTCCTGCGTTTCGGCGACTTCGATGATCATCTCGGCCGTCGGGTTGTCGATGTCCATCTCCTTGAGGATGGTGACGCCGTCGTTGGTGATCGTCACCGATCCCATGGAGTCGACGAGCATCTTGTCCATCCCTTTCGGGCCGAGTGTCGAACGGACTGCTTCAGCGACCGCACGGGCGGCGCTGATGTTGTAATCCTGCGCGTCCTTGTCCTTGACGCGCTGGGAGTCCTCGCTCATTACGATCATCGGCTGACCCTGCTGCATTCGCTGACTCATAGTCGGTCGAGTGATTGATTGTGATTCTATATAAGTATTTCCCTATCCTCTCACACTTCGATCGCAGCCCGTGCGGTCGTTGATCGAGGAAAACCGTGGCAGTGCGGGACGATGTCGACGGTTTTGCTCGGCTGAAGTCGGTCGTTACTCGTTCCCAATCGGTCAGTGACAGCGTGTTTTTATTAGGTCACTCGAGCGCCAGCCACGACGCGTGTGGGTCCGTCATCACGAGTAAGAGAAACAACTCGAACTCGAGTTAATACAGCGGAAGCGTTATAGCGGTAGTCACGTATTACTCTACGAGCAATGGACGAGCCCTCCTCGTTCGCCGAATCGTTCGACGATCCTCGGATCACCGCCCAGTTCTGCCGCCGACTTCCTGACACGACCGGCGACCTCGTGTTGATCGGCGTCGTCCACGACCATCCCGCCAGCGTCGCCCGCGTCGAGCGCGTCTTGGACCACGTCGACCCGACGACGCTCGCACTCGAGTTGCCGCCGATTGCGCTACCACTGTACCGCGTGTACGGCCGCACGGGCGATGCTGACGAGTCGACAGCGTCGACGCCGCCACGGTTCGGTGGTGAAATGAGCGCAGCGATCCGCGCTGCGCCCGACGCCGAAGCCGTCGGCATCGACGCCCCGAACTGGTCGTTTCTTCGCCGGCTCGTCACGCGACTGGTCGCCGACCGTGTCTCGCCCGCGACGGCGCGAGGTGTCCTCTCGAGTGTCGGTAACGCGACCCGTGATGCACTCACCTATCGGATCGCCGCGACGCTGACCCATGCGACATCAATGACCGTCGTGCCCGGCGACACGGTCGAGTACGATGTCGATCACGGGGATTCGCCGGATCGACAGGCCGCCCACGAGCGTGCCCACGTTGCCAGCATTCAGGCACTGCTTGGCAGCGTCGACACGGGCGGCACCACCCTGGCGTACCGAGACGACACACGCGAGCGTTGTATGATCGAGCGACTCGAGGAGATCCGCTCGGACCCGGGCGCGGCCGTCGCTGTCGTCGGCGTCGATCACCTCGACCGCCTTGCGACAGCGCTGGCGCAGTAAGACAGTCGCCACTCGGCAGCCGCGTCAGTGACGCCAATTATCGCCGTAAGCCCGACGCGCAGTTCCAGCAGTACGTAAACGTCTGATCGGCCTCGTTGGGTGCGCCACAGTGGGGACAGCGGATCGTCTCCCCGTCGAACTCGCGATCAGTGTCGTGATCCCGGTCAGCATCGTGTCCCTCGTCCGTGGCACGCGGATAGCGATCGGGACCGGGCGACGATCGAAGACTCGCGTGGTTGGGATCGGCAAACGACGGCGTTCGCTCGTTCTCGCTGTCGCTGCGCCGGACGTACAGGTAATACAGTAACAGGTGGAGCAGGGCAAACAGCGCGACGTAGCCGATGAGCCAGCCCCAGAGTGCCATCAGTGTGCGATACGGTCTCGAGGCACTTGGATATTCCCCGCTGTCGGGGCTGACGAGAGTCAGGTCGACGAGAACTACTGGGGCGGCTGTAAGTCACGGCCGAACTCGTCGAAGACCTCGAGGTCGTCGGGCAGGTCGTACTCGAGGTGGCGTTCATCCTGCCGGTTGACGCCGGCCTCGTCGATCGGGGTCGCGACGTCTTCCCAGCCGGGTTTGATCTTGACGCTTTTGGCGGGCATCCCGATGGCGATGTGGTGGGCAGGAACGTCGTTCTGGACGATGCCGCGTGCGCCGACGACGGCGTTCTCGCCGACCTTACAGCCGGCGCGGACCATCGCGTCGTAGGTGAGTCGGACGTCGTCCTCGACGATCGTGTGGTAGTTACGTACCTCTGTCTGGTCGACGACGTCGTGGTCGTGGCTGTAGATGTGGACGCCGTCGGAGATCGAGACACGGTCGCCGATCGTTAGCTTTCCCCGGTCGTCCAAGTGGACGTCGTCGTGAACGACGGTGTTGTCGCCGATCGAGATGTTGTGCCCGTAGGTGAACGTAATGCCCTTGAAAAAGCGGCAGTTGTCGCCACACTCCTCAAAGAGGTGATCGGCGAGCATCCGCCGGAACCGAAGCGCGAACTCGACGTTGTCCGCGATCGGCAGGCTGTCGAACTGCCGCCAGAGCCACTGGAGGTGCTTGGAGCGGCGGAACGCCGCCTCGTCTTTCTCGGCGTAGTATTCGCTCTCTAAGGTCGTGTTACAGGGATCGTAGCTTTGCAGGCGGATGCGTTCGGCTGGCGGCACCGACTCGCCGCGCTGCCAGCGTTCGTAGGCCTCGCGGTCGCCCGAGAGGTCGATCAGAACGTCCTCGACGACCGAGCAGGTGTCCTCGTCGCTCGAGAGCCGTCGATCGACCTCATCGATGAACTCGCGCATCCCCGTTTCTGCCTCCTCGGGGAGCGACACGTACCGCTTTGTCATACCCCGACGTATTGCCCGCCGAGTTCATAGGGGTTCGGTTGTGCGTCCGTGGTTGCCGGACCAACTAACGTGCATGTTACTGGGCTGTTCTGACAGGTTCTCACTCCTGACCGGACTGCCACCCAGCAAAGAGCAACGCGGGCAATGCAAGCGTGCCGACGACCAGCAACGTCCCGACGAGCACCGCGCCAACCGAAAGTCGGTCTCTCGGAATCTCGAGTCGGCTCACAGCGAGGAGGGCAAGCGACAGGCTGCCAAGGAGGACGGCAAGCAGGATCCATCTGGGATCGCGCGAGTCGCGGCGGGAACTGGGCATACGAATGCGTGTCAGCCAACACCTAAGAGCGATTCGCCTCACAGAATGTGGCCGAACCGGTTCGACACGAAATTCGAGCGTTCCGGTCACCCTAAGTTCTCCCGCTCCAAAGAGACGAGTATGCAACACAGCGAACTCGGCGAGTCCGGAGTCGAGGTCAGCGAAGTCGGCTTCGGCGCATGGACCGTCGGTACCGACTGGTGGGGCGACCGCTCCGAAGAAGACGCCATCGAAATGCTCCAGTATGCGGTCGAGCAGGGGATCACCTACTTCGATACGGGCGATGTCTACGGCCACGGCCACAGCGAGGAACTGGTCGGGCAGGCGCTGGCCGAGGTCCGAGACGAGGTGACCATCGCGACCAAGGTCGGCTATGACTTCTACAACAACCCGCAGGCCGGCCACGGGGAACTCCCCAAGGAGATGAACCCCGAGTATCTCCGGGAGGCCGTCGAGAAGAGCTTAGATCGCCTCGAGATGGACTCCGTCGACGTGCTCCAACTGCACAACGCCGACGTCGACGAGATCACGCCCGACGTCCTCGAGTTGTTCGACGAACTCGAGGAGGAAGGCAAGATCGACGCCACCGGCCTCGCACTGGGCCCCTCGATCGGCTGGCTCGCCGAGGGCGACCTCGCAATCGAAGAGGAGTTCGACTCCGTGCAACTCGTCTGGAACGTCTTAGAACAGGAGGTCGGCAACCACTTCCTCGAGACGATCGAGCGGACCGGCTCGTCGACCAGCCTGATCCCCCGCGTGCCACACTCCTCGGGCATCCTCAACGAACAGGTCACGCCCGAGACCGAACTCGAGGAGGGCGACCACCGCGGCTTCCGCCCCGACGAGTGGTACGAGACCGGCTGGGAGAAAATCGAGCAACTGCGCTTCTTAGAGCGCGCCGATGAGGGAACCTCATCGAGCTCTCGGACGCAGTCCGAGAACGACGGCGAGCGCACGATGGGACAGGCCTCGATCGCGTGGCTACTCTCCCACGAGCCCGTCGCGACCGTCACCCCGACGTTCCGCACGAAAGCGGACATCGACGAGTGGGCAGCCGCAAGCGACGTGCCAAAGCTCTCCGACGAAGAGATGGATCGCGTCGCAGACCTCTACGCGAACGACTTCGACATCGACCGCGACGACGGCATGGACGCGCTGCGCTCGTCGGTCGACGGCGAAGACATCGAGTCCGCCGGACTGGACAAGCTCGCGGCTGACTGATCGAGCCACTGCGGCAGGCGCGAGCGGTCACACCCTGGACGCAGCTATTCTTTGGTAGGCGACGACTCCGTGAGTCGGAACTCGAACTCGAGTTTGCCGTCCGTCCGCACGTCGACGCCACCGAGTTGCTCCGAGAGCTGATCCCGCGCTCGAGCGCTCGGCTCGATGGTGACGGAGACGCTGTTGCTGTTGGCGTTGTACGAGATGTTCCCCACCGTCACGTCGAACTCGAAAAAGTCCGGAACGTCCTCCCGAAGCTGTGTTCTGACGTCGTCGATATCCGACCGCACGTCGGCCATCTCCTCGTTGAGCGAACTCATAGGTACTGGTATGTGATACCACCCCGTAACGGTTTACCCTGTTCGGTCGACCTCGTAACGGGTCCTGTAACTCATCCGGTGCGTTCAGATCGGCATTCGAAGCGGATACAGGATCGCGAGCAATCCACAGAGCCGGCTGCACTGGCTGCGGACAGCGGCGAGCGTCAGGGTCGATAACTTATATATGCCCCTCCATATCTGGGCCCCTCGTCTAACCCGAACAGTCCCTTCTCTCTAGACGTGCCAGCACACTCAGACCTATGACATCATACGAGTTTACCTGTCCGGACTGCCAGCGGTCGATCACGGTAACAGACCCGATGCGAGCGGCGACGCTGGCCAACGGCTGTCCGGTCTGCGGACGATCGGTGACGGAAGGCAACTTCGCACTCTGAGGACTCGAGCGGCGAGCCACAGGATCGACGCGGTATCGACGGCTCGAACGGACTACCTTTTCTCAAGCACGGCTTGCAGACCACAGAGGGTCCTTACCCTCCTTTAATATCTCCTATGACAGGTTTTTACGATAGAACATCGTGGTGTCTGCTACCATGACTGATGCCACGTACGTCCAGAAAGCGTGTGCCTACATCACTCGCGAACCGGGCGAACTTCTGGTCTTCGAAGGGCCGGGCCACGACGGGCTCCAGATTCCGAAAGGGACCCTCGAGCCCGGCGAGTCGCCCCGGGAGGCGCTGTTCAGGGAAGTTCGCGAGGAGAGCGGACTCGGCACGCTGAGTGACACCCGCCATCTGACGACCGACATCTGGACGCGACGCGCGGGAAGGCGGTACGTCCGCCACTTCTTTCATGCGACGGTGCACGAACCCCGCGACCGGTGGACCTACACCATCACTGACGGCGGGGCCGAACACGGCGCAACGTTTTCGTTCCGCTGGGTTCGGCCGACGACCGCACAGGCGTTCGCGCTCGAACTCGACGAGTACGTTGATCTGTTGCCGACCGCGTCCCGAACCGACGAGGTTTCGACCCTCTCGGACTGAAACAACCGTCGACCGTCCTACGAGAGCGCGCGCTCGACGGCTTCCGCGACGTCCATCGCTTTTGCGGCCAAGTCATCCGACACCAGCCCGTCTGCGACGGCGGCCTCGAGTTCGTCGGCGTCAACGATCTCGACCGTTCCATCAGGCTGGCGGATCACGTCGACGTAGAGGTCGACGTACCGCACGCAGTTGGGGAAGAGTTCGACCGGCGTACAGACGTTGACGTAGGTCCCTTTCGACGTGCCGTCGGCGGCCTTGTAGGTCGTCGGATACCACCACCGGCCCTCGCGGAACTTCGTCACGGCCACGTCGCCGTCCTCCTTGGGAGTGCCGAGTGCGTCGTAACTGCCGCCATCGTGCATCGAGCGCTCGAGCGTGAGCTTGCCCTCGGGATCCCAGTCGGTGGCCTGGCCGCGACCGAGCGAGATCAGTCGGCCGTCGGGTTTGCCGTGGCCGATCTCGAGGCGATCGCCAGTCGTGGGGCCGAACTGGCGCGTGACGGCTGCAAACGGGAAGTCATCGCCAGCTGCAGCATCGTCGGCCGGCCCACAGACGGCCTCCGCGAAGTCGACCGCCGCGCTTGCGGCGCGATCGGCTGCCTTCGTCCGGTGGTGGCCGGGCATCGTCGTCTCCACACGTCGGCGCACCTCATCGAGTGCAAACCGGGATTGGCGGCCGAACCAGCCCCACGCGGTTCGCTGGGGAGCGGCAAGCAGCGCCGGCTTGCCCGGCTCGTCGGGTGCGTCGGCGAGTTCGTCCTCGAGCAGGCGCGCACGATTCGCCGCGTCCTCGAGCGCGGTGCCCATCGCCTCGAGGTCAGCGTCGGCCGCGGCGTGTTGCCAGCGGATCCCCCACCCGTCGGGGACCTCGACCGAGAGGAAGTCGGTCATACCGACGAGTTCGTCCGCGCGCTCGCCGCGCATCGCCGCCGAGACGCCGGTTCGGTCCCGCGAAAGGGTACAGAGCCCGCCCTGCACCTCGAGGGTCGGCCGCACGAGTGGTCGGTCGTCGTCCCACGGCGGTGTGGGCTCGGTGACCTGCACCCGGTAGCGATTGCCGGCCTCAACGTAGCCATCGACGTCGTCGTAGCTGAGATAGCCCCGTCGGCCATCACCGAGGTCGACGACGGCACCGCTGCCGCCGTCGGCCTCGAGCACCTCGGCGTCGAAGACCGCGCCACGGGCGACGTCGTCGTCCCAGCGGAAAGTGTCGGTCGCAAGTCCCTCGAGTTCGGCCATGGCCGTCTCGACCGCGTCGGGATCGCCTGACACCTCGACGCCCTGTCGGTCGCGGGTGGTCTCGATCGAGACGTCGGCCGGAACGGTGTCGAACGACTGATCGAACCGCTCCCGGATCGGGTCAGAAGCCTGAACGACCTCGAAATCGGCCTCGCTCAGGAGTTGGGTAACTGCCGTCGTGTAGATCCCGCGGACGCGCGCCGTCGTCATCGGTCGCCCTCCGTCGTGCGTCGTGGGTCACTCGAGTGCAATCGTCTGGTGGCCGCGAACATGGCGATCACCGCAGCGTCTCGCGGTCGGGCGCGAACCGCACCCGATCGTCGATCGTCGACCCGAGCGTGAGTTCGACGGAACCGTCGTCCAGCAGTCGGCCGTCCTCGATGGAGACCCCCCACGTGTCGAACCGGAGCCAGCCGCGCATCTCGTCGGCGTGGGTCGTGATGTCGGCATACTCGACGGTGTGTTCAGGATACTCGGCACTCGAGTGGGCCATCACCATGTCGGAGTAGACGGTGTCATGTTCGTCAAAAAAATCCTCGAGTGCTGCCGCGTCCTCGGCGACGGCCTCGACGACGGCCTCCGAAGCGGCCCGGAGGTCGTCGGTCTCGAGGCCGACGTCGCGAAGCGCCTGCTGAGTTCGCTGGTCGAAATGCATAGCCGCCGGTTGGGCCGGGAGACCTTTGATCATTCCGAGTTCGTGCCGGTCGCTGCGTTGCGTATCCACGCGGCTGCCGGACCCATCAGCCTGGCTGTCGTTCCGGTCACGAGTACTGTAGGCGAAACGTTTGATACTGGGAACAGCCAACAATGCGCATGAGTGGTAAACTCTACAGAACGGACCTCGGCGACGAACTCGCAACCGGGATCGTCAGTGCCGCACGGACCAGTCTCGGTGACACGCTTCGGAGCGTTCTCTATTTCACGCCGTCGGCGTTCGACATCCTGTATCTCCGGCAGGACCTCTACGACTCGACGGCCGACGCCCGTGATGCCAAAGCGCAACTGGTCGAGTTCGAACAAGCCGGCTTCTCCGAGGTCCCTGTTCGGACGGCAATCGCCCACAAAGAGAGTAGCTCGGACATCGGGGACTACGAATTTACCGTCCGATTTCACGAGAGCGGGTTCGTCGTCCGCGTGCTCCAGCGCGACGTCGGCGTCCTGCTGACGATCGACAGTATGGACGTCAACGCGTTCGAAGACGCTGCCGTCGCGATCCAGGGGCTCCTCCACAACGAGTAGACCGCTGACTCGAGCAGCGCCACGACGATCCAGATGTGAGAGGCCGGCGATACAACGCTCGCGTCGCCGATTGCCGAACCTATACCGGGCCGGCGCACCAACGCACGACCATGCAGCGCAGGCGCGACCCGGTCGAGCGGGCCGAGGAGCGACGGAGCGACGGACCAGTCGATCTCTACGACATCTCAACGTGGGAGCCGCGGTCGGCCATCGATTTGCTCGCGTACACGCTCTACGGGACGGTTAGCTACGGGCTCCGTGCGCTCGTCTTGCTGACTGCCATCGCGATCACCGTCTCGTTGCTCATCTCGCCGGCCGCAATCGTCCTCGAGGATCCGTTCGTCGCGATCTTCTTCGGGCTCTCGGTCGTTCCCGCGGGGTTGCTCGCGGGGTATATCTGGTATGCGGACATCACGACGAGCGAACCCCTCGGGTTGCTCGTCGCGACCTTTCTGCTCGCGGTCCTGTTCGCGACGTTTGCAGCCCTCATCAATTCGCTCAGTCAGGTCGCTCTCGGCTTCGGCAGCGGCGTGCTCTTTTTCTACCTGATCGTCGGCCCCGTCGAGGAGACGGTCAAGCTCCTCGCCGTCTACGTGTTCGCCTATCGAAGCAGCAGCTTCACCGCCGTCATCGACGGGGCAGTCTACGGAGCTGTCGCGGGGCTTGGCTTTGCAGCCATCGAAAACGCCGTCTACATCAGCCGCGTCATCGGCGAAGCAAGTCCCGAAGTAAACCTCTTCGTTACCGCCAGCGGGATCGCGACGGTTCGCGCGCTGGCCGGTCCCGGTCACGTCATCTATTCGGCGATCGCGGGCTACTACCTCGGCTTAGCGAAGTTCAACCGAGAGTACGCCGGTCCGATCGTCCTCAAAGGGTTGCTCATTGCCGCGTTCGTCCACGGCACGTACAACGTCACGGTCGGCATCGTTCCACAACTCCTCGCCGACGCCCTGCCCGTCGGCTACGGCGTCGCGTTCGTGGGGTACGTAATCGGCTACGACCTCACGATCGGCTACTACCTTTATCGGAAACTCGCCCGCTACCGGGACGCCTATCTGACGGTTAGTGAGGACAACGTCGACGCACCGCGCCCGGAGCTGACGGAGTTCGAGCCGCCACAGCGCTGACTCACACGGTCGAGCGTCGGGCTCGCGACTTAGTCGTCTTCAAATCGTGCCTCGAGCAGCCGTTCGACGTACTTCGACAAGACATCCACCTCGAGATGCACTGGATCGCCGGGTTCTTTCTCCGAAAGCGTCGTCATATCGTAGGTCGTTGGGATGATCGCAACGGTAACCCGACCGGCATCCGCGTCGAGATCGGCGACGGTCAGACTGATGCCATCGAGCGTGATCGAGCCTTTCTCGACGACGTAGCGGTCGTACCCCTCCGGAAGCTCGAACTCGAAGAACCAGTCTTCCTCGACTGACTCGACGTTCGTCACCGTCGCGACCGCATCGACGTGGCCCTGCACGACGTGGCCATCAAATCGGCCGTCGGCCGGCATCGCCCGCTCGAGGTTGACCGCGTCGCCGACCTCAAGGTCGCCGAGATAGGTTCGCTCGACGGTCTCGGTCGCCAGGAAGACCTCGAACCACGCGCCCTCGTCGTATCGCTCGACGGTGAGACACGCGCCGCTGACGCTGATACTCTGGCCGTGCTCGAGGCCTGTCGCGACCTCGTCGGCCCCGATCCGCAGTCGAAGGCCGTCGTCGGTCCGCTCGCGCGCGACGATCTCGCCGGTCTCCTCGACGATCCCCGTAAACATATCTACAAGTGACGGGCGATGGGGGAAAGCCGTTCCGGGTCCGGCCCACAGCGGAGCCACGTCCGGGTGTTCGCGGTCGGGACGTCAGGATGATGGCGCGACCGACTCGTCGCCGACGGCGGTGCGTACGCCGGAGAACTCGAACCGCGCGCCGCCAGCCGCGCTTTCGGTGACGTCGATGTCCCACTCGTGAGCCTGTGCGATCTCACAGACGATATTCAGGCCAAGTCCGGTTCCGTCGGGGTTCGTGGTCCAGCCGGGCTCGAGGACGCGGTCGCGCTCGTCCGGCGGAATCCCCGGCCCGTCGTCGGCGACGTAAAATCCGTCCTCGACGAGTCCGACAGTCACGGTAACCCCCTTGCCACCGTGCTCAACGGCGTCCTGCCGAGCGTTCGAGGCAGGGCTCGTCGAGCCGTGCTCGACGGAGTTTCGAAACAGGTTCTCGAACAGGTTCCGGATACGGCTTCTATCGGCGAACAACTGGCCATCGGCTTCGATCTCGAGCGAGGCATCGGCAGTCGCGACGGTGTCCC
>Ga0207755_100397_pt1 | contig 20955 bp, 22 predicted proteins | sample A23P2SouthBayCA_FD_187734 | JGI IMG/M metagenome (GOLD analysis project Ga0207755, IMG submission 187734) | Aerobic enrichment media microbial communities from Bioluminiscent Bay, La Parguera, Puerto Rico - A23 P2 (SPAdes) | ecosystem: Environmental > Aquatic > Marine > Unclassified ...
AGCGACGCCGCCCCCGCGGCGCGCGTCGACGCCATCGAAGCCGCGGGCGCGACGGTCCTGCGAGCGGGCGCGGAGCGCGTCGCCCTCGACGCGGCGCTCGCCGAACTCGAATCCCGAGGGATAGCGGACCTGATGGTCGAGGGCGGCGGGGAACTGATCTTCTCGCTGTTCGACGACGGCCTCGTGGACGAACTCTCCCTCTACGTCGGGAGCCTCGTCGTCGGCGGCCGGGACGCGCCGACGCTCGCGGACGGCGACGGCTTCACCGAGTCGTTCCCGTCGCTCTCGCTCGAAGGCGTCGAGCGAATCGACGACGGCGTCCTGCTCTCCTACGACGTCGAGTAGCGCCGCCGCTGGACGGGCGAGAGGGCAGGCAGAAGCGAGCGCGGATCTAGTGGGAGTGGCCGGTGGCTTCGCCGTAGGACATCCCGAATCGCTTCTCGAACTCCTCGTTCGCGGCCTCCTCGATGGCTTCCATGTCGACGTCGCCGGAGACGTTCCCGTCGCCGTGGTGGGCGATGGCGTGCGCGCGCCCCGCGAACGTCATCACGGCGATGTCCGCGACGACCTGCGCTTCCGACTCGTCGTCCTCCTCGGCGAGGACGGCGATGAGCCCCTCGGGCACCTCGAACTCGTCCGTCCCGTCTCGACCCTCGACCGTGAACGTCAGCATCTCTTCGTCGCTCATAGCCGCTGATTCGGTGCTCCCGAGCAAAAGGGTGGCGACACGCGGGCGAACGGAGTGAGCGCGCGGAACGCGCGAGCGGGGAGAGAAGCGACCCGCGAGCACACGTGGCCGACCACCGGGAGGCCACGCATAGAGCGAGCGGGGAGAGAAGCGACCCGCGAGCACACGCGGGCGAGCGGAGTGAGCCCGTGCCCAGCGCGAACGCGGAGCGACCCGTGGGAGCGATGCGCGAGCCACGTGGCCGACCAGCCAGAGCGATGCGCGCGTCAGGCGGACAAGACAAGAGTTAAAACCGCTCGCGCGGCTATCGTGTTCGTATGAGCGAAGCACGGCAGGCGCGCAAGTGCGTCTCCTGCGGGATCAACATCTCCGGCACGAACGCCGCGGCGTTCAAGTGTCCGGATTGCGGCACGCAGATCTACCGCTGTGCGAAGTGCCGCAAGCAGAGCAACCTCTACGAGTGTCCCGACTGCGGTTTCCGGGGGCCCTGACGATGGGGAAGGTCGCCGCGGTCCTCAAGGTGATGCCGCAGAGTCCCGACATCGACCTGGACGAACTGAAGGCTGATCTGGAGGATTCGCTCCCTGAGGGCGCGAAGCTCCGCGGGTTCGAGCAGGAGGAGGTCGCGTTCGGTCTCGTCGCGCTCCTCGCCACCGTCGTCGTTCCGGACGACGCGGGCGGCACGGAGGCCGTCGAGGACGCCTTCGGGGGCGTCGAGGGCGTCGAGTCGGTTCAGGTGCAGGAAACCGGCCGCCTGTAAGGGCAGTCTTCGTTTTCGCGTTCTCCGCTCCCGAGAGCGACAGCGTCGCTAGTCGTCGCTCTCGTAGTCGTCGACGAGTGCGTCGAGAGCGTCGGGGCCGGCGACGGCGAACCCGCCGTGATAGCAGAGCACTTCGTCGAACGCGAGCGCGGAGAGGTCGTCGAGGGAGGTCATCGCGCGGTCCATGTCGGGCGTGAAGTGCGGTTTCGGGCCGGTGAGTTCGCCGTCCTCGGCGGCCGTCGCGTCCGCGGCGAGCAGGAGGCTCGCGTCCGGGAGGAAGAGCGAGACGTGCCCGGGCGTGTGGCCGGGCGTCGCGACGACCTGAACGGGGCCGGCGGCGGTGCGGAGGGAGACGCCGTCGACGATACGGACGTCCACGGCGACGGGGTCGTAGCGGTCGCCGTCGCTCTTGATGGGGTCGCGGACGCCCTCGATGGCGGGTGCGTCGGCGCCGTGCGCGAACACCGTCGGGTCGGCGCGTTCGACGACGGCGGGGGCGCCGCCGACGTGGTCGCCGTCCTGGTGGGTGAGCAGGAGGTACTCGACGTCCTCGATCGCGAAGCCGTGTTCGTCGAGCGCGGCCGCGAGGTGGTCGGTGGCGCCCGCGGGGCCGGCATCGACGAGCAGGAGGCCGCCGTCGGGGAGTGCGACGCCGCTCGGGTGGACGACGAACGTGCGCTCGGGGTACTCGATTTCGAGGGTGAACTGGTAGACGCCGTCGGCGAGTTCCATGGGCGTGCGTGCTCGCGCCGACGGGAAAGCCGCTACGGTGGCCGCGGGGTCCGCCGGCGAGTCGGGAACGTGCGTTTTATATCCGGGACGACTGTACGAGTCCTCATACGACTATGCCGAGCTCCAACGGACCCCTCAACAGCACGCGGAAGAAGCTCGCTAACAAGCCTCGAGAGCGCGGTACTTCGCCGCCGCAGCGCGCCGTCGCGGAGTTCGACGAGGGCCAGAAGGTCCACCTGAAGATCGACCCGTCGGTGAACGAGGGTCGCTTCCACCCGCGCTTCTCCGGACACACCGGCACCGTCGTCGGGAAGCAGGGCCGCGCGTTCAAGGTCCAGATCGACGACCGCGGGAAGGAGAAGACGCTCATCGTCAAGCCCGCGCACCTCCGCGCGCAGGAGTAAGCGTGACCATCTTCAAGGAGACCGTCGACGAGGAGTTCCTCACCGTCTCGGAGGCGCGTGAGCTCCTCGCCGACGTCGAGGCCGAACGCGCCGCGGACGAGGAGCGCGAACTCCGCTACGAGCTCGCGCGCGCCGTCGAGCACGTCAATCGCTTCGCCGTCCTCGAGGGCGAGGAGTCCCGCGAACTCGTCGAGGAACTCCTCGACTGCGAGGGCATCGACGACGCCGCGACGGCGGTGAAGGTCGCGGACCTCCTCCCGCGCAACCGGGACGAGCTCCGCGCGGTCTTCGCCCAGCAGCGCTACGCGCTCTCGGGGGACGAACTCGACGCCGTGCTGGACGTCGTCGCGAAGTACGCCTGAGCGGTCTGCCGACATTTTAATACCCGTCTCGTCCTACGTCGGTCCATGAGTAGCGACGACTCGGACGACGCGACGTACGCGGTCGTCCTCGACGTGCTCCGTCACGGCCGTTCGGACGACGACCGGGCGGCGTTCCGCCGCAACCAGGTCGGGCTGGCGGTGGCCGAGGACGACTTCACGCTCTACGAGTTCGTGCTGGGCGACGACGCGGACGTCTCCATCGGGGACCGCGTCAGAGTCGCGCCCACGGCGGATCGGGGCGTCGAACGGGTCGCCACGGTCGAGTACGAGGAGCTCTCCGGGGGCGCGCAGTCCGAGCTCGAGTACGTGGTCGAGGAGGTCGTGGAGGCGAACGAGGCGCGCTTCCTCGAGTTCTACAACGAGGCCCAGCCCATCTCGCTGCGCCTCCACCAGCTGAACCTCCTGCCGGGGATCGGGGACACGCTCCGCGATAAGATCCTCGACGAGCGAAAGCGCGGGCCGTTCGAGAGCTTCGACGAACTCGACGAGCGCGTCTCCGGCCTGCACGACCCGAAGGAGACCATCGTCGAGCGCGTCCTGCAGGAGCTCCGCGACGAGGACGTGAAGTATCACGCGTTCGTCGGCGTCGAGCGCGGCGAGTAGCGACCGCGGAGAGCAGACTTTACACGCGGGGGCGACGTACCGCGGGCAATGACGCGACGCGACCCCGACGCGCTCGTCCGGCGCGCCGGCCGGGGGAACCCGGACTTCGACCAGCACTTCCTCGTCGACGACCGCGTGCTGGATCGCATCCCGACGTACGCCGAGGCGTTCGATCGCTCGCACGTCCTCGAGATCGGCCCCGGCCCGGGCGCGCTCACGGACCGCTTGCTCGATTCGGCCGAGCGCGTGACGGTCGTGGAGCGCGACCCCGACCTCGCCGCGCACCTCCGCACGGAGTTCGCGGACGCCGTCGGCGACGGCCGACTCGACGTCGTCGAGGGCGACGCGACCGAGGTGGCGTTCCCCGACTACACGTGCTGTATCTCGAACCTCCCGTACTCGGCGTCCAGTCCGCTCGCGTTCCGCCTGCTGCCCGACGGGAAGCCCGCCGTGTTGATGTTCCAGCGGGAGTTCGCGGAGCGGATGGCGGCGGGCGTCGACGACGACGCGTACGGCCGGTTGAGCGTCACCGCACAGCACTACGCGGACGTCGAGGTGGTGGAGACGGTGCCGAAGGAGGCGTTCGATCCGCAACCGCGGGTCGCGTCCGCGGTGGTGCGCGCGACGCCGCGCGCGCCGGACTACGAGGTCGATGACGAGGCGTTCTTCCTCGACTTCGTGAAGGCGCTGTTCACGCAGCGGCGCAAGACGGTGCGGAACGCGATCCGGAACACCGGACACATCTCCGGCCTCGGCGACCCGGAGTCGGTCGTCGACGCGGCGGACGAGGACCTCCTGCGGAAGCGCCCGGGGAACCTCGCGCCGGCGACGTTCGCCGAACTCGCGGCGCTCGCCGCCGAACACGGTGAGCCGCCGTGATCGGGGCGTTCGACGCCGGCGCGCACGTCCCGGAGATCGGACTCTCGGTCGCGTCGCTCGTCGCGCTCGCGGTCCTCTGGTGGGTGTCGCGGGCCGTCGCGGACCGCGCGCGCGTGGACGTCGGTGCGCGGGTCGTGGACATCGTCCTCGGCCTCGTCCTGCTCGTCGCGCTGGTCGCGGAGGGCGGCGCGCTCGTCTACCTCTGGAACGCCGAGGCGGAGGTGTACGCGGCGGTCACGCAGATCGGGAATCCGGTCCGGATAGCGGTGAAGGCCGCGGTCACGATCGCTATCTTCGGCGGCACCTACCTCGCGACCGGGGTCGCGCGCAACACCATCGAGAACGTCGCGAAGCGCCGGGACGGCATCAGCGACCACGAGGCGGAGATCGCGTTCCGGATCGCCCAACTCGCCGTCTATCTCGTGATGCTGCTCGCGCTCCTCGGTCTCTGGGAGGTCGACCTCTCGGGGATCCTGATCGGCGCGGGCTTCCTCGGTATCGTGCTCGGGATGGCGGCCCGCCAGACGCTCGGCGCGGTGCTCGCGGGGTTCGTGTTGATGTTCGCGCGCCCGTTCGAGATCGGTGACTGGGTGCAGATCGGGGAGAACGAGGGCATCGTCACGGAGATCACCATCGTGAACACGCGCATCCAGACGTTCGACGGGGAGTACGTGATGCTCCCGAACGACTACGTGGGGGCGCGCGAGGTGATCAATCGCTCTCGGAAGGGACGACTGCGCCACCACGTCGAGGTGGGCGTGGACTACGACGCGGACGTAGAGGCCGCGAGAGAGGTCGCGGAGGACGCGATGTCGGATCTCGACCCGGTCCTCTCGGTGCCGCGCCCGCAGGCGGTCCTGACGGAGTTCGGGGACTCGGCGGTCACGCTCGACCTGCGCTTCTGGATCGACAAGCCGAGCGCGCGCCGGAAGTGGCGCGCGCACACCGCGGTCATCTCGGCCGTCCACGAGGCGTTCGACGAGCGCGGCGTGAAGATACCGTTCCCGCAGCGCGAGGTGTCGGCGCGCCCGGAGGCGGACGGCTTCCGAGTGCGCGGCGCGGGCGGCGACGAGCGGCCGAGCGACGAGACGGGCGACGCGGCCGGCGATGTCGAGACGGACGACGAGACGGCGAGCGGCGACGAGGCGACGAGCGAGGAGGGGGCGGCGAGCAGCGCGGATGCGGGCGGCGGCGACGGGGAGGGCGACGATGCCGAGTGAGGAGTTGGCGGCGCGGCGCGGCGTGGAGACGGAGGTGTACGAGCCGGCGGAGGACTCGCGGCTGCTCGCCGAGGTGGCGTGCGAGTCGCTGTCGGGCGACGAGCGCGTGCTGGACGTCGGGACGGGGTCGGGGTACGTCGCGGCGACGGTGGCGGACGAGACGGGCGCCGCAGTGGTGGGCGCGGACCTGAACCCGCACGCGTGCCGGCGGGCGCGGGAGGCTGGCGTCCCCGCGGTTCGCGCGGACCTCGTGGCGCCGTTTCGCGCGGGCGTCTTCGACGCGGTGCTGTTCAATCCGCCGTATCTGCCGGCGGATCCGGACGCGGCGCGCGAGGACTGGATGGAGGTGGCGCTGACGGGCGGGGAGTCCGGCCGAGAGGTCGTCGAGGCCTTCCTGGACGACGTGGGTCGCGTGCTCGCGCCCGACGGGGCTGTCTACGTGCTGGTGAGCACGCTGACGGGCGTGGACGAGGTGGTCGCGTACGCGGGCGAGCGCGGGTTCTCGGCGGTGGCGCTCGCGGACGAGTCGTTCCCGTTCGAGACGCTGACCGTCCTCAAGCTCGTCCGGTAGGCGTTTGGGGGCCTCGCGCGTAGGCGGGGGTGATGGGACGGGTGGACTCGCAGTGGTGGCTGTTGGTGGCGGCGATGCCGTTCGTGACGGCGATAGAGGCGATGCTCGGCTTCCTCCTGGTCGGGTTCACGTACGAGTCGGTCGGGGGGATGGGCGCGTGGGCGCTCTTGGTACCGGCGGCGCCGTTCGTCGCGGTGGCGGTGGCGGTGCGCGTGTTGTTGCCGCTGGCGCTCTATCGGGACGCGCAGGCGGTGGTGGCGGCGGACGTGGCGTGGACGCCGGATCCGGCGAACTGGGGGTTTCTGGGGCTGGGGCTGATCGTCGTGCCGGTGCTGGACTCGCTGCTGGCGCTCGTCTACCTCCGGCGGCGGTTCCGCGCGACCGCCGAGTGAATTACTGATAGGAATAAATTCGGATGGAAAATATTATCCCCGGTGGTACTGTAGGTCGTCGTACATGGAACTCGTCGCGACGACAGTCGGCCTCTTCCCGCTCCCCGACGCCCAGCGGGAGCGACTCGCCGACCTCAAGGGACACCAGAAGTCCGACCTCATCGACGGGGACGAACCCGCCGACGTGACGGCGGCCTACGACGCCGCCCGCGAACGCCTCGTCGCCGCCCAACGCGACGCCGGCCTCGATTCTATCGTCGAGGGACAGGCGCGCTGGGACGACATGCTCGCCCACCCGCTCTGCGTGCACGAGAACGTCCGCACCGAAGGCATCGTTCGCTACTACGACAACAACAACTTCTACCGCGAACCCGTCGTCGAGGGACCGCTCACCGAGAGCGGTGACCTCGCCGCCGACCTCCGCACCGCCACCCACCTCACCGACGACCTGCAGGGCGTCGTCCCCGGCCCCTACTCGCTCGCCGAACTCGCGACCGACGACCACTACGGCGACGACGCGGACTTCCTCGCCGCCGTCGCCGACTTCCTCGCCGGCGAAGTCGCCGCGTTCCCCGACGAGACGGAGACCGTCTTCCTCTTAGAGCCGAGTCTCGTCTTCGACGCGCCCGACGACGAGACCCACGAGCGCGTTCGGGACGCCGTCGGAACCGTCGTCGACGCCGCCGACGCCGACGTCGTCGTCCACACCTACTGGGGCGCGCTCGGCGAGAAACTGCACGCCCACCTCCTCGACACCGACCTCGACGCGCTCGGCTACGACCTCGTCACCGCCCACGACGAGTCGGCGTACCTCGTCCAGGAGTACGGTACCGCGGACTCCGTCTCGCTCGGCCTCGTGGACGGCCAGAACACGCTCGTCGAGGACCCCGACACCGTCCGCGAACGGATCGAGTGGTTCCGCGACTCGGTGCCCGTGAGCGACTTCGACACCGTCTACGCCACCCCGAACACCGAACTCTTCTACCTGCCCGTGAACAAGTTCGAAGCCAAACTGCACGCCCTCGCGGAGGGCGTCGCCGTCGAGGAGGCCCAGCCATGAACACCCGCGACCAGTTCCGCCCGCCGAACCACGAGAACGACCACTTCGTCCTGAGCACCGTCGTCGGCTCCTACCCGAAGCCGACGTGGCTGAATCGCGCCCGCGACCTGCACGAGGACGGCGAGCGCCTCGACGACGACGACTGGGCGGAAGCCACCGACGACGCCTGTCGACTCATCACGCACGAACACGAGCGCGCCGGCCTCGACGTCGTCGTGGACGGTGAGATGCGCCGCGAGGAGATGGTCGAGTTCTTCGCCGAACGCATCGACGGCTACGAGTTCAACGGCCCCGTCAAGGTCTGGGGGCACAACTACTTCGACAAGCCGAGCGTCGCCGACGAAGTCGAGTACGACGACCCGTGGCTCGTCGACGAGTACGAGTTCACTGCGGACGTCGCCACACGACCCGTGAAGGTCCCGATCACCGGCCCGTACACGCTCGCCGCGTGGAGTTTCAACGAGGCCTACGACACCGAAGCCGACCTCGCGTACGACCTCGCGGACCTCGTCAACGAGGAGGTCACGAAGCTCGTCGACGCGGGCGCGCGTTACATCCAGATAGACGAACCCGCGCTCGCGACGACGCCCGACGATCACGCCATCGTCGGCGAGTGCCTCGAACGGATCGTCGCGGACGTCCCCGAGGACGTCCGGGTCGGCCTGCACGTCTGCTACGGCGACTACTCGCGCATCTACCCGGAGATCAACGACTACCCCATCGACGAGTTCGACGTCGAACTCGCGAACGGCGACTACGAGCAGATCGACGTATTCGCCGACGGGAGCTTCGAACCCGACCTCGCGCTCGGCGTCACCGACGCGCACGTCGCCGAGGTCGAGTCCGTCGAAGAGATCAAGCAGAACGTCCGCGAGGGCCTGAAGGTCGTCCCGCCCGAGCGACTCACCGTCAGCCCCGACTGCGGGCTGAAACTCCTGCCGCGCGACGTCGCGTACGGGAAGATGGAGAACATGGTGCGGGCCGTCCGCGAGATCGAGGCCGAACTCGACCGGGGCGACCTCGACGCGGCCGCCCTCCGCGCCGACGCGGCGAGCGCCGACGACTAGCCGCTCGTCTGACAGCTCGGCGAACAGTAGCTCGTCTCGGCGGCGTTCGAGTCCTCGGACGCCGCGAACGATTCACCGCAGTTCGCACACTCGTAGGTCTCGAACGGCATACGCGGGACGGACGGGCGCGGGACGGTTCTCTCTTGTGGCGGCCCGCGCGACCGCGACCGGCCGGGGTCAGTCGTCGGCGCGCGGCAGGCGCAACTCGACGCACGCCCCGTCGTCGTTCCGCGTGACCGCCGTCGTCCCGTCCGAGAGCTCCACGAGCCAGTAGACGAGCCAGAGGCCGAGCCCGGAGCTGTGATAGATGTCGTCCATCTCGTGCTCGCCCTCGAGGACGGCGACGTCGAACGGTGCGAGCCCCCCGCTCTCGTCGCACACCTCGACGGTGGCGTGATCGGGCGTCTCGACGACGGACACCGTCACGCTCGGCGCGTCGTCGTCGGCGTGCCGGATGGCGTTCTCGACGAGTTCGGCGACCGCCACTCCGATGCGGCGGAGCGCGTGCACGCGCGCCGGCTCCGTCGACAGCGAGACGTCCGCGTGCGGGTGTCGGTCGCGGACGCCCTCCACGGCCGCACGCACGGTCGCGGCGACGTCGAACGCCGCCCCCGTCGGCGGATCGGTGAGCACTTCGATGATCTGCCGGCCCTTCTCCGCGCTCTCCAGGAGCGCGTCGCCCGTGCGCTCGATGACGGCCGCGTGCTCCGCGACCTCCGGGGCGGCCTCGGCGATCCGCGCCGCCGTCCCCATCATCACGTTCAGGTCGTTGCGGACGTTGTGGCGGAGGAGCGTGTCGAGGACGTAGAGTTGGCGTTCGCGCCGGTGGCGTTCCGTGACGTCCCGCGCCACCCCCACGATCCGCACCACCTCGCCGTCCTCCACGATCGGCTGACCGTGCACCCACACCCACGTCCGATAGTCCGTCCGCGGGTTCACGCGGTACTCCACGTCGCCGACCTCGCCGGCGGCGAGCGTCACCATCGCCTGCCGGACGCGCTCGACGTCGTCCGGATGCACGTAGTCGAGGAACGAACGGGGGTCGTCCCGGAGCGTCTCGATCGGCGCGCCGTAGATGTCCTCGTAGGCGTCGTTGATGAAGAGCAGCTCCGACCAGTCGTCGTCGAACATCCAGATGACCTCGTTCGTCGTCGCCGCGATCTCGCGGAGCCGCGACCCCAACTCCTCGCTCCGCGTCTCCGCCTCCATCCGCTCGGTCACGTCCACGGAGCTGATGACGTACTGGTCGGCGTCGACGCCCGGGAGGTCGGCGATGCGGCTCTCCAGCCAGATGTACTCCCCGTCCGTCCGCCGATAGCGGTAGACGATCGTCGCCTCGTCGTACGCGTCGTCGTCGAGCGCCCGGTCGAACACCGCCCGCACGTCGGTGAGGTCGTTCGGGTGGACGTACTCGAACGCGCTCGTGCCGACCATCTCCGACGGCGAGTAGCCGAGCAGTCGCTCGACGGCCGCGTTCACGTACGTGAACACGCCGTCGGCGTCGACGAGCGCGATCTTGTCCTGCGTGTAGTCCAGGATGGCCTCGGGGGGGACCTCGGGCACCGTGGCCGCATCCACGGCGCCGACACGTATGTATCTCTGGATAGGTCAGTAAATGTATAGATACGGCGAGTTGGAACGAACACTCGCGTGAAAAAACGGTCACGGGGACGCCGGATACCGACCGCGTCGCTCCGCGCCGTCTTTCTCGTCGGAAGCGGGCCGGGAGGGACGTTGAACCACGGTCGCAAATCGAAGATTCGCTCTCTGATTCAATTCCCTCGATCCGTTTCACTGCTCACTTCGTTCGTAGGAAAACGGGCCGGGAGGGAATTGAACCCCCGACCGTCTGATTAAGAGTCAGACGCTCTGCCTAACTGAGCTACCGGCCCAACGCATTCACGACTTACCGCGGGGTAATGAAATAAGTTTCTTTCCGGGGGCGGCGTGGCGCGCGCTGGCACGCTGCTGGCTGTCGGGAGGGTTAAGTGACGCGGCGCGGTACGGCGGGGTATGAGTAGCCGGGCCACCATCTCGTCCATGTCGACGTACGCAATCCTCGGCTGCGGGAGCGTCGGGCACGCCGTCGCCGAGGAGCTCGTCGAACGCGGGAAGGACGTGCTCATCGTCGACCAGGACGAGTCGCGGGTGGAGGCGCTGCGCGATCAGGACCTGAACGCGCAGGCGGCGGACATCCGTGACGACGAGGTGGCGGACCTGGTCGCGGACCGCGACGTCGTCCTCGTGCTGGCGTCCGACGTGGACGCGAACGAGGCGGCGGTGCGGAACATCCGCGAGCGCAACGAGGAGCAGTTCCTCGTCGTGCGCGCGAAGGACCCGGTGACGAGCGACGAACTCACCGAGCTCGGGGCGGACGTCGTCGTGAACCCCTCCTCGGTCATCGCGGACGCGGCGCTGCACGCGCTCGAATCGGGCGAACTCGAGTACAAGGCCCGCCAGCTCGCGGACGTCATCGAGGAGACGGCGTCGCGGTTGGCCATCGTCACGCACGACAACCCCGACCCGGACTCCATCGCGGCCGCGGCGGCGCTCCAGGCTATCGCCGGCCACCTCGGCGTCGAGGCGGACATCCTCTACTTCGGCGAGATCGGCCACCAGGAGAACCGCGCGTTCGTGAACCTCCTCGACATCGAACTCACGCCGTACGACGACGTGGACATCGACGAGTACGACACCGTCGCGCTCATCGATCCCGCGAAGGCGGGCGAGATGGAGGTGGACGGACAGATCGACGTCTTCATCGACCACTACGAGGCGAGCGGGGAGGTGGACGCGGAGTTCGTGGACGTCCGCCCGAACGTCTCCGCGACGTCGACGATCCTCACGAAGTACATTCAGGAGTTCGACCTCTCTGTCTCACAGGAGGTCGCGACGGCGCTCCTCTACGGCATCCGCGCGGAGACGCTGGACTTCCGCCGGGAGACGACGCCCGCGGACCTGACGGCGGCCGCCTACCTCTACCCGTTCGCGGACCACGACGTCTTAGAGCAGGTGGAGTCGCCGAACATGAGCCCGGAGACGCTGGACGTGCTCGCGGAAGCGATCACGAACCGGGACGTCCAGGGGAGCCATCTCGTCTCGGACGCGGGCTTCATCCGGAACCGGGACGCGCTCGCGCAGGCCGCCCAGCAGCTCCTGAACCTGGAAGGAATCACGACGACGGCGGTGTTCGGCATCGTCGACGACACCATCTATCTCGCGGCGCGCTCGAAGGACATCCGCATGAACATCGGGAAGGTCCTCCAGGACGCCTTCCACGACATCGGCGAGGCGGGCGGGCACTCGACGCAGGGGTCAGCGGAGATCCCGCTCGGCCTGTTCACGGGCATCGAGACGTCTGAGGAGAACCGCGAGACGCTCCTGCGACTCACCGAGGAGGCGGTGAAACGGAAGCTCTTCGACGCGATGGGGGTCGACCAGGAGGCGACGGCGGCGGCGCAGAACGGCGGCTCCTAGACGAGCGCGCTCTCCTCTTCGCCGGACTTCAGGCGTTCGACGACGTCGTTGACGAGCACGATGTCCCCGACGGCGCGCACCCAGCGGTAGGGGACGATGACGCCCTGCCGGCCGGTGTCGTAGTTGTCGAAGAGGTCGGCGTTGAGTTGGCCGAGCGCGAGGCCGTTGACGACTTCCGCGTCGAGGTCGAGGCGCACGTCCTCGATTTCGCCGACGAAGACGCCGTTGTTCGAGTAGACTTCCCGTCCGACGAGCGAGGTGATCTCCTGGGGTGTCTCGTCCATACGAGCGACGAACGGTTCCGTGCCTCTTAACTGTTGGAGCTATCCGGAGCGGGCGCGTCGAGCACGGCGCCGAGCGCGCGCAGCGCGACGGCCATGTCGTTCGGCGCGCGCCCGAGGCTGATTCGAACGCGCTCCTCGTCGTCGAAGAACCGCCCCGGGACGAGCAGGAGGCCGTTCTCCCACGCGCGCTCGACGAGTTCGTTCGCGGGTATCTCGCCGACGTCGAGGAACGCGAACGTGCTGCCGGGCGCGACGAACCCGTCGACGTCGTCGCGTTCGTCGACGAACTCGGCGAGCAGGTCGGTGTTCGCGTCGAGCATCGCGCGCGAGTCCGCGACGAGGTCGTCCCGGTGGTGGAACGCGCGCATCCCGTACGCTCTCGAGACGTCCGCGACGGCGGGGACGTGGTGGCTGACCGCGCGGGCGCGCTCGACGAACTCGGCGTCGGCGACGAGCCAGCCGACGCGGACGTCCCCGAGTCCGAGGAACTTCGTGAGCGACCCGGTGACGACGGTGTTCTCGACGCCGGCGACGGTGGGGCCGCCGAGCGCGCCGTCGCGCGCGTTCCCCTCGGTGACGAACGGCGCGTACACCTCGTCGACGAGCAGGCGCGCGCCGACGTCGCCGGCGAGGCCCGCGATCTCGGTGAGCGTGTCGCGCTCGGCGAGGCGACCGGATGGGTTGTGGCGGTTCGTCACGGTGACGAGGCGCGTCTGTGGCGTGAGCGCCTTCTCGACGCGCTCGGGGACGAGGCGGTACTCGTCCTCGCGGAGGAAGCGGTCGACGGCGGCGTCGAACGCGGCGGGGGTGCGTCGGTGTGGCTCGTAGCCGGGTTTCTCGACGAGCGCGCGCGGGCGGCGGTCGCCCTCGCGTTCGCCGTCGGGGTCGGCGGCGAGCGCCGTCGCGGCCGCGAGGAAGTTCGCGTGGCTCGCGCCAGCGGTGATCAACACCTGCTCGGGTTCGACGCCGTACTCGCCCGCGACCTGCATCTCGAGGGTCGCGCCGACGGGCGGGTCGTCGCGGCCCTCGAGGGCGGGCGGGACGGCCTGCGGGCGCTCTGCGGTCACGCCCCGGAGCGCGGTCGACCCGAGGTCGTACATCGCGACGTCGGGTCGCCCCTGAATCCACTCGAGGTAGTCGATGTGGGGGAACACGCCAGCGCCTTCTCGCCGGGCGAGTAAAGGGGTTGTCGCTCGGGACTGGGGCGACGGCCGGCCGCCGGCTTTAGGCGGGGGGCCCGCCGAGGTTCGGACGATGAACGCGGCGCTCCTCGCGGCCCGCCTCGTCGGCGGCGTCGTCCTCCTGCTCGCGAACGGCTTCTTCGTCGTCACGGAGTTCTCGCTCACGCGCGTCCGCCAGTTCCCGGAGTCGGCGTTCGACGGGCCGGGCCTCCGGCGCGCGTGGGAGATGACGGAGGAACTCGAAGTCTACCTCTCCGGCTGCCAGGTCGGCATCACTATCGCGTCGGTCGGGCTCGGTGTCGTCGCGGAACCGGGGCTTTCGTACGCGCTCGGGGCGCTCGGGGCGACGCTCGGCGTCGAGGTGACGCACGCGCTCGCGGCCGTGCTCGCGTTCGGTCTGGTGAACTTCGCGCACGTCGTCGTCGGAGAACAGATCCCGACCTATCTCGGCGTCGAGCGCACGCTCGGGGTCGTCCGGTACGGCGCGCCCGGCCTCTACTACTGGACGAAGCTCTGCTATCCGGTGATCCGGCTCGCGGACTGGCTCGCGAAGGCGACGCTCTCGCTCCTCGGGGTGGAGATGACGCGCGCGTGGACGGAGGACGAGTCGGACGCCATCGAGTCGCGCGCGGACCTCCGCGCGGCGATGGGGGACGTGCTGGAGCGCGGCGTCGTCTCCGAGGAGCGCCGCGAGGAGGTGCTGGGCGCGCTCGAAATCGGCTCCGAGCCGGTTCGAGAGGTCGCCGTCCCGCGCGCGGACGTGGTCGCGCTCTCGACGGGGGCTTCGCTCGACGAGAACCTCGCGCGGATGCGCGAGCACCCGCACACGCGCTTCCCGCTCGTCGGCGACGACCTGGACGACTTCCGGGGCATCGTCTACACGCCGGTCGTCCTGCGCGAGTACGACGCGCTGCGCGCGGGCGAGACGTCGCTCGCGGAGCACGCGCACGACCCGATGACGGTGGCGGCGGACGCGTCCGTCGCGGCCGCCATCGACGCGTTTCAGGCGCGCGAGCAGGAGCTCGCGCTCGTCGTGGACGACGGGGACGTGATGGGGATGGTGACGCCGACGGACGCGTTCGAAGCGATCACGGGCGAACTCGGCGATCCGGTCGAGGAACCCGAGTGATCAGTCGCGGCCGAGGACGGCGTCGACGTCCGCGTGTTCGCCGAGCAGGCCGCGCATCCGCTCGACGGTGCGGGCGTCGCGGGTGCGGCCGCCGCTGACGACGTCCTCGACGCGCTCGACGGTGGAGAGCGTGTCCCCGGGGACGACGACGACGGCGACGCCCGCCTGTTCGGCGCGGCCGGCGACGGCGCCCGAGGGCTCGTAGCCGCCGGTGAGGACGAGCGCGTTCACGCCGGGGGCGTCGAGCGCCGCCGTCTGGACGTCCGCGCGGTCGCCGCCGGTGACGACGGCGGCGTCCTTCGTCCGGCGGAAGTGGCCGAGCGCGCGTTCCGCGCTCATCGCGCCGACGAGGAAGCGCTCGACGAACGCGTCCTCGTCGCCCGGAACGGCGAGGCGGCCGCCGAGTTCCGAGGCGAGGTCGGCGACGGTGACGCCCGCGAGGTCCCGCACGCGAGGGAGGACGCCGAGGACGGGCGCGCCCTCCCGGTCGAGGAACGGCGCGACTTCCTCGCTGACGGTGTCGTAGTCGGCGTCCGCGACGGCGTTGAACAGCACGCCGCGCAAGCGGTCGCCGAAGGCGTCCGCGGCCGCGAGGACGTCGTCGACGTCGCCGGGTTCGCGGTAGCGCGCGAGCAGGACGACGCCCGCGTCGAGCAGCTCGGCGATCCGCGGTTCGTCGAGGCCGACGACTCGGCCGGTCGTGACCGCGTCCGCGCCCTCGACGAAGAACTCGGATTTGTCCGCGGCGAGCGTCTCGTACGCCTCGCGGACGCGAGCGCTGAGTTCGTCCGGGTCCTCGACGCCGCGGACGGCGTCCGCGACGAACGTCGGCGTGTAGACGATGGGTTCCATGTCGGCGACGGCGGCGTCGCCGTCGATGAGTTCGTGCGCGAGCATCGGGTCCTCGTCGAGCGTCTTCCCGACCGACGAGCGCAACCGCGTCCCCTTCGGCTTCATGTAGCCGACGGCGCGCCCGTCGTCGCGGGCGTCCGCGGCGAGCGCGAGCGTCACGGCGGTCTTCCCGGTGCTGGCTTCGGTCGAGGCGACGAGGGTGGTGTTCGGGGTCATAGTTGCTCCGGATCGACGGTGAGTCTGAGGTCGAGTGCGCTCGCGCCGTCGGGCGACGCGAGCAGCGGGTTGACGTCCAGTTCGAGGATGGCGGGGAAGTCGGCGACGAGGCGGCCGAGGCGCTCGACGCACTCGCGGAGGGCGGCCCGGTCGACCGGGTCGCGGCCGCGCGCGCCGCGGAGGAGGGGCGCGGACCGGACCTCGCCGAGCATCGCCGCGGCCTCCGCGTCGCTGACGGGCGCGACGCGGAACGCCGTGTCCTCCATCACCTCGACGAAGATACCGCCGAGGCCGAACATGAGGAGGGGGCCGAACTGGGGGTCGCGCGTCATCCCGAGGATAGTCTCGACGCCCCCGGACGTCTCCATTTCGTCCTGCACCTGCACGCCGAGCACCGTCGCATCCGGCTGATAGTTCCGGGCGCGCGTCACGAGGTCCTCGTAGGTGTCCCGCACCGCGTCCCGTCGGACGCCGACGGCGACGCCGCCGATGTCGGACTTGTGGAGGATGTCGGGGCTGACTATCTTCATCACGACGTCGCCGCCTATCTCGTCGGCGAGCGCTTCGGCGTCGGCGGGCGTCTCGGCGACCCCGCCGGGCGGCGTCGGGATGCCGTAGGCGTCGAGGAGGGCCATCGCCTCGACGCCGAGTTTGTTCGACTCGCGGTCGCGGACGCGTTCGAGCACCTCGCGGGCGGCGTCGCGGTCCACGTCGTCGAACTCGCGCGGGTCGCGATACTCGCGTTCGGCGACGTCGGCGTACCGCGCGAGGGCGTCCAGACTGCTCACGGCGCGCGCGGGGTCGAAGTAGTTCGGGACGCCCGCGTCCTCCAGCACGGACTCGGGGGCGGCGACGCGTTCGCCGCCCATCAGGGACGCGACGACGGGTTTGCCGTGCGCGCGCTGGCAGTCGACGACGACGTCGGCGAGGGCGTCGTAGTCGAGGACGGCGGTGGGCGCGGCGACGACGACGACGGCGCCGACGCCCTCGTCGCGGAGGACGGCGTCGAGAGCCGATTCGAAGCGGCCGGCGTCGGCGTCGCCGATGACGTCCACGGGGTTGTGGACGTTCGCGTTCGCCGGGAGCGCGTCGCGGAGGACGGCGCGGGTGTCGTCGGCGAACGACGCCATCGAGAGGTCGGAGTCGCCGACGGCGTCCGTCGTCATCACTCCGGGGCCGCCCGCGTTCGTGACGACGGCGACGGCGTCCGTCTCCGGGACGGGGAGGCCGTCGAGGGCGCGCGCGTAGTCGAAGAACTCCTCGACGTCGTTCGCGCGGAGGACGCCCGCCTGTCCGAGGCCGGCCTCGTAGGCGGCGTCGCTCCCCGCGATGGCGCCCGTGTGGCTGGACGCGGCCTGCGCGCCCGCCTCGGTGCGCCCGGACTTCACGGCGACGACGGGCGTGTCCCGGGTGACCTCGCGGGCGGTGTCGATGAAGTCGCGCCCGTCGGTGATGGATTCGAGGTAGGCGAGGACGACGTTGGTCTCCTCGTTCGCGCCCCAGTAGCGCATCACGTCCGTCTCGTCGACGACGGCCTTGTTCCCGAGGCTGACGACGTCGGAGAAGCCGAACCCCTCGTCGCGCGCCCAGTCGAGCACGGCGGTGATGAACGCGCCCGATTGGCTCATGAACGCCACCGATCCCGGGAGCGCCCCGTCGGGGCCGAAGGTCGCGTTGAGCCCTGAGCGCGTGCTCAGCACGCCGAGGCAGTTCGGGCCGACGACCGTCAGGTCGTACGTCTCCGCCACCGAGACGAGTTCGGCCTCGCGTCGCGCGCCCTCGCTGCCCGCCTCGGCGAACCCGGCGGTGATCACGACGACGTTCCGGACGCCGGCCTCTCCGGCGTCGCGCGCGACGGACGCCACGGCCGCGGGCGGGACGACGACGACGGCGAGGTCGACGGCGTCCGGGACGCTCGCCAGGTCCGGGTAGCACGGCCGTCCGAGGACGGAGTCGCGGTCGGGGTTGACGCCGACGACGTCGCCGTCGAACGACGAGAGGTTCTCCAGTATCGCCCGGCCGACCGAGCCCTCCCGGTCGGTGGCGCCGACGACGGCGACGCGGTCGGGGTCGAACAGGCCGGGGCCGGTCGAATCGCGCTCCGGTGGCACGACAGACCCATCGCGTGCCGGGCGCATAACGACCGGGGGCGCGTCCCGCGCCGCGAAAATGTAATGGTTCTGCACCCCGAGAGTCCTAGTGAGTGGTACGTATGAGCACACCATACCAATCCGGTGGGGCCGGCCGGGACGCGCCGCACCGCGACGACGCGGCCATCGGGCGGGCCGGACACTACACCTGCGCCGTCCTCGGCGGGGCGCTCGTGCTCGCGCTCACCGTCGTCTACTACTCCGCGCTGGTCGCGCTCACGCGCCCGCTCGGCCTCTTCTCCACCACGGCGATGGTGCTGGGCGTCGCCGCCGCGGTCGGACTCGCGTGGCTCACGCTCGAACTCGCGTGGGCGTGGCGCGCCGGCCGACACCGCAGAAGCTAAAAACCGCGAGCGTCCGCACGAAAAGATCGCACATCGAGTGAGCGGTTTGCTGACGGGGGCATCGGACGCATCGAACCACGGTAGCTACCGTTCGCCAAGCGAGTGGTTCGGTAGAACCCGAGTGAGACGATTCACTCGCGACGGAGGCGCGAGGCCGAGGAACCCCCAGAGGGGGGTGACGAAGGCTTTTGGTCGAGCTTTTCCCAGCGAACGAAGTGAGCGCGAGAAAAGGTCGCTAGTCGCCCTTCACGTAGCGCTCGTACGCGGACTCGAACTCCTCGTCCGCCTCGGTGAGCTGATCCCACTCGTCGAGTCCGCGCTCCTCGCGCGTCCCGGGCACGGTGTTGTCGAGGACGAACGCGACGAGGCCGCCCACGGCCATGCCCGTGCCGCCGACGACGTAGACGGTGTCGGCGACGACCTTCAGACCGAGGAGGGAGCCGACGAGCGGCACGCCCGCCATCCCCTGCTGGAACGCGCTCGCGCTCCCGACGTTGCCCATGTAGGATGGGAGCGCGAGGCCGAGGAAGAGCGCGAGACCGATGATGAAGACGTTCCGAGAGCTGTCGAGGTCGACGTGCTTGAGGTTCGAGAGGCCGACCGCGGCGATCTGACCGAACATCGCGATGTAGAGGCCGCCGACGATGGGGGCGGGGATGGTGGTGATGAGCGCGCCGAAGTAGCCGACGAAGCCGACGACGAGCATCAGGAGCGCGCCGATCTGGATGACGTAGCGCGACGCGACGCCGGTGAGACCGATCGCGCCGATGTTCTCGGAGTAGGACGTCGAGCCGTTCCCGGTGCCCATGAGGCCCGCGAACGCCGTCGCGATGCCCTCGACGCCGATGCCGTGGTTGATGCGGCGCGCGGACGGCGCGCGCTCGCCCGCGAGGCGCGCGACGGCGTGATAGTCACCGAAGGACTCGATCATGGACGCGAGCACGCCCGCGAACATCCCGACGACGAACGACGTCTGGAACGTCGGCATCCCCCACTGGAGCGGCAGCGGAACCTGGACGAGTTGGGCGTTCGCGACGACGGAGAGGTCGACGAACGCCGGCGAGGACGACGGGACGACGCCGGCGACGGAGAGGACGGTGGCGAGCGCCCACGCCGCGACGATGCCGAGCAGCACGGGGTAGAGCCGGAAGACGCGGTGCGACCGGTCGAGGTACTGGCTGAACGCGACGATGAGGAGGACGGTGAGGCCGACGAGCCACCACGCCTGCCCCGCCATCGTGACCTGCGGTGCGTTGAACAGCGAGAGACCGATGAGCGCGATGGTCGGCGCGACGACGACCGGCGAGAGGTACTGCTTCAGCCACCCCATCACGCCGAGGTAGCCGAGCGCGAACTCCGCGATGCCGCCGACGATGACCGCGCCCTGGAGGGCGAGGATGGCGGCGTGCCAGTCGTTCGTGCCGACGAAGCCGATGATCGCGATGGCGGGCGCGAGCATCGAGAACGTCGCGCCCTGCACGATCGGATAGCGGTTCCCGAGCGTCGTCTGCAGGAGCGTCCCGACCCCGGAGACGACGAAGAACGTCCCGACGTAGAGCGCCGTCGCGTCCGCCGGCATCCCCATCGCCGCCGAGAGCGCGAGCGGCACCGCGATGTTCGCGCCGACCATCGTGAGGTAGTGCTGGAGGCCGAGCAGCACCGACTCGCCCGTCGGCGGGCGCTCCTCGATTCCGTACTCCACGTCGCTCCCGGTCACCGACTCCGTCCCGGGTTCGCCGGCCATCCCCTCCGGCGGCGTCTCACTCTCTCCTGACATGGTACTACCGCGAACGCTCGCGGGCTTAAGCGTGCTGTGTCGGTGTCGGCGAGTCGCCCCGCGTCCGCCACGGCTTTGCGCGCGACGCGGGTAGTCGGAGGCGATGGCAGGACTCTTCGACTCGCTCACGCTCCGGGAGACGACGCTGCCGAACCGCCTCGGCGTCTCCCCGATGTGTCAGTACTCCGTGGAGAACCGGGACGGAGTCGCGACGCCGTGGCATCACGTCCACCTCGGCAGTCGCGCCGTCGGCGGCGCCGGCCTCGTGATGACCGAAGCGACCGCCGTCTCGCCGCGCGGCCGCATCACCCCGCAGGACCTCGGCATCTGGAGCGACGAGCACGCCGACGCGCTCGCGCCCACGACCGAGTTCGTGAAATCGCAGGGCGGCGTGCCCGGCATCCAGCTCGCGCACGCCGGCCGGAAGGGCTCGAAGACCCGCCCCTGGGAGGGCAGCGAGCCGCTCGCCCCCGACGGCGAGGGCTGGGAGGTCGTCGGTCCGACCGCCGAGCCGTGGCCGTACGAGAACGGCGACCCGCCCGCGACGCGCGCGATGGACGAGGACGACATCGGCGACGTCGTCGAGGCGTTCCGCGACGCCGCCCGCCGCGCCCGCGACGCCGGCTTCGAAGTCGCCGAAGTCCACGCCGCCCACGGCTACCTCCTCCACGAGTTCCTCTCCCCCGTCACCAACGACCGGGACGACGCCTACGGCGGGAGCTTCGAGAACCGCGCGCGCCTCACGGTCGAAGTCACCGAGGCCGTCCGGGACGTCTGGCCGGACGG
>Ga0207755_100400_pt1 | contig 20814 bp, 21 predicted proteins | sample A23P2SouthBayCA_FD_187734 | JGI IMG/M metagenome (GOLD analysis project Ga0207755, IMG submission 187734) | Aerobic enrichment media microbial communities from Bioluminiscent Bay, La Parguera, Puerto Rico - A23 P2 (SPAdes) | ecosystem: Environmental > Aquatic > Marine > Unclassified ...
GCGCGCGCGCCGACGTCGGCGTCGTCGGCGGCGTCGCCTCGACGGTCGACGCGCTCGACGCGGCGTTCGCCGAGCGCGGCCTCTCGGGGGAGTACGGCACGCCGGCGCGCATCGACGACGCGAGCGCGAGCGCGGAGGTGGACGACCGGCCGTTCGAACCCGCCGAGGGCTACGCGGACCCGCGCGTCGTCCTGCGCGAACTCGACGACGTCCTCCCGGCCGCCCGGCACGTCGTCACCGACGCCGGCCACTTCACGGAGTGGGTGACGGAGAACCTCTCGATTCCGGCGGGCGGCGCGTTCGTCTGGCCGATGGAGTTCGGGACCATCGGGCTCGCGCAACCGGTCGCGCTCGGCGTCGCGCGCGGCGACGACGACCGTCTGCCCGTGGCCGTCTGCGGGGACGCGGGCTTCCAGATGTCCATCGGGGAGCTGAACACGGCCGTCCGGATGGATCGCCCGTTCCTCGTCGTCGTGATGAACGACGACGCCCTCGGCGCGGAGTTCCACCGGATGCGGACCGCGAGCGGGTCCGCGGAGCCCGCGCGCGTCCCGTCGCCCGACTTCGCCGCCATCGCGGAGGGGTACGGCGCGAGCGGGCTGACGGTGCGCTCACCAGAGGACGTCGCGGCGAACGCCGAACGCATCGCCGACCCGGACGGCGTGCTCGTCCTCGACTGCAAGATAGATCAGCGCCTCCCGACGCGCACGTTCGACCCCGAGCACGACTCCACGTTCGACCACTGACGCCGGCCGACGGCGGCCGACCGTGAGCCCTTTAGCGCGCCCGTGCCTCGGCTCTCACATGACCGAGACGGCGAACGCGGACCTCTACCGGCGCGCGGCCGACCTCCTGAAACCCGGCGACATCGCGCTCCACGGCGCGGTCGTGCACACCGACCTCGACGGGAACGAGGAGAGCATCCTCCACCAGCTCACCCTCGAAGCCGGCGACGTCGTCGCCGAGCACGCGGGCCTCGATCCGACGGACACGTACGTCTACTCCGGGAACGACGACGACCGCTTCGGCGTGAACCAACACCAGGGTCTCACCGTCGACGGCGACGACTTCGTCTGGGAGTGCCAGCAGCTGATGCGCGAGAACACGTACGACCTCGTGCTCTACTGGGAGGCGACCGACGACCTCGACGCCGTCGTCGACGACCTGGAGGCGACCCTGGACGCGACCGGCGTCGTCGGCGTCACCGAGGACGGCCCCCGAACGCGCTAGCGCGTCGCACGCACGAACTCAACCCTTATACCGCGTGGGGCCGCAGTGGCCCCCATGACCGACGCGGGCATCGACGACGTCGACCGGGCCATCGTCGCCGCCTTCCAGCGCGGCTTCCCCGTGGTGCAGCGCCCGTTCGAACCCGCCGCGCACGCCCTCCGATCGCAGGGCGTCACCGTGGACGCCGCGACGTTCGTCGCCCGCGTCGAACGCCTGCTCGCCGACGGCACGCTCACGCGCTTCGGCCCCGTGGTCGACGCGGACGCCATCGGCGGGCGCGCGACGCTCGCCGCGATGCACGCCCCCGCCGACGAGTTCGACGCGGTCGCCGCCGCGGTGAACGACCACCGCGCCGTCGTCGAGAGCCACGAGTTCGAGGGCGCGCGACTGAACCTCTGGTTCTCGCTCGCCACCGCGGACGCGACGCGGGTCGACGAGACGCTCGACGCCGTCGCCGCCGAGACCGGGTATCGCCCGCACGCGCTCCCCGCGACGACGACGTTCCGCGACGACGCGACGCTCCCCGTCGACGATCCGCTCGCGGTCGACGTCGACCTCTCCGACCTCGGCCCGAACCCGAAACCCACCGACGCGACCGGACTGACGGCGGCGGAGCGAACGCTCCTCGCGGCGCTCGGTGACGGCCTCCCGCTGAGCGAGACGCCGTATCGGGACGTCGCCGCCCGCATCGAACGCGACCCCGAGTGGGTGGTGGAGACGCTGCGCCGCCTGAACGTCGAGGGGAAGATCGGACGCGTCGGCGCCGTCGTCGACCCGCGCGCGCTCGGCTACACGGCGAACGCGACGGCCGCGTGGGACGTCCCCGCTGATGCCGTCGCGGCCGTCGGCGACGCGCTCGCCGACTGCGACGCCGTGCTATCCTGCCACGAGCGCGAGCCCCCCGACTCCTCCTGGCCGTACAACGTCTACGCGTCCGTCCTCGCGCGCACCCCCGAGGAGCGCCGCGAGCGCGTGGAGCGGGCGCGCGCGGCCGTCGCGGTCCGCGCGGACGTGCCCGACGAGCGGGTGACGCTCGACGAGACGCGCACCCTGAAACGCACGGGCTTCCGACTCGCGGCGCACCCCGTCTCCGTCGCCGACGCGGGGGAGCCGTGATCCCGCTCGCGTTCGACTTCGCGGGCGAGGCGGTGCTCGTCGTCGGCGGCGGCCCGGTCGGCGCGCGGAAGGCCCGCCGGTTCGCTCGCGAGGCCCGCGTCGTCGCCCTCGCGCCGGCGTTCGCGGACGCGGACTTCGGCGGCGCAGCGCTCGTTCGCGCCCGCGCGGACCCCGCGCTGCTCGACGCGTACGTCTCGCGCCTCGACCCCGTTCTCGTCGTCGCGGCGACGGACGATTCGGCGGTGAACGACGCGGCCGTCGCGGCGGCGCGCGACGCGGGCGCGCTCGTGAACCGCGCCGATCACGCGGGCGAGCGGACGTTCGACGACGTCGCGGTGCCGGCGACGGTCCGGGACGACCCCGTGACGGTCGCCGTCTCGACGGGCGGGACGAGTCCCGCGCTCGCGCGCCACCTCCGCGAGCGCGTCGAGGACGAGATAGCGGGCGCGGGCGCGATGGCGTCGCTGACCGCGTCGGTGCGCGCGGACCTGCGCGCTCGGGGCGTCCCGCCGGAGCGGCGACGCGACGCGCTCCGCGCCGTCGTGCGGTCGGCCCCGGTTTGGAAGGCTTTACGTAGCGCAGACGCCAAGGGCGACCAAGAGGTCGACGACGCCGTCGCGCGGGCGGTGGCGGACGTCGTCGACGGGGAACACACACCGTGAATCGTAACACGAGCGTCGTTTCGGGAGTCCGGGTCGCCCATCCCGACGCGACCGTCGAGGAGATAGAGGCAGCGCGCGCGCCGGACGCGTCGTCGCTGCTCGCGTCGCTGCGCGCCGAACCGGCGGTGGAGGAGGCGTACGCGCTCCAGACCTGCAATCGCGTGGAGGCGTACGTCGTCACCGCCGACCCCGCGTCGGGTCGGCGCGCGCTCGATTCGACGCCGGTCGCGGGCCGGGGCGCGTCCGTCGAGAGCGGACACGAGGAGAGCCTGCGACACCTGATGCGCGTCGCGGCCGGCCTCGAATCGCTCGTCCTCGGCGAGGATCAGATCCTCGGCCAGGTCCGGGACGCCTACGACAGCGCCGTCGGCGCGGACGCGATCGGTCCCGTGCTCGAGGAGGCGGTGACGAAGGCGATTCGGGTCGGCGAGCGCGCGCGCAACGAGACGGCGATAAACGAGGGCGTCGTCAGCCTCGGGAGCGCGGCGGCCCGCCTCGCGGACGCCCACCTCGACCTCTCCGAGTCGCGCGCGCTCGTCGTCGGCGCGGGCGAGATGGGCTCGCTCGCCGCGAAAGCGCTCGACTCGGCGGACGTCGCCGAACTCGTCGTGGCGAACCGGACGGTGGAGCACGCCGAGTGGGTGCGCGCGGACGTCGACGCGCCCGGCTACGCGGTCGGTCTCGACGACCTCGCGTCCGCGCTCGCCGACGCGGACGTCGCCGTGACCGCCACCGGGAGCGACGACCCGGTCGTGACGCCCGCGATGGCCGACGCGGCCGGCGAGACGTTTTACGTCGACCTCGCGCAACCGCGCGACGTCTCCCCCGCCCTCGACGCGGTGGCGGACGCCGCGCGCTACGACCTCGACGACCTGGAGGACGTCACGGAGGAGACGCGCGCGCGCCGCGAGCGCGCCGCCGCCGAAGTCGAGACGATCATCGACGAGGAGTTCGACCGCCTGCTCGCGCAGTACAAGCGCAAGCGCGCGGACGCCGTCATCGCGCAGATGTACGAGAGCGCCGAGCGCCTGAAGGACCGGGAGGTCGCGACCGCGCTCTCCCGCCTCGAAGCCGACGACGAACTCTCGGACGCCGAACGCGAGGTCGTGGAGTCGCTCGCGGACGCGCTCGTCTCCCAGTTGCTCGCCGCGCCCACCCGAAGCCTCCGCGAGGCCGCCGAACGAGACGACTGGGAGACCATCGCGACCGCGCTCCGCCTCTTCGACCCGGACCTCGACGACGGCGAACTGTCGCCGCTCGGCGACGCCCTCTCCGCGCCCGCCGCGGCCGCGGAGTCCGAGGACGACTGACCGCGCGACGCGCCCACACGGTTTTGGGTCTGGCGAGCGACCGTTCCCGTATGGCCGAGACCCTGAGCGATAACGAGGTCGACGAGCGACTGCCGCCCGCGTGGGAGCGCGACGGCGACGAAATCGTGCGCGTCTACGAGTTCGACGACTACCTCTCGGGCGTCGCGTTCGCGAGCGAGGTCGGCGAACTCGCGGACGAGGCGTTCCACCATCCGACCATCGTCGTCGAGTACGACACCGTCGAGGTGCGCTTCACGAGCCACGAGGCCGGCGGCGTCACCGAGCAGGACCTCGAGTTGGCGGCGGAGTGCGACGCGCTCCGGTAGATGGCGCGCTACGTCTTCGCGGTCCGGTTCCGCGTGGAGCCGTCGCGGGACGTCACCGTCGACCCGGACGAGTTCGAGACGCGCCTCCGCCGCGAGGCCGCCCCGCCCGGCGACCCCGGCTGGCTCTTCTTCCGGGACAACCTCTGGCGGGGCGAACTCGCGGACGACGCGCACTTCCGCACGCTCGTCGCGGACGCGCTCGGCATCACGGTCCTCGACGTCGACTATCGCGCGTTCGAACTCACGGACTCGGAGTTGGCGGCGCTGCGCGACGCGATCGCCGCCGACCTCGACGCGTTCCGCGCGGCGAGCGTCGACGAGGCGCTGAATAAGTACTTCGGGAGTTCGCTCGAAGTGCAGTCGGAGTAATCACTTTACTCTCCGAGCCCCTACTCGGACGAAGATGCCCTCCCCGCGATACGACTACTGGCTCCTCGACCTCGACGGGACGCTCGTCGACACCGAGTGGGGGTACGTCCGCGAGGTGTTCGACCGAACGGAGGCGCGCCTCGGCGTCTCCTTCTCGGATCGGCAGGCGGAGGTGCTCTGGCACGGCCTCGGCGGGGACCGCGACGACCACCTGCGCGACTGGGGGTACGACCCCGAGTCGTTCTGGGCGGTCTTCGACGAGGAGGACGACCCGCGCGAGCGAGCGGAAGCCACCTACCTCTACGACGACGCCGCGTTCGTCGCGGACCTCGACCGTCCGGTCGGCGTCGTCACGCACTGCCCCGAACCGATCACGGACGTCGTCCTCGACCGCCTCGACGTCGCGGACTGGTTCGACGTCGTGCTCGCCTGTGACGACGAGACGGGCTACAAGCCCGACCCCGAACCGCTCCATCTCGCTCGCGGTGGCCTCGACGTCCCGGACGCCGCGCGCGGCGTCTACGCCGGTGACGGCGCGAGCGACATTGATGCGGCCGCGAACGCGGGTCTCGCCTCCATCCACGTCGAACGCCACGACCCGCACCGACGCGGCGTCTGCGTGCTCGGCGACCACCGCGTCGAGTCCTTCGAGGAGATACACGCGACCCCGAACGCGAGTGAGGGGTCGCGGGACGAGCGAACGCGAGCGCAGCGAGACGTGAGCCGCGAGAACGGTCGCGGGGATCGAGACGACGTCGTCGCGTCGGACGACTAGGTCCGTTCGTCGAGCGCGCGTTCGAGCGCGCGGACGCCGTCTTTTCCGGTTCGTTCGGGGTTCGCGAGCGCGCGGACTGGTTCGTCGCCGAGCGGGACGAATCCGAGGTCGAGGCGCTCGGCGCTCGCGCGGAGGCCGAGGCCGACGTCGGCGGCGCCGTCGGCGACGCGGCGCGCGGGCGACTCGTGCGCGCGGACGCCGTGCTCGTAGCCTCGGATGCGTTCGGCGAGCGCGCGCCCGGTCTCGTCGTCGCCCGCGAGTTCGTCGAGGCGGGCGTCGAGCGTGGCGCGAAGACCGCTCGCCGTCGTGCGGTTCACGAACCGGTGGTCGGCGTCGAGGAGGTCGCGGAGGCCCCCGATACCGGCGGGGTTGCCGGTGGGGACGACGAGGCCCCACTCGCGCGTCCACGCGGCGAGTTCCTCGGTGGGGTCGTCTGGTTCGATGGGGCCGCTGACGACGACGACGTCCGGGACGCCGTCGCGGAGGCGGCGGACGCCGGTCCGACTCCCCGCGCCGAGATACCGGGGGTCGGGGACGTCGTCGAGGGTGCGCGAGACGGTGGGGTCGTCTTCGCCAACGGCGAGCAGGGCGGGCGGGCGGACGTCCGGGGAGAACAACTCGACGGTGACGGCTTCGCCGGCGGCGAGGTAGTCCGTGTCGGCGTCGATTTCGACGACGCCGTCCGCGTCGACGAGCGAGGTGGTGGCGCCGCTCCCCTTGTCCACGGGGTAGACGAGCGTCTCTCCGCGGCCGTCGGTGACGAGGCCGACGGCGAGCAGGCGGGTGCGGCCCTCGCCGTGGCGGACGCGGACCGCGAGACGACCAGAGACGCTCGCGCTCGCGGGTTCGCGAACGCCGGCGGCGTCGCGGATGCGTGGCGCGACGAACGTGCGGAAGACGGTGAGCGCGGAGACGGGGTAGCCGGGGAGGCCGACGTACGCGCTGTCGCCGATGCGGCCGACGAGCATCGGCTTCCCGGGCTTGACGGAGACGCCGTGCAGGAGGAGTTCGCCGGCGTCCTCGACGACGCGGTAGACGACGTCGACGGCGGAGGCGGACGTCGACCCGGAGGAGAGGACGAGGTCGCACTCGTCGGCGGCCGTCCGGAGTTGGGATTCGAGTTCGTCGTAGTCGTCGCCGACGTGCGGGTAGAGGCGCGGGATGCCGCCGGCGTCCGCGACGGCGGCGGCGATAGTGTCGCTGTTCACGTCGTAGATCTGACCGCGCCGGTGGTCGAGGGCGTCGCCGGGCCGGACGAGTTCGTCGCCGGTGGAGACGACGCCGACGGTGGGACGGCCCCGAACGGGCACGTCGTCGACGCCGAGCGCGGAGAGCAGGCCGATCTCGCGGGGCGTGAGTTCGGTGCCGGGGCCGAGCGCGCGTTCGCCCGCGGCGACGTCCGCGCCCGCGGCCATCACGCTGTCGCCGGGCGCGACCGCCGTCTCGAACGCTACCTCGTCGTCCGACTCGCTCGTGCGCTCCACGGGGACGACGGCGTCCGCGCCGTCGGGCATCACCGCGCCCGTCGAGACTTCGACGCACTCGCCCTCACCGACCGAGACGCGGGGTTTCTCGCCCGCGTGAACGACGCCGACGCGCGGGAGGACGACGGGGTCGCGCTCGCTCGCGCCGAACGTGTCCGCGGCGCGGACCGCGTAGCCGTCCATCGACGCCCGATCGAACCCGGGGACGTCGATGGTCGCGTCCACGCGCTCCGCGAGCACGCGCCCGCGCGCCTCCGCGAGCGACACCGTCTCCGGTTCGGGCGCGAGGTCGAGTTCGTCGAGCGCCGCGCGCGCCTCCGCGGGCGTCGCGAGGTCCCGGAACTCCTTGCGGTCCGTCACGGCGACACCTCCCACTGCTCGACGGTGACCGTCTCGCCGGCCGCGTACCCCTCGACGGACTCGGGGACGACGACCCAGCCGTCGGCGAGGGCGACGCTCGACAGGACGCCCGCGCCGCTCGTGTGCACCGGTTCCGCGACGGGATTCTCGGACTCGTCGAGCGAGACGCGCGCGTACGTCCGGACGCCCGGTTCGCTCCGTAGCTTCCCGGACAGTTCGGCCTCGACGGTCGGGAACGCCGGGACGGGCATCCCGCCAGCGCGCTTCAGCGCCGGCCGGAGGAACTGGACGGCGTTGACGATGCACGCGACCGGATAGCCCGGGAGACAGACCACGGGCGTGTCGTCGACGACGCCCGCGGCGACCGGGTGGCCGGGGCGGAGCGCGACGCCGTGGAAGACGAGTTTGCCGAGCGAGCCGACGACGTCCGGCGTGAGGTCGCGTTCGCCGACGCTCGACCCGCCGGTCGTCACGACGACGTCCGCGTCGAGGTCGCGCTCGACGGCCTCGCGCAGGGCGTCCTCGTCGTCGGTCACGACGTCCCGGTAGCGCGCCCGCCCGCCCCAGTGGTCGACGAGGCGGGAGACGGTGAGGCCGTTCGTCTCCACGACCTCGCCCGGTTCCGGGTCAGACTGCACGAGCTCCTCGCCCGTCGGAATCACCGCCACCTCGGGCGGGTCGGCGACCGCTACCTCGTCGACGCCGCTCGCCTTCAGCAGGCCGAGGTCGGAGGGGCGGAGGCGGTGGCCGGCGTCGTGGAGTCGCTGGCCGGCCGCGACGTCCTCGTCGGGCGCGCCGACGTTCGCCCCGCCCGCCACCGGGTCCAAGACCTCGACGTCGTCGCCGTACTCCTCGACGTCCTCGATCATCACGACGGCGTCCGCGCCCGCCGGGAGTTCGCTCCCCGTGTGCACGCGCACCGCCGCGTCCGGCCCCATCGTCTCGCTCGCGCGCAGGACCGCGGGGTCGCGCTCGCTCGCGCCGAACGTGTCCGCGGCGCGGACCGCGTAGCCGTCCATCGCCGCGCGCTCGTAGCCCGGGACGTCCCGCGCCGCCGCGGTGGGCGCGGCGAGCGTTCGGCCCGCCGCGTCGGCAACCCCTATCGTCGCCGTCCGACCGTGCGGGGCGACGGTGTCGAGGAGCGACTCGCGCGCCGCGGCCACTCGCGCGCGCTCCTTGAACCCCGCGCGCCGCCGGTCGTGGGTTCGCGTCATGCCACATCCTCGGGGCGGGCACGGCAAAAACGTCCGGTCGATCGGCGCGGACCGTTAAGCCGGATTAAATCGGGTTAAAACGGCGTCAAACCGCCGGTCACGGTCTCCACCGTTCAATACCCATCCGGTCATGGACCCGGGTGGAGGCACACTCCGATGACGCTCACACGACTCGGCATCGTCGCGCTCGCCGCCCTGCTCGTCACCACGGGCGGGGTGGCCGCGGCGCACGGCGGCACTGCAACCGGTGGCTCCGTGGGCGCGTCCGCCCACGGCGACACCGCGAACGCCCACGCGTCCGGCGGCGCGACCGCACACGCGGGCGGGTCGGCGGACGACGGCGACGACCACGACGAGAGCGACTCGCACGACCACGAGACCGACGCGGAGGCACACGCCGGTGCGAACGGGTCGGCGAGCGCTCACGCCGCTGACGACGACGCGGAGCATCAGGAGCGCCTGACCGCGGACGAGAACGAGACGGAGCACGAGAACGAGACCGGCGACGTGAACGAGACGGAGCACGAGAACGAGACCGGCGACGGCCCGGCTAACGAGACCCGTGACGCGAACGCGTCCGCGGGCCCGCCCGTCGACATGCCGAACGCGACTCCCGAGCACGTCTCCGAGATCCACTCGGTCATTCGCGCGTTCCTCGGCGGTGACCTCGACTCGCTCGGGCACGCCGTCAGCGGCGTCGCGAGCGACAACGCGAACGGCTCCGAGGACGTGAACGCCACCACGAACACGTCCGCGAACGTCACCGCTGATGAGAACGTCACCGCTGACGCGAACGTCACCGCTGACGCGAACGTCACCTCGTCCACCGACGACACGGACGCTGATGCGAACGCGTCCGGCCACGCCGACGCGAACGCCAACGCCCACGCGGGCGGTGACGTCGGTTCGTTCCTCCGCGGTCTCCTCCCCGACGTCGCGTTCGACGCGACCGGTCACGCCGACGGGAACACCGACGTGGCGGCCAGCGGCTGACTTCCCCTCCCCCGTCTTGACGATCCCCCCGTCTTGACGATCCCCCCGTCCTGACGATCCCCCCGTCCTCCGACGTGACCACCGCCTTTTTCGATCCGGAACGCCAACGAGACGGCATGACCGGGTTCCGTGACGCGATCCGAGAGCTACCGGACGCCGTCTTCCTCGACTTCCTGGAGAGCGACGACGCCTACCGGCTCCGACTCGACCTGCCCGGCGTCGACCGGGACGCGCTCTCGGTCGACGTCACCGGGAACCGACTCCACGTCGACGCGCGCCGCGACAAGGACGTCCCCGACGACTTCACGTATCGGCGCGAGGACCGCGCCGTCTTCCTCGAATTCGACGTGCCGCTCCCGCCGAACGTCGCGGCCGCCGACGCCGCCGCGTCCCTCGACGCCGGCGTGCTCACGGTCACGCTCCCGAAGGCGCACGACGTCCGCGTCCCCGTCGAGGAGTAGCGTGGCGTCGCTCCGGGCCTACTGGCGATTCGTCCTCGTCGCGTGGCAGTTCCTCCCGCTCGTCCTCTCCTACGCCCGCGACCGCCGTCGCTTCCTCCTCTTCGGGGGTCCTCGGAGCGTCTCCAGCGAGCGGCGCACGGCGCGCGCGCGCCGCCTCCGCGAGAGCCTGCTCACCCTCGGGCCGACGTTCATAAAGCTCGGGCAGTTGCTCTCGACGCGCCCCGACGTCCTCCCGCCCGAGTACGTGGACGAACTCGCACAGCTACAGGACCAGGTGCCGCCCGCGCCGTGGGCGGACGCGCGCGAGGTGTTAGAGGCCGAACTCGGCCCAGTGGAGGAGGCGTTCGAATCGTTCGACACGGAGCCGATCAGCGGCGCGAGCCTCGGCCAAGTCTACACCGCGCGCTTCCAGGGCGAGCGCGTGGCGGTGAAAGTGCGCCGGCCCGGCGTCGAATCGCTCGTCGAGGCCGACCTCCGCGTCGTCACGTGGACGCTCCCGCTCCTCCTCCTCTTCGTCGACGACGCCCGCGCGTTCAGCCTCGAGAACCTCGCGGACGAGTTCTCCAAGACCATTCGCGAGGAGATGGACTACGAGCGCGAGGCGACGATGCTCGCCGAGATACGCGCGAACTTCGCGGACGAACCCGGCGTCGCCATCCCCGCGACCGTCGGCGCGCGCTCGGGAGCGCGCGTGCTCACGATGGAGTACGTCGAGGGCACCAAGATCAGCGACGTCGACGCACTCGACCGCAAGGGCATCGACCGCCACGCCGTCGCCGAGACGCTGGAGCGAACCTACCTCCAGATGATCATCGAGGACGGCGTCTTCCACGCCGACCCACACCCCGGCAACCTCGCCGTGCGCGACGACGGCACCGTCGTCTTCTACGACTTCGGGATGAGCGGGCGCGTCGACGAGTCCGTCCAGCGCCACATCGTCGACTTCTACGTCGGCGTCGCCAACCAGGACATCGAAGCAATCCTCGACACTCTCGTCGAGATGGGCACCCTCAGCCCCGACGCCGACCGCGCCGTCATGGCCGAAGTGATGGAGCTCGCCATCGCAGACGCGCGCGGCGAGGACATCGAACAGTACCGCGTCCAACAGATCGTCTCCCGGGTCGAGGACACCATCTACGAGTTCCCCCTCAGGCTCCCGCCGAACCTCGCGCTCGTCCTCCGCGTCGCCACCGTCGTCGAAGGCGTCTGCGTCACCCTCGACCCCGACTTCGACTTCGTCAGCGTCGCCACCACCTACCTCGGCGAACGAGGCTACTACGAGCGCGGCGCCCGCGAGTTCGTCGAGGAGACCGCCGGACGGCTCACGGACGCCGCGCGCGCGTCCGCCACCCTCGCACCGAAACTCGAACGCGTCCTCGACCGCGTCGACCGGAACGACGTCCACGTCAACGCGACCGTGCAGGACGACGCCGGCACGCTCGACGCGCTCGCGCGCCGCCTCGTCACCGCGTCGCTCTTCGGCGCCGGCGTCGTCGCCACCGCGCTCGTCTACGCGAACGCCGACACGTACGCGACGTGGACGCTCGGCGCGTTCACCGTCGCCGCCGGCCTGCTCTGCTGGCGGTCGTTCCGCGGCCGCCGCGGGACGCGCGCCACCCCCCAGTTCACCCGCCAGTCCCTTCGCGAACGCGACCGCTGAGAGCGCCTGCGGGCGCGTTCCAAACCGTTTATACCCGACAGGCGAGAAGCCGCGGGCATGGCGAAAGAGCAGAAGGAAGTTCGCGACCTCCAGGAAGGAAACTACGTCATCATCGAGGACGCCGCGTGTAAGATCGACGGCTACTCCACCGCGAAGCCGGGAAAGCACGGCAGCGCGAAGGCCCGCATCGAGGCCCGAGGCGTCTTCGACGGGAAGCGACGCTCGCTGAGCCAGCCGGTCGACGCGAAGATCTGGGTGCCGATCATCGACCGAAAGGGCGGCCAGATCGTCTCCAAGGAGTCCGACACCGTCGTGCAGGTCATGGACCTCGAGACCTACGAGACCGTCACGATGGAGATCCCCGAGGACGTCGAGGTCAGCCCCGACGACGAGATCGAGTACCTCGAGTGGGAAGGCAAGCGCAAGGTCCTCCAGTAATCGGATGTTCCCCGGCGCGACGACCGACCGCTCCGCTTCGTCTTACGTGGTCGTCGGCGCGCCGCTCGACGTCTCCACGTCCTTCCGACCGGGAGCGCGCTTCGGGCCGGAGCGCGTCCGCCGGTTCGCGGGAACGTTCGAGGATTACGACCGCGCCACCGACCAATCCTTTTCCGATCTCGGCGTCGCCGACCACGGCGACGTCCACGCGTGGAACGACGCCGCGGAGTACTGCGAGTATCTCGCGAGCGTCTGCCGGGACGTCGTCTGCGACGGCGCTATCCCGCTCACTATCGGCGGCGAGCACACCGTCTCGGTGGGCGCGGTGCGGGCCGTCGATCCGGACGTGTTCGTCGTCTGCGACGCGCACCTCGACCTGCGCGAGGCGTACGACGGCGACCCGTGGAGTCACTCGACGGTCACGCGCCACGCCCTCGACGTCGCCGACGAGGGCGTGATCCTCGGCGCGCGCTCGGGCTGTGAGGCCGAGTGGGCGCGCGCCGCCGAGGCGGACGTCACCGTCGTCGAACCCGAGGCCGTCGGGGACTGGACGCCGCCCGCGGAGTTCGCGGAGCGCGACGTCTACCTCTCCGTGGACGTGGACGCCGCGGACCCGGCGTACGCGCCGGGGACGGGGACGCCGGAGCCGTTCGGGCTGACGTCCCGGGAGCTACGGAGCGTCGTGCGAGCGGTCGCGCCGCACGCGGCGGGCTTCGACGTCGTGGAGGTGAACGACCGCGACGACGGGCAGGCCGCGGTGCTGGCGGCGAAGCTCCTCCGCGCGTTCGTCTTCGCGCACGCGGACGCGAACGCGAACGCTGGCGAGTAGGGCGATCAGGTGGCGCGTCTCGGGGCCGCCGGGGCCGCGCCACCGGATTTCGCGGTGGCCGCCGACGGGCGATGCTCAACGCATACGCCGACGTGGGCGCGTCTTCCGGTTTGAACCCTCGTCCGCACCCTTCTTGTCGCGGGCCGCCCTGCGCCCGATATGGAGCTCTCCGAACTCGCCGCTCGATACGACGAGCGCCTTCGAACCGCGGACTTCGCGGACGTGGACGCGTCGGCGAACGGCCTGCAGGTCGGGCCGGACGAGGCCGACGTCGAGCACGTCGCGTTCGCGGTGGACGCGGTGGCGGAGACGGCCGAGCGCGCCGTCGCGGCCGGCGCGGACGCCCTCGTCACCCATCACGGCGTCTCGTGGGGCGGTATCGAGCGCGTGACCGGCCGCCAGTACGGACGCGTCGACCCTCTGCTCTCGAACGACGTCGCGCTCTACGTCTCGCACCTCCCGCTGGACGGCCACCCCGAACTCGGGAACGCGGCGGGCATCGCGGACCTGCTCGACCTCTCCGCGCGCGAGGGCGTAGGGCACGTCGGCGCGGAGACCATCGGTATCCGGGGGTCGGCGGGCGGCCCGGACCGGGACGCCGTCCACGAGACGCTCGAATCCGAACTCGACCACGGCGGCGCGGGCGTGCGCGTCCTCGACTTCGGGCCGGAGCGAATCGAGGACGTGGCTATCGTGACGGGCGCGGGCGCGGACTTCCTCGACGAGGCCGTCGCGGCGGGCGCGGACACGCTGATCCTCGGGGAGGCGAAGGGGAAGACGTACCACGAGGCGAAGGAAGCCGGCCTGAACGTCTTCGTCGGCACGCACTACGGGACGGAGACGTTCGGCGTGCGATCGCTGATGGGGCTGGCGGACGATTGGGGACTGGAGACGACGTACCTGGACGCGCCGACGGGGCTGTAGCCGGCGACGCGCGGCGGTGTCTGCCGTCGCGAACCCGCGCCCTTGAAAGCGCTGCCGGCCCGAGTCGTCGGTATGAGCGACGACGAGCACGGCGGGCACGGCGAGCACGAGGAACCCGAGCGCGAGGAGTTCGACCACGACCCGCTGGGGCACGCGGAGGTGCGCGCGGGGATGACCGTGGGCGAACTCGTCGAGCAGTACGGGCACGCGGGCATCGGCGCGGCGGACGTCTCGCACGCGGTGGACGTCTACGCGGAGATGCTCGGGAGCGAGGACGTGACGAACTTCTTCGGCCTCGCGGGCGCGATGGTGCCGACGGGGATGCGTCAGGTCGTCGTGGAGCTCATCCGGGACGGCCACATCGACGCGCTGGTGACGACGGGCGCGAACCTGACGCACGACGCCATCGAGGCGGTCGGCGGGAAGCACCACCACGGGCACGCGGGCCCGCACGACCACCGGATGAGCGGGGACGACGAGCACGCGGGGATGGACCCCACCGAGTACGACGAGCGCCTGCGCGAGGAGGAGGTGGACCGCATCTACAACGTCTACCTCCCGCAGGAGCACTTCGCGCTCTTCGAGGCGCACCTGCGCGAGCACGTCTTCCCGACGGTGGAGCGAACCGTCTCCATCCAGGAGTTCACGGAAGCGCTCGGGAAGGCGAACCTCGAAGTGAACGAGGCGGACGACGTCGAGGAGGACGCGGGCATCGCGGCGGCGGCGTACGAGCACGACGTCCCCGTCTACGTGCCGGCGATTCAGGACTCCGTGCTGGGCCTGCAGGCGTGGATGTACTCGCAGACGTCCGAGTTCACGCTGGACGCCCTGAAGGACATGACGCACATCACGGACCTCGCGTTCGACGCGGAGCGCGCGGGCGCGATGGTGGTGGGCGGCGGCGTCCCGAAGAACTACGTCCTGCAGACGATGCTGGTGGTGCCGGAGGCGTACGACTACGCCGTGCAGTTGACGATGGACCCCGAGCACACGGGCGGGCTCTCGGGGGCGACGCTCGACGAGGCGCGCTCGTGGGGGAAGCTGAAGCCGACGGCGGAGAACGCGACGGTGGTGGGGGACGCGACCATCACGCTCCCGCTGGTCGTGGCGGCGACGCGCGAGCGCCTCTCGTAGTTCGGGGTCGACGCGCGAGCGAACCCGATTCTGGGTCGTGTTACCACGGTGTGCGGTGGCGCGGTGTCGAATCGGGCGAGGAACCGACGTGTCGCGGTGGATTCGACACGTCCGCGACGGGGAATCACGTGTATGGTCGGACGAACACAGGATCCCCGATGAATCAGACATTGGAGTACTATACACGCCATTTCTAAAACGAATACGGAATACTTAACCGTATACCGGGCGTTCGTCTATTTGCAATGGCATCCGGTAAGGTTGACTTCTTCAACGACACGGGCGGTTACGGTTTCATCACGACTGAGGACTCTGACGAGGACGTTTTCTTCCACATGGAGGACGTCGGCGGTGAGGATCTCACGGAAGGCACCGAGATCGAATTCGAGATCGAGAGCGCCCCCAAGGGCCCGCGCGCGACGAACGTCGTCCGCGCATAATCGGATTTCACGCCGCGTCCTAGCGACGTAGTGTACATCCGCTTCTTCGAAAACTACTCCCGACGAGCGACGGCGTTCTTTCGCGCGTCGCACCCCGGCGAGCCCGCCCGGAAATTACACGTCCGTCGAACTGCTGTTTCGACGGTCGTCGCGCTCTGACGCGCCGATAAAACATGAGTTAAGCGGGTGGAGCGACTTCGCCACGGTAGCCCAATCCATGTCCGGAGAGTACGACCTAGTCATCGTCGGCGGCGGCATCAGCGGCGCGTCCCTGCTCTACACCGTGGCGAAGTTCACGGACGTGGAGTCCGTCGCGCTCATCGAGAAGGAAGACGAGATCGCGGCGATCAACTCGCACCACACGAACAACTCCCAGACGCTCCACTTCGGCGACATCGAGACGAACTACACTCTCGAGAAGGCCGAGGAAGTGAAGGAGGGCGCGGAACTCCTCGCCGGCTACCTCGAGAACCACGACGCCGACCGCGAGATGCACGCCAAGCGCTCGAAGATGGTGCTCGGCGTCGGCGACGAGGAGGTCTCGAAGCTCGAATCCCGCTACCACGAGGAGGGCTTCGGCGACCTCTTCCCGAAACTCCGCCCGATCGAGCGCGACGAGATCGGCGAGGTCGAACCGAAGGTCGTCGAGGGCCGCGACCCCGACGAGGACCTGCTCGCCCTGCAGACGCCGGACGGCTACGTCGTCGACTACGGCGAGACCGCGAAGTCGTTCGTCGACGCCGCCGAGGAGGAGGACGGCGTCGACGTCTTCACCGGCACGAAGGTCGAGGACATCACCGAGACGACGCGCGGCTACACGCTCTCGACCGAGGAGGGCCCGTTCGACTGCGACGTCGCGGTCGTCGCCGCCGGCTCGCACAGCCTCCAGATCGCCAAGGAGATGGGGTACGGCGACGACATGGTCCTCCTGCCCGTCGCGGGCAGCTTCTTCCTCGCGGAGTCCGGCCCGCTCAACGGGAAGGTCTACACGCTCCAGATGAAGAAGCTCCCGTTCGCCGCCGTCCACGGGGACGCCGACGTCTACGACGACTCCATCACGCGCTTCGGGCCGACCGCGAAACTCGTCCCCGAACTCGAACGCGGCCGGCTCAGCACCGTCGAGGACTTCCTCGACGTCTTCGGACTGAACCTCCCGTCGTTCCTCAGCTACGGGAACATCCTCGCCGACCGCATCCTCTTCCCGTTCGTCGTCCGCAACCTCGTCTACGACCTGCCCGCGGCCGGCCGTCGCGCGTTCCTCCCGGACGCCCAGAAGGTCGTCCCCACGCTCGAACTCGACGACATCGAGCGCGCGAAGGGGTACGGCGGCGTCCGCCCGCAGATCGTGAACACGAAGAAGAAGAGCCTCGACATGGGCGAGGCGAAGATCGTCGGCGACGACGTCATCTTCAACATCACGCCCTCCCCGGGCGCCTCCACCTGCCTGAAGAACGCCATGCGCGACACCCACACCGTCATGGACTTCTTCGACGGCGAGTACGAGTTCGACGAGGAGGCGTTCCGCGAGGACACCATCGACCAGTTCCCGCGCGCCGACGAACCCGCCGAACCCGGCGTCGCCGCGACGCCCGACGACGAGTAACTACGCGCCCAGTTCGTCCGCGAGCGTCGGCACGAACGTCCCGACGTCCGTGACGAGACCGACCGCCTGCGCGCTCCCCCGGTCGAGCAGTTGGGTGACGGTCGCGGGATTGATGTCCACGCAGACGACGCGCGTCGTCGACGGCAGACAGTTCCCGACCGCGACCGAGTGCAACAGCGTGGAGAGCATCACGACCATGTCCGCCTCGTGTGCCTGCCGGCGGATCTCGTTCTGCGCCTCCACCGCGTCCGTGATCGTGTCCGGGAGCGGGCCGTCGTCCCGAATCGATCCCGCGAGCACGTAGTCGACGTCGTTCTCGACGCACTCGTACATCACGCCCTCCGTGACGACGCCGTCCTCGACGGCCGCCGCGATGCTCCCGGCGCGCACGATCTCGCTGATCGCGTAGATGTGGTGCTTGTGGCCCTTCCGCGGGTGCTCCAAGGTCTCGATGTTCATCCCGAGACTCGTCCCGTAGAGCCCGCGCTCGATGTCGTGCGTCGCGAAGCCGTTCCCCGCGGAGAGCGCGTCCACGTACCCCTCCCGGACGAGTTCGGCGAGCGCGTCCCCCGCCCCCGAGTGGATGACCGCGGGCCCGGCGACGACGAGGACGTTCCCGCCGTCGGCCTTCACGTCCTCGATGGCCTCCGCGACCTTCCGGATGCGCGACTCCGACGGGCGCTCCGCCGACACGCCGCCGCGCATGAACCCGAACGGACCCGACGAATCGCGCGGACGCTCCGGCGGCCGCACCCGAATCCCCGCTTCTCCCGTCACCACCGAATCGCCCGCCTCGATGCCGTTCAGAACTTGCGTGCGCGCCGTCACCGCCCCGCCGTCGTCCTCCACGACGATGGCGCAGTCCATCTCGATGTCCGCCACCGCCACCCACTCCCCGTCCACGCGCACGTCCGTCGGATGGTTCGTCGTCGAGTAGAACCCCGTCGGCACCACGCGGTCCGCCGGCGCCGGCGTCAACTCCGCGTCCTCCGGGTCCGTCGGATTCACCCCCGTCTGGTGGAGTTCGTGCACGATGGACTGCAGGGTCGCCTCGTCCGGCGCCGTCACGCAGAGGCGCGCGTAGGACTCCTCGTCCTTGTGCCGGCCGACGTCGAAGCGCTCCACGTCGAAGTCCCCGCCGAGGTCCATGATCACCTCGAAGCAGCGCTGCATCGTCCCCGAATCGATGATGTGCCCCTCCAACTCGACGGTCCGCGACGCGGTCATACCCGAACGGTCGCGGGCCCCGCCAATCAGGGTTGCGCCGGACGGAGGCGTTATACGCGCCCCCGCGATAGGGGCGCGTGGGCCGATGACGAACGCACCGGGCCGAGACCGGGGTGGCACCCGGACGGTGACGAGCCCTATGAGTGCCGAGGCCTGTGACCCAGACGTACCGGGACGTTTCCGTGTCGGCTGACCGGGCGAGCGCCGTCGGGGGTAGGCATTTATGATACGGCCCCGATTCTGTCAGTCACACCCTATGATCGTGCTGCACGCGGCCTTCCCGATCAGGGAGGAGAAGATGGACGAGGCGCTGGACCTGATCGACGACCTGGTCGAGGCGTCGAACGAGGAGGCGGGCATACTCACGTACCGGGCGACGCGGGACCTCCACGACGAGAACACGATTCGGTTCTTCGAGCAGTACGAGGACGAGGCGGCCGTCGAGGCCCACAACCGGACCAGTCACTTCCGCGAGTTCGAGGCGGAACTGCCCGACCTGCTGGCCGGTGAGCCGGAACTCACCCGCTTCGACGTGGCCGACGCCTCCGAGATGGAGCTCTAACCCCGAGGCGGCCGCGCGTCGCGCTCTCCGACGCGCCTCGGTGGCGGTCAGCGAAGCTTCCAGAGGAGCGAGCGGAGCGTGTAGCCGAGGCTCCCCGTCTCGTAGCCGCGCCACCCGCTCATGCCGCCGGCGAGGGTGGTGGCGTCGTATCCTTCGTCGTCGAGAATCCCGGTCGCGCGCTTGGCGACGATGCCCATCTTGCAGACGGTGACGACGCCCCGGTCTCGCGGGATTTCGTCGAGGCGCTGGCGGAGGGCGTCGTCGTCGCCGGCGCGCAAGTCGTCGTAGACGGGGAGGTTGTGGCTACCGTCGATGTGGTCGGATCGGTACTCGTCCGCGGGTCGAATGTCGAGGAGGAAGGGGCCGTCGTCGCCGAGACGGGGGGCGAGTTCGTCGGGACGGATCTTGCTCACGGCTCCCACTAGCGCGCGTGGCGGGTAAAGCGTTTCCGCGGGGTCGGCGCGGAGAACCACGCGCTCCGCCCGCCCCTCGGGCGCGAGAGTAGTGCCGGGTATGATAACCCCCCCGTTCGTACGTGGGATGAATGTCCCGGCTCTCGCGCGCCTTCGGCGCGTTCCTCGTCACGGCCGGGGTCGCGTTTATCGTGTTCCACCTCAACGGCGTGTTCCTCGTGCACGAGCGCGCGGTCTTCGTCGTGCTGAGCGGGGCGCCGCTCGTCGCGTCGCTCGCCGTCGTCGCCGCGGGGGCCGCCGTCGCGGACGGGCGTCTCGTCCCGCCCGACTGCGCGGGGCGCGCGCTCGCGTGGACGGCGGGGGGCGTCGCGGCCATCGCGGCGCTCGACGCGTGGATCTTCGCGGGGGCCGCCGCGCGCGGATACGTCGTCCCGGCGACGGTCTCCGTCTTCGGCGTCCCTCTCCCGGGCGTGCTCGTGCCGTTCTTCGACGTCGCGCCGTTCGGCGTGCTCATCGGCCTCCTCGTCGGCGTCTACGACGCGCGACGGCTCGCCCAGCAGGCGTCGATCCGACAGCTGAACCGGATCAACGAGACGCTCCGCATCGCGACGCAGGAGATGGTCCGCGAGAACGACCGGAACGCCCTCGAACGCGTGGTCTGCGAGCGCCTCGCGTCGTCGCGGCCGTACGACAGCGCTTGGCTCGGCCGCTACGACGCCGACGCGGGCGTCGTTCGACCGACGGCGTGGGCGGGCCTCCCGGACGAGTACGTCGAGAGCATCGACATCACGGCGGATCACAGTCCGACGGGCGAGGGCGCGGGCGGGCGAACCATTCGGACGGGCGAGGTGCAGACCGTCCCGGACGTCTTCGCGGACGAGACGATGGAGCCGTGGTGGGAGATGTTCCGCGCGCAGGGCGTCGAGTCGCTCGCGGTCGTCCCGATACGTCACGACGACACCGTCTACGGGTTCTTCAGCGTCTACGCGGACCGACAGAACGTCTTCGGCGCGCGCGAGCGCGAAGTGCTCGGCGAGCTCGGGGAGTCGCTCGGGCACGCCGTCGCGTCCATCGAGGCCCGCGACCTCCTGGAGACGCGCGAGCGCGAACTCGAACGGCAGAACGAGCGCCTCGAGGAGTTCGCCGGGGTCGTCTCGCACGACCTGCGGAACCCGCTGAACGTCGCGGACGGCTATCTCGACCTGGCGCGCGAGACGGGCGAGGACGCGCACTTCGAGCGCGTTCGGGACGCGCTGGACCGGATGGACGCCCTCGTCGAGGACT
>Ga0207755_100405_pt1 | contig 20678 bp, 26 predicted proteins | sample A23P2SouthBayCA_FD_187734 | JGI IMG/M metagenome (GOLD analysis project Ga0207755, IMG submission 187734) | Aerobic enrichment media microbial communities from Bioluminiscent Bay, La Parguera, Puerto Rico - A23 P2 (SPAdes) | ecosystem: Environmental > Aquatic > Marine > Unclassified ...
CCCGCCGCGCGGGCGTGTTCACGCCCGCCGCGAGCGTCGGCGTCGCACAGACCACCCGAACGAGGCGGTCTCTGAAGGCTTCCTCGACGAGTTCGCGGTGCTCGCGCGCGAGCCCCGCGTGGTGGAACGCCGCGCCGCGCTCCACGGCCGCCGCGAGCGTCTCCGACGTCTCCGTGTCGCTCACGTCCCTGATTTCGGCCGCGACGTCAGCGAGCGCTTCTTCCCGCTCGCCCGTGAGTTCGCGCTCGACGACGCCCGCGAGGCGCTTCGCCGCGCCCGCCGCGTTCCGCCGCGAGTTCACGAACACGAGCGTCGACCCGTCGTCGTGGAGCGTGTCCCGCACGATGGCGGCCGTCTGGCTCTCCCCGCGCTCCACCGGGAGCTCGCGGGTGGTGCCGTCGTCGAGGTGGAGGGCCTGCCCGTAGTGGACGCCCGTGCGGAGGTCGATGGGGCGCCAGTCGGAGTCCACGAGTTCCGCGTCCAGCCACGCCGCCAGTTCGTCCGCGTTCCCGACCGTCGCGGAGAGCGCGACCGTCTGCAGGTCCGGGACGCGCGCGCGGAGCTTCGCCAGCGTCACCTCCAGGGTGGGCCCGCGGTGGCCGTCGTCCACGAGGTGCACTTCGTCCGCGACGACGCACGCCAGCGAGTCCACCCAGGACGCGCCGTTGCGCACGAGCGAGTCCACCTTCTCCGAGGTGGCGACGATGACGTCGTTGTTCGCGAGCGCGCGCCCCTCGCTCTGATAGTTCCCGGTGGAGACGCCCACCGAGAGGCCGTACTGCTCGAACTGCTCGAACTCCCGCGCCTTCTCCCCCGCGAGCGCGCGCAGCGGCACGATGTAGAGCGCCTTCCCGCCGCGCTCGACGGCGGAGAGCATCGCGAGCTCCGCGATCAGCGTCTTCCCGCTCGCCGTCGGCACGCTCGCGACGAGGCTCTCCCCGTCCAGCACGCCGCGCTCGACGGCTTCGGCCTGCGGCGGATAGAGCTCCTCGACCCCGCCCGCTTCGAGGTACTCGGGGACGCCCTCGGGGAGCCCCGAGAGCTCCGTCGGTCTCATTGGACCCGAGTAGGCGCCCGCTCCGGTTTAAACTGTCTCCTCGCGGGCCGACCGACCCCGAAGCTAAGTGCGGCGCCGACGCACGCACGGTCGTGAGCCGCGCCAGCGACATCGACCGCTTCTACGACCTGCTCGCGGACCTCGTGGACCGCGTCGGCGGGCCGCGCCGTCTCGCGGACTGCGACGGTCGGATGGACTGGCCCGATCGGGGCGTCTACGTCTTCTGCTCGCCGACGGAGACGCACGGGGGGACGGACGTGCCGCGCGTCGTGCGCGTCGGCACGCACGCCGTCTCGACGGGGAGCGCGACGACGCTCTGGGATCGCCTGCGCACCCATCGCGGCGCGCAGCGCGGCACGTACGCCGGCGGCGGGAACCACCGCGGCAGCGTCTTCCGTCGTCGCGTCGGCGAAGCCATCCGCGCCCGCGAGTCGCTCGCCGACCACTACCCCCGGTGGGGCGACGGCTCGACCGCCGAGCGCGACGTCCGGCTGAAAGAACACCCGCTGGAGCGCCGCGTGAGCGAGTACGTCGGCGACCTGCCGTTCCTCTGGGTCGCCCTCGACGACGAACCCGGCCCCGAGAGCGACCGCGCGTTCGTCGAGGAACACGCCATCGCGCTCCTCTCGAACTATCGCCGCCCGCTCGTCGACGAACGCCCGCCCGGCTGGCTCGGCCGGAACAGCGCGAGCCGAGAGATTCGCGAGTCCGGCCTCTGGAACGTCGCGCACGTCGACGCCGCGCACGACCCGGCGTTCCTCGACCGGTTCGCGGACGCCGTCGCCGACACCACGCCACCCTGACCCGTGACCAACGCTTTTCCCGTGCCCGCGTCACGCCCCCGTATGGTCTCGCCGAACCCCGCGTGGGGCGGCCTCGTGGACGAACTCGAACGCGCGTACGACGACGCGGTCGTCTACGCGGACCGCGAGGGCGACGACGTCCTCTACCGGGGCGACTGTCGCCTGCTCGCGAACGGGTGGCTCGAACTCCCCTCCGGCCGCCTGCTCTCCCCGGACGCCGTCCACCACGTCGACCCCGGCCCGTAGCCGCATCCGCGCCGCGACCGCCCCGCGCCCCTCACCGTCACCGCTAAACGCGCGCCGCGCCCATCCCCGGTATGCGCGTCGAGTTCGACCGGGACGCCTGCATCGGGATGTACCAGTGTGTCGCGGAGTGGGAGGCGGGCTTCGAGGCCGACCGCGACGCCGGGAAGGCCGTGCTCGTCGACGGCGAGGAAATCGAGACCGACGACGAGCGCGCCGACCACGACGTCTTCGCGCGCGACGTACCGGAGGGCGAGGAGTTGGACGCGAAGTTCGCGGCGCGCGCGTGCCCCGTGGACGCCATCCGCGTCTACGACGACGACGGCGAGCGCGTCGTCTGAGGGCGCTTCGCGCGACGGCGCTCGCTACTCGCGTCGTCGAAACGCTTACGCCCGTGCGCGTCGTTGTCACGCGTGACACAATGTGCCACGCGTGGGAGGAAGTGCTCGACTGGGAACCGGAGGACGCGGAGGCCGACGAGTCGCCGACGCGCGAGGCCGACCCGGCCCCGACGTCGCCGTAGGCCGCCCCGCTAGCTGATCTGCTCGTACTGCTCGGAGAGCTTCGCCGCGGCCTCGCCGAGCTGGTCGCGCTCGTACTCGGTGAGGTCCCACTCCACGACCTCTTCGACGCCGTCCCGTCCGAGTTTCACCGGGACGCCGAGCGCCGTGTCCTCGTGGCCGTACTCGCCCGAGAGCGGGATGCTCGCCGGGAGCACCTCGCCGGTGTCCCGCAGGATGGCCTCCACCACGTGCGCGACGCCCGACGCGGGCCCCCACTCGGTCGCGCCCTTGCGCTCGATGACGTCCATCGCCGACTCCTGCAGCTCCTCCAATATCTCCGCCTTCTCCGCGTCGTCGAACGCGGGGTCGCGGCCGTCCACGCGCACCTTCGAGAACACCGGCACCTGCGCGTCCCCGTGCTCGCCGAGGATGGTCGCCTCGACGTTCTGCACGGGCGTCTCGAAGCGCTGACTCAGCACGTAGCGGAATCGCGCGGAGTCGAGGCGGCCGCCGAACCCGACGACGTGCTCGCGCGGCCGGTCCCCCGTCTCGTAGAGGTGGCGGTTCAGGAGGTCCACCGGGTTCGACGTCGTCACGGAGACGAAGTCGTCGCTGTACTCCGCGAGCGATTCGCCGATGTCCTCCATGATCGGCGCGTTGTCCCCCGCGAGGTCCAGTCGCGACTGGCCGGGCTTGCGCGGGATGCCCGCCGTGATCACGACGACGTCCGACCCCGCCGTCGCCGCGTAGTCGCCCTGCACGATTTCGGTGTTCGAGTCGTAGGCGACGCCGTGGTTCGCGTCCGCCGCCTGCCCGACCGTCACGTCCTCCTGATCCGGGATGTCCACGAAGACGAGTTCGTCAACCACGTCCCGGAGCGCGAGGCTGTAGCCCGTCGCCGCGCCCACCGTCCCGGCCGCACCGACGATGCTGACTTTCGACATCTCGTCCGGAGACACGACGTGCGTCGCCGTTAAACGTACCGCCTCTCGTCACCACGCTTTTCGGCACGCACCCCCTCTACGCGCGTATGAGCGACCGACAGGACCCCGAGGGGTTCGACCGCGAGGCGCAGAAGCGCGAACTCCGCGAGAAGTACGCCGCCGAACGCGAGGACCGCGAGCGCACCGGCCGCATGAGCGAACTCCTCCTGCAGGGCGCGACGATGACGAACAAGCACTGCGACCGCTGTGGCAACCCGCTCTTCCGCTACGACGGCAACGAGTTCTGCCCGACCTGCGAGGCCGAAGGCGAACCCGAGGCGGCCGACGCGACGACAGACGACGCCGGCGCGACGGCCGCGGCCGCCGACGCGAACGCGCCCGCCGAGGCCGCCGACGGGACGGCGACGCAGGAGACGCCCGCGACTGACGCGGACGCGACGGCGGCCGACGCGAACGCCCGTGACGCGCCCCCCGCCGACGACGAGGCGGCCGTCTCCACGGGTGCGCCGACCACGTCCATCCGCGACGACGTGGACGCCGACGCCCCTGAGGAGCACGTCCACGCGACGCCCGACGCGTCCGTACCCGACGCGCACGCCGCCGATGCGTCCGCGTCCGGCGTCGATGCGTCCGCCCCGTCCGCGTCCGCCGACGCGTCCGTCGCCGGGGCGCGCGACTCTCTCGCCGCCGCCGTCGCCCGCCTCGCCGCCCGCGCCGCCGACGCCGACGACCCTCGGAACGCCCGCGAGTACGCCGAGGCCGCGCGCGAGGCCGCCGACGCGCTCGACGCGCTCCGCTAGCGCTTAACATCGTGGCCGGCGAGCGTCCCGACGTGCGCATTCTCGTCCCCATCGACGGCTCCGACTGTAGCTTCCGCGCGCTCGAATTCGGCGCGGACATGGCGCCGCGCTACGACGCCACCCTGCACGTCGTCCACGTCACCGACTCGCGCGACGAGGCGACGGACGCGATACTCTCGCGCGCCCGCGACGTCCTCGACGCGAACGACGTCGACGACGAACCGACCGTCCACACCGACATCGGCCTCGACTTCCGCCCGGCGAAACGCGTCGGGAAGGACATCGTCGACATCGTCGAGGACGAGGGCTACGATCACGTCGTGATGGGCCACCACGGCGCCGGGAGCGTCGAGCGCGCCATCCTCGGGAGCGCCACCGAGACGGTGATGGCCGCCGACCGCGTCCCCGTCACCGTCGTCCCCTAGGCCTCGTAGTCGCTCGCGACGACCTCTCGCACGCGCTCGGCCGTCACCTCGCCGACGCCGTCGACGTCCAGTAAGTCCTCCTCGCTCGCGGTCATCACGCCCTCGACGCTCCCGAAGTGCGAGAGGAGCGCGCGCGCCGTCACCGGCCCGACGTCCGCGATGCTGGAGACGACGTACTCCTGCTGCTCGGTGAGCGTCTTCGCGCCCTTCTCGCCGTGCACGGACACCTCGCGGTCGCGCGTGAGCTGCTCGCGGCCCGCGAGCGTGTTCAGCATGTCCTTCGTGTCCGCCACGTCCTCGGTCCGGAGGACGCTGATGCCGTAGTCCACCGCGAGGGACGCGAGCGCGCCCCGAATCGCGTTCGGGTGGACGTTCCGCGCGCCGTAGAGGTCGTCGCCTTCGAGGATGACGACCGGCCGGTCGTAGTGTCGTGCGAGGTCCCGCGCCTGCTCGAAGAGGTCCCGATCACCGCCGAGCAGGGTGTCGAGGAAGTCCTCGACGCTCTTTCGCTCCACCGCCACCCGGTCAGAGACGACGTAGTCGCCGACCGCGAGCGTCTCCAGGCGCGTCTCCACGCCGTCGCGCTTCGAGAGGTCGCGCGCTATCTTCGAGTCGAGTTCGCGCTGGTCCACCACGACCTCCACCGTCTCCTCGGCGTCGGGCGGTTCCGCGCGCGCCACCACCGCGTCGTCGTCCGTACTGTCGTCGCCGTTGGCTTCGTCGCCGTCGCCGTCCTCTGCCGCACCGTCGCCGTCCTCTGCCGCACCGTCGCCGTCCGCGTCGCCGGCGCTCCCGAAGTCCGCGAGGCCGGCCTGCCCTTCCGAGTCGCCGTCCCCGCCATCGACGGCGGCGGCCTCGACGGCGGGCGCGTCCCCGTCCGCGTACTCCGCGAGCGTCCCCTGGCCGCCGGCGAGTTCGGCTTCGAGGTCGTCCGCGAGCGACTGGAGCGACCGGAGTTCGTCCTCCATCTCCTGCTCGCGGCGCCGACTGATCCAGAAGTACGCCTCGTCGCGGGTGTCCTCGGCCATCAGGACGACGACGCGCCCCTCGGCCTGCCGGCCCGTCCGGCCCTTCCGCTGGACGGAGCGAATCGCCGTCGGCACCGGTTCGAAGAAGAGCACGAGGTCGACCTCCGGGACGTCGAGGCCCTCCTCGGCGACGCTCGTCGAGACGAGCACCTCGAACTCGCCCGCGCGGAACGCCGACAGGGTCTCCTGCTGTTCCTTCTGGGTCATCCCGTCGCTCCCCTCCTTGTCGCCCTGCCCGACGAAGCGCCGCGCGTCGAAGTGGTTCCCGAGGAACTCCGTCAGCGCCTCCGCGGTGTCCCGGGACTCCGTGAAGACGATGACGCGCTCCCCGCCCTCGATGCCGAGCGTCTCCGCTAAGAGCATTCGCGCGCGCCGGAACTTCGGGTGGAGGCCGTCGAACTCCTCCGCGCGCCGCATCGCCTCCTTCACCCGGGGCTCGGAGACGAGGCGCTGGCTCGCCTTCGACGCCCCCGAGGAGCGCGCCGCGTTCTTCTGGCGCTCGAAGTACCGTCGCACCGACTCGACGCTCTGCGTCTCGACGAGTTCGACCGCGCGCCGGAGCTTCATCACCTCCGCGTGCAGGCTCATCCCCTCGTAGCCCTCCGACTGGTCGTTGTCGATGAGCTCTCTGAGCTGTCCGTGCACGCGGTTCAGGTCCTTCTGCGAGAGGTCCGGCTGGGTCGTGTTCACCACGCCGAGCTCCTTTAGCTGCTCTAAGCGCTCCGTGATGACCTCGTTCAGCTTATCGCGGACCTCGATGACCTCCTCCGGGAGCGTGATGCGCTCCCACTCCACCTCGGTGTCGTGCGTGTACGCCGCGACGTCCGCGTCGTTCTCGGTCATCACCGCCACCTCGCGCAGACCGAGGTTCGCACAGACCGTCAGAATCTCCTCCTCGTCGCCGCCCGGCGACGCGCTCATCCCCGTCACGAGCGGGTCCGCGGCGTCCGCGTGGTAGCGCTCCGCGATGTAGCCGTACGCGTAGTCGCCGGTCGCGCGGTGGCACTCGTCGAACGTGCAGTGGACGACGTCCCGCAGGTCGATGCGGCCGCCGACGAGGTCGTTCTCCACGACCTGCGGCGTCGCGATGACGACCCGCGCCGACCCCCAGAGCTCCGCGCGGTCGTCCGGCCGGACCTCGCCCGTGAACACCACGACCTCGTCGTCCGGCACCTGCAGGGCCTCCCGGTAGAACTGCGCGTGCTGCTCCACGAGCGGCTTCGTCGGCGCGAGGAGCAGGCTCTTCGCGCCCACGTCGCTCGCGAGCCGTTCCGCCGTCACGCGCAGGCTCACCGCCGTCTTCCCGAGCCCCGTCGGCAGGCAGACGAGCGTGTGATCCGCGAGCGCGGCCTCGACGAGCTGGCGCTGATAGTCGCGCTCCTCGAGGAACGACTCCGCGAGCATCGGATGCTCGACGAACGACTGGTCCGCGTCCGTGGCCGCCATTCTCCTTCGAGAGTTCGCCCCGCCCTCGGTTAAGGGTTTCCGCGCGCCGACACCGCGCGTCGTGCACTGACGGGCCCTACCTGTCGCCTCGCGTTCGCGCCCGCCGTCAGTTCCCGCCGGTGCTCTCCGTCGCCTCCGGTTCGATGTAGACCTTCTTCACGTGCGGGTTCTCCTCGACGAGCGCGTCCTCGATGGCGGTGATGCGCGAGTCGATGTCGTCCGTGTCGAGGCCCGCGTCGAACGCGACGTCCGCGGCGACGATGACGCGGTTCGGCCCGAAGTAGACGGTGCGGAAGTCCGGGATGCCCGTGACGCCCTCCCAGCCCGCGACCGTCTCGCGCAGCTCGTCCTCCTCCTTCTTCGGGAGGGACTCGCCGAGCAGCAGGCGCTTGTTCTCCCACGCGAGCGCGAGCGCGAACCCCATCAGGAGCACGCCGATGCAGACGGCGGCGAGGCCGTCCCAGAGCTCGCTCCCCGTGTAGTCGCTGAGGAGGACGCCGAGGAACGCGAGCGCGATACCCGTCACCGCCACCGTGTCCTCCGTGAACGCCGTCAGCGTCGTGATGTTGCTCGTCTTCCGGAACGCCTCCGGGATGTCCCCCCAGCCGTGCTCGCTCATGTCCGCGCGCATCCCCCGATAGGCCGTGCGGAGCGCCCCCCCCTCGAAGACGAACGCGCCCGCGAGCACCGCGTAGTTCACGTAGACGGCGCGGAACTGGTAGCCGAGCAGCCGAACCGGCTCCCCGAACTCCGCCGACCCCGCGTGCACGATCGCCTCGTAGCCGTGCGAGAGCGACGCCCACCCCGCGATGCCGAACAGGAGGACGCTCACCAAAAAGGAGTAGAAGAACTGCGCCTTCCCGTAGCCGAACGGGTGCGTGCGGTCCGCCTGCCGGTCGCTGTAGCGCAGTCCGACGAGGAGGAAGACCTGATTCCCCGTATCGGAGAGCGAGTGGTACGTCTCCGAGAGCATCGACGGACTCCCGGTCAGCAGGAACCCGACGAACTTCAGCACCGAGATGGCGGCGTTCGCGACGCCCGCCGCCACCACGACCCGCTTGGAATCAGCCATCACTCGCGGTGAGGGTCGGCCCCCACGTAAACCCCCTCACCTGAGACGCGAGCGGGCCCGCGCGGGTGGCGCGAGGCGTCGCACCTATCACCGCCCGCGCCCTTCGCGTCCGTATGTTCGCCGTCCTCTCCGACACGCACAGCCACACCGGCCACGAACTCGCCGGCGCCGCCGCGGAGGCCGTGGCGCGCGCGGACGCCGTCGTCCACGCCGGCGACTTCACCACCGCCGCCGCGCTCGACGCTTTCCAGTCCGCGAGCGCTCGCCTCCACGCCGTCCACGGGAACCGCGACGTCGCCGCGGTCCGCGAGCGCCTCCCGGACACACGCGTCTGCACGCTCGGCGGCGTCCGCGTCGCGCTCACCCACCGTCGTCGCGCCGGCGACACCGGCCTCGAACTCTTCGGACGCGAACGCGGCGCCGCCCTCGTCGTCTCCGGACACACCCACCGGCCCGCCGTCACCGAGACGGACGACTGCGTGCTACTGAATCCGGGGAGTCACGCGGACCCGCGCGGGAACCCGGCGAGTCACGCCGAACTCGTCGCTCGCGACGGCGGCCTCGACGGCAGGATAGTGAAACGGGACGGAACCGTCCTGGAGGAGTTCCGCGTGGAGGGCCGAAGCAACTAGGGGAGGGGCGACCCCTGGGCGTCGGGGTCGGCACCCACTCGACCGAACGGGCGTGACCACCAATACGGTACGGCAGGCTCAAACCGCCGTTTGAGCGTCCGACAGCGTGACGGCGAGACCGCGGACGAACGACGCGTACGCGACCGTGACGCCGACGACGAAGACGGCCGCCGTCGTCAGCCCGAACCCCGGACTCGTCGACACCGCCCCGACGTCCGGGGCCGCCCGCATGTAGCCGTACCAGAGGTAGCTCTGCGCGGCGTAGCCGGCGACGAGGAGGCCGGCGGCGACGCCGAGACCGTGCGTGACCGCGGAGGGCGTGCGGGCCATCGCCCCGTCTTCTCGCTCGCGCGCCATTACGCTTGCGCGGCGAAACCACTTTGCCCGCGGCCGCGTACACACGACTATGGCGTTCCCTCCGTCGGACCCGATGTTCTACGTCCTCCTCGTCCTCATCCTCGTGTTCGTCTTCTTCTGCTATCTGATGATCCGGCGGACGCTCCTCAGCTTCCGCGAGGGACGCGACGGCCGCTAGGCGAACGCGCCCCCCGCCCCCTCCACAAGCGGTTTGGTGGTCGTGGCCCTCCCTCCCGATATGGATCCACGCGTTCGCAGGCACGCCGAGATAATCGTCGAGCACTCCACGGGCGTCGAGGCGGGCGACCGGGTCGCCGTCACCGCCCCGCCCGTCGCCGAGGACCTCGCCGTCGCCGTCTACGAGGCGCTCGCGGACCGCGGCGCGATTCCCGTGATGCTCTACGCCGGCCGCTTCGGGAGTTCGCGCGCCGAGCGCGCCTACCTCCGCGGCGTCGACGCCGACGACGTCGCCGAACCCGAACACCTCACCGCGCTCTACGGGAACGTCGACGTCGCCATCCGCGTGCGCGCCGACGACAACGTCACCGAGTTGGCGGACGTGGCCTCCGAGACGCAGGCCGCCTTCCAGCGCGCGTACGCGCCGACGCGGACCGAGATGCTGGACACGCAGTGGTGTCTCACCCAGCACCCCGCGCCCGCGAACGCACAACTCGCCGATATGAGCACGGAGGCGTACGAGGACTTCGTCTGGAACGCCGTGGACAAGGACTGGGACGCCCAGCGCGAACACCAACAGCAGATGGTCGAACTCCTCGACCCCGCCGACGAGGTCCGCATCGTCTCCGGCGACGACACCGACCTCACGATGAGCGTCGCCGGCATGAAGACGCTCAACGACCACGGCGAGCACAACCTCCCCGGCGGCGAAGTCTTCACCGCGCCCGTCCCCGACAGCGTCGAGGGCGAGGTCCGATTCGACCTCCCGCTCTACCACCAGTCGAAGGAGATAGAGAACGCCTCCCTCGAATTCGAGGGCGGCCGCGTCGTCGACTACGACGCCGACCGGAACGCCGACGTCCTCGGCGACGTCCTCGACACCGACGAGGGCGCGCGCTCCCTCGGCGAACTCGGCATCGGGATGAACCGCGACATCGACCGGTTCACCTACAACATGCTCTTCGACGAGAAGATGGGCGACACCGTCCACCTCGCCGTCGGCATGGCCTACGACGAGTGCGTGCCCGACGACCGCGAACCCAACGAGTCCGCCGTCCACGTCGACATGATCGTCGACATGAGCGAGGACTCCCGCATCGACGTCGACGGCGAGACCGTTCAGCGCGACGGGACCTTCGTGTTCGAGGACGGGTTCGAGGAGTAGGTTGGCCCGACCCGAGGGAGGGCCAACCATCAATCCGAACGGCGCTCGGCGCCGTGAGGAATAACGCGGTCCCGCAGGGACCGCGACAGCACCGAGCGGGTGTGGTGTGCCCGCGGCCGAGCCGACCCCACCTATTTGGTGTCCGCTCGCGCCCGTAGTGGTATGCCCGAGATAGACGTGAGCGCGGAGCAATCGGAGTACCTGGAGGAGTTGCGCGCGGCGCTCGCCGACGAACACCTCGGCGCGTACGGGACGATGCGGACGCGGGACGCGCTCCAGTACCTCATCGACCGCCACGAGGCGACGCGCGACGACGCGCTGGTCGTCGAGGGCGACGAAGCGGGCGAGGCGTCGAGCGACGAGACGGAGACGGTCGGCGACGACGAGGACGAGACTGGCGACGACGCCGGCGGGTCGTCGGACGCGCCCGCGAACCCGCTCCAGGCGGCCCAGCAGTTGCTCGACGAGCACGACGACGTCTGGGAGGAGGTGGATTCGGACAGCGGGAAGTACGCGGTGACGCTCCCGGACGGGTCGACCGAGTACGCGCGCACGCGCGACGACGTGCGCGCCCTCCTGTTCAAGCACTACTGACGCGGATAGCTTCTTGGACTCGTAGCTCCCTGTCGGGAGTATGGAGTGTCCCCGCTGTGGCGGCCGGCTCGAGACGCTCGAACTCGACGGCGCGCGCGCCGTGGTCTGCGAGCGCTGCGGGTACGCGGACGTTCCCGCCGACCACTCCCCGGGCGAGCGCCCGCGCGAGGAGTCCTGGGAGGAGGTCTTGCGGGCGTACGGGGCGGAGTAGGTCGCGCTTCGTGCGACCGAAGAACCGAACGCTGAGCGCTGGCGGCGCGAGGCGTGAGGAGTAGGCGGAGCCGAGCGTCACGTGGGGCCGAGCGGAGCGAGGGCCCACGATGCGAACGGGGAGCGATGCGACCCGTGAGCGAGGGTCCGCCGGACAACCGAGCGGGAGCGATAGCGACACGCGAGGAGTAGGTCGCCGCTAGGCGACCGAAGAACCGAACGCTGAGCGCCGCGGGACGCGTGGCTGTGGATGCCGATACGTCGAAAGGATCGAGAGGCGACCGTGTGCGCTACTCCTCGTCGGCTTCTTCCGGCTCGGCCCGTTCGGTCTCGCCTTCTTCGGAGCGGGCGGCGACGAGGGCGCCGCGAGCGACGCTGTAGAGGGGTTCGCTGGCGCGGCTGACGCCGCTGACGGAGAACGGGATGTCGGCTTCGCCGAGGCGTTCGCGGAAGAGGCCCTCGAAGCCGTCGGGGCTGGCGGTGCCGCCGGTGACGACGACGGGGACGTCGAGGCCTTCTTCGACGTCCTCTTCGTCGACTTCGCGGACGATGTTCTCCACGACGTAGTCGAGGAGGTTCTCGTAGTAGATGCCGAGCGCGCCCTCGATGCCGCCGACGTCGCTGGTGAAGTCGAGGCGGAAGTCGTCCTCCTTCGTGGAGGTGACCTTGTCGACGGGGGTGCCGGTGGCCTGGGCGGCCTGTTCGTCGATCCAGTCGCCGCCGCGCGCGATGGAGAAGCGCATGACGGGGACGGCGTAGTAGGCGAGGCAGACGTTGGTCATGCCGGCGCCGAAGCTGATTCCGAGGCCGGTGAAGTCGTTGTCGGCGAGTTCGCTGTAGATGACGGCCATCCCCTCGTTGATGGGTTCGGGATCGTAGCCCATGTCGCCGAGGATGGATTCGAGGGTCTTCTGGTGGTAGAGCGTGGAGAGGTCGGAGTCCATCGGGTCCGCGGGCGTGGAGAAGAAGAGGCGCTCGTCGGGACGCTGGGGTTCGTCGACGACCTGCTGGAGGATGAGTTTGATCATCGGGATGGCGGACTTCTCGTCGGAGGAGAGGATGCCCGCCTGCATCGGCCGCCGGGTCTCGCGGTTGAAGATGTTCGCGAAGTTCAGGGCGTCGTCGCCGACGACGTAGACCTTGTCTCCCTTCTTGATGTGGAGGACGTCGCTCCGGGAGAGCATCTGGTCGGCCATGTCGCTGTAGTCCAGTTCGACGAACGAGTTACGCTGCTGGACGAACACGGTCTCGGCGCCGTCCTGTCGCGCCGAGATGAGGTTCATGGTGCCGACGTCGAGTCCTTTCGCCATACCGGCCTTGCGTCGCGCCGCCGCTTAAACGTACTGCCGAGTGTGAACAATTTTCACAATAGACTCGACGCGCGTGACGGCGGGGCGCGTTCAGCGACCGAAGAGTCCGCGCACGCGCTCTATCACGCCGTCTTCGTCCGATTCCGCCGCTTCGGCGGCCTGTCGCTCCCGCAGTTCCTTGAGCGCCGCCACTTGGTCGTCCGCGCCCGCGCCCGTCTCCTCGTTCGACTCGTTCCCGCGGAGTTTCTTCAGGCCGCTCACCGCCGCGTCGGTGCTCTCGCTCCGCGAGACGTTCGCGTTCTCCGTCGTGAGGTTCGAGCGGTCCACGTCGTCGTCCCCGGTGTCTATCTTCAGTCGCGTCGTCTCCGTCTTCTCGACGCCGCCCCAGGAGAGTTCGGAGTTCGACATCGCCTCCTCGATGTCGCGCTCCACCTGCTCGGCGGAGACGTCCTCCTCGGCGCCGCCGGCGGCGCCACTCCCACCGCTCGCGCTCGCGCCGTCGCCGCCGCCGGCGAGTCGGGCGCGTTCGACGCGCGCGGCGACGAGGCCCGCGCCGCCCGCGCCGACGAGGAGCATCAGGCCGACGGCGTAGACGAACACGCCGAGCGTGCTGTTGTCCGTGGTGCCGGTGACGTTCCAGTGGTGGGGATAGCTCGCGACGAACACGCCGACGCCGCCGAGGCAGACGAGACCGCCGAGCGCCGCGGCGTACGTCCCGCGGCGGTCAGCGGGGAGGAGGACGGGGACGCTCAGGAGGAACGCGGGCAGGCCGACGAGCCCCAGCGCGCCCGCCGTCTCGCGGAGCTGCATGTGGAAGTCGCTCATCGGAACCGTCGTCGACCAGCCGAAGACGACGACGGCGAGGACGCCGAGCGTCACGCCACCGAAGAAGAGGCCGAACCCGACGTAGACGTCCGCCAGACGGTCTGGCTCGCCGACGTAGCGACGGTAGGCGTCGAGTAACTCATCGGCCAGCCGGTCCGTGCGAGACGCGCTCATACCTCCCCTCTAGCCGGACACCCCTAAGACCCTTCGCCGGCCCCCGCGGGTGCCGTATGGGTCTGTTGGCCACGGGAGCGCGACCCGCCCGCCGGCGCGCCCTCGCCCGTTCGACCCGGCCCATGCTTTAAGTCATTAGGGTCCGTGACACTCTCGTGTGCCGAAGCTGGACTGTCCGGAGTGCGAGCGTGGCATCGCGATGCACGAACTCCGGACGCGAACCGTCGCGCAGCGCACCGGGTTCGAGACGAACTATCGGTGTCCGTTCTGTCAGAGCGACTTCGACGACGTGCAGGAACTCCTCTAGCGTCCCGAATCGCTTTTGCCCCCGCCGGCGTACGCACGAACGGGGCACGTAGCTCAGCTCGGATAGAGCGTCTGGCTTCTAACCAGAAGCGCGGGGGTTCAAATCCCTCCGTGCCCGTGCAGCGAGCACCGCGAGCGAACCGGCACGAGGATTCTGAACCCAGCGAGTCGCAGCGACGAACGTCGTGAGTCGACCGTCTCGCGACGGTTCAAATCCCTCCGTGCCCGCGTCTGCGACGAGCGGTGGTGAGGAGCGACGCGGCTCGTGGGATTCGAATCAGTGAGGGGCTGCTCCGACCGTGGTTCAAATCCCTCCGTGCCCGCGTCTGCGGCGACGAACGGAGCCGTGGCTCGCGGATTTCTGTACGGTGCGATGGCTCGCGAGCAGTATTATTCTCGTCTCTCGATGCCCTGAGTCTCCGGCGAGCGTCGCTCGTCGAAGACTCGCTAGGGCACCACCTCCGACGTGGTTCCGATGGGTAGCCCTCCCCCCAGAGAGGCTAACTCGGGTGTCGAAGGCGCGTGGCTCTATGGGATGCCCGTAGATAGTAGTTGTGCCTCGTGGCCGTGGTTCTCGGTACCACACCGCCTCGGCGTCCTTTTACTCGTGCCGCGCGAACGGAATGGTATGGCTCGTTCGTTGTTCGTTCGCGCGCTCTGGTTCGTCGCCGTCGGCTGGTGGGCGACGCCGGTGCTCGTGAACCTCGCGTGGCTCTGTAACGTCACGATAATCGGCATCCCGCTCGGCGTCGCGCTCATCAACCTCGTCCCGACGGCGCTCACGCTGAAGGAGCCGCGCGACCTGGACGCGGCGGGCGAGAGCCAGCACACTCTCGTCGTGCGCGCGCTCTACTTCGTGCTCGTGGGCTGGTGGGCGAGCCTCCTCTGGGCGAACGTCGCGGCGTTCCTCGCGGTGACGGTGATCGGTCTCCCGGTCGCCGTCTGGATGTTCCACCGCCTCCCGTACGTCACGTCGCTCTACCGGCTCTGAGCGCCCCGAGCCTCCGTGTCGCTATATATCGGTGCATCGCCCTCCTAGAAACATCCTTTTCGCCGGCGCGACGACCGCGTGTATGGCCAGTTCAGCGGCGACCGCGTACTGCGGGCACTGCGAGCGGACCCGTCGGATCGTCCGAGACAAGCCGTGGCTCGCGACGATCTGTCGCGAATGCGGGCGGGACGTCTGAGGCGTTCGCCCGCCCGCCATATGGTGGGGTTTAAACGGCTGTCGCGGCTATCTCGGCGCGATGAAGGTCATCGGCATCGTCGGCCTCCCGGGGAGCGGGAAGAGCGAGGCGGCGACCGTCGCCGAGGAACTCGACGTCCCCGTGGTGACGATGGGCGACGTGATCCGTCGGGAGTGCGAGGACCGCGGCCTCGACCCGGCGACCCACCACGGCGAGGTCGCCCGACGCCTCCGCGAGGAGGGCGGGCCGGACGCCATCGCGGCGCGTTCGCTTCCCGTCATCGAGGACGCCCTCGACGGGAGCGACGTCGTGCTCGTGGACGGCATCCGCTCGGACGTCGAGGTGGAGCGCTTCGAGGAGTCGTTCGGTGAGGACTTCGTCCTCGTGAACGTCCACGCGCCCTTCGAGGTGCGCCGCGAGCGTCTCGACTTGCGCGGCCGGGACGCCGGTGCGGACGAGGGCGGGGAGAGCCTGGAGGAGCGCGACGAGCGCGAACTCGGCTTCGGGATGGGCGCCGCCATCGAAGCGGCGGACGTCACGCTGGAGAACACGGACACTCTGGAGTCGTTCCACGAGCGCGTGCGCGACCTCCTGCGGGAGGCGGACGCGTCGTGATCTACAGCGTCGACGTCACCGTCACCGCGCCCGTCGAACCGACGGAGGTCTCGGATCGAGTCGCGCGCGCCGTCGAGGCGCTCTTCCCGAACGCGGACGTCGAGGTGCGCGACGACGAGGTCGTCGCGTCGACCCACGACCTGGAGGCGTTCCGCGAGAAACTCTTCGAGCAGCGCATCCTCGACACCGCCCGCGGGGCGTTCCTCGACGGCCGTACGGACGACGGGTTCGCGTTCGACGTGAAGAAGCAGGCGGCCTTCCAGGGCGTCGTGAACTTCGCCGTCGGCAACCCCTCCGAACTCGGCGACCTCCACGTCGAGGTCACGGTGCGCGAGCCCTCGGTCGACGAGTTCGTCGCGTATCTCGCGCCGGAGACGGAGGACGGACGACCGGTCGAGGACCTAGACGAGTAGCTGTACGACGGCGAAGAGGACGACGACGCCGAGGACGTCGCAGACGTTCGTGACGACGGGGATGACGACGTCGTCCGGGTCGAGGCTGAGGCGGTACGCGGCGTACGTGGCGGTGACGGCGACGAACACGGCGAGCGCCGCGAGCGCCGCGCCGGACGCGAACGAGACGGCGACGACGTCGAGGAGCGAGAGCGCCGTCGATCCGGTGAGGCCGGCGGCCGCCCACGCGCCCGCGCCGACGAGCGGGAAGATGGTGAGCGCGAGCGTGACGATGGCGAGCGCGTTCCCGGCGAGGTCGTCGTCGCGCGGCGAGAAGGAGAGCGTGCCGAGGTGGAAGGACGTGGAGAGGCGCGACGCGAGGATGCTCCCGAGGTTCCCGGCGGTTCCGATGGTGACGGGGACGAGGACGAGCAGGCTGTGATAGCGGTAGAGCGTCGTCTCGAACGTCCCGAGGACGAGACCGCTCCCGATCTCGACCGCGGTGAGGCCGAGGAGGACGGGGAGCATCGCGCGCGTGATCGATTCGACGGTCCACTCCTCCGGCACCTACATCACCCCGAGGACCGCGCGGACCGCGACGACGAGGCACGCGAGGCCGAAGACGTCCCCGGTCGTGGTGACGACGGGGCCGACGATGGCGTCCGGATTGTAGCCCCGTCGGAACGCGACGAAGACGACGCCGACGACGGCGACGGTGAGCACGAGGCCGGAGAGCAGGCCCGCGATGAGCGCGACGGCGACGAGCACGCCGAGGCCCGCGACGTCGCGCGCGAGCAGGTCGAGGACGGCGAACGCGAGCACGGCGGCGAACCCGGACGCGAGCAGGCCGTTCGCCATCGCGGCGCTCGCGGCGGCGACGAGGCGCGTGTCGGCCTCGAACTCCGCCCGTATCAGCCCCTGGTGGAGGCCGGTGGCGAGGCGCGCGCCGAGCGACCCGTAGACGTTCCCGCGCGTCGCGAGAATCGCGGGGACGACGACGAGGAGGCCGGGGACGGCGCGCAACTCGGCGCGCATCCCGCTGAGCACGGCGCCCGCGAAGAGGCCGCCGAGCATGCTCGCGACGAGCGCCGGCGCGGCCTCCCGGTAGGCGTCGGCGGCGACGTCGCGGATGCTCATTGCGTCCGTATCGTCTCGCGGCCCCGTAAAATAACCCGGCCGAACGGGACGCGCGCCGCCCGTTCGATCTGCGTCCGCCCGCTAGTCCCCGAACGGCCCCATGCCGCCGAGGCCGCCGCCGCCACCGCCGCCGCCCTGCTGTTGCATCTTCTTCATCATCCGCTGCATGTTCCCGTCGCCCATCCCCTGGAACTGCTTCATCGTCCGCGCCATCATCTTGTGCTGCTCTAAGAGTTCGCGGATGGTGTCCTCGTCCTTCCCGGACCCCTTCGCGATGCGGCGGATCTGGGAGGCGCCGACGCTCCGGGGGTTCTCCAGTTCGTCCTCGGTCATGGAGTCCATCACGACCTCGAAGCTCCGCATCCGGTCCTGCGTGACGTCCATCGCGTCGTCCGGGAGTTCGTCCATCATCCCGCCGCCGAGGCCCGGGATCATGTCCATCACCTGGTCGAGCGGCCCCATCTTGTTCATCGCGTCCATCTGCCGCTTCATATCCTTCAGGGTGAACTCCCCCTTCAGCATGTCCTCGGGGTCCCAGTCCTCCTCCTCGGCCTGGGTCTCCTCCATCGCGCGTTCGACGCGCTCGGTGAGCTGTTTGAGGTCGCCCATCCCGAGCAGCCGACTGATGAAGCCGCTCGGCTCGAAGCGCTCGATGTCCTGCACCGTCTCGCCGGACCCGAGGAAGGCGATGGTGGAGCCCGTCTCGTTCACGGCCGTCAGGGCCCCCCCGCCTTTCGCCGTCCCGTCGAGTTTCGTGATGACGACGCCGTCGATACCCACGGAGGTCTCGAACTGCTGGGCCTGATCCTTCGCGCCCTGCCCGATTGCGGCGTCGAGCACGAGGAGCGAGCGGTCCGGGCTGACCTCGGCTTCGATCTCCTCGATCTCGTCGATGAGGTCGTCCTCTAGCGCGTGCCGGCCGGCGGTGTCGACGATGCGGACGTCCGCGTCCTCGGTGGCTTCGAGGCCGTCGCGTGCGATCTTGACGGGGTCGTCCTCGTCCGGGTCGCCGTAGAAGTCGACCTCGGCGCGCTCGCACATCTGCTTCGCCTGATCGTACGCACCCGGCCGGAAGGTGTCCGTCTGGATGACCGCGGGACGGAGTCCCTTCTTCGAGAACCACCACGCCATCTTCGCCGCCGTCGTGGTCTTCCCCGACCCCTGCAGGCCGGCGAGCATGATGGTCTGCTCCTCCAGCGGGAGGTCCGTGGAGTCCCCGACGAGCGAGACGAGTTCCTCGTAGACGATGCGGAGGACGTGGTCGCGCGCCGTCGTCCCGCCCGGCGGTTCCTCCTCGAGCGAGCGCTCCTTGATGGAGTCCGAGAGCTCCATCACGAGCGAGACGTCGACGTCGGCCTGGAGCAAGGAGCGCTGGATCTCCTTGACGACCTCCTCGACGTCTTCCTCTGAGATGCGGGACTTCCCGCGGAGCGAGTCGAGCGTGCCCCTGAGGGAACTCCCGAGGTCGTCGAGTACCATTTGCTAGTCTAGACGCCGAGGACGCCTAAAAGGCTTGTTACGCCGGTTGCGCCACGCGGCCGAGCGAAGCGACGGCCGCGCACAGAGCGAGCGGGAGTGGGCCGTGAGAGCGACACGCGAGCCACGCGGCCGAGCGAAGCGACGGCCGCGCACAGAGCGAGCGGGAGTGGGCCGTGAGTAGCGTCGGACCGGCGGCCCGACTGACTCGTACTCACTCCGTTCGCGCGAGCCACGCGGTCGATCGGACGTGAGACAGCGTTAGTCGTCGGTGGCGACGAATTCGGGGCGGTGGTCGTCTCGGATGGCGGTGACGAGTTCGTCGAGTTCGATGGAGTGGTCGCCTTCGACGGTGATGACGACGCCGGTGGCGTCGTCGAACGGGACCTGTACGAGCGTCGCGTCTTCGAAGAGGGTGGCGGTGGCCGTCGTGTCGCCGAGGTGGAAGAGCGATTCGAAGTGCGGGTCGGTGAGGGCGTCCCGGAACGCCGTCTCGGCGGCGATGGTCTCCAGTTCCGCCGTCGAATAGGACTCGGAGACGCGTTCGGACAGGTAGACGTACTCGCTGACGTCGTCGACGTAGACGATGACGGTGCGGAGCGCGTCGCCGTAGCGGTCGTAGAGCCACTCCGCGAGCCGGTTCGAGTGATCCGCCAAGACGGTGTCGTCGCCGCCGGGCGTGATGACGGTGCCGCGTCCGGACGCGCCGAGGCGACTGTCGTTGTGGTCCCTCCCCATGGCGTTCGCGTTCGCTGGCCGCACGTAATCCAGTTACGTGCAACCAGTGGGTGGTTTATGTGCTGACTCGGGCGCTGCCCGGCCGCGCTAGTCGTCGGTGGAGACGAACTCCGGGCGGTAGTCGGTTCGGAGTGCGCCGACGAGGCCGTTGAGGTCGATAGGCGTGCCGGATTCGACGGTGAGGACGATGCCGGTCGTCTCGCCGAACGGGACCTGTACGAGCGTCCCGTCCTCGAAGCGCGTGACCGTCGCGGTGGTGTCGCCGAGGTGGAAGAGCGATTCGAAGTGGGGGCCGGTGAGGGCGTCCCGGAACCCGTGTTCGCGGGCGATGCGGTCGAGTTCGTCGTCGCTGTACTGGTCGTCGACCCGGTCTGCGAGGTACGTGTACTCGTTCACGGATTCGTCGTAGACGAGGACGGTTCGCAGCGCCTCCCCGAATCGGTCGCGGAGCCACTGGGTCGTGTGCGACCCGCGGGTGAGCGAGTCCTCGATGCGCTCCGGGCGGTACGCCGCCCCGCCGGCGTACGTCTCGCCGCCGGTCGGTCCGTCGCCGTGGCCGGATTCCTGACTGCGCCCCATGCTCCACGGATGGTGCCCCAGGCACACGTCCATTATCCCTAATTGATGAGGCATTCCGGGGTCGGCTCGACGCGACGCACGGGCCGTGAGGCGCCCTTCTGTTCTATAATAGAGCTATAATTATAGGCACTCTAACAGTCGCGCGGGTTGCCGTTCGTCGCGTCACGCCGCGTCCTCCCCGACTAGCTCGAAGAACGCCGCGGGGTCGAGTTCGTCGACGCCGTGCTCGTCGGCGTCCGCGCGCTTGCTCGCGCCCGGGTTCTCGCCGACCACGAGGTAGTCCGTGTTCGAGGACACGGCGGACGTCGCCGAGCCGCCGTGGCGCGCCACGAGGTCCCGGAGTTCGTCGCGCGTCCACCCCTCGACGCTCCCCGTGAAGACGACGGTCAGCCCCGCGAGTTCGTCGCCCGCGTCGCGCGCCGCGGGCGCGTCGGGTTCGCCGAGTCGCTCGTCGTCGCGCAGTCGCTCGATGACGCGCCGGTT
>Ga0207755_100408_pt1 | contig 20515 bp, 19 predicted proteins | sample A23P2SouthBayCA_FD_187734 | JGI IMG/M metagenome (GOLD analysis project Ga0207755, IMG submission 187734) | Aerobic enrichment media microbial communities from Bioluminiscent Bay, La Parguera, Puerto Rico - A23 P2 (SPAdes) | ecosystem: Environmental > Aquatic > Marine > Unclassified ...
TGTGTTAGCTTCCGACGGAGTGCAACCACTTCCGCCGCTGATGTATATCAGCACATTCCGGTTGATCCTGCCGGAGGCCATTGCTATCGGAGTCCGATTTAGCCATGCTAGTCGCACGAGTTCAGACTCGTGGCATATAGCTCAGTAACACGTGGCCAAACTACCCTACAGACCGCGATAACCTCGGGAAACTGAGGCCAATAGCGGATATAACTCTCAGACTGGAGTGTCGAGAGTTAGAAACGTTCCGGCGCTGTAGGATGTGGCTGCGGCCGATTAGGTAGATGGTGGGGTAACGGCCCACCATGCCGATAATCGGTACAGGTTGTGAGAGCAAGAGCCTGGAGACGGTATCTGAGACAAGATACCGGGCCCTACGGGGCGCAGCAGGCGCGAAACCTTTACACTGCACGACAGTGCGATAGGGGGACTCCGAGTGTGAGGGCATATAGCCCTCGCTTTTCTGTACCGTAAGGTGGTACAGGAACAAGGACTGGGCAAGACCGGTGCCAGCCGCCGCGGTAATACCGGCAGTCCAAGTGATGGCCGATATTATTGGGCCTAAAGCGTCCGTAGCTTGCTGTGTAAGTCCATTGGGAAATCGACCAGCTCAACTGGTCGGCGTCCGGTGGAAACTACACAGCTTGGGGCCGAGAGACTCAACGGGTACGTCCGGGGTAGGAGTGAAATCCTGTAATCCTGGACGGACCACCAATGGGGAAACCACGTTGAGAGACCGGACCCGACAGTGAGGGACGAAAGCCAGGGTCTCGAACCGGATTAGATACCCGGGTAGTCCTGGCTGTAAACAATGCTCGCTAGGTATGTCACGCGCCATGAGCACGTGATGTGCCGTAGTGAAGACGATAAGCGAGCCGCCTGGGAAGTACGTCCGCAAGGATGAAACTTAAAGGAATTGGCGGGGGAGCACCACAACCGGAGGAGCCTGCGGTTTAATTGGACTCAACGCCGGACATCTCACCGGTCCCGACAGTAGTAATGACAGTCAGGTTGACGACTTTACTCGACGCTACTGAGAGGAGGTGCATGGCCGCCGTCAGCTCGTACCGTGAGGCGTCCTGTTAAGTCAGGCAACGAGCGAGACCCACACTTCTAGTTGCCAGCAACACCCCTGCGGTGGTTGGGTACACTAGGAGGACTGCCATTGCTAAAATGGAGGAAGGAATGGGCAACGGTAGGTCAGTATGCCCCGAATGGACCGGGCAACACGCGGGCTACAATGGCTCTGACAGTGGGATGCAACGCCGAGAGGCGACGCTAATCTCCAAACGGAGTCGTAGTTCGGATTGCGGGCTGAAACCCGCCCGCATGAAGCTGGATTCGGTAGTAATCGCGTGTCAGAAGCGCGCGGTGAATACGTCCCTGCTCCTTGCACACACCGCCCGTCAAAGCACCCGAGTGGGGTCCGGATGAGGCCATCATGCGATGGTCGAATCTGGGCTCCGCAAGGGGGCTTAAGTCGTAACAAGGTAGCCGTAGAGGAATCTGCGGCTGGATCACCTCCTACTGACCGGGATCAGGCCCCTGGCCTGACCCACCTACATTTGGTTGTTGGTCACAACAACCAGACGGAACTGACTGGTGACCATAAGTCACCGCGAGTCGGCAAGCGCCGACTACTGCATGGGCCCGCTGGGCTCACAAAGACCTATCCGAGGCGGATATCCCCACACGGGGATGTCGGGTGCAACTCCCGACGGGTCCGTACTTCGTATCACCGACGAACCACTCCCCTTAAGTGTGGGACGGCGTTCGACTGTGATACGACGACAGATGCACCAGGTCGGGTGAAACCGCGCCTGGGAAGGGTCGATTCGCCCACCATCTCCACCTTGGGGGCGAGTATGAAACCGTGTGTACGTGCGATCCAGGCGTCCACTGGACTCGTTCAGTTGAACGAGTCACAACGACGTTGGCTACTATGCCAGCTGGTGGATTGCTCGGCTCAGGCGCTGATGAAGGACGTGCCAAGCTGCGATAAGCCATGGGGAGCCGCACGGAGGCGAAGAACCATGGATTTCCGAATGAGAATCTCTCTAACAATTGCTTCGCGCAATGAGGAACCCCGAGAACTGAAACATCTCAGTATCGGGAGGAAAAGAAAACGCAACGTGATGTCGTCAGTAACCGCGAGTGAACGCGATACAGCCCAAACCGAAGCCCTCACGGGCAATGTGGTGTCAGGGCTACCTCTCATCAGCCGACCGTCTCGACGAAGTCTCTTGGAACAGAGCGTGATACAGGGTGACAACCCCGTACTCGAGACCAGTACGCTGTGCGGTAGTGCCAGAGTAGCGGGGGTTGGATATCCCTCGCGAATAACGCAGGCATCGACTGCGAAGGCTAAACACAACCTGAGACCGATAGTGAACAAGTAGTGTGAACGAACGCTGCAAAGTACCCTCAGAAGGGAGGCGAAATAGAGCATGAAATCAGTTGGCGATCGAGCGACAGGGCATACAAGGTCCCATGACGAATGACCGAGACGCGAGTCTCCAGTAAGACTCACGGGAAGCCGATGTTCTGTCGTACGTTTTGAAAAACGAGCCAGGGAGTGTGTCTGTATGGCAAGTCTAACCGGAGTATCCGGGGAGGCACAGGGAAACCGACATGGCCGCAGGGCTTTGCCCGAGGGCCGCCGTGTTCAAGCGCGGGGAGCCATACGAACACGACCCGAATCCGGACGATCTACGCATGGACAAGATGAAGCGTGCCGAAAGGCACGTGGAAGTCTGTTAGAGTTGGTGTCCTACAATACCCTCTCGTGATCTATGTGTAGGGGTGAAAGGCCCATCGAGTCCGGCAACAGCTGGTTCCAATCGAAACATGTCGAAGCATGACCTCCGCCGAGGTAGTCTGTGGGGTAGAGCGACCGATTGGTGTGTCCGCCTCCGAGAGGAGTCGGCACACCTGTCAAACTCCAAACCTACAGACGCCGTTTGACGCGGGGATTCCGGTGCGCGGGGTAAGCCTGTGTACCAGGAGGGGAACAACCCAGAGATAGGTTAAGGTCCCCAAGTGTGGATTAAGTGTAATCCTCTGAAGGTGGTCTCGAGCCCTAGACAGCCGGGAGGTGAGCTTAGAAGCAGCTACCCTCTAAGAAAAGCGTAACAGCTTACCGGCCGAGGTTTGAGGCGCCCAAAATGATCGGGACTCAAATCCACCACCGAGACCTGTCCGTACCCGTTACAGGGTAATCGAGTAGATTGGCGCTCTAATTGGATGGAAGCGGGGGCGAGAGCTCCTGTGGACCGATTAGTGACGAAAATCCTGGCCATAGTAGCAGCGATAGTCGGGTGAGAACCCCGACGGCCTAATGGATAAGGGTTCCTCAGCACTGCTGATCAGCTGAGGGTTAGCCGGTCCTAAGTCTCACCGCAACTCGACTGAGACGAAATGGGAAACAGGTTAATATTCCTGTGCCACTATGCAGTGAAAGTTGACGCCCTGGGGTCGATCACGCCGGGCTTTCGCCCGGTCGAACCGTCCAACTCCGTGGAAGCCGTAATGGCACGAAGCGGACGAACGGCGGCATAGGGAAACGTGATTCAACCTGGGGCCCATGAAAAGACGAGCATAGTGTCCGTACCGAGAACCGACACAGGTGTCCATGGCGGCGAAAGCCAAGGCCTGTCGGGAGCAACCAACGTTAGGGAATTCGGCAAGTTAGTCCCGTACCTTCGGAAGAAGGGATGCCTGCTCCGGAACGGAGCAGGTCGCAGTGACTCGGAAGCTCGGACTGTCTAGTAACAACATAGGTGACCGCAAATCCGCAAGGACTCGTACGGTCACTGAATCCTGCCCAGTGCAGGTATCTGAACACCTCGTACAAGAGGACGAAGGACCTGTCAACGGCGGGGGTAACTATGACCCTCTTAAGGTAGCGTAGTACCTTGCCGCATCAGTAGCGGCTTGCATGAATGGATTAACCAGAGCTTCACTGTCCCAACGTTGGGCCCGGTGAACTGTACATTCCAGTGCGGAGTCTGGAGACACCCAGGGGGAAGCGAAGACCCTATGGAGCTTTACTGCAGGCTGTCGCTGAGACGTGGTCGCCGATGTGCAGCATAGGTAGGAGACGGTACACAGGTACCCGCGCTAGCGGGCCACCGAGTCAACAGTGAAATACTACCCGTCGGTGACTGCGACTCTCACTCCGGGAGGAGGACACCGATAGCCGGGCAGTTTGACTGGGGCGGTACGCGCTCGAAAAGATATCGAGCGCGCCCTATGGCTATCTCAGCCGGGACAGAGACCCGGCGAAGAGTGCAAGAGCAAAAGATAGCTTGACAGTGTTCTTCCCAACGAGGAACGCTGACGCGAAAGCGTGGTCTAGCGAACCAATTAGCCTGCTTGATGCGGGCAATTGATGACAGAAAAGCTACCCTAGGGATAACAGAGTCGTCACTCGCAAGAGCACATATCGACCGAGTGGCTTGCTACCTCGATGTCGGTTCCCTCCATCCTGCCCGTGCAGAAGCGGGCAAGGGTGAGGTTGTTCGCCTATTAAAGGAGGTCGTGAGCTGGGTTTAGACCGTCGTGAGACAGGTCGGCTGCTATCTACTGGGTGTGTAATGGTGTCTGACAAGAACGACCGTATAGTACGAGAGGAACTACGGTTGGTGGCCACTGGTGTACCGGTTGTTCGAGAGAGCACGTGCCGGGTAGCCACGCCGCACGGGGTAAGAGCTGAACGCATCTAAGCTCGAAACTCACTTGGAAAAGAGACACCGCCGAGGTCCCGCGTACAAGACGCGGTCGATAGACTCGGGGTGTGCGCGTCGAGGTAACGAGACGTTAAGCCCACGAGCACTAACAGACCAAAGCCATCATTCATACGCACTGTGACTCATTCACCGACGATTTACTCGTCGCTGAACGAGTCCAGGCGCAAACTGGATCGCACGGACAGACGGTGGAGTTAGATCGAGACTGGTGTATCGCGGTTCGATTCCGCGACTCGACGTTAGGCGGCCACAGCGGTGGGGTTGCCTCCCGTACCCATCCCGAACACGGAAGATAAGCCCACCAGCGTTCCGGGGAGTACTGGAGTGCGCGAGCCTCTGGGAAACGCGGTTCGCCGCCACCATTCATATCTTATAGCCCACTCGGGAGAGACATCTCTCCCGAGTGGGCTTTCCGTATTTAGACAGAGCGACAGCCACGTCGGCACAGTATCCCTCCGAGTAGTCACACCGCCGCGCTCACCGTCGGATATGAATTCTTAATACTACAGTGGGTCTGATTTAATACATGGGCGTAGTCAGCATTTCGATGCCGGACGAACTGGAGGAGCGAATCGACACGTTCGCGGACGAACACGGGTACACGGGTCGCAGCGAGGTCGTTCGAGAGGCGGTTCGGAATCTGATGGGGGAGTTCGAGGACAAGCGACTGGAAGACCGCGAACTGATGGCCATCGTCACAGTGTTGTTCGACTACGAGACGACAACCGTCGAGGAGAAAATGATGCATCTCCGTCACGACCACGAGTCTATCGTCGCGTCGAACTTCCACAGCCACGTCGGCGACCGGTACTGCATGGAGCTGTTCGTGCTGGAGGGCCAGCTAGAGGACATCTCCGCGTTCGTCGGCAAAGTCCGGGCCACGAAGGACACGCTGTCGGTTGATTACTCGGTCCTGCCGGTCGACGACATCAACATGTTCTCGTGAGGTATCGTCGACGCCGGAAAACACTGCCGCGTGTCGGGAGTCCACGAACCGTTTGGGACCTTCAGTAGGCGTTTAAGTCGGGCGCGCGTAGTCGGCGGCGATGAAAGACTCTATTCTCGATACAATCGGGTCGCCGCTGGTCTCGGTTCGCGCGCCAGAGGGGGCGACGGTCGCAGCGAAGATCGAGTCGTTCAATCCCGGCGGGTCCGCCAAGGACCGGCCGGCGAAATACATGATCGACGACGCCGAGCGAAACGGGACGCTCGAACCGGGTGATACGCTCGTCGAACCGACGAGTGGCAACACCGGCATCGGGATGGCGATGGTCGGGGCGACGAAGGGGTACGACGTCGTGCTGGTGATGCCGTCCTCGAAGTCACCGGAGCGCCGCCAGATAATGAAGGCCTACGGCGCGGAGATAGAACTGGTCGAGGGCGATATCTCCGATGCGAAAGAGCGCGCGGACGAACTGTGTGAGCGCGACGACTACGTCCAGTTGCGGCAGTTCGAGAACCCGGCGAACCCGACGGCCCACTACGAGACGACAGGCAAGGAGATTATCGAGCAGGTGGGCGACCGAACTATCGACGCGCTGGTGGCGGGCGTCGGAACCGGCGGCACGATCACCGGCACCGGCCGTCGACTGCGCGAGGCGTTCCCTGAGATGGACATCGTCGCTGTCGAACCAGCCGACAACGCCGTCCTCTCCGGGATGGAACCGGGCACCGGCGAGGACAGTTTCCAGGGGATGGGACCGGGCTTCATCAGCGACAATCTGGACACCGACCTGCTCGACGACGTAATGACGGTCGAACTCGGGGACGCGGAAGACGAATGTCGACGGCTCGCCCACGAGGAGGGTATCCTCGTCGGCCAGTCCTCGGGCGCGTCGAACCTCGCCGCGCGAGAGGTAGCCGAGCGACTCACCGCGGACGGTGTCGACGACCCGCTCGTGGTCACAGTCTACTGGGACAGCGGGGAGCGGTATATGTCGACCGGACTGTTCGACTGAGACCGGTCCGGTCTGTTCTGTATGCGGTGTGACCCGAGTCAGGCCCCGAACTCCGATTCGGTCACTCTGACGATGAGCGTGTCGTCCACGTCCCGAAGGTCGTACTCGGGAATCGTGTCTCCGGTCCGCGTCAGAAGCATCGGCTCGACAAGCTCGGGTGGACGCTCGGTCTCCATCGCCTGCGTGTCGGGCGTTGGTTCTGATGCTCCGTCCGCCGACTCTTCGTCGTCACTGTCGCCGTCTACATCCGACTCGACGATACCGTACACCTTGAGAAAGCGCCCGGTCTCCTCGGGTGCAACGTCGTCGTCCCGGATCGCCGCGGCGAGATCCCGGGAGAGCCATTCCGTCTCACTAATTGATGGATCACGAACAAACGCGGCGTCGGCGAAGCGGACGAGATACCAGTTCAAGTCGTTGAGAAGCGCCACCGCCGCCCCGAGACTCACGGTGTCGACGGCGACGGTATTCGCGAACGGTTCCTGCAGGTCGTAGGTGGCGAGTGCGTTCCGTGCGGTCTCGCGAGAGAGGAGTTCGTACCGGAGATTCACGTCCTCGCTCCCGACGAGACAGACCTGCGTCATGGCTCAACCCTGGCCCGCCCCGGAAATTTAGCTTTCGATGGGGACGACGACGCGGTCCCGGGCACAGGCCTCGGCACGCTCGAACAGGTCGTCTGGTTCGGCTGTCCGAACTGCTTCGAGCGATGCATTGGTTTCCGGATGCGATGGGGCGACGCGGTTGCAACCGGTGTCGATTGTCGAGTCCTCGAAGGTCCCGATTGTCCGCGCGTGATTGGTTATCTCGGACTTGTCGACGGTGAGGTTCGGTCGGTGCACCGGGAGCGTAGTCGCGGCGTCCGTGACCGCGATGTTCGCGCTCGTCTGGCTGGATTTCTGCCCGATAGCCTCGCCGGTGACGATGCCGACGGCGTCGCGGTCGCGCGCGATAGCGTCGGCGACCGCGAGCATGAACCGGCGGAGAACGAGCATTCGAAGCGCCCCGAGGTCTCGAGACAGGTCGGTGACGATGTCACCAGCATCAATTACGGTAAGCGAAAGGTCGTGCCCGGGCGCGTACGAGGCGAGCGTTTCGACAGTCGAAACGGCTCGCGCCCGGTGGTCGGGGCCGCCGTAGTCACCGAGGTCGACGTAAACGGGGATCACGGGCGCGCCGCGTTTCATCAGCTTCCAGGCGGCGACGGGCGAGTCGATGCCGCCGCTGACGAGGGCGACGACGGGCCGCTGGGTCCCGAGCGGGAGGCCGCCGGGTCCCGCACGTTTCTCACAGAAGACGTAGGCTTCGTCGGCGCGACACTCGACGAACAGTTCGAAATCGGGATTGTCGAGGTCGACAGCGGGCTCGTCACCCAATTCCTCGATTGCCTCCCAGACGGCGGTGCCACCGTCGGACTCGATGTCCGTACTCGAAAAGGAGTGTGCCTCTGCTGGTCCCGCCCGGCGGGCGTTGACGGCGAAAGCGCCGCCGTCGTACTGCTCTCGCGCGGTCGCGGCCAGTGCATCTTCGATTGCGGACAGCGTCGGGCCGACGGTCGTGACCGCCGAGGCGGAGGTGACGCCGAACGTGTCGGCCGCGGCCGCGGTCACGCCCTCGGGCTGGTCAGTGTGGACGAACAGCCGGTTCCGGCGCTGTTCGATGTTCCCCGACAGATCTCGGGCGTCGAGCATCGCACGGAGGTTGTCCGCCAGTTGGCCCTCCATCTTCCGGCGGACCTGTTCGCTCTTGACGCCGAGTTCGCCGTGGCGGACGAGCACGCTGTCGGCGTCTGGCGGATGCATGCCCGCGAATTGACTACCGGCGAGTAAAGGGGTGTCGCCTCGCCCTCTCAGAACGTCGAGAGGTTGCCGTCGATGACCTGCCGCGTGATGTCGGTCACATCGGCCAGTTCATCGTCGATCGTGGCCTGGATATCCGATTCGACGTCGCCGATCGCGACACCATCCTCGGTGATAACTGTCGCATCAGCGACGTGGGGCTCGTCAATCGGTGACCCGATCTGTGAGAGCAGGCGCATCTGGACCTGTCGGATGCCGTCGACCTCGCTCGCGACGGACTGTGCGATTTCCGTCGAGAGGAGGTTGTATATCTTCCCGATATGGTTGACGGGGTTCTTCCCCGATGTCGCTTCCATGCTCATCGGACGGTTCGGCGTGATGAGGCCGTTTGCGCGGTTTCCGCGCCCGACGGAGCCGTCATCGCCCTGCTCGGCGCTGGTGCCGGTCGTCGTGAGATAGATCGACTCGGCGTCGTAGTCGTCGGCCGTGTTGACGTGAACCGTTACGTCCCGGTCGGTGTACTCTTCGGCGAGGTCGGTGACGAACGCTTGAACGTCCGAGACGGCGGTTTTGTACGCATCGAGGTCCGGAACGTGTTCGTCAACCATTGCAACAGCGACGGTCACGTCGATGTGGTCGCCCTCGCGCTTGCCCATCACCTTCACGTCCTGGCCGACGACAGGGTTGGACTCGGCGTACTCGCCGGTCAATTTCTGTTCGGTGTTGAGGACGATCTGTTCGGTCTCGGTCAGGGGGGCGTGGCCGACGCCGTAACTAGTGTCGTTTGCCATCGGTACTGTCGCCTCCTCGCCGAACACGGTCTGGAGATCGCCTGACCCTTCGCCGAATTGGACATCGACGATAACGTCGGAGCCGAGGTCGAGGTGCGGGAACTGCTCGTCGAGGTAGTCGCGGGCGGCCCGGAGAGCGATGCTCTCGGCCGGGATGCGCTCGCCGTCGAACTTCTTCGTCGCTCGTCCGACGACCAGTATATAAATCGGTTCCAGCACTTCGCCGCCGCCGTACGCGGGCGCGGCGGTTCCGGCGACGAGCTGTGTCTCGTCGGTGTTGTAGTGCAGGACTGTCCCGAACCGGTCGATGTAGGTCTGGGCCAGCGCCCGCGACACCGTCTCCGCGATACCGTCACAGATAGAGTCCGGATGGCCGATGCCCTTGCGTTCTACGACTTCGATATCCTGATCTTCGACGGCGAGCCCGCTCGCCGGTTGGACGTGGATGTTCCGCTCGGTCATTACCCCGGCTTCGTCTGGCCGGCTTCTATAACTTACGGGAACAGATAGCGGAGAAATGATTACTCGCTCGCATCGCCGAGCAGCATGCCGAGGTATGAGGTCCGTTGCTGGTCGTGCGGGTCCAGGTCGAGGTCCCGAAGCACCTCGTAGGCACCTTCCCGTACCGGTTCGATATCGCCGTCAGTTTCGCGCTCGACTTCGACGAACTCGCCGACATCGTCGACAGCGTCGAGCGTGACATCGTACTCTCGGACCTCGTAGACCCGGCGGTTCTTCCGGACCGTCGCCGCGGGCTCGAAGCCGAGGTGCTGGACGATAGCGTCGATGTCGTCGCCGTCCTCGACGCCCGTTTCGAACTCCTCGCGGCTCTTCGATTCTGCTTCGAGCAGTGGCCCTTTGTAGGTGACTTTCGCGTTCGTCTCCCCCTTCCTGGTCTCGCGGCGGACCCGGAACGCCTCGTCTGTCTCGGCGAAATTCCGGTGGGGGGCGTCGTAGTACGTGTCCGTCTGTATCACCGTATCGACCTGCTCGGCCCCGAGTTCGTCGAGTCGCTGCGCGACAGCCTCGATATCCGCTGGCACTTTCACCTCGACTTCGTACATACTGTGGGGCTGGACCGGCCCGCTGAAAAACGCTCCCGTCGACCGCGCCATTTACTGTGTCCGCTCTCCCGGGTAGTAGTATGGCCGGTCGCTACGAACCGATCGACTCCCCGGACGAGACGACCCTCTTCCCGTATCACGACCTGACGCCGCCGACGGTGGCGGCGGTCGCACGCGCCCGGCAACGCATCCGACAGCATCTCCCAGAGACGCCACTGGTCCGCAGCGAAGCCCTCTCCGATGCCCTCGAGGCGGATGTCCTGCTCAAGAGAGAGGACACGCTCCCGACCGGCGCGTTCAAAGTCCGCGGCGGCGTGAATCTCGTTTCGTCTCTCGACGATGAGTTCCGCGACGGCGGACTGCTCGCCGCGAGCACGGGGAACCACGGCCAATCTATCGCCTGGGCCGGGCGTGAGTTCGACGTGCCCGTCACTATCGGCGTCCCGAAGGAAGCCAACGCCGGAAAGGTCGATGCGCTGGAGCAACTCGGTGCGGAGGTCATCCAGCACGGCGAGGACTACGACGAGGCCCGCGAACACATCGAGGACCTGGCGACCCAGCGTGAGGCGCGCTACGTCCACTCAGGCAACGAACCGAAGCTGCTCGCTGGCGTCGGCACGGCTGGCCTCGAAATCCTCGACGAACGACCAGACGTTGACCGCGTGTTCTGTCCCGTCGGCGGCGGCACCGCCGCGGCCGGGTACTGCATCACGCTCGGGGCGATGACCGACACCGCTGTCGTCGGCGTGCAGGCCGCGGGCGCGCCCGCGGTGTACCGCGCCTGGCAGGAGGAGACGCTGGAGGCCCTCGACAGCGTCGACACTATCGCCGAGGGCGTCGCAACCCGGGTACCGTTCGCACTCCCGACGGAAATACTGCAGGCGGGACTCGCCGATTTCCGGCTCGTGTCGGAAGATGCCATTGCGGACGCCGTGGCGCGCCTGTTCGAGACGGACCGCATCGTCATGGAAGGGGCCTGTGCGACGGCTGTCGCCGCAGCGCTCCAGGCTGGCGACGAAGTACGGGGCGAGACGGTCGTCCTTCCCGTCTCAGGGCGGAACATCGGCCGCGAGAAGTTCCACCGGCTGCTAGCTGAAAGCGAGTACTAGCCGGCCACTTCCGAAGCTGCTCGACCGCTACTGACCGGGAAACGTTGTCCTTAAGAGTGCCACGACTGACGAACAGGGTATGAGCAACGAGTCTGAGACCGAAGTCGACGAAGAAGCTGCAGACGAAGAAGAGCAAGCGGAAGGACTACAGAAAGGCGATGTCGTCAAGCTCGCCTACACCGCCCGCACCGTCGACGGCGGCCAGCTTGTCGATACGACTGACGAGGAAGTCGCCGAAGACGACGGCATCGACACCGAACAGCAGGAGTTCGGCCCGCGCACCATCGTGCTGGGCGAGAACCACATATTCCCGGACGTCGAGCAGGACATCTACGGGAAGGAGGTCGGCGACGAGGGCAACGTGACCGTTGCGGCCGCCGACGCCTTCGGCGAGTACGACGAGGAAGAGGTCCGGACGGTCTCGAAGGACAAGATCCCCGAGGACGACCGCTACCCCGGCGCACACGTCGATATCGAAGGCGAGCACGGGCACGTCGAGACCATCATCGGCGGCCGCGCGCGCGTTGACTTCAACCACCCGCTGGCCGGCGAGGACGTCGAGTACGACTACGAAATCCTCGAAGAGGTCACGGACCGCGAGGAGAAGGCCCAGGGCATCATCCGGATGATGCTCGACATGGAGCTCGACGTGTGGTTCGAGACCGACACCGTCGAAGAGGAACAGCTCGTCGAGAGCGAGGACGAAGACGAGGACGACGAGTCCGAACCCGAGTACGAGACCGTCGAGGTCGAGAAGGACACCCTGTACATCGAGGCGACGCCGCAGCTGACGATGAACCAGCAGTGGATGATGGGCAAACAGCAGATCGCCCAGCAGCTCACCCAGCTGCTCGACATCGACCGCATCATCGTGCAGGAGGAGATCGGTGGCGGTGGCATGGGCATGCCCGGCATGATGGGCGGCATGGGCGGTGCCGGCGGCGCTGACATCGAAGACGCGCTGGAAGACGCCGACGTGGACGCCGAGGAGATCGTCGAAGAGATCGAAGGCGCCGAAGAGTAACTGCCACGCGAGCGGTTCTGCAGTATTGAGCGCCAGCCACCTGTTTTACCGTTCCGAGCGATAGCGGCTGCGACTTTCTGACGGCTCACCCGGGAGAACGGTTATACGCACGACACGTCATCACTACCCATGCGAGTGTCGCTAGTGTACCCGTCACTCCTCGCGCTCCCGCCGGGAATCGCGTTCGGCGTCGGCACGGTCGTACTGACCGGACGCGCCGCGCTCGGACTGGCAGCGGGTGTCGGCGTCGGTCTCGGGCTGTTCCTGTTGATACTCGTGGGAACGGAGTTCGGCTCGACGGACAGAGAGCCACGGCCCGGCCGCGAATAACCCGTATCAGGCGATGTCGCGGCTGGTGTCGATGCTGACCTCTTCGACGAGGTTGAGCTTGATGATGTCGGTGGGGGCCCGTCCGCCGCGGAATTTCGGAATCGCGAGGCGGTTCTCCACCTCGTCACCGTTCGTCGTGGTGTCGAGCTGGAACACCACGTCGGCGAAGTGCTCGGTGGTATCCCGAAGCGGTGGCACGTCGCGGCCATCGAGACAGTGGACGATAGCGAGGCTCCCGGTGTTGACGATGTGGTTCTGCAGGTCGTTCATGAACGCTCGGAACCGCGAGTGTGGCTCCTGGGCTTCCAGCACGTCGAGGGGGTCGACGATGAGGTTCGAAGTCTCCGGGAGCGCCGAGACGAGTTTGCCGGCGTTGTCGAGCGGCGCTTCGCCGGAGATGTGTCGCACCGTCGGGTCGCCGGTGTTAGCCGGCGTCTGCTCGATGCTTGCGATGACCGACTCGGCGGTCCGGTCGAGCGACAGCCACAGGGTTCCGCGCGTGGCGGTGAGTTCGTAGAGGAACAGCTCCGCCTGGCTGGCCGGCTGGGCAGAGAGCACGACGATACTCCCGGCAGGGATGCCACCGTCGAGCTTTCTGTCGAGGACATCGATGCCCGTTCGCAACCGGTTGACCATACCACTGAGAGGTTATTTAGCCACGAGATTAAGTATTCCGCTTGGTGAGAACGTTCGCTATCTCGACGTATTTTGCCGCCGCTCGGTCCGATTCCAGCGGTTTCGACACCGATGGAATGTGGACCGTTCTCAGAGAGGACAGCAGGTCCGATGGATCTACCGATCCGTCACTGCCGACGAGGACCGTGAGGGCGGGCGGCGCGTCGAGCGCCCTAGCCATCGCCGCAGTTTTGGCTGTGTCGGTGAGGCTCTGTTGGGTTGGTTCACTCACGAGCACTGTCCTGTCAGCCGCCCGCAGCGGGCGGGCGGCGTCCGGGCCGGCGCCGGCAGGACAGTCCAGTACCACGGGCCGAGCACACCGGGATAGCCTGTCGATGGCGTTGCCGACAGCGGCTTCGGAGGCGGCCTGACAGGTGAGCACGTCGACGTTCTCGACGGTCGTGGCACCCTGGGCGACCGTAGCCGGGTCAGCCGTGGCCGTGATGTCCGTGATTCCGAACGTCGGATCGACACCGGCGCGGCGATGGAGATTCGGCATATCACGGTCGGTGTCGACGACCAGCGACCGTCCGGTCGTCGTCCCCAGTGCCTGTCCGACCCCGAGGGCCACCGTCGTTTTCCCACAGCCACCCTTGCCGCCAGCGATTGCGAGCATACTGTGGGTGGTCCGCCTATCGGTTTTGAACCCTCGTGCTGGGAGCCGTGGGACAGTGACCACCGAACCCGGGCTAGGGCGACCGTCTCATCGTGGTTGGTTGTTGCCTACGTTTATACGATTGTTACGCGCTGCATTCCGCTGTCCGTAGCGGGACTACACTTCGAGTGGCAAACGTCCCGACGGCCGAACCGTTCGTTTAGACTCCACCTATGAAGAGATAGTATGCGTGTAACGATAATAGTCACAACACAACTCTGGAGTATGGACAGTGGACCAAACAAGGCTCTCCAGTTATACAGTATCCGTACCCTGTCCGAGTCACTCCCTGAAATCGTCCGGCGTGTCGGTGCTGCCGGCTACGACGGGGTCGAATTCGCCTACCGGTTCCACGAAGAACCGCCTGAAGATGTCGCGGCGGCCCTCGATGACGCCGACCTCGTACCAGTCGCCGTCCACGCAGACTTCTCTGAAATCGAGGCTGCTCTGGACGGCGAATCTGACCTGCTGGTCCGGTGCCGAACAGTGGGGTGTGACACAGTCGTCGTTCCACATCTCTCGGCGTCCGAGCTTCGAACCCGGAGCGATATCCGCTCGCTCTCCCGCCGGTTCCGCGACGCAGCGGCCGCCCTCGCAGACTGGGACATGCAGCTCGGGTATCACACCGGCCGGCGGGCGTTCCGCCCCTTCCTCCCGGACGGGGTGGGCAAAATCACCGGAGAAACGCCGATACCCGCAGCAGTCGGGCGGTACATACACCGGTTGCTGACTGAACTTCGGCCGACCGAGCCGACGACGATACCGAGCGAGACCCCGATATGGAACCTCATTGCTCGGACTGCGCCGACGGAAGTCACGCTCGAGCCGGAGGTCGCGGAAATCCGCGAAGCCGGCTACGACCCGACCGCGCTCTTCTCACTCTGTGGCGACCGTATCGAGATGGTACATCTTCGGGACGTAGCCTCGGCCGGGCCGTTGCGGGGCTACGAGAACGTCCCCCACGGCGAGGGCCTCGTGGATATGGATGCGGTCGTCGACGCCGCGACCGACGCCGGCGTCGACTGGGTGATATACGAGAACGAACTCGACAGCGACCCGGCAGCGAAGGTCGACCACGGGGCGACCACGCTGGAGCATCTCCTCGATGGGAGTGACCAATCGCGGAGCCCCACACGGATTCCTGCCACGAGTTCGTGACCGCTGTCGGCGGTGTTAGCCCGGCTATAACAATACCGATGCACCCGAACGGCTGGGATATGAATCTACACCACGAGCGCATCGAGGCCTCGCCGCCGGCGAGCACGATGAGCTTCTGTCTCACGACCGACCTCACGGGGAACGGTCGGCCGGACGTCATCGTCGGCGCGCTCGGCGACGAGCACGAGGTCAGGTTCCCGCTCGTCGACAAGTCGGTCGACCTGCTGTCCGTGTTCGGTATGGGGCCGGTTGCTCGCTGGCTCCAGACGAACGTGTTCTGGTACGAAAACCCCGGCTGGGAGCGCCACGACGTTGCCAGCGCACCGGAGCTCTCCGTCGGGGGCTCGCTCGGCGACATAACGGGGAACGGCCGCCCGGACCTGGTCGCCGGCCAGAACATCCACCAGCACAAACTGTGGTGGTTCGAGATCCCGGACGACCCGCGGGAGCAGTGGACGCGTCGGCTCATCACCGACGACTTCGAGAAGTATCACGACACCGCCGTGGCGGACGTGGACGGCGACGGACAGAACGAGGTCGTCGGGCTGTCTCAGGAGTCCCGAACCGTGTTCTACTACGACATCCCCGACGACCCGACCCGGGAGCCGTGGCCGGTGGCCAACCGCCACATCGTCGCGGAGGACCTCGACGTCGAGGGCGTCGCTGTCGAGGACGTCGACGGCGACGGCGAGGTCGAAATCGTCGCCGGTCCCAACGTCTTCCACCGGACGGCCGACGGGTGGGACCGAGAGCTGATCGCCGAGGGCTGGCAGTGTACCCGCGTCGCTATCGCGGACGTGGACAGCGACGGTGACCTGGAGATAATCCTCGTCGAGGGCGACGAGCCGTACCTCGACGACCGCCCGGCCCGACTGGGCGTGTTCGACCCGCCCGAGTGGGACCTGACCCTGCTGCATGACGGCCTCTCGAACCCGCACAGCCTCGACGTGGCGGACTTCGACGGCGACGGCAGCTCCGACATCTTCGTCGCGGAAATGGGGCTGGAGGACGGACACGAACCCCGACAGTTCGTGTTCCACAATGACGGGACGGGGAACTTCGAGCGGAAACAACTGAATACCGGCATTCCCACCCACGAGGCGAAAGTCGTCGATCTCGACGGTGACGGCATCCCCGACATCGTCGGCAAGGCGTACACTGAGCCACGCGTCGATGTCTGGCAGAGCAATCCCTGACGAATCGTCCTACTGCTATGTCCGCCGCTACGCTCTCAACGGCCCTGTTTTCGACCTTCGTGTCGATGCTCCCTCAAACCGAACATGACGCTGGGGGCGAACGTCCTGTTCCCGTGTCGGGGGATTCAAGACCGTCCGGAGCGCGGTATCGAGTGAAATGCGGCACGACCACATCATCAGCGCGAAACAACTCTCGCGGGGCGACATCGAGACGGTGCTCGACCACGCGGCCGACATCGCGGCTGACCCGGGGGCGTTCGCGGACCGGCACAGCGACACGCTGCTTGGCCTCCTCTTTTTCGAGCCGAGTACCCGGACGAAGATGAGCTTCACTACGGCGATGAAACGCCTCGGTGGCGACATCGTCGATATGGGCTCTGTCGAGTCCTCCAGCGTGAAGAAAGGCGAGTCACTGGCCGACACCGTGCGCGTCGTCGAGGGGTACACCGACGCGCTCGTGCTCCGGCACCCAATGGAGGGCTCCGCGAAGATGGCGAGCGAGTTCGTCGACGTGCCGCTCGTCAACGCCGGCGACGGAGCCGGCCAGCACCCGACACAGACGCTGCTCGATCTCTACACGATCCGTGAGAACGCGGGCTTCGATGACCTGACTATCGGCATCATGGGCGACCTGAAGTACGGACGGACGGTCCACTCGCTGGCCCACGCCCTCACGACCGTCGACGCCAGACAGCACTTCATCAGCCCCGAATCGCTCCAGCTTCCGCGCTCGGTCCGCTACGATCTCCACGAGGCCGGTGCGGGCATCCGCGAGCACACCGAACTCGACGAGATACTTCCGGAACTGGACGTGCTCTACGTGACACGCATCCAGGCCGAGCGGTTCCCCGACGAGGGCGAGTACCGCGAAGTCGCCGGCCAGTACCAGATCGACGCTGCCACGCTGGATGCGGCCAAGGACGATCTGACCGTCATGCACCCGCTCCCGCGCGTCGACGAGATCGCCCACGACGTCGACGAGACCACCCACGCGCAGTACTTCCAGCAGGCCCACAACGGCGTCCCGGTGCGGATGGCCCTGCTCGACCTGATGCTCGGAGGCGACCAATGAGCGACAACGACCAGCAACTCCGCGTCTCGAAGATCCAGAACGGCACCGTCATCGACCATATCGCGGGCGGACAGGCGCTGAACGTCCTGGCGATTCTCGGCATCGACGGGACCAGCGGCGACTCCGTCTCCGTCGCGATGAACATGCCCTCGGACCGTCTGGGCCACAAGGACGTGGTCAAGGTCGAGGGCCGCGAACTCTCCCAAGACGAGGTCGACGTGCTCTCGCTCATCGCCCCTGCGGCGACGATTAACATTATCCGCGACTACGAGGTCGTTGAAAAAGGCCGCGTCGAGCGCCCGTCGGTCGTCGAGGGGGTCCTCGAGTGCCCGAACCACAACTGCATCACGACTGAGGACGAGCCCGTCGACTCGCGGTTTGCCGTCGGCGACGACGGGGTGCGCTGTGAGTACTGCGATACGATCATCCGCGACGACCTGCCGGCACACATTCTCGCAGAGTAAGTCGTCCCTGCTGCCGTCCGGCTACTGCAGCCAGATGCTCGCAAACGAGTCGAAGTAGTCTTCGCCGGTATCGACCAGTACGTGGTCCGCGCCAAGCGCAGTGACACGGTTCGACACCGAGTCGACGTGGGCATCGAGTCGTGACTGGTACGTTTCGGCCAGCGAGCCGCTGAAATACGACCGGCGTTTCTCGTCGCTCTCGGGGTCGGCGAACAGCACGTCACCGACGACGCCGGGGTCCCGTTCCTCCGGGGCGACCACGCGGACGAGCAACACGTCGGCGTCGTTGCGTGCGAGCGCGGCGATGCCCGATTCGAGTTCCTCAGGCTCGGTCAGACAGTCGCTGAACACCACGACGAGCGAGCGCGAGCGGATGCGTTCGGCGTACGCCTCCAGCGCGGATTCGAAATCGGCCGTCCCGTCGACCGTCATCTGGTTCAACTGGTCGATGAGCGAGAGGAGTTCCCCCCGGTTCGACTGACCCGTATCGATCCGGTCCACCCGGTCGCGGAACGTACAGAACCGGAAGTCGTTGTTCTCCTCTGCGGTGAGGTAGGCGAATCCGAGCCCGAGCTTGGCGGCGTATTCGAACTTGTGACTCGACGCTTCGCCGTAGTCCATCGACGCGCTCGTGTCGACGAGCAGGTGGACGGTCAGGCTCCGCTCTTCCTCGTACTGCTTGATGAAGTACTCCTCCGTCCGGGCGAACAGCTTCCAGTCGATCCGCCGCGTGTCGTCCCCCGGTGAGTAGCGACGGTAATCGCTAAACGTGAGCCCTTCGCCGACCCGCGGGGACTGCTGATCACCCTGTCGAATCGAGGTGGTCTGGCGGTTCAGCGCGGCGGTGAACCGGCCGAGTTCGTCCAGGAAGTCCGGTTCGATAGTCACGGCTGGCCCTCCCACTCTCGCTGAGCCGCCCGCCAAACTGCGGTCGTCGGGCGGGTCATTCCATCAGCGCCGCGATGAGGTCGTCCGCCGTCCGACCCTCCCGCTCGGCCCGGAAGTCCACGATAATCCGGTGCCGGAGCACCGGGGCGGCCAGGGCTTCGATGTCCTCGCCCGTGACGTGCGAGCGGCCGCGGAGGAACGCCCGCGCCTTCGCCGTCTGGACGAGCGCCATGCTCGCTCGCGGGCTGGCACCGAACTCGATGTCGTCGGCCTCGCGGGTCCGGCGGACGAGCTGGACCGCCCGGTCGCGGAGGTCGTCGGCGATGGGCATCTCGCGGACCAGTTGCTGGATTTCCTGAATCTCCGGGCGGGTCAGCGAGCGCTCAACGGGGACCTGCTCCGCGCCGGCGGTGTACATGTCGACGATAGTCCGCTCCTCGTCGTAGTCGGGGTAGTCGACCAGCAGCTTCAGCATGAAGCGGTCGGTCTGGGCCTCCGGGAGCGCGTACGTCCCCGACTGGTCGATGGGGTTCTGTGTCGCCAGGATGAAGAAGGGGCGCGGCAGTTCGTAGGTCTCGCCCGCGGCGGTCACCTGTTTCTCCTGCATCGCTTCCAGCAGGGCCGCCTGTGTCTTCGGCGTCGCCCGGTTGATCTCGTCGGCCAGCACGACGTTGGCGAACACCGGCCCCTTCTCGAAGACGAACTCGCGGCCGCTGTCGGTCTCGCGGATGATTTCGGTCCCCGTGATGTCGGAGGGCATCAGGTCGGGGGTGTTCTGGATTCGGGAGAACTGAAGATCGGTCACCTCCGCGACTGTCCGGACCATCGTCGTCTTCCCCAGTCCCGGGTTCGATTCGAGCAGGGCGTTACCGTCGGCCAGGATACAGATGAGCAGTTGCTCTAGTACCTCCTCCTGACCGACGATCCGTGTGCTGATCTGTTCACGTGCGTTCGCGATTTTCCGCTGTAGTTCGTCGATGTCTTGCTCTGGGCTCATGGGTCGGTGTCCTCGTCGTCCGTGTCTTGCTCTCGGATCCTGAGATTGTACTCGCGGATGAGGTCCGCATCCTCGACGTCTTCCTGGCCGGCGAACCCGGCCTGTTGGCTATCGACCGTGCCGCTTCCACTCCCCGGTCCCCCGGTGTCCGGCGACGACGGGAACGACTGGCTCCGGTCGACCTCCTCGTCGCCGCCCGTCGAATCGATCTCGGCGGTGAGGTTCTCGTCGCCGGCCTGCACATCCTCGCTATCGCCGAGTATCGCGTCGCCGTCTTCGAGTCCCTCGTAATTGCTTGGTCGGTCGTTCGGCGACTCCGTCTCGACCGGATCGCGGTCCAATAGACCGATGTCGACGACAGCCACCTGCACTGTCGCCAGACTCAGCAGGATAACGACGACGAGCGTCCCGAGCAGTCGCCGGCTGTCGACGAGCGCAACGCTCGAACTCTGTTTCAGCCCATCGAGGACATCCTCGTAGAGCCGGGCCGCCATCCGCGTCTCGACCCCGTCCTCGACCGCGTCCCGCGCCGTTCGGAGCGCGTCGGTGACGTTCGCGTTCGCCGCCTCGAACTGTTCGACGAGCGGCTG